>Ga0209270_1000186_pt1:5000-157509 | contig 157509 bp, 151 predicted proteins | sample MTBAKSrepl1MetaG_FD_187456 | JGI IMG/M metagenome (GOLD analysis project Ga0209270, IMG submission 187456) | Enrichment culture microbial communities from Arthur Kill intertidal strait, New Jersey, USA, that are MTBE-degrading - MTBE-AKS1... | ecosystem: Environmental > Aquatic >... | reverse complement strand
CGATTACGTTATCTTTGCTCATGGTGTGTGTATCCTTTCCATTTCGGTGGCCGGTTAATTGCCTCGACAACAATCAACCGGTGGATACACCACCTATCTCCCTAAACACAACTTTCGATCATATCTCATAAAAATATCGGTGTCTCGATAATCATACCAACCTTCAGGGAGGCTGAGAACCTGCCGGTCCTCATACCCCGAGTGGCGAGCGCTCTTGCTGGCACCGGTTTGCGAGCAGAGATTCTGATTGTCGATGATGACAGCCGTGACGGTACGGTGGAGCTTTGCCAACGCATGGCACTGGACTATCCGCTACGGCTTTTTGTTCGCGAAGGTGAGCGCGGCCTGTCCAGTGCGGTTGTGCACGGGATGTGTCGCGCTCAATTCAATGTGCTGGTTGTCATGGACGCCGATCTGTCGCATCCGCCGGAGAAGATTCCCGAACTGGTAGCGGTATTGGAAAACGAAAACGCAGATTTCGTTATTGCCAGCCGTTACATCCCTGGAGGGAGCACGGACGAGAACTGGGGCACTCTCCGCTGTTTGAACTCGAAGATTGCGACCCTTTTGGCCCGTCCGTTGACCTCCACCCGAGATCCGATGTCTGGTTTTTTTGCAATCCGACGCGATACATTTTTGCAGGCGGATGTACTGGACCCCATTGGCTACAAAATCGGGCTGGAACTTATGGTCAAATGCGGTTGTAAGAAGGTCCAGGAAGTTCCAATTCAATTTAGGGACCGCGGGTTCGGGGAAAGCAAGCTGAGCTTCCGTCAACAACTCAACTACCTGGTTCACCTCGTCCGGCTCTATGATTACCGGTTTGAGCATTTGAGTTGTCCGGTCAAATTTTGCTTGGTCGGAGCTACCGGTCTTGGCCTTGATTTGGTCATGTTCGCGGCTCTGCTTGTCTTCCTGCCTCTGTTTGCCGCCCGTGCTCTGGCGATTTGGATTGCCATGAGCTGGAATTTCTTTCTCAATCGGCAGTTTACGTTCGGGACCAACCGTCGCCATGGGGTCTTGAAGCAGTACGGTCTCTTCTGTGCGAGTTGCCTTGGAGGCGCAACCATCAGCTGGAGTATCAGTGTGTGGCTCAGTCATCAAACGGTGTTCTTTGGAGATCGTCCACTGCTTGCCGCATTCCTTGGGGTTATCGCGGGCACCGGCCTAAACTACCTTTTCAGCCGTCACATTACGTTTCGGTTGAACCCTGCAAAGGCAGGCAACTCAACCACTTGCCGGTGTAAGATGGTGGGAATCAACGAGGACAACACTATGGTAACGAATCTCGGCGGATTGAGGGCCTTTTTGAACTCACTCGTAAAGATTGCAGGCGGAGAAGAAGCCCGGAAGCAGGTGCTCCTGATCGGCCTGCTGGCTGCCATGATGCTGGGACTGCGTCTGCTGGCAATGGCTTTTGTCCCCTTAATACCCGAAGAGGCTTACTACTGGATGTACGCCAAGAATCCTGCCCTTTCCTATTTCGATCACCCTCCCATGGTGGCGTGGGTGATTGGTGTGGGGACGGCGATTTTCGGGGACACCGAATTTGGCGTGCGCATCGTGGGCAATGTGCTCATGATCGGCGCAAGTTTGCTGATGTATCGGCTCGGGCGGATGTGGTTTGGAACTGCCTCCGGTGTGTTTGCCGCTGTTCTCCTACAGATTCTTCCGGTCTATTTTGGCACCGGCTTTATTGCTACCATGGACGCGCCACTGTTATTCTTTTGGCTGACCTGCATGTTGGGGGTTACGGTAGCGTTGAAGGAAGATCGGCCCTGGGGTTGGTATCTTGGCGGCGCGGGCCTTGGCTTGGCCATGCTCAGCAAGTACACGGGCGTCTTTCTGGTGCCCGGAGCCTTGCTGGCGGTCGTTGTCTATCGCCCATGGAGGAGGCATCTGGTAACCATTCACCCTTATTTGGGCATTTTGTTGGCGATGGCGTTGTTCAGTCCCGTGATCATTTGGAATGCCCAACACGACTGGGCCAGTTTCCGCTTCCAATTTCTGAATAGATGGGATGCCGACTCGGTGAGCGTGACGAGCGTTTTGGAATTCATTGGCTTCCAAGTTTTGATCACCACTCCGTTGGTGCTATGGGGTGGTGGAAGGCGGGTCCTCCGAAAATTTCGCAGGCTCCCTCGGGGGTTGGCTCCACCCTATCTCATCTCTCTGGCGTTCAGTCTACCCTTGCTGTTGGTCATGGCCTACAAATCATTTTACGATATTCACCTTAACTGGACGTTACCCGTGTATCTCAGCATCTTTCCCATCGTTGGGCATTGGGTCGCCGCCACGATGCGCCTGCGAACCGACCGTGGCCGCGGAGACGTCTTGAGAAAGGTATGGGCATTAACTGCGGTATTCTGCATCGGGCTCAATATTCTTCTAAGTATGTACGTGCTTGTCCTTCAGCCCCGCGTGAAATGGGTAAGTGCTTTTGGGCCTTGGAAGCAACTGGCGCAAGTCGTTGAAGAACACGAGGAGCGGCTCGAAAATGAAAGTGGAGAAGAACCGCTGATCGTTGCCGATGGAAAGTACCGTTTCCGCGACCGCCCATGGCAATGCCTATGTGGGCTGCTTTCAGGGCCGAGGCGTCATTGACACCGTCTCCGGTCATGGCAACCACCTCCCGATTGGCCTTTAGCGCGTTGACGATGCGCAGCTTCTGTTCGGGAACGACACGGGCGAAAACCTGCACTTGCTTTATTCGCTTAGCCAAATCCTCGTCGGACATCCGGTCGAGCTCGGCTCCAGAGATCACCGTGTCGCAATTCGGAATCCCGGCCTGCCGGGCGATGCTCTGGGCGGTGGTGGGATAGTCACCGGTAATCATCACCACGCGAACACCGGCCGCCCGGCATTCAGCGACCGCAGCAGGTACTGTCGGACGCAAAGGATCCTCAAACCCGAGCAGGCCGACCATCTCCAGTGAAAGGTCGTGATGTGCCTCGGGTAAATTCCCCCGGCTCGTGAGACCCTGTGCGACCCCGAGGACACGGAGGCCCTGAGACGATAAGGTGTCCACCTGACGGGAAAGCGATTGCTTATGCTCCAGGCTCAGATGGCACAGATCCGCGATGGCCTCGGGAGCCCCTTTGGAGGCCACCACAACTTCGTCGCCATTTCCTGTGAGCCAGGCATGACTCACGGCAAGCAGGCTTGGGGCCAGCGGGTACTCATGTGCCAGAGACCACCCCGGATGCAGGTGCTCCGTGTCTTTGATCAGCCGGTCACCGGCCTCGTGCAGCGCCCGCTCCATGGGGTCGAAGGGGTCACGCTTGCTGGCCAGGATGGCGTTTTCGAGCAAGCTATGCAGCTCCTCGGGCAGCATATCCTGGTGATTCGCCAAATCGACGGTGCTTGCGGATACTGCAAGCTTGCTCAGGGTCATCCGGTTTTGGGTTAGCGTTCCGGTCTTATCGACGCACAGGACCGTGGCCGCCCCAAGCGTTTCCACCGCCGGCATCCGCCGGGTCAGTACCTGGCTGCGCGAGATGCGCCATGCACCCAGGGCCAAAAAGACCGTTAACACCACCGGGAACTCTTCGGGCAGGGTGGCCATGGCCATGGCAATGCCGGCGAGCAAGCCTTGCTTCCAGACATCGACACCACCGCCGCGGGTGACCGCAAAGACCACGACCACCACGGTACAGGCCATGAGCCCCACGATGGCAAAGGTGCGCACCAGCCTCCGAGTCTCTTTTTGCAAAAGGGTCGGCTCCGGCGCGACGCGTTCCAGCGCCTTGCCGATTTTTCCGAGCTGCGAATCGACTCCGATGGCCACAATTCCGGCAATGCCCTGCCCGGCGGTGACCAGGGTTCCGGAGAATACCGAGGGCAGGTCATCGCCACCCGGTTTGTCCAAACCTTGCACTTTTTCCGATGCCACTTTCCTGACCGGGACGGACTCGCCGGTCAACAGCGATTCATCCGTTGACAGATTAATGCCGCGTCGCAGCAGGCCATCGGCCGGCACCCGGTCGCCTTCGCCAAGGACGACCAGATCACCCCTGACCACCTCCCGCCCGGCGATCCGCCGATGCACGCCGTCACGAATCACCAGGGCGCGAGGGCTCGATAGATCGCGCAGCGCTTCAAGGGCGCGTTCCGTGCGCCGTTCCTGAATGATGGTGATGGCCATGACAACGAACACGAAACCGAGCAGCATCAATGCATCGGCTGGCTCACCCATGAAAAGGTACAAGCTTCCCGCTGCCACGAGCATGAGAAACATGGGCTCACGGGCGACTTCGAGGCCGATGGTCAGCAGGCTGCGTTTTTTCTGTGTCGGAAGCTCGTTCGGACCTTCATTCTCAAAACGGGCGCGGGCATCTTTTTCGCTGAGTCCGGGCAGCCCTCTAATGTCTAATATGGTCATAACTGAATATTTATTCCTGAAATAAAGAATTATATTCTTAATTTGATAAAAATAATCTTTTTATAAACGACCTTGTAACCAATATACATATGATATTGACAGGCGATTTAAATATGAATAAAAACTCATTTTATGTCAACTCGCATTAGATTGGAGATTATGCCTACTCGACAAAAACGCCTTAATCCCCGAAAACAACCGGTTCAACATCGTTCCAAGGTAACGGTGGATGCGATTCTTGCTGCAGCTGCTCAGGTTTTCGAAGCACATGGCTATGCGGCAGGCACCACCAACCGTATTGCGGTAAAAGCTGGGGTTTCCATTGGAACGCTGTATCAGTATTTCCCAAGCAAGGAGGCGATCGCCGTGGCGCTGCTGGAACAACATATCGCCGATACCGACCACCGTCTGCACGAGTGGGTCGGCCACATGGTGGTCGAGCAGCATAGTCTAAGCGAAGCCTTGAACGATTATGTAACGGATATGTTGGAGATGCATTCCCGGCAGCCGCGTCTGCAACATATCTTGCTCGAAGAAACGCCGATGCCCGAGCGCGTCCACCATGCATTGCTTGAAGCCGAACGGCAAGCTGCCAAAACAGTCGCCGGTCTTCTGCGCCTGTATCCCGAGGTTCGGCAAAGCGGCTTGGAGCACACCTGTTTCGTTGTCGTGCAGAGCGTCGAAAGCCTGACCCATCGGTTCGCAGCCCACCCGAACGATCGATTCATTCCCCGGACAACTTTCGTAAACGAAGTGGTCACCATGTTGCTGGCGTATTTAACGTGTGAGGCACGCCATGAATGATCCGCGGGAGGCAAAATGAGATTAGATACGATGCAAAACGCCAATCGGGCACTTCTGTGTCCGTTCTATGCGTAGAGGAGGGTGCGCCATGTTCGGCACCATTTTGACCGCTGGGTTCACCTTGATGCTCGTGTATGTCTTGTGGCGCGCAGGATCAGTGCCTTTTTTCAAGAATTATTTTTCACGCCACTGGATTGTGGGGCTTGGCACCATTGTCTGGCTCGTTTTTTTCTTTGGCCGATTCTTTGGTCATCAGAAAACGGGTGCCTTGGCCGGCGCTATCGAGGTTGCCGGCATGACCCTTCTGGGAGTGGTGTTTATCATTGCTACAGCTGTATTCATTGTGGACCTTTGCACTTTCTTCGGACTCCTGTTGCCAAGATGGCGACCGACCCTGTTTGGTCTGGCGCTGGCCGCTGGTTCGGTAATGGCGGGCATTGCCCTGGTTCAAGGACTTCGAGAGCCCGCAGTGGTTTCATACGAAGTAACCCTTCCAAGCCTGCCGGTCGAGTTGGACCGTACAGTTTTGGTGGCCCTCTCCGATACGCATCTTGGCGCTATTCTTGACAGCCGATGGATGGAAGATCGAATCAGGCAAATTCAGGCTTTGCGACCTGACCTTTTAGTTTTTACAGGGGATATTTTCGAAGGACATGGCGCAATGCCAGATCCCATCCCGGCCTTGAATCATTTGAGCATTCCGCTTGGGAAATGGTACGTCGACGGCAATCACGAATCTAATCATAGCAGTGAACCCGGCCTCAAGGGGTTGGAAGAGGCGGGTTTCCGTCGCCTTGAAAACCAATGGGCTGAACCGGCACCGGGCCTTATCCTGTCCGGCGTGAACGACCTGACCAATCAACGACGTCGAAATATCGATGGCGATCCGCTGGCAACTGCGCTTGCCAACCGTCCGAAGGGGGCAACGATTCTGCTGTCACATACGCCCTGGCAAACCGATCGTGCCGCTCAAGCCGGGGTGGAACTGATGCTTTCGGGCCACACTCATGGCGGACAGATTTGGCCTTTCGGTTATCTCGTTCAAAGAGTTTATCCTTTTCTTGCAGGACGATATGACATTAATGGAATGGAACTGCTGGTCAGTAGGGGGACTGGAACATGGGGGCCGCGCATGCGGCTGTGGCACAGGAGTGAAATAATCAAAGTTACACTACGTGCGCCTCTAAAAAATTCAGTCAAACGTCAATAAGCCACAGCTTTTAGACGAACCTCTGTTCATTGATTATCCTATCCCGCTTTATTCAGCTCAACACAGTGATCCCTATTGCTGACAAGGGTGAGCTGAATCTTACAGAATTGGTGCCTTTGGGTGGGCTTACCCGGGTGAACCTATCCAATCTGCGCCAGAGCTCCGGCCGGCTGCGTATAGAGTCATGCCCTGTCTACGATGGCGAGATCCGCAACGGCCGCTTGATCCGGGACCGCACTTTTCAATTCCACGGCGACGTAACCGAAGAACAAACTCTTCAACCCTAAAGGAGAACAAACGTGATTGAGATCAGAAACTTACAATTCCAACCGCTTACTTTCCAACTCGGCACTGACGGCAGCATGCACCTCGGCCCGCGGCAGAAAAAGAGCATTGCCCAAAAGGACCTCTCGGCAGAAATCCAGACTGCGGCCAAACGCGGCCTGGTGAGCATCACCGACCTGACTGACGGCGCTGAACCGGAGCCTGAAAAATCCACGGCGACCGAGGACACCGGATCCAATGAGGTCAAGACCACCAGCAAGCGGAGGAAATAGCCATGCCGACCTATCTTTCGCCCGGGATCTACACCCGAGAAACTGATTTTTCCTTCTACGTGAAGCAGATCTCGACCTCCTCTGCAGCCATGACCGCACCAGCTGGGACAACTTCAATGAATGCCAGGATCTACAGGCCCAAGTCGAGGCTTACAAGCGGCGATTTGGTGTATATCCGGAATCGGTGCACGCCGACCGCATTTATCGAACCAGGGAAAATCTGCGATATTGCAGAAAGCATGGCATACGCCTTTCGGGTCCTCGGCTGGGCCGGCCACCGAAAATGACACCGGAAAATGCAGCGCGTTTGAAGGCCGAGATTGCTTTGGCCCGACAGGATGAGCGGGAACGAATCCCGATCGAAGGCAAGTTCGGCCAGGCCAAGCGACGATATGGGATCAATCGGATAATGATGAAGCTATCGTCGACAAGCGAGACGGCCATTGCGCTGTGCTTCCTGGTAATGAACCTCGAGAAGTGGCTGGCTGCCATCTTTTTGTGTCTGTTTTTCAAAGAGCACAATCCGATCCATAGACTTGGAATCGGTTCATTTTGTCGAACAGTGACCAGATAACGACGAGATGACCGATTACCATTACGTCCGGTGCGTGTGTCTGGATGAGGCGTTTTAGGAGTTGGCAGGAGGGATCAAAGGCGGGGCGAAAGCCCCGCCGAGTGAGTGGCGTAGATTGTAGAGGCAGAGTTTTCTACTACACCGCCTGAAAAAATGTTCAAAAGTAGATTATTCGGGGCTTGCCTTTTCCTTTTCCTGCTCATTCGCTCAGAGTTTGGGGCGTGGGCATTTCCTCCTTATCTACCTCCACCACAAGAAAATCATCCAGCTTTTTTAACGATAGCCCAGTCGGTTGAAGTGGAATATCGGTTGTGTAAGGTTCAGGCAGGGCTATAATATCGGATTCATTGCCGTAGATATCTACTGCTGATATTCCCAACACGATACTAAACGGGTATTTAGGCCTATGCTTGAGAATATCTGGCAGGACCACCTCATGGACGTTCCCTAACTCAAAAAAGTGGGAGTCATAGTTTACCTTTTCACCTTTGGACCAATAGAGCCGATACCCCACAACTTGTTTTGAATATGATGGCTCCCAGGATAGCTTATATCTCCTAATCTTCGCCATTTAGATCCTCCTACGGTTGATTCAGTCCCAGATGCCTTTCATTTTGTAACCTCGCTTGGCTGAAATCTATAACAATGCTGAATTTGGCCTGTCAATGCAACTTTCAGCAAACAATACCAATGGATAATCTTGTGATCAAAATCTTTGCTTTCTGTTGGACAGGGAGCCCGGAGGAAGACATAGTGAGTGCATAGCCAATGGGATGTATCACAGCTTCCGGAACGATGAAGTCTGCAACATGAGTGGGTCTGATATGTTAGACGCCCCGGCAACCCCTATGACAAATTTCAGTCACCCAGTGTAAAATTTATAGCGGTTTTCAGCTGTAACTCAGTGGTACGATTTTGTAAGTAGCTGATAACGATTTCATTTTTTAATGATTGGTTTCCGGCACAAGATTTGCTTTACCAATAGTGCACCTGTTCTCCTCCTCTTCGGGCAAGCCTGCCCACCACGGGGCTTGCCCGGCCCATTTTTAGACCTCCAACGCACACCCCACTTTGAAATCGGATCCCGCGGCGAGCCCTCGTTTTCCTGAGTAGGCTTCGTTTTATTGAACGATCTGCCTTAACCCATACCTTACCCTTCGTCTGGCATCTTGTATGAAAAATCCTGAGCCAGCTCGGTGTTTTTAGCACTGGAGTCGATTTCTGGTGGTAGGGCGCCGGCCGGCGGCCGGCCTATTTCACCCACGGCCCAGAAACCTGCCCTCACCGATCGGGATGTACCCACCGGTCTGCCGGATCTGGGGCAGGATCTCATGGGTGATCCACCGCTTGAACTGCTTGGCCGCCGGCTTGCGGGATCGCAGGATCAGGGAATAGAGCCCAGGTTCGTTGACGATCCATGCGTCTCCTTGACGACCTAAGTTAAACTTAGCTCGTTCATCATCATCCAATGATTGCACGGTGATACTTGGGTTGGTCAGCCCCAGCACCGCACAGACCTCCTTGGCAACCCACCAGGGATTCCACTGCTCGTGTTTAATGACGTTCATCGGAGCAACATCTTTAGTTTCAGGGCTCAAAACCGTTATATCACGCACGTCCTTGGCGAGGAGCACCTTGGGTGCGAAGCACTCTGGACTTAAGGCGCTTTTTCGAGCGAGGTCCGCTGGGCTTGCGTGCCCGGGTGGGCCATTTTTTACTTGCACCGAGGAAGGCCATCTCGTAGTTTGGCGCATCAAATCCGGCCCAAAATGAAGGAGGTAACCATGAGAATCTTGGTGTACAAGCGTACCCACTCTGGCGATCCTGACTACAGAGGCTGTTTCGGGGTCCATGACTGCATGGGCTCAGTGCGAGGTTACGAGTATGACGCTGTGATAGGCATCGGAGGCATTGGACCGGAAGCCCGGTCGAACGACATTTCGGGCAAGGTCAACTGGATTGGCCGAGTCCCACATAAACGGCAGGTTGATGGAAAGCGAGGCCCGGAGGTCCGATTCGCCCAATTTGTGAATTACGGCATCGATGGACCGAATTTCTCGGCTTTGGCCCCCAAGCTGGCCAAGCGCATGTACTCCAAAAATGTCCGGTACCTGATCCTGGATCCGAGCTGCAAGGAGTATCCCGAAGCAGAGCAGATCGTGCTTACCACAAAGTATACTTCGAAGGCACCTAAGTCTGGGAATGCGAAGACGAGATGCACAAGCAGGTCCTGTCGATCATCTCAGCAACGTACAAGGTGCTGATAAAATAGTCACCCACACTCAGACCCTGTCCAGGAACCACTCCCGCTGTCATCCCGAGGGGGATGCCAGTGGGATGAACCTGGAGAACCTCACCCTCGGCATCTGGGGGGATGCCGGGGTAAGTGCTTGTGATCATGGAGGGATTAGCTATATTAGTAATGGTGAGAAGAGGATCTTAAGGATCTCGGGAGAGGTGTATCTCAGGATACCCTCTCCCGAAGAAACCAGGTACCTTATGACAGAAGGCCAGCTCGTCTTCGAACGAGGCTGGCCGTCTTTACTGTTCCTGTCCGGCCCGCCGCCCGCGGGACGAGGTTCTCTCACTCTGAACCTTCCTGTGCTCTTCCAGTAGTGTCTCGTATCGACTGTATTGGTGGTACTTCTCGTGTATCTGCCTGAGCGTAAGTTTGCACTCCACACACTCGTCCCCTTGTTCCTTCTCCCTCTCCAGGATCGAGTTGTACTTGAGATCCACCCGGCAACTTACTCCGAACATGTCCTTGAAGGCCTCTTCCATGGTCTCCCGCAACTCGGCCTCCAGGCCGTGGTGCAGGATGAAGCTGTCGTGCATCGGCAAGATAGCGTAACCCATCTTGCTGAAGCGGAGCAGGACCTGCTCCGCGATCTTTGAGTCCCGGTTCTGGAGGTCAATTCCCACCCCCGTACAGAAGAAGCCCTTGATCGGAGTGTGTTTCGTCTCAAATGCGTCCATGATTGGGTCCAGGTCGACAGCCCTGGTTGACGGGACCTCGTCTGGCAGGACGAGGGATTTCTCCAGGTGCACCTCCTTGTGAATGGCCTTGCGCGCCGTTGTCCGATCGGCCGCATTGACCATGACCAGCAGCATCCGTTTTCCGAGCAGACCGTCAAGGTAACAGAGGCGGCCATCTACACAGGCGCCGACGCAGTGGCGGCCGGCCTGGCCGATGCCGTTCAATCATATGAGCAGTTCATTCAAACCATCATCGAGGGCAATAAAATGACTTTAAAAACCGATCTACGGGCACTTATTGCAGGCAAAAAGCCGGAAGAGATCGCCGAGGCCATGGCGGCCTGTGGCTTCATGCCGACCGATCAGAAGCCGGTCGAAGGCATTCTTGAACTGTGTGACATGATGGGCGTCTCCGACGTCGGCTTCATCAAGGCCGTGGTCAAAGACGGCCTGAACGTCGAGCAGGTCAAGGCGGCGATCCTTGCGGCCAGGGCCGAAAATTCCAAAACTATCTTTTCTATCCTCCCAGGCAAGCGAGTCAATTACATACTTGCTAATAATGCGTTTCAGCTTTTCAGGCGATAACGAGCTGGGCATTGAATCCTCCGTGCTGAAATTAGCTGCTCTAAGGGTCCTGAACATAGAATGGATGAAGGGAATGATCAACCGACAACGGTGGCGGGCTTGTCGAAGCTCTGCAGTTTTCAGGGAATAGCGGAATTCAGCGACTTGAAATAGGGGTTGAAGGTCTTCTGGGATGTGGGCTCGAAGGTAATAGCGAGTTGACCTCTGAAATAAATAAACCGGCATTAGTTCCTCCTCTCGTGTCATCCGAAAAGGTACCAGTGATTGGGATCATCAAAAGGTACCACTTTCCGTTTGGGCACTCAGAGTTTACTAATAACCGGTTGATATTATTAAAAATTGGTGCCGAAGGCCGGAGTTCCTAGATTGATCATGAATTCGGCAAGTTGTCGATATCAATTTACTATTTGATCACATTAAATCACATTTTGTACGGTCCTGGCTGCATATTCGCATATGCAACCTCATATTTCTTACCGGTTGTTTTCCTCGGTCAGAGCACCCGCGGACCGTGCCATCGTCTCTGGATGTACAGTTCAGGCTGGGTAAATATATGTGGCCAGACGTCAAAGAAATAGGTTTCGAATCACCCCCATCACCGCGCCAATGGGGACCAGATAATGGATTGGGGAGTGAAACTTCTGCAGCAGCACCAGGGATACGACCGCGGAGACAATCGCAAATATGTCTGCGCTGCCGTCAGGTAACATCACCTTGTGTCCGAACCAGACCGCCAGATTGAGCACCACCCCCACGACCGTCGCGGTGACCCCGGTGAGCGCGGCCTGCAGCCGCTGGTTACCGGCCATGGCCTCGATAAACGGCGCACCGGCAAAGATGAAGAAAAAGCAGGGCACAAAGGTGACATTGGTGGTCAGCAATGCCGCCCCAAGTGCCGTGCAGCTGCCAGCCGATGTAGTTGGTCAGTTGATGGGCCTCGGTTTCCGATGCCACAGGCATCCAGACAAGCGCCGTCAAGGAAGGCGAGGAGTATGTCCTCAACGGATGCAAGCAGTATATCACCATGGCGCCCATCGCCGATTTTGCCATCATCCTGGCGGTCACGGACCCGGACCGAGGGCCTGGTGGTGTCAGCGCGTTTCTCGTGGAGGCCGATCGACCGGGCTACGAGTTGAGCGACCCGGTGATCCCCATGTCCGGAACACACTTTGACTGCAACATTTACCTGAAGGACTGCCGCGTGCCGGCCGCCAACCTGTTGGGTAAGGAGGGGGCCGGTTTTCTGATGGCCATGGACCGGATCAACGTCAACCGTCTTCTCCATTGTCCCACAATGATCGGCTTGGCCCAGAATCTATTGGACCGCTCCATCGCCCACGCAAAAAACCGCAAGCAGTTCGGTCGGTCCATTGGGGATTTTCAGGCCATCCAACATATGCTCGCCAACATGGCCATTGGGATTTATGCGGGGCGGAGCATGGTTCTGGCGGCCGCTGCCAAAGCCGACACGGGTCAAGACATTCGGAAGGAGGCGGCCATGTGTAAGGTCTTTTGTTCTGAGAAGGCCTTTGAAGTGTCGGATCTGGCCGTCCAGATTCACGGCAATGTCGGTATTACGAAGGGCCATCCGGTAGAAGTCCTTTTCAGGACCTTGCGCATGTATCGAATCGTCGTCGGCACCAGTGAGATCCAGCGCAATACCATCGTCCGGGCGCTGCTCAAGGAATCTAAAGGCCTCCCGCAAAATCAATAGCGTGCCGTATGCAAAAACATAGATGGAGTCATTAAGATGTCACGATCAACCATCAATGAGGCTGACGTCTACGGCCACACGTCACCGACGCAAACCACCATCGACATTAACGCCCAGGCACTAAAAGATCTTGCTGCGGATGACCTTCAGGACTTTGAAGATGCCCGTCGGGGATGGATCGCAAGTGTCTCCGACCTGAAAATCGTCCATCCCAAGGGCACCGCGGCCTGGGACCAGACGGCCTATCGATTCGTCGACGGCGAGGCGCCGCCCAGCGTCCATCCCAACCTCTGGCGTCAGGCCAAGCTGAACAACATTCATGGTTTGTTCGAAGTGGCCAAAGGCATCTATCAGTTGCGCGGGTTCGATCTGGCCAACCTCACCCTCATCGAGGGCAAAACCGGGTGGATCGTCGTTGATGCGCTGACATGTCGAGAGACGGCAACGGCGGCCCTTGAATTGGCCTGGAAGCATCTGGAACCCAAACCGGTCGTGGCCATGATCTTCACTCACAGCCATATCGATCATTTTGGGGACGCCACGGCAGTCATTCCAGCGCAGGATGCGGATAATAAAAAGGTCCGTATCGTTGCACCCCAGGGATTCATGGAAGAGTCCATCAGCGAATCGGTTCTGGCAGGTGGAGGCTATGGTGGAGATGGCTATCAAGGCGAACCAAGAGTCGATTAAGAAAGTCGATGCCCTGATGAAGCGCATGGATGAAACCCATGCCAGGCTCAAGGAGAGGTCCGGAAACAAGAGGCGTCTTTTTTATGGGCGTCGAGCAGGGGGCGAAACCGCCGTGAAGATGGTCCGTGCTCGTGCAGATGCATGCGACCTTAATACTAACAGAAACCTGGTGTATTAATTGTAGGTTAAACCATCGCCCACTGGCTGTTCTATTCCTGTGACCTGCGGGCGATGGTTCCTTGGACCATCCGCTTAAGCACCAACTATTTCCTTGCGCCCTACCAGCGCGACATTTCGGTTATACCCTAGTATGATTCCGATCATAACCGCCGATAAAATCAGGCCGATAATAGTAACCAGTAAGGTGGGAAAGCTCAATAGGAATCCAGCGAGCAACAAGGGCAGCCGCGCCCAGTTGGGAACCCTGCCCACCCCCTGAAGATATCCCTCGCAGCCGCCACTAATCAAAGCGATGCCAAAAACACATGAGGGCAAAATATAAAGCAGTGGCATCAAACTGCCCTGCAGCACCAACGCCGGTTGAAACACAAAAAACAAGGGCACGAAATAGATAACGATCCCTAGACGCATTGCCGTCCACGCGGTCTTCATTGGTGGGGCACCGGATATTGTTGCACCAAGGAATGCCGCGGCCGCCACTGGAGGGGTAATGCCCGACAGCATGGCGTAGTATACGATAAACAGATGCACAGCCACGACATTCATCCCGCCCAAGGTAATAATGGCCGGTGCCAGCGTAACGGAAAGAAAAATATATGCAACAATCGAAAGGCCCGCCATTCCGAGCACATAGCATGCACCGATCCCTAGCAGCAGGACCAAATAGATGTTTCCGCCGCCCAGATTCACCAAACCTGAGGTAACCGATCCCGAGACGCCAGTTATGGTCAAGCCGCTTACCACGAAAGCAATCGGAAGAATGATGGCAGCGGTCTGGCAGATCAGCAAGCCGATCTGCCGAATGGTCGTAAACAAACGCTTGGGCGTCATCCATGTCTGCTTGTTTAAGAAGGAGAGTGCGAACATGAGCACTGAAGCATACCACGGTGCTAAGTATTCCCAGCGCATCACCAGCAGCCCCCATACTAGAAAGATCATCACCGAAAGGAAGGGCCATCCCCGGCCCAACACCTTTCGCAAGGAGGGAATCTCTTCCTTTGGTAAACCGGTCAAGCCCGCCCTAGCGGCATAACCGTCTACTTGAAGAAGCAGCCCGAGATAATAGAGGAATGAAGGAACGATGGCGGCGATCATGATGACGCTGTAGTCGACCCCAATGGTGACAGCCATGACGAACGCAATGGCCCCCATCACCGGGGGCATCAACACTCCACCTGTAGATGCACAGGCCTCAATGGCTCCGGCATAATCAGGCGGGTAACCAGTTTTTTTCATGGTACGAATGGTGATCGAACCGGTGCCCACGATATTCGAGAAGACGCTGCCGCTCAAACTGCCGAAAAATGCGCTGGCTACGACCGACACTTTGGCCGGACCGCCGCGATACCTGCCGAAAATAGCGTTGGCCAGATCGATAAAGAAATCACCGGCCCCGGTAGCCAGCAGCACGCCGGCGAAAACTAGAAAGCCCAGTATGATTTCGGCAATGATCTTGGTTGTGATACCCATCATACCCTCATTTCTGAAGACATGGGCCTCGATGATTTGGGTGAAGGGGTAGTTGATCCCTTTGAAAATTCCGGGAAACCAATCTGCGATGAGGGGGTAGACACCCAGCAGCAGAACCACCAAAAAATAGGAAAAACCGCCGCTGCGCCTGGCGGCTTCCATCATGACGAGCCATGTCAAAATACCGAGAGGGATATGACTCCAGCCCATGATGATCATGTCACGAGCATTAAGGAAAAAAAAGATGCAGGTGCCGAAAATTACTGCCGCGATGATGAGATCATACCAAGGGGGTCCGCCAGGCCTACTGGTAGCCGGTATCGCGATAAAGACTGCTGCCGAAAACAGACCTATGAAAAGCCAGTAATATTCAACATCGAGAAGCACTCGCCCCCCGATCTGAAATCCGAACATGTAATAGATGGACAGGCCGATGCCGACGATGGACAACACCAGAAAAAGGATGCCTTGCCAACTGGTTAATGCACCTAAACGTGTGTTGTCCGCCTTCTGCTTTTCGACCGATTTCTTTTGATCCATGGTCCCTCCGGAACGATGCTGTGCAGCTCTGATTTAGGTCGGAGCACAGGTGGAAGCCTTGTTGAGGGGCCTCCACCCGAACGCAGCTCGAATTCAACTTACATGCGGGTCTTAAACACCGGAAGACCTTCCGTGTGCTTTTTGAGAATATCGAGGTATTCCTTGTTTTCCCAGTGCAGCTTGACCTTCTTGGATTTTGCTTCCGCAAGGGTTGCATTTCGCGCGGCAATCCATCGGTCCATCAGCTCAATCTGAGCTTGATTCCACTTGTCATCCGCTTCGGACCATTGGCCGATCTCACGCAGATAGCGAATGGTTCCTTCGGCAACGGGGAATGGGCTGCGATCCAGAAACTTGCGCGTATGTGTCATCGACATTCTTGCGTTGATGGCGTGCACACCCTTATATTGTTCAAAACGCTCGTGAAGCCACTTGGTCAACTGGTAGACTGTCTCTTGGTCGACGTCGGGCCTTGTCCAGAAAATAAAAGGGGAGGTCATCGCCTCGACCCCGATCGCGGATGGAACGCCGAAGTCAATTTTGTTTGGAATAACTGTAGGTCGTACCTTCAGGTAACCATCCCATCCGGCCTGATTGTCGGCAGGCATAGCAAGCCATCGAATTTTAAGGGGATGGGCTTCCATTTCGTAAGTGATAGAGCTGATGGGAGTCATATAGCTCACATCGGCTTTTCCATCGGTGACAGCCCGGCAGTTTTCAGCGTAGCTGCCGACCGGCACGAATGTCCAGTTTGCGGCGGCTTCTTCCTTGGTCCATCCGAGAAAAGCCGGCAAGGCTTCCTGTACCGCCAGCATCATGGGCGGCGACTGTGAAGAAAGCGCCACCCGCACCCCTTTTTGCTTTAAATCGAAGATTGTTTTATATTTCGAGTCACCCCTGACCGCAAAACTCCAAGGGGTATCGTTGTGGTGCCAAACTGCACGCTGTTGCGCTGCTTCTTGGATGGCGTAACCGCTTTCACCTTGAATGGATAGGCCAACTTCGGCTATGGAGGTCGAAACCAACTCGAACTCTTTATTCAAGGCAAATCGGATATATCTGCGAATCTCGCTGTCCTCTGGAACGACGCGGACGTTCATGCCGGTTTCTGACTGCAGGATCGGCCCCCAACCATTGACTGAGGCGAAACTGGCGCTTTGGGTGGTTGGTGTGGCGATCCTCAAAAAGGAAGGCCACTTAAAGGCCTGCTTGGTTTCATTCCCGGCAAAAGCCGCAGGACTCCAACTCAACATCATAGTGATGAAGCCGATCAACCATCCGAATAGCAATGTTCTTTTCATACTCACTCCTCTGGTTTCTGTGTAGTTAGACAATCCCCGTTGACAAAACAAATCGTAGGCGTCTTGTCAGGGATCACTTCGGCGAGACAAAATCGTCCAGTCGACTCCTCTATTGGAGATTATGGGCATGACAGGTTCTATACTGGATGGTAACTGTTTCGGGGCGGCTGAACCAGGATGTCTCGACCGCAACCGCTTTCATAACCGGCATGAACCTGAATTTTTCCGATATGCCAAGTTTAAAAGGATGTTCAATTAACATTTAGCAGGACGATTGCCAAGAAAAAAGCGTACGCTCGCTTTTTTTATTACTGAATTATGTTCGTTTATATCAAACACAAAATGGGTTGTGAATTAGGGTATCGTGTGCTTGCTTTGGGGATATAATCTCGGTATGGTGCCCGCCATTTCAAAAGCTTGGTTTATTCAATCATTCATGGGAGGAAATTCTTCAATGGTTCAAGGAAAAAACACGTTCTCGCGCATTTGGCACCAGCACTACGACTACAGCGTTCCAGTTTCAATTCGTTATCCGCAGATTGCTGTGCATGATCTTCTTCAGATTCCGGCAAATGCTCTACCGGACAAGGCGGCTTTGTACTACGAGGGCGTTCACATCACCCATCGACAATATCGTGACCTGGTGTTGCGTTTGGCCAATGCGCTGGCCTCTATCGGGGTCAAGAAAGGGGACCGGGTTGGCATTCAATTACCCAATTGTCCACAATATCTTATCGCCTACTATGCCACACTATGTCTGGGAGGCATTGTCGTTAATTTGAACCCAGCCTATACAAAAAACGAGCTTGCCTTGATTGTGGCCGATACGGGACTCGATACACTTTTTACGCTTGATGAATCAGCAGTTCTCGTCCAGGGGGTTTGTCGCGATGTTCACATCTCCAGAATTATCGTTACGAATCGACGAATGTATGCAAAAGATAAAAAGAATGAAATTGCCTGTGATATGGCATCGGGCTGGTATACGTTCTCATCGCTGTTGGAGGGGTGCGGCAATAACTGTAGGCCCCGTGTGGAGGTCGACAACGAGGACCCAGCTGTAATTCAGTTTACGGGCGGCACGACCGGGGTTCCCAAAGGTGTCGTACTCACCCATGCTAACCTGATCGCGGCCGTAATGCAAACCTCACCGCGTATGTATCCGATCTTGCAGTTCATCTCACCAGAGCGTCGTACTGCTCTGATTATTATTCCATTATATCACGTATATGGCAATTTGATCGCCAACTGGGCGCTTTTCAACGCAGCCACCCTTATTCTAGTACCACGATTTAACGCGGACGAGATCATCGATCTGCTCTTGAAGGTGGAAGAAATCACTTATTTTCCGGCCGTACCCACCATTCTGACCGCCCTGATCAATCATCCAAGAATCGGGGAAATTGATTTGAGTCGAAAGATTCACATCGTTAACTCCGGTGCAGCACCCTGCCCGGTCGAGCTGATTGAACGGCTGCGCGACATGGGTGTCTTTATCACCGAAGCCTGGGGAATGAGTGAAACATCGGGTTTGGGCGCCTTCAACCCTATTCTAGGCAAAAAGAAATCCGGCAGTATAGGTATTCCTGCGCCCGACAACGACATCCGTATTGTGGACACAGAAGATGGCGTCACCGATGTCCCCCAGGGGCAGCCCGGAGAGTTGCTCATCAAGGGTCCTGCGGTCATGAAGGAGTACTGGAACAATCCAGAAGAGACGGCTGGTCAACTGGTTGACGGATGGCTCCATACCGGCGATGTCGTCATACAGGACGAAGATGGTTTTCTATTTATCGTCGACCGAAAAAAAGACATGATTATCGCAGGAGGGTTTAACATCTATCCGCGCGAGGTCGACGAAGTACTATATGGACATCCCAAAATCAAAGACGCCGTCACTGTCGGCATTCCAGATACCTATCGAGGTGAAACAGTCAAGAGTTTCATTGTTCCAAGGGAAGGTGAAACTATCACGGCCGAAGAGATCATCGCCTATTGCAAAGAGAAAATGGCACCTTACAAGGTGCCACGCGAGATCGAATTCAGGGCCTCACTGCCACAGTCGGCGGCCGGAAAAATACTGCGGAAGATTTTAAGAGACGAGGAACAGAATAAGCAGCCATAACCACAACAGTCTATTTTGATGAAAAGCGGGTCCCTGTCCCGGACAATATCCTCATTAAATTTTCCCAAGTGAACGAGGAGCTTATGCCGGAGGAAAGGTGTGACTATTTTGATTAAAATGTTTTTTGCTGTATCATTCGACCATCATCGGAGATAAATAGCTATGGCACCTAACGCGCTCAACGGCGTTAAGATCATCGAATTCTGCACCACTATCAGCGGTGCCTATTGCGGCAAATTGATGGCCGATCTCGGAGCGGAGGTGATCAAGATAGAGCCGCCGGTGATCGGAGACGAAGCGAGAAGAAGGCCGCCTTTCCAGAACGATGACCCGGACCCCGAAAAATCAGGGCTCTTTTTGTATATCAACACCAACAAGTTCGGCATCACCCTCGATCCGTCGAAGCCCAAAGGTAAAGAGATCTTTGAGCGGCTGGTCCGCCAGGCGGACATCCTGATCGAAGATCACCGACCCGGCGAGATGGAAGCGATGGGGCTTGGGTATGATACATTGAAAAAAACCAATCCCGGTCTCATCATGATGGCCATTACGCCATTTGGGCAAACAGGCCCCTGCAAGGACTATAAAGCCTACCAGCTGAACATCTCGCACATGAGCGGGCAAGGTTATCTGCTGCCGCTGGTGGCGCCGGACCTGGATCGTCCGCCGGTGCAAATCGGGGGCAACAGCGGCAACTTCGATGCCGGGCTGACGGCTTCCCTTGCGGTCATGGCCGCCCTGTTCTGGCGGGGAGCGTCCGGCAAAGGGCAATACATCGGCATGTCGAAAATGGAAGCCCTGATCGCCATGCAGAGTGTGGAAAGCGTGACGTTTCCCAACAGCGGCATCAATATGAGTCGCAAGGGGGAATCTCTGCGAATGAGCGGCAACGGAATATTTCCGTGCAAGGATGGATTCGTCTCCATCGTGACACCCGAAGAGCACCAGTGGCAAAACTTCATGAAACTGATCGGCGATCCCCCATGGTCCAAGGAGCCCTGGTGTCAAAACCGATTTGAGCGCGGCAACCATGCGGAGAAAATCAACGCCTATATCCTGGAGTGGATGAAGGACAAACCCAAGGAGGAGATCTTCAGAAAAGGCCAGGCGTTCAGCGTGCCGGTGGCACAGGTCAACACGGCCGAAGACGTGGTGTGCTCGCCCCATTTCAATGCCAGGGGGTTTTTCGTGGAAATCGACCATCCGGTGATGGGAAAACTGGAGAAATTCCCATCTTCTCCCTACCGGTTCTCCAAAACCCCATGGGCGGTCGCAAGACCGGCCCCACGCCTGGGAGAGCATAACGATATGATCTTTCAGGAAAAACTCGGCTACACCACCGAAGATCTGAAAATTTTTAAAGATGCGGGAATCCTATGACAACAAGACAAAAAGGGGAACTCATGGAAAATAGCGGCCCCTTGACGGGTATCCGGGTCGTTGAATTCACATCGGCCTGGGCCGGTCCTTACGCCACCTGTCTGCTCGGCTTTCTGGGCGCCGAAGTGATCAAGGTGGAAAGCCGGCAGCGACCGGACCATTCCAGGATCATCTCTTTTACGACGGGCAAGGCATTTCAAACCCTCGATGAATCGGAAGTCTTCAACAATTTGAATCTGAACAAGCGCAGCGTCTGCCTGAACCTGAAAATGCCCGAAGCGGTGGAGATCGCCAGAAACCTCATCCAGGTCAGCGATGTGGTCATGGAAAATATGCGGCCGGGTGTGGTGCCGCGTCTCGGCCTGGGGTATGAGGAGGCCCGAGCGATCAAGCCGGACATTATCTACATCTCTTCTTCGGCGTGCGGCCAGACAGGACCGGACAGGGAGTATATCGGCTATGCACCGACCTTTGCCGCCCTGGCCGGATTACCCCATGTGACCGGCTATCCTGATTGGCCGCCGAGCAACTTTCTCGGCTCCATCGATTTGAGAAGCGCGTGCACATCGGCCTTCGCCATCCTGGCCGCGCTCTATTATCATCAGCAGACCGGAGAGGGACAGTATATCGATCTGGCCTCCCAGGAGGCCATCGCCACATATGCCGGCGATATCTTCCTGGACTACGTGATGAACCAGCGGGTTCCCATGCGCCAGGGCAATCGGAACGACGTCATGGCACCGCATAACTGCTACCGCTGTAAAGGCGAGGACAAGTGGATCAGCATCGCGGTGGCCACCCAGCCGGAGTGGGAAAACCTGTGCCGCACAATGGGCCGAAGCGATCTCATCGACGATCCCCGGTTTGCCGACAATACCCGTCGCAAGGCGAACGAGGCCGAACTGGACACCATCATGTCCGCCTGGACCGGGGACAAGGATCCCTATGACGTGATGGCCCTGTTGCAACATGCCGGTGTTGCCGCCACGCCGTCCATGTCCAGTGAAGCGCTTTTCAACGATCCTCACCTGAAAGAGGGACACATCTTCCGGCAGGTCGACCATCCCGTCATCGGCAAAAACTGGGTCATTGCACCGCCTTGGCAATTCTCCGAGACGCCGGCGGCCATCCGTTCGTGCGGTCCCAGGATAGGGGAGCACACCGAAGAAATCTTCAAGGACTATCTGGGGATGTCTTCGGATGAAATTGCCAGGTTGAAAAACGGCAATGTAATCTATTGAAATTGAAGTTAATACTGGACGACATAGCAGTGATCGGACTCGATTCAATTATAAAACGCCAAAAAAACAAGCATTGGACAATAGATTTTGGATCGATGTTCTGACAAAACCCATTGATGAGACTCATGTCAGGCTCAAGGAGAGGGTCAGAACATAGAGATGGCTTAATTGCAATATCGGCACAATATGCAGATAGTCTTCTCCTATTATAGCTACCTTCCGCAGCAAGCCCTATGATTGCGAGCCCTTGCCGCCGGTCTTCGAAGGAGTTCTACCCAGGCCAGTCACAATCCTTACCTCCTTGTTGGGATTGCCCTTGGCCTTGTCTTCCGCCTTGGAGCCGGCGGTCACGTAAACTGGCTCCTTCCGGTCCTTGAGCGGATTGAGAATCTTTTCGACGTGTTGCCTTTTATTCTGGCGATATCCGACAGCCAGATCCTCTCCCGCCGGGCACACGGCCATGCAGTAGCTGCACCGGTAAGTCATTCTGAACATCAGGGATTGCCACATCAAGGCTGTCTCCCGGTCATCGAAATACCTGTGATATCCAGCCATGTCCTGGGAGGTTACCATGGCCTCTACCCGTAACTTCCCGAAGGCCTCGACTATCGGCTTGGATGTCAACAGTTGGCGCCAGGCAGGCGGGGCCCAAGAAATGATTTCCCACTTTCCTACTTGCCAGCGGTGCAGCCCGTCATTGCAATTTCGTGAGGCGGTCGGCCCTGTCCGCCACTTCGGCCTGGGCCCTCAACTGCATGCGCTCCATGTAGGCATCCATCATGTTGGCCGGAACAGGGCGGATCTGGCCCTCAGGCTTTCGCTCCAGGCTGATGGCCTCCGTTGGGCAGGTGGTGACGCATAGGCCGCAGCCGATGCAGCGGTCCGGGTCCACAACGGCCACGCTGTCATCGTCGATGGTCAGCGCCTCCATCTGGCAGCGCTCCAGGCAGGTCTCGCAGCCAATGCATTCGTCCCGATTCACGCTGGCCACAAAGGCCGACGAAGCCAGGCTGGCCGGTTTAGGGTGCATTTTGAAGGCCTTGAGCGTCTCGCAGCAATCGCCGCAGCAACAGCAAAGCGCCACGATCTTCTGGGCGTTGCTGGGCTGCAGCACCAGGCCGGTCTCCTCGGCCCGTTGCAGCACCGCCAGGGCCTCCGTCTCGTCTATGGCCCGACCCAGGCCGTTGCGTTCGTAATAATCAGCACCCCAGCCGAAGCTCAGGCAACTCTCCAGGGGCTTGTCGCAGCCCTCTCCCATCATCTTGTGTTCCTTACGGCAAATGCATGGCGAGACTACGATCTTTTTCTGGCCCTTGATCAATTCCCTGGCCTGCTCGTAGACCAACACCTCGCCCCTGGCATCGATACTCTTTTCCACCGGGATGGTGCGCAGTTGGGGCGGCAGGTGCTGAGAAGCCTTCTGGAACTCCGGCATGTACTCTCTGACCATGCGGTTAAACTCTGGCTCCAAGCGGTTGAGCTGGTATTCCCAGATGCCGATGACAAAGGGCGCAGCCATGTACATCGGTTCCTTGCCCGGGGGTTTGAGACTAAAGATCAGGCCCTTGGCCGACATGTCCTCCAGCATTTCGGCCACCTTGGCAGCTTCCATACCCGCCCGCTGGGCCACGGCCTCGGCCGGTTGGGGCGTGGGCTGCAGGTGCACGGCCAAGTTGGCGTATTCCGGGGTAAACAAGTACTTCAAGATGCGCAGCTCCACGCCGGATTCGGTGGCGGGGTAACCTTCAGGCAGGCTGTCGAGATGTTTGGCCAGGTTTTGATAAAGCATTTCATCATTCATTTTATTTACTCCTTGTTATAAATCTTCCGGCGAAAGCACTCTGTACTCGACCGAGAAATGCCTACCGTTTGTTGATGGTGTTATTGATTCTAACATTTTGATATTAAATTAATATTAAAACATTCAAGGGGGCCTTTCTAAGCCTTCAATTTCGCTTTTTCAACCTCGGCGGTGACGCAGTAGATGCCCTTGCCTTTCATGCCCGGTTTGAAGCAGGCGTTATCCGATTTACACAACGCCCTGCGACGGTCGCCCGACTTCCAGCGGTTTACAAGGTCGGGCTCGCGAATGAAGGGACGGCACATGGAGATGAAATCCGCCGTCCCATCCGCCAATAGCGCTTCAGCCGTTTCGAAAGACCGCATGCCACCCACAAGGATTAAAGGGATCTTGAACTGATTGCCAAGGGCCCGGGCTTCGGTCTTAAAATAGGCCTCCTGCTCCTCGTTCTTTACCATCCGGCTGGGACTCATCCGGCCGCCCGTGATCACTCCACCGCTGATCTCCAGGGCATCCAATCCGGCGTCCGCCAGCATCCGCGCAACCTGAAGCGCATCTGCGGTATTCAGTCCGCCCTCGACGAAGTCGCCGCAGTTGAGTTTCGCCAGAATTGGGAAATCGTGGCCCACGGTCTTGCGGACGGCACCCAGGACCTCAAGATGTATCCTGGCTCGGTTTTCGATGCTGCCTCCGTAATCATCCATGCGTCGATTATACAGAGGAGACAAGAACTGGCTGAGCAGGTACCCGTGCGCGCAATGCAATTGCACGCCATCAAATCCTGCAGACTTAGCCCTCTTGGCCGCTTCGGCGAACGATACCGTAAGCGCCCGGATATCCTCGAGAGTCATCTCGTGGCGGGGTGTCTGAGCCAGTCCCTCGAAGTCCGACACCACCCAGGGCTCAAGTCCCGTCAGTTGTTCGACGGCAAAATTTCCTGCATGGGCGATCTGCATGACGATCTTGCCGCCGTTTTCGTGGACGGCTGCCGCCATCTCTTTCAGTCCGTCGATCAGACCATCTTCATGCACGCCAATCTGCCACGGTCCGGCCTGGCCCTCCTTCCGGACATAGGCGTGACTGGTGATGATCATTCCGACGCCACCTTTGGCCAGCGCAACCATGGTTTCTGTCAGTTTTGGCGTCACCTTACCGTCGTCCGCCGCCATACCTTCCCAAGTGGCTGACCGGACAAACCGGTTGGAGAGTTCCATGCTATTGATCACTCCGGGTTCAAAGAGCTTACTCATGAGAAAAAGTCCTCCTGTTTCCGTAAATGTTTATGCTCGTTATCGGCACGCAATTTCGTCTCAGGCCCTGAAGTGGCACCGGGGATATTGATGATAAATGACATTGAGTCCTTTTCGGCAGGTATAACCCTCACTGCGCGGATTCTCTTTGTCCGGCTGCACTTTAACCACTTTGTTGCTTTCCACCAGCACTTCAATGCTGCAGTTTTGCGGACACAGGACCCATCCTGTCTTAAACCATTTTTCCATAGTTAGGCTTCTCCGCTGAATATTCGGGTTCCGGGTGGATACAGATCTACCTTAGTCGTTGACACGGCAATTCAAAAGAGGCATTTATGACTTAAAACATGCCAAATAGGACATTTTTCCAAAGAGGTGCATATGCCCCACATAACACTTCTTGCATACGAAAACTGCGCAGCTTCAGGACTTTATGGCTTCATCGACGCGCTATCTATTGCCAACAGATGGCACAAGCATTTGAATAAAAACAGAAACGACACAGATCAACTGTTTCAATGGGATATCGTATCGCTGGACGGCAGGCCGGTGCAGGCAGAGGGCTGGATCACGATTATTCCCCATCGTAGCATCCATGACAAGGCACCAACCGACTTTATATTGATCCCCGGATTTCTTTTCCCACTGAAATTTATCGGCAACGTACCCGAGGAACTGATCGATTGGATCAGGTGTTGGCACAAGGACAATACCTTGATCGGTTCCACTTGTACCGGTGCGTTTCTCCTGGCCGAGACCGGTATCCTGGATGGAAGGACGGCCACCACCAACATCAATTTTGCGGCCTATTTCCGGAACCTGTACCCTTCCGTCAACCTGAAACCTCAACGGATTATCACGGAAGACAACGGCTTGCTCTGCTCGGGGGCCACCTCATCGTACCTGGACCTGTGTATCTACCTGATTGAAAAATTTGGCTTTGGAGAGCTGGCGGCCGTTACCGGCAAAATGATGCTGCTGGACCCCAAACGCAGCCAAGCGCCCTATGTGATATTCGATTATCAGAAACAACATGGCGACCGTGTTGTAGAAAAAGCGCAAAGCCAAATGGAAAAAAACTTTGGGGCACCAATCAGTGTCGAGTCCTTGGCAAAGGATCTGGGCATCAGCCCCCGCCATTTCATCCGCCGGTTCAAAAAGGCCACCGGCGACCCGCCGTTGGTCTATCTGCAACGCCTCAGAATAGAAATCGCCAAGCAAAAACTGGAGAATACGAGCCATGCGATAGAAGAGATTACACGGCAAGTGGGCTATGAAGACCCCAACTCGTTTCGCAGGCTTTTCAAGAAAAACACTGGCTTTTCACTAAGGGATTACAGGAATCGATTCAAAAGGAAGGCCTGACATGTGCAATTGCCAAACCCCGGGATCCTGGTCATGGGTGACTGCAACGATGGTCCCGGCCAAGACCACTTCGAGACGCGCTACCTGTTTTTCGACCTGATCGGCAATCTTCAAGGCGAGGTACTGATGGGGCCCCGCATCGATGTGATCTTCTATTGCTCTGCACCTTCCACCACCCAAAGTCCTTTCATATGATATTATTCCGAAGTGAAAAATGCTAAACAACCTTCATGGACGCCGCATTTCAGTATTTACAAAATGACTCACCCCTCGATCGGCTCGAGGTTTTGGCCGTGGACTGCCAGGCAACCGCGGCCAATCCCGAAAAGGGCCATTTGCTGGAAATAGGTTTCATGGCCGGCAGTGCGGCAAGGGCTGTTCCTACTGACGCTTGCCGGTCCCATTTGATCCGCCAACCTGAAGGTTCAGCGGTCCCGGCGCATGTATTGAAGATAACGGGCATTTCGGAGGCAGACCTGGATCGGGGCATCACCAATAGCGAGGCGGCTTGTATGCTTTTTGAAGCAGCGCGTCGTGTGGCTTCCCGCAATTCATCCTCTATGTGCCCGACGATCATCCATTATGCGCGCTTTGAAATTCCCTTTTTGGAACGGCTACACCGCGACAACGCCCTGGGGACGCCATTTCCGCTGGACATCATATGTACCCACCGTATCGCGCAAAAACTGCTGCCCGATCTTCCCCGAAAAGGTATCCGTGCATTGGCAGGATATTTTGGCCACCGTGTGCCGGTCCTCAAACGCAGCACCGGCCATGCCGTTGCCACGATGGGTGTCTGGCGCAATTTAGTGGCCCTGCTCTCCGAAGTATGCAACATTACCACCTATGGGCAGTTGCAGGATTGGCTTGCCCTGGCGCCTCGGCCCGTGCGAGGCAAAAGGGTATTTCCCATGCCCGCAGCGACCCGTCAGGCCCTTCCAGACCATCCGGGCGTCTACCGGATGCGCAGCCTCGGCGGCGATCTTCTTTATATCGGCAAAGCCAAATCGCTCAAAAAACGGGTCAACAGCTATTTTAGAAGCAGGACGCCACATCCGGAACACATCCTGGAGTTGCTCAGCCAGGCCCGGGATATCGATTTTTCCGTGACAGCATCGGCCCTGGAAGCCGCCGTTTTAGAGGCCGATGAGATCAAACGCAACCGCCCGCCATACAACAAGGCTCTGCAACCGGGTCAGCGCAGCCTCGTCTTTTTCAGCAGGGATCTCAAACGGTATGGCCCCGGCAGCAACCGGCAGCGGTGCATCGGGCCGTTGCCCAGCGGCCGAATGGCTGATGCGCTCACTGCCTTTGACCGCTGGTGGACCAGCCGTGAGTCAATACGGGATAAGGACCTGTTGGACATCGGCGGCCCTTTGCTGGCGCGGCCCCCGGACCGTCTGCCCAATGTCCAATGTTTGGAAGAGGGTTTAAACCTGTTTTACAATCTCCATCAGGAAGATCTGGCTCATCGCCCGCCCCTTCGCATGGTCACCGAACTGGGGGCTAAAATTTGGCGCGAGCGGTTGAATACCACTACCGCCATGGAATCGGGAGCTGATATACAGATCGAAAGAGACGATGATCCTGACCCGGCAGGGGGTGCGGCCGGCGACGAAGGCACCTGGACGCCGGAAAAAGTCGCCGCCACCCTGGCGGGCATCATCGTGCACAGCGCTCATTTGATCCGGCGCGGCCGCTGGTTTTGCCTGTTGAGCGAATCGTCGCTGGCATGGGGCTCCGAGCAGGACCCTCACCAGCTCAAGCATCTGGTGGTGTTCGAGCGTGGGCGCCTGAGCCATCGCTCGGTGCTACAGATCGAGCAAAGCCCTCCAGTACCGCCAGGACATCTTCGTTCCTGGGTTGATCGGCGAAACAACCTTGATCTCGCCACTTATGATCGGATGCGCGTGGTCACGAGCGAGTTGCGCAGGCTATTGGACAAGGATCGCAACATCCTGTTGCGATTGGGGCCGAATGTGTTTTTGTCTTCGTCTGATTTGCACAAGGCCCTTCGGTGGGTATAAGGATATAAAAAGCTACGGGGTACGCATGTGATAGGGAGTATGTAATCAAAAGGTCGGTAAGAACTTTTTCCGCGGCATCGTGCTCACCTCATCGCAGCAGCCGTAGGACAAGTCCCCAAAGGTGCGATGATCTGTCTCCATGCGGTAATGGTGAGCTCATCGGCACCTCGGCGCTGGACCGGCTCACCACCGAATCGTTGAAAGCCGCCACGGACATGTGGCGCCGGGTCCAATCGGAGTATCAGCGGGGGATCCGAACCATGCGCGCCATGGAGTTGGAGCTGGTCCATAAAAACGGGGACACCTACTGGGTGGAGATACGGGCCAAGTTCTTCGAAGAGCCGGACGAACCGATGAAGCTGATCGGCCTAACCCGGGATATCACCGCCCGCAAACGGGCCGAGCAGGCGCAGGCGGACTTGAACATACGACTGGCCACCGCCCTTGCGGAAAAAGAACATCTACTGAAGGAGATGAAGATCCTCAAGGCCCTGCTGCCCATCTGCAGCGGCTGCCGCCGCATCCGCGACGATCACGGCAAATGGTGGCCCCTTGAACTCTATGTCAAGGAACACACCAACTCGTCTTTCTCCCACACCATCTGCCCGGGCTGCAAGGATGTGCTCTATCCGGAAATGGAATAGGATCCCGTCAACCTTCAGGCGACCGCGTCATACCAGTCCAGATTCGGGGCGATCTCCTTGCTCCTACCGCTAAAGAAGCTCTCTATCCAGGCATCAATCGATAGGGCTTCTTCATGTCTCCCTTATAGTGTTCAATTTTTTTTGATATTTGTATATGACAATTACGAACAAAAATACGTAAAAAAAAGTCAGGCAATCAAAATTATCATTATATTCTTGACCGTTAGCTTATAGAGCAATAGAAGCTCGATATCTCACTATTGGCCATTACTTATGGAGCTACGATGAACAAACTCGAATTGATAACGAAGCTGGCAGAGGAGCAAGGGCTTTCCAGGGCGGAATCCAAGAACGTGGTTGACCTGTTTTTTAACCACGTATCCGACGCACTCATCAGAGGCGACCGCGTGGAGATCCGAGGACTGTGTTCCTTCAAGGTCAAAGAGTACGACAGCTACACGGGGCGCAACCCCAAAAGCGGTGAAATGGTCACGGTCAAGCCCAAGCGGTTGCCGTTTTTCAAGGTGGGAACGGAACTGAAAGAGCGCGTTGATGGTCAATAGTGGCTCTGACCGCTACGGACTGTTCGGCACTTACACCTTATAGAATTACGCCATGCCTGGCACACTAAAAAAGGCAGAGCCTCAATCGAGGCCCTGCCTTTTTTTTATATGCCGTTTGATTAGCGGACTATATCTGTTTGCCTATGTTATGAAGCTCTGCCTTGAACCCTACCTGGCTACAGTTTGCACGCTGCCACGGCCACTCGACCGTTGATGCAGTGATTGATGAAGTACCCAAGAACTATTATCGTCAGCATGATTCCAATCATAAGGCACCTTCCTTTTGTTGCTTATCCCTGAACGTCGATTCCCATGTCACAGCCCAGATGCTCATCAGGGTTGTCGCATTTGAAATTGGCTTCACGGGTGTCCACGTGTCCCTCGTTCCTGTCGTCAAAGTAGTCTTGAATTCTATTGTCGTCCATATGTCACCTCTCCGGTTGATTTTCTTGGTTTTTGGTTTGTGTTTCATTTGCCAATAAGATGCGGCTCAATGGGAGTTGTGCAATGCGGACCGATTGGATGGGTATTGGTAGGATGAAACCACCATCATGGAGATTCGTGGCTGTTTGATCGGGCTACCGCGTGGCTTTTTAATTGAAGGAGGAATACCATTGAAACCCACCGATCTAATGGAACGTGGCCGCGGACTATGCCATCAACGCGGTGTTAAATGATGCCGGATTTAAGACACCGGCCGGGTTCCTGTTGGATGATTGCTTTGACGGCAAGTCGGCCGAGGCGATCTATGCCCTGCTGCCGGATCAGCAAGGCAGTGGCGGGAACGGGGGCGCAGATCCCGTCGGGTCCAGAGCCACGTCCGGACCGGGTGAGGTGCGGGATGCGCCAGGCAACACCGGCGCTGATCTGAAGCAGGCCGAAGCCCAATGGCGGGTAAACCTCGCCCAGGCGGCCCAGCAGGCCCAGGCCATGGGAAGTCTGCCGGCCGGTATCAAAAGGTCCATCGATACGGTGCTGCACCCTGCGGTCGATTGGCGAGTGCTGCTTCGGCACTTTGTCGAGCAGGCGGCCATAAACGATTATGCCTGGCTGCCGCCCTCGCGGCGGTATCTTGCACAGGGAATATTCCTGCCGGGTTTTCACTCCAAGGAACTGGGGCGGCTCGTGATTGCCGTGGATATGTCCGGGAGCGTCGATACCGTTGCCTTGAACCAGTTTGCAGCCGAGATATCTGCGATTTTGGAAGAGTATAACACCGTCATCGATGTCGTCTATTGCGATACCCGGATCCAGGCGCACCAGGTATATGGCAGAGCCGACCTGCCGTTGAAACTGAATCCCATTGGCGGTGGCGGCACCGACTTTAGACCCGTGTTTTAATGGGTCGCGACAGGGCTTGAACCCTGTTGCCTGATCTACTTTACGGACCTGGAGTGCAACCGTTTTCCTTCTGACACGCCGGACTATCCAGTGCTTTGGGTGCAGTTTGGTGTTGCTCGATGTTTGGTGCCGTTTGGCGAGGTCATTGAAATAACGGGAGGGGGGTGATCTTACGGAAACCGAGGAAATAAATCTCATCGACTTTGCGATGGAGGTGGGAAAAAGCGTCTTAATGCAAGCCAAGGGGGATTCTTCCCGGATCGTGGCGGTGGGGATTGCTGCCGGTATTACGGCGTTGGCTGCCGGCGTCGGAAACGGGATCTACAAAGGAGGTCAGAAGCTATACGGGTACCTTGTGGATTGAAGATCGGGGGTAGGGCTGCCCCTGCCAGGTTTTTGACCTGGTGGGGGTGGTCGCTGCTATGTGCTGCTTGGATAAAGTCGACCGTATCACAACCATTTAACAATCTGATATTAAAGACATATCTGGGGTTTTGAAAGAGCAAAAATAGGTACCGAAATTCTACAGGTATCACAGGAGATTTTGAGATTTAGACTGAGGGGGGCGATGAAGGGCGCCTTCAAGAAGAATATATACTTTTCGGTTATTGATTTATTGTGCCAAACCGCATTTTGCCAAACAGCATAATACTGTTTAAGCGTAAAGATTATCGATCCATCGCATGGCCTCCGTATCGCTAATTTTCCCAAGGTACCGCTCCGTGGTTGACAAGTTGGCATGCCGTAAAATGACTTTGGAAATGATCTCAACCCGGCTTTACGCCAAATACAAGGAGTGGTGCCAGGAAGGCGGCAACCGCGCTCTTAGTCGCAACAAGTTCTACGACCAATTGATGATAGGCTATCCCCAGGTGACCGAAAAGCTAAAGCCGATCGCGGACAATCCGGTGCGCCAGCGCTGTTTTGCCGGTATTTGTATCAGAGACGAGGCCTTCTCAGCATGAAAGCATTTCTTGCTTGCAGTTCTTTGAGTGGACATGCCGAAGCCAGGCTTCAAATTAAGAGCATGCCACCGCTTTCGACATCCCCCGTCCCCGATTTCGAGCACGGAGGCTTTCCGTTGTGGCGATACGCAAAAACGTATCGTGAGGTGTTGTCTAAGTTGTTGATGTCTGATTGGATATACGGTCGATACAGTTTTTTCACACTACTTTTTTATCATTTAATCCCTTCATCGCGCGATAGAAAAAAAAGAAGAAAAAAAGGAAAAAAAGGTTGTTACCGAAAAGCGTTGCAAGTGTATCGCTCCCCAAGCCGGAAGGTTTAGATTTTAAACCGGCTCGCATGCTGCGATCTTTGGCAGGGAGCGCCTAAAACCTGGATGTTTGTGCATTAACACATGGTTTCGGTGTGTATTTTTTGAAATTTTTTGCAAAAGCTTCGGTGGAAAACATCATAGATAGGTCAGTAGTGATCGGCCTTTTATTTGAAAGAACAAAGGGGGAAGGGGGAAAGGGTGTAACGTGCTGTAAACACTGCTTAGTTTAGTAAATGCATTGGGAGGTGATTCAATGAAATCGTGTCCGCTGAAAGTCGCAGGGAGTTATGCTTACTCTGGGGATAATAAAATTCGTGAAGACGCCTATGGTTGTGACGGAATCGAGTGCGGATGGTGGGTTGAAACGCAGCCGACGAAATACTCTGGATGTGCGCTGAAAATTCTGGCCTTGGGTTTGGTCCAAAAGGAACAATGCGAAGGAAATAATAAACGGTCGTTTGTTGATTTCTAAAAAGGATAAAGAAATATATTTACAAATATATTTCAATGTGGGTAATAAATTGGCGAATCTTACCTTTTTATTAACCCACAGCCAGGCAGGTCGAAAATGAAGGCAAAGCATCCGGGCAAAACCATCGCATATGTGCGGGTATCCACCGACAAACAGGATATGGAAAACCAACGGCTCGAAATCCTCAAGATGGCCAACGATCGTGGGCTCGGCAAAGTGCGATTTGTCGAAGAGACAGTCACGGGCCGAAAAAACTGGCGCAGCCGGAAGCTGGCCGGCGCCCTGGAGGAACTGAGCCGTGACGATGCACTGCTGGTATGCGAGCTTTCGCGGCTGGGAAGGTCGATGCTCGAGATCATGGAGATTTTGAGCATCGCCTCCCAAGCCGGCGTTCGGGTGTTTGCCGCCAAGGGCAGCTGGGCCCTCGACGGAACGATTCAGTCCAAGCTGGTGGCCATGTGTTTTTCCATGGCCGCCGAAATCGAGAGGGATCTGATCTCCCAGCGCACCAAGGCGGCCCTGGCGACCAAAAAGGCCCAAGGCGTTAAACTCGGGCGGCCCAAGGGGCCGGGTCGATCCAAGCTGGATTCTAAACGCGATGAGATCATCGAACTGCTGGAGTTGGGTATCACCCGCAAGCGCCTGGCCGAAAAGCTCGGAACGACACCGTTGAACCTGCGCCACTGGTTAAAAAAAAGAGGGATGGAGGCATTGGGCAAGGCCAAGGCGTGAAAATGGAATCGCAGGTCCCGGGCGGATTTGGCCGGGGCTTGCGATGAACATGATGCCGATCCGAATGCTGCATCAGCCTTGTGTTCGCCCTTCGGGGTGATGATCGAAAAAAAATCGATTGTCAAAACCAAAACCCCCCGACTGGAGTCCCATCCCCCCACCAATCAAGGTGGGTATGAAAATTTTCCACCATTTTAGCCCCCTTTTTTCAGCAAGCCTTAGGGGCCGCTATCGTCTCCCGAAAAAAAGGAATGGGACAATGAAACTCATCGACCTCAAGGCCTTGTCCGATCAAACCTCGATTTCAATCGGGTCGCTGCGCCAGTATCTCAAGCTGGGCCTGCCCCACTATCGAGTCCGTAGAAAGATCCTTGTCAACACCGAGGAATTTCAGGCCTGGTTGCAGCAATTTAAAAGCAGCACGCAGACCGATTATGACAACCTCGATGAGATTTTCGAGGATGTGGATTTTGGCTGTGCTTGAACCGAGCGCAACCTTTTGATACCTTGGGGCTGCGAATATGCAGTCAGGGTAAAACGAAAGGAGGCAATCCATGCCCTGGCGCAAATACAGTTCCAAGGAAGGTAAGTTCGGTTCCGTCTATCACGTGGCCAAAGGCATTCAGGTTCGCAAAGACCAGCGGGGCAAGTGGACCGTATATGCCACCAAAAACGGGCTGCGCAAGAACAAGACCATCGGGGACGGACGGCCTGGACTCGTTGCGGCGATCAAGGCCGCCGAAGCGATCGCGGCCAAGATCGATAAGCTGGTCCCGGCCGGAGAGATTAAACCCCATGAAAAATCCAAAGGCCCGCCCTTTCAAGATTACAGCCGGCAGTGGCTGGTGGGAAACACGGCCCGCTGGTCCCCTTACACCCAGGAGCGCTATGAGCAGATTTTCAGGCTGCACATTTGGCCACATGCGATTTTTAAAAAGCACCTGGCCGAAATCGGACGCAAGGAGATCAAGGTGTTCTTAAAGGAGCTTTCCCACCGCATGTCGCCGGCGACCATCGAAGCCGTACACGGCGTGATCAGCGGGGTTTACAACGAGGCGATGGATGACGAACTGGTCAGCGGCAATCCCAGCGCCGGTTTGCTTAAGTCGATTTTGCCGCCGAAAAACCGCCGCGATCTCAAAGCCCCCGATCCGTTTTCACGCAGCGAGCTGGAGAATTTTCTTGCCCACGCCCAAAGGATCGCAACCCCCACCGAGGTGATGATCCTCAAAATGATGGCCTTTGCCGGCTTGCGGCTGGGGGAGGCGCTGGCCATGCGCGCCGAGCATTTCAACCCGTCACGGCGCACCTACTACGTGGCCCAAAGCTATAAGTGCCGCGAGTTTGGCCGGCCCAAGGCTGGCAAGACCCGTTTGATCGATCTGCCCGATTTTTTGGTCGCCGATCTTCAAGTCTATTGCCAGCTGCTCAAAAAGGATAGCCTCAAAGAGGGCAGGGGAGGGCGCATCGATCTGTTGTTCGTCGATCCTACCGAACAAGGTAACTGGCCGTATTCCCAGCGTAAGGTGCTTTATCTGATGAAAAGGGTCTGCAACGCCGCCGCCCTGCGGGTGCGCAACCCCCACGATTTGAGACACACCTATGCAACCCTGCTCTTGACCGCGCACCGCAGCCCCGGGTATGTCCAAAAACAGCTCGGCCACAGCTCGATTTCGATTACCATGGATGTGTACTGCCACTGGCTGCCGGGGGAGGGAAGAGACGGATTGGAAGAAGCATTGGCGGGAGAAAAAGGTGTACCAAATCGTGTACCAAATATGCATATTTTTGCATATGACGACAAAGGGCCCCGGTAAGTTACCGAGACCCTTCGTTTATTTCAGATTTGGTGCCGAAGGCCGGACTTGAACCGGCACGGCTCGCGCCACTACCCCCTCAAGATAGCGTGTCTACCAAGTTCCACCACTTCGGCACAAAATTTATGTGATCAGTTCTTTTCGGGCTCCTCCGTAGCTGCCGGTGTTTGGGTCGCCGGTGTGGCCTCCTGGGCAGCGGGTTGCTGATCGGTGCTCTGCGCTTCCGCTGCCGGTGCGTTTTCGTCCGTTGCGGCCGGCAGGGTTTGGGATTGTTCCTGGTTTGGCAGATCGGTGACCAGTCGCTTTTCTCCCGGGCTGCTGTACATGTAGGCCAGGGTTAAAGAGGTGAGCATAAAGACGATGGCGGCCGCGGTCGTCGCCTTGCTCAAAAAGGTGGAGGCGCCTGTTGCTCCGAACAGCGTCTGGCTGCCACCGCCGCCGAAAGCCGCTCCCATGTCCGCCCCTTTTCCGGTCTGGAGCAAGACGATAAGAATCAGCGCGATGCAAACAATTACATGAACGACTACGATCAGTATGGACATTTTCTACCCGTTGATCAGCTTTGGTAATGAACCAGCTGGCTGAAAGTTTCCGGATCGAGGCTGGCGCCACCCACCAGCGCACCGTCCACATCCGGCATGGCCATCAACTCTTTCACGTTGGAAGGCTTGACGCTTCCGCCGTACAGGATCCGCACGCGCTGGGCAAAATCAGCACCGAACATCTGACCGAGTTCGGCGCGTAGGTGGGCATGAACTTCCTGGGCCTGTTCTGTGGTGGCGGTTTTGCCGGTACCGATGGCCCAGACCGGTTCATAGGCCACCACAAGGGCCTGCAGATCCTGTAAAAAAAAGGTCTCTAAACCTTTTTGGATCTGTTTGTCAAGTACAGAAAATGTCTGTCCGGCATCTCGTTCGGCTTCACTTTCACCGATACAAAGCAGAGGGCTCAAACCGGACTGGACGGCGGCCCGGATTTTTTTGTTGACGGTCTGGTCGGTCTCTCCAAAGAACTGGCGGCGTTCCGAGTGGCCCAGGATCACATAGCGGCAACCGGCGTCCACCAGCATGTCGGCGGCGATTTCACCCGTGAAAGCGCCTTTGGGTTCCCAGTGCATGTTCTGGGCGCCCAGGGCGATTTGGCTGCTTGCGATTTGGGCCGATACCTGGGCAAGGGCGGTAAAGGTCGGCGCGATCATCACCTCCACCGAGGTGACGCCGGCCACCAGCGCTTTTAGTGATTTTGCTGCCTCGACGGCTTCCTTGCCGGTCTTATGCATTTTCCAATTACCGGCGATGAGCGGGCGGCGGTTCGACATGAGACTCCTCCCGTAAGGTTAAGTGTCCATAGGTCTTACAGCATCTTGCCGATCATTGCGGCCACATCCACCATGCGATGGGAGTACCCGGTTTCGTTGTCGTACCACGAGAGTACCTTGACCATTTGATCGATGGCATAGGTGTTGTCCGCATCGACGATGGAAGAGAGGGTGCTGCCGTTGAAGTCGGACGAAACCAGGGGAAGGTCACTGAATCCCAGGATGCCGGCCAATTCGCCTTCGGCTGCGGCTTTCAAGGCGTCGTTGACATCCGTTACGGTGACGCCGCTCTTGTTGACGTTCACCACCACGTCGACCAAAGAGACGTTGGGAGTGGGAACACGTATGGCCAGGCCGTTGAGCTTTCCGGTCAGTTCGGGCAGTACCAGGGCGACCGCCTTGGCGGCGCCGGTGGTGGTGGGGATCATGGAGAGGGCCGCGGCGCGGGCCCGACGGAGATCTTTATGGGGAAAGTCGAGCAGTCGCTGATCGCCGGTATAGGAGTGGATGGTGGTCATGAGGCCGTTCTGGATGCCGAACTTTTCCATCAACACCTTGGCCACCGGGGCCAGGCAGTTGGTGGTGCAGGATGCATTGGAGACCACGTGATGCTGTTTGGGGTCGTAAGTGGTGTGGTTGACACCCATGACGATGGTGGCGTCCGGATCTTTGGCCGGGGCTGAAATGATGACCTTGCGGGCGCCGGCGGTAAGGTGCTTGGCGGCGCTGGCCCGGTCCCGGAAAAGACCGGTACACTCCATGACGATATCCACACCCATCGACTGCCACGGCAGTTGTGCCGGATCCTTCACGGCCGTGTAAGCGACGCTGCGACCGTCCACCACGATGGCATTGTCCTCTGCGTGGATCTCCATGTCGAGCTTGCCGTGAACCGAATCGTGTTTGAGCAGATGCGCCATGGTGGCGGCGTCGGTCAGGTCATTGATGGCCACGACTTGGATTTCAGGATGTTTCAAGGACGCCCTGAAGACCACCCGGCCGATCCTGCCAAATCCATTGATTGCTAACTTGATGCTCATCTTGCCTCCTTTTCGTACGTTCGAGGTATGGGGTGCTTAAGGGGACATGGCGATCATCCCTGGCTGCGCTTGTTTCCTTTCAGGATACCACTGGCCAGGGAGATGCTCTTTTTGCCGAAGTTTTCCAGGTATTCGGCCAGTTGAGACAAGCCCTTTTTATCCCGCATGCCAACGGCCTTGACCACCATGGGTAAGTTGACACCGGAAATGACTTCGATGTGGCCCTCGTCCAAAAAAGCGTAACTCAAATTGGAGGGGGTGCCGCCGAACATGTCGGTCATGATCAGAACGCCATCGCCCTTGCCCACTTCTTTGATTCCCTTTTCGATTTTGGTTCGTAAATCGGCGGCATTTTCACGAAGATCGATGGATATGGCGGCCAATGCGCTGGGACGTTCCCCCATGATAAATTCGACGCAATCAATCAGCGCGTCGCCGAGTTGCCGGTGGCTGACGATGAGGATTCCGATCATTTTTGGCAATTTTCCTTTTTATGGGTTTGTGCTCAACCGGATTGGATGTCTCGGTGAACCAGTCGCACGGTGGGCTGGGCCTTTTGAATATGATCGTAGATCTGTTTTGCGATCACAACCGATCGATGGCGCCCGCCGGTGCACCCGATGGCAATGGTCAAGTAGGCCTTGCCTTCCTTTTCGTATAACGGAATCAATTGGTCCAGAAGTTTCAAGAAATCATTTAAAAATAAGCCCGTTTCGGGGGCTTTCAAGACGAAGTCCTGGATTTCCTTGTTTTCTCCGTCCAAGGCCTTGAGTTCAGGAACAAAATAGGGATTTGGCAAAAAACGCACATCCATCAACAGGTCCGCTTCCGGAGGACTTCCATGCTTGAATCCGAAGGAAACCACGTTGATGGCCATCCCCGAGATGGCCGTGTGCTGCCGGGCAAGGTTCAATATGGCAAACTTCAGCTCATGCACGCTCAGATGGGTCGTGTCGATGATGTGGTCCGACGCCTCACGCAACGGTTTGATCTTGGTCTTTTCGGCCTGAATGGCATCGAGCAGACTGCCGGATCGCCCCAGCGGATGATGACGGCGCGTTTGGTTGTAGCGCCGCAGCAGGACCTGCTCGTCGGCTTCCAGAAATACGATCCTAGTGGCATACCCGCTGCTTTTCAAATCGGCCAGCAAGGCGGGATAATGTTTTAAAAGACTTTTGTCGCGCAAGTCCATGCCAAAGACCCAGCCGGCGATATCGTCTGTAGGGTTCTGTTTTTCCAGGACCTGCAGAAAGTGATGCACGAGCTGCGTGGGCATATTGTCGATGCAGTGGAAACCCGCATCTTCAAAGGCAGCCAGGGCCGTGCTTTTGCCCGACCCGGAGCATCCGGTCACGATGATGATCGGCCTTTTTTGCATGTCTAAAAGTCTTCATCCTTTTCACGGATGATGTCGAGGATCTCTTCGGTTCGGGTGGCCTGCATGAGTTGGGACTTGAAATCTTCGTTCTTGAGCAGTCGCGAGAGGCGGGCAAGCAGCTTCAAATGCAGCCCGGCAGAGTCTTCGGGGGTGAGCAGCAGGAAAAAGATATGGGTCGGCCGGTTGTCCATGGATTCGAAGTTGGCGCCCCTGCGGCTCAAACCGAAACCGAGTATCAGCTGGTCCAGATTTTTCAGTTTTCCGTGGGGGATGCCGATGCCGCCGCCGATACCCGTGCTGCCGAGACGTTCCCGTTCCATGAGCACTTTTACCAGCTCTTCGTGGCTGGTGCCCGTCATGGCGACGACCGGTGCGACCAGTTCATCCAGAATGCCTTTCTTGTCTCTTGCTTTCAGATCAATGCAGATGGTGTCGGGAGTCAGTACATCCAGGATCTTCATTGGGATTCACCGCTGTTCGTTTTCGCCTCGGACGTTGTGGCGCGTATAAGTCGGGCCCCTCAGGGCGTGGATACGCGCGTTAGCGCATATCCACCCAAAAGGTTTTGGAAAGCCAGGTTTAAAAAAGAAACGATTCCTTGTCAGGGGTTGGGTTGAATGAGGCCGTAGTTGCCGTCTTTTCGCCGGTACAGGACATTGACCCGATCCGATCGGGCATTGGTAAAAACGAGAAAAGAGTCATCCACCAGGTCCATTTGCATGATGGCTTCATCGACATCCATGGGCTTGTATTCGATGTTCTGGACCATGACACGCCTTTCTCCCTCTCTCTCCACCGGGCCGGCTCCCGCCATTACGGTTTTTGCTTTGCCTTTGTTGGAACGGCGGTCTCTGACCTTCTGTTTGCCTTTTTTGATCTGCTTTTCGAGTTTGTCCAGAACCATGTCGATGGCCGAGTACATGTCCTCGGTCTCTTCCTTGCCGTTGATGGTCATGCGGTCGCCTGTGATATTGACCTCGGCGGTGTGTCTGAACTTTTCCACGGAGAGAACCACGTTGGCTTCACCCGGGTTGTGAAGGTATTTGTCGAAGCGGTTGAGTTTTTCAACGATGTAGTTTTTGATGTGATCGGAGGGGTCGAGATTCTTAAAGGTAACAGATGTTTGCATAAAAGATGCCTCCTTGTGGATAAGGGTCATCGCAAATGGGTAGATATGCATACCAAACCCGACCTAACATTTTAAATTTAAATATGGTTGAGCGGATTGCAACTGTTTCATGTGCCCTGCTTAGGTATATTTTTTACGTTTGCTTGATGGCAAAACGCCCATCATTTCGCGATATTTGGCCACCGTCCGTCGGGCGATGTCAATGTTCTGGGCTTTGAGAAGATCGGCCATTTTGCTGTCGGAATAGGGCTTGCGGGGGTTTTCGGATTCAATCAGTCGGCGGATTTTTTCCATCACGCTGGCGGATGCAATGGCTTCTCCGTGGACCCTCTTGATTGAACTGTTGAAGAAGTATTTCAGTTCGAATATGCCTTGCGGCGTATAGGCATATTTGTTGGTCGTCACCCGGCTGATGGTCGATTCGTGCATACCGATATCTTCGGCCACATCACGAAGCACCATGGGCTTGAGGTGGGTGATACCCTGGTCGAAAAAATCACGCTGGTATTTGAGAATACTCTCCATCACCTTGTAGATCGTTTTCTGGCGCTGATGAATACTGCGAATCAGCCATGCGGCGGAGCGCAGTTTGTCTTGAATATAGTTTCGGGCATTGCCGCCGACGTCTTTGTCACGCGTGATGGCCTGCTTATAAAACGAGTTGACCTTGAGCTTGGGCAGGCCGTCATCGTTGATGACAATGGCAAAGTCATCTTCGGTTTTATAAACATAGATGTCTGGCGTAATGTATTGGGGTTCATCGTCGCTGAAGGCCCGGCCGGGTTTGGGCTCCATGTTGGTGATGACTTCGACCGCCGCGATGACTTCATCGATGCTGACTTTCAAGGCCTTGCAGATAGCTTTGTAGTTTTTGTTTTCCAGGTGGTTGATGTGATCTGTAATGATTCGGGTGACCAGGGAGTCTTTCAAGCCGAGGGCGCGGGCTTGCAGCAGAAGACATTCGGTCAAATCCCTGGCGCAGACCCCGATGGGATCGAAGCTTTGCAATAGGAAAAGTACTTCTTCGATATCATCTGCGGTCACGCCTGCCTGAATAGCCAGGTCTTCCGCGCTGGATTGCAGGTAGCCGTCCTTGTCCAGATTGCCTATGATCAGGGACCCGATGCGTTTTTCTTCTTCCGACGGAGAGGCCATAAGGAGTTGCCACAAAAGGTGGTCGCTGAGAGATTCCTTGTGGGAAATAAACGCCTCGTATTGGGGCGTGTCGCGGTCCTCGGTTTCAAAACGAATACGACCGGGTGAGTTGTACTCATCGATGTAGTTGCTCCAGTCGATATCGCTGGGGATTTTTTCATCGATGGTCACTTCCTGGGTTTTTTCCGGGGTCTCTACCTGGACCTGCTCATCGCCGGCCAGTTGGTCCTTAGGCACCGTTTCCAGACTCTCTTCGAGAGTCGGGTTTTCTTCCAACTCCTGCCGGATGGCATCCATCAGCTCCAGACGCGACAGCTGCAGCAGCTTGATTGCCATCTGCAGCTGCGGGGTCATGATCAGCTGCTGGGTCAGTTTGAGTTGCTGTCTAAGCTCAATGGCCATTTTACAACCTGAATTCTTCACCCAGGTAGATTTGCCGGGCGATTTTGCTGTTGGCGATGGTTTGCGGAGATCCCGATTCGATGACTTCTCCGTTGGCTAATATGAACGCCTGGTCGCAGGCTTCCAGAGTTTCGCGCACATTGTGGTCCGAAATCAAGATACCGATGTTACGCTTTTTTAGGTGCCCGATGATCTTTTTAATATCGATGACCGCCAATGGATCGATACCGGCAAACGGTTCGTCCAGCAAAATAAAATCCGGATTGGTCGCCAAGGCCCGGCTGATTTCCAACCGGCGCCGCTCGCCACCCGACAGGACGCTGGCTTTTTGATGGCTCAGATGTTTGATCCCCAGTTCTTCCAATAGCCCCTCTGCCCTTTGTTTCTGTTCCGGTTTGGGAATGGGCATCGTCTCCAGTATGGCAAGGATATTTTCCGATACGGTCAGCTTACGGAAGATCGATGCCTCCTGTGGCAAGTATCCAACGCCCTTGCGAGCCCGCATGTACATGGGGTAGTCGGTGATATCCTCTTCGTCAAGAAGCACTCTTCCAGCTTCCGGTTTTACCATGCCGACCACCATGTAGAAGGTCGTGGTTTTGCCGGCCCCATTGGGCCCCAACAATCCGATGACCTCTCCGGAAGACACCCGCAGGTTGACCGTTTTAACGACTTGGCGGCCGTTGTAGCTTTTTGCTAAATTTTCAATGGCTAAAGTTGCCATGAATTTCCTGTCTTTCCCAGTTGATGCCGGAAAGTTGGTATAGCAGCTCGCTCAAATCAGTTCAAGCCTCTTTGATTGGACCGAATAATGGCCTTGACCTGCCCCTTTGGGTCGCCTTCCATCTTCACGTTCCCACTGTCGCGATAAAAGGTGATCTTGCTGCTTTCGATCACATCCTGTCCACTGGTCACCTTGGCGTTCTGGCCGATCAACACCAGGGTGCGTTCGTCGGTGCGATAGACGGCGCGATCACTTTCGGCCACCCGACCGTCCATGACGATACGCACGTTGCCGTCGGCTTCGATGCGTTCAATGCTTTCGGCGGTGGTACCGTCTTGAGAGGAGGCGCCCTCGGCGTAGACCAGGGTCAGACGATCGGCCGTGATGGTCGTATCGCCTTGCACCACTTTGACATTGCCGCTGAACTGGGCGTTGCGGCGCTGGGTGTCGCTGACGAGGCGATCGGCCGTGATGTGAATCGGGTCGGCCGGCGTTTCGGGCGCCTGGGGTTCTTCCGCCGCCAGGATGCCGGCGTTCAAAATGACCCACAACAGGGCGACGAAAATGAGGCGTGGCGCATCCGATAGGCGTATCCTATTATATCGCATATATCGCAGATTATATCGCCGGTCGTTCATGGAGATCTCCTTCAACTTGGCCTTCGAAATGCGCCCGATTCTGTGTAAGGTCGTAGGTCATCCGGTCTGCGCGCAGGGAAGCCGTCGAACTCTCGATGCGAACCGGTGCGTCGGATCTAAGCAGCCGCTGATCGTGCAGGTAGACAAGGATCTCGGTCGTCAAGGTATATTGATCATTGTAAAGGCGCACCCGGCCCGTCACTTTCATGTCGTTATTGTTGGTGTGCAGGATGCCCTCTTCGGCCGTCAGATTGACCAGGGTGCCGTCCTCCATGTGAAATTTCACCTTGGGTGCCTTTAATATCATTCGCCCGCCACTGGCCTCGAGCTGGGCCGAGTCGGCATCGAGCTCCCATTGCACCTTGCCGTCCTTGGTGGCCGTTTGATGCACTTTGGCCAGTGTCATCAACGCCTTGGCGGCTGGCATGGGGATGGGCACTGATCCGCCCTGCTGGCTGCGCAATTGCAGGAATACGACGACCAGGACGATCAGACCGGCAGTGGCGGCGCATGTGAGCGCAATTTTGAAGGTGCGTTTGCGGTTAGCCATTGACCATCGTGTCCAGCACACCCTCCCAGCGGCCCTGCGCCTTGAGGATCATTTCGCACGCCTCCCGAACGGCACCCCGGCCACCCGGCGCCCGGGTCACCACCCGAGCGGCTTGGCGCACCGTTTCGTGTGCGTCGGCCACAGCCATGGGTACACCCACCAGCTTCATGATCGCCAGGTCGGGCAGATCGTCTCCGATAAACGCGGTGCGGTCGGCGGTGATGCCGGTCCTTCGTTCGATTTCGGGCAGTACCCGGGCCTTGTCGCGGGTACCGTCGAAGATCAGATCGATCCCCAGATTGGTGCAACGATGCCTCAGCGCCTGCCCGCTGCGACCGGTGACAATACCGACCCGAATACCGGCATCCTGGAGCAGGCGAATACCCAATCCGTCTTTGACGTTGAATATTTTCAACTGTTCGCCACTGTCCGTATAAACGATCTCGCCGGCCGTCAGGACCCCGTCGACGTCCAGCAGTAACAATTGGATCTGTTCAAGCATAAGGGACGTCATTTTTCAGAAGGCTCCGGTGGATACGACCTGATGAATCGCTTTCAGTTGCGCCAATATGTCGCTCAGGTGATCTAACGGCAATGAATTGGGCCCGTCGCATCGCGCCTTGTCCGGATCGGGGTGAACCTCGAGGAACACCCCATCGGCACCGGCGGCAACGGCGGCGCGCGCCAGAATCGGCGCATATTGACGCTGGCCGCTGGAGCTGTTGCCCGCACCGCCGGGCAGTTGAACGCTGTGGGTGGCGTCGAAAATGACCGGGAACCCGGTGGTCTGCATGATCGGAATGGCCCTGAAGTCCACGACCAGGTTGTTATAACCGAACATGGCGCCCCGTTCGGTGAGAAGGATGCGGTCGTTGCCTATCGATGTTATTTTTTCGACCACATTGGTGATGTCCCAGGGGGCCAGAAATTGTCCCTTTTTGATATTCACCGGCTTTGCGCTGCGTGCCACCTCCAGAATGAAATCGGTTTGCCGGCATAAGAAGGCCGGGATTTGAATCACGTCGAGCACCTCGGCGGCCTTTTCGACCTGCCCGATCTCGTGGACGTCGGAGAGTATCGGGATGCCCAGCTCGGCCTTGATCCTGGCGAGGACTTCGAGTCCTTCCACCAGACCGGGACCACGGTAGGCATCGATGGCTGTCCGGTTGGCCTTGTCATAGGAGGCTTTGAAGATAAACGGTATCTCCAGCTTATCGGTCAACTGCTTCAATGTGGCGGCGATGTGGAAGGTGAGCTCAAAATCTTCGATCACGCACGGCCCGGCGATAAGGACCAGCGGCATGCCTTTACCGATGCGTAGATTTTCTACTTGAACGATCGTGTTCATGTTACCCTTTACATCCTTTTGTATTCCCTGTTTCTATTGAAAAAATTTAGCCTGCCCCCCCCTAAAAGTCAAGCCGGGAAACTTTGCCTTGATTCGCGAAAGTAGAGCTGGTATGCTTCGTTGCTCGATTTTACTGGAAAGGGGGAAGATAACCCATTGAATGCTAAAAAGAATGCATCGAGACGCTGGCTGTTGATTTTGCCGGCGCTTCTTATTGTGGTCGCTCTGACGGTCTTTCTGGTTCGACGAATGGAAGGAGAGTCGCCGGAGATGACAATGGCGCTGACGTCACCTGCATTGGGCGCCAGTCAGAACCTCAAATTGCATGTGATCGACCGGAAGAGTGGAATTCGTAAGGTCTGGGTAGCTGTACTGAAGGATGGTCAGGAGATCCCGTTGATAGACAAGACCTATTCTTCGGCGGGGCTTTTGGCCGGTGGCCAGACTCATGAGGAAACGCTTGAAATTCCGTTTGAACCAAAGGCGAAAGGTATTAAAGACGGCAAGGCCGTGTTGCGGTTCGTCGGCAGGGATTTTTCCTGGCGCAACTGGGGTAAGGGCAATGCCCAGTACCAGGAGCAGGAGATCGTCATCGATACCCACCCGCCGGTGATCAATGTGCTCAGCCGGGCGCATTATCTATCCCAGGGCGGTGCGGGGATCGTCGTTTACAAGCTTGCCGAAGAGTGTCCGACCAGCGGCGTAACGGTGGGCGAACACTTCTATCGGGGTTTCTCGGGCATGTTCAAGGACCCGGCCATCCACGCAGCCATGATCGCCATCGATTACCGCCTTGGGCCGGGAACACCGGTTGCGGTGACGGCGACCGATTTTGCCGGTAACGAGAACCGCGTCGGGCTTCAGCACCTCATCAATGCCCGTACCTTCAGGCGAGATAAAATCGCCCTTTCCGACGGTTTTCTGGATTGGAAAATGCCGGAGTTCGTCAGCCAGGTCGATGTTGTGCCAGGTGCATCCCACCTCGATGTTTTTCTTGCCGTCAACCGCGATTTGCGGCGTGCCAATTACGAAACACTGAAAAAGGTGACCGCGCAGTCCGATGCGGCCGTCCATTGGAAAGGCGAGTTTTTGCGTTTGCCGGCCGCCGCCAACAGGGCCGCTTTCGCCGATCATCGCTCCTATATTTACAAGGGGAAAATCATCGACGAACAGACCCACATGGGTATCGATCTGGCATCGTTGGCCCAATCCCCGGTTCCCGCCGCCAACAGCGGCAAGGTGGTTTTCGCCGGTACGATCGGGATCTACGGCGGCACCATCGTTATCGATCATGGTTTGGGTCTTTTCAGCATGTATTCTCACTTGAGTCAGATGACCGCCACCGAAGGCCGGATGGTTGCAAAGGGCGACATCATCGGCGCCACCGGTGTGACCGGATTGGCCGGAGGCGACCACCTGCATTACGGTATCATGATCCATCACACCTTCGTCAATCCGGTAGAATGGTGGGATGGTCAGTGGGTTCGAAACAATATCACTTCCAAGCTTGAGGCGGTCGCGAATTAATCGGGATATCCCGCCCTGAGAAAACCGCCGGTGCCATCGTCCCTTCATTTGATGCTTGCCGTCTCCCCGGCAGGGGTATCGACCGCTTGAACCGACAGACCGGAGCCTATGAAAGAGACAGCGCGACTCTTTATCGCTTTCGAATTGCCCGATCGTGTCATTGCGTTGGCCAAGGATCTGCAGGTGCGTCTGAAACGACATGGTCTGAAGCTGCAGTGGGTTCGCCCCCAGAATATTCACCTGACCCTGAAATTTTTGGGCGAGGTGAGCAAGGCGCGCATCGGTGATGTTAAGGCGGCCCTGCACCATGCGGCGCTCGAGGCAGGGCCGATGGAGGTCTGCGCTCAGGGCCTGGGGGTATTTCCCGGCATGCGTCAGCCGAGGGTGCTGTGGTTCGGACTAGGGGGTCAGGTCGATCTTCTCGGCGGGGCCTGCCAACACTTGGAGGACGCCCTGGCCGCAAAGGGTTTTGCCAGGGAGCGGCGTCCGTTCAGGCCCCATCTCACTCTGGCGAGGATCAAGCAGGCGGTGGGCCCCGCTCTTTTGTTGGAAGGCATTCAGACGGTCGGCCGGTATGATCCGGTGGGGTTTCGATTGACCGAGTGGGTGCTGTTTCAAAGCGATTTAAGGCCCCAAGGGGCAATTTATACCGCCCTGGATCGGGCGACATTGGCACAAGACGCGTGAATCCCTATTGACGTTTCGGCCGATTTTTCGGAATAGTGGTGACCAGTCAATCTCCAAGGTGCATGCATCGGCGTGGATTGGCCGAACCTATCAGCACAATGCAAAGCAGGAGGATGAAATGAGCGTTTCGGTGGACAGGGCAAAGGCGATCGATTCGGCCATGGGGCAGATTGAACGTCAGTTCGGCAAGGGATCGATCATGAAACTGGGCAGCCGTCCCATCGTGGATGTGCCGATTATCCCCACCGGTTCCATTGCATTGGACCGGGCATTGGGAATCGGTGGACTGCCCAGGGGAAGGGTCGTGGAGATATATGGTCCGGAATCCTCCGGCAAAACGACGCTGGCGCTCCATGCCGTGGCCAATGCCCAGAAAAAAGGCGGCATCGCGGCCTTCATCGACGCCGAGCACGCACTGGACACCAATTATGCCAGAAAGTTGGGCGTGAACTGTGACGAATTACTGGTCTCTCAGCCCGACACCGGGGAACAGGCCCTGGAGATTGCCGATATGCTGCTGCGCAGCGGCGCCATCGATGTGTTGGTGATCGATTCGGTTGCGGCCCTGGTGCCGCGCGCCGAGATTGAGGGCGAGATGGGCGATGCCCACATGGGCCTTCAGGCGCGGCTCATGTCCCAGGCCCTGCGGAAGCTTACCGGAACCATCGGCAAGACCAATACCTGTCTGATTTTCATCAACCAGATCCGCATGAAAATCGGGGTCGTTTTCGGCAACCCGGAAACTACCACCGGCGGTAATGCTCTCAAGTTCTACGCCTCCGTCCGCCTGGAAATCCGGCGCTCGGGATCGATCAAGAACGGCGCCGACGTGGTGGGCAACCGGACGCGGGTCAAGGTGGTGAAGAATAAAATGGCGCCGCCGTTCAAGGAGGCCGAATTTGACGTCATGTACGGCGAGGGTATTTCACAGGTGGGGGATTTGCTGGACATCGGCGTGGAAGCCGGGATCGTGGAGAAAAGCGGTGCGTGGTATTCCTACAATGGCGAGCGCATCGGTCAGGGTCGCGAGAATGTGAAGAGCTTTCTCAGCGACAATCCCGATATCTTCACGGCCTTGGACGAGCAGGTACGCGCAGCCGTCGGCATTGTGAAAAAGAACGAAGAGAAACCGGTTCAGGAGCAAGCCCAATAACCGTGGTTGGACCCGATACGATTTTCAGGGAGCAGGCACAATGACAGGAAACGAGATCCGCAAGCGATTTCTGGACTATTTCGAGAAGCACGCCCATCGCGTGGTGAGAAGCTCATCGCTGGTGCCCCATGACGATCCCACCCTGCTGTTTACCAATGCCGGGATGGTTCAGTTCAAGCGAACCTTCATGGGAGAAGAAAAGCGCGGCTACAACCGCGCCGTCACCTCCCAGAAGTGTGTCCGCGCCGGCGGCAAACACAACGACCTGGAGAACGTGGGCTACACGGCCAGGCATCACACCTTTTTCGAAATGCTGGGCAATTTCTCCTTTGGAGATTACTTCAAGGAAAAAGCCGTCGAGTTTGCCTGGGATCTACTGACCAATGGTTACGGCCTGCCGGGAGAGCGGCTTTGGGCGTCGGTCTATCTCGACGATGACGAGGCTTACGATTTGTGGCACCGGAAAATCGGCATTCCCACCGAGCGCATGGTGCGTCTGGGAAAAGAAGACAACTTCTGGGCCATGGGAGATACCGGACCGTGCGGCCCCTGCAGCGAGATCCATTTGGACCGCGGCGATGCCTACGGCTGCGGCCGGCCGGATTGCGGGGTGGATTGCGACTGCGACCGTTTTCTGGAGATCTGGAACCTGGTGTTCATGCAGTTCAACCAGGATGAGACCGGTCGGATGACGCCGCTTCCAAAGCCGAGCATCGATACGGGTATGGGGCTCGAGCGTCTGGCCTCGGTGCTGCAGAACACAGCCACCAACTTCGATACGGACCTGCTGCGGCCGATCATCGCCCATACCGAGCAACTCGCCGAGAAGGCCTACGGCCAGGATGCAGCGGTGGATGTGGCCATGAAGGTGATCGCCGACCACAGCCGCGCGGCCGCATTCCTGATCGGCGATGGCGTGTTGCCGTCCAACGAGGGACGCGGTTACGTGCTGCGCAGAATCATGCGGCGAGCCATCCGCTATGGCCGTAACATCGGTTTGAACCGGCCCTTTTTGCATCAAACGGCCGAGACTGTTTTCGACATCATGCGGTCGGCCTACCCGGAGCTGGGAGAAGCCTCGGCCTTTATCCGGAAGGTGATCTCAAATGAGGAAGAGCGCTTCATGGAGACCCTGGATACAGGGCTGAAGTTGCTGAACGATTCGCTGGCCGAACTACAGGCCAAGGGCCAGACCACCATCCCCGGCGATCTCATATTCAAACTTTACGACACGTACGGGTTTCCGGTGGATATCGTCCAAGACGTGGTTCGCGACACCCGGATGAAGGTGGATTTGCAAGGGTTCAACGCGCACATGGAAGATCAGCGCAAACGCAGCCGCGCCAAGGTCGCCTTCGACAGCCTTGCCGATGCCTATAAGGCGCTCTCCTCCCAGGCCATCAAGCCGGAATTCAAGGGCTACCAATCCCTGCAGGCCCAGTCCGATGTGCTCGTGGTGGTCCAGGCAGGTCAAGAGGTGCCCGAGGCCGTTGAAGGCGAGGAGATCGAGGTGGTCACCGCCGCTACACCGTTTTACGGAGAAGCCGGCGGGCAGGTCGGCGATCAGGGCACCATTTCGGGCGACGGTATGACCATGACCGTGACCGCCACGCGCAAGGACCCCACCGGATTGATCATTCACAAGGGCAAGGTGGTTTCCGGCCGCATCGCTAAGGGGCAGCGCGTTACCCTGAGCGTGGATGCGGCCAAGCGGCGGGCCACGGCCTGCAATCATACGGCCACCCATTTGCTGCATGCCGCCTTGCGCCAGGTGCTCGGCGAACATGTCAAGCAGGCCGGCTCCCTGGTGGCGCCGGACCGGTTACGGTTCGACTTCACCCATTTCAGCCAGGTGACGCCCGACGAGCTGGATCGGATCGAGACCATCGTGAACGATCGGATTCGCGCCAATGTGCCGGTTCAGACCGAGGAGATGGATGCCGATGCAGCCATGCACTCCGGTGCCATGGCGCTCTTCGAGGAGAAATACGGCGACCGGGTGAGGGTGGTCTCCCTGGCCGAGTTCAGCAAAGAGCTCTGCGGCGGGACCCATACCGGATACACCGGTGACATCGGACTGTTCAAGATCGCCAGCGAGACGAGTGTCGCCTCGGGCGTACGACGTATCGAGGCGATGACGGGCGAGGCGGCCCTGGCCCTGGTCCAGCACACCGCCCGGGTTGCACAGCAGGTGGCCCATCTGCTGCGCGTCAAACCGGATGAGATGCTCCCCCGCATACAGCAGTTGCTCAGCGGTCAGAAGGCGGCTGAAAAAGAGGTCGAGAAACTCAAGGCCGCCGTTGCCGATGCCAAAGCCCAATCCGGTGACGACGCGCCGCGAATGATCAACGAAGTGGCCGTCCTGATCAAGCGGGTCGCCGTCGATAACCCCGGGGCAATGCGGGAGCTGGCCGATCGATTCAAGGATCGCATCAAATCGGGTGTGGTGGTCCTCGGCAGCGAGGCCGGCGGCAAGGCGCTGCTGATTGTCGGGGTGACCAAGGACCTGGAAAAGCGGTTTCATGCCGGCAAGATCATCAAGGCCGTGGCCGCGGCCGTCGGCGGTGGCGGCGGCGGTCGACCCGACATGGCCCAGGCCGGTGGGCCCCAGCCGGAACACCTGGACGCGGCCCTGGAAAAAGCGTATGAGGTGATTGCTCAAATGTAGCGTCTGCCTGGTGGCCGTCCAGCATTCTGAATGGAGACTGCCGTATCACATTTTTTCTCGATGCCAACACAAAAGGCGCTCGGTTCGAGCGCCTTTTGTGTTGTTCGAGATAGATAGGCAGAACGTTACGCTTTAACTTTGAGGGCCACTTCGATAACGATCCCCCCCTTATCGGTGCTGCACGGGATGGTGATGATGGGAATGCCCGATGGATAGCTGACCTTGTGTTTGCCGATCACGACGCTGGGCACCGAAATGGCGTTGTCATTGCTGGGAAAATCGGTTTTGGCATTGCCGGCGATCATATTGGCGATTTCACCGATGGCATCGGTGCAGACCTCATCCAGTTCGTTGATTTCGTCTCCGATCAGGTTGGATGCCAACTGAAACGCGACCTCCTGGGTCAGGCTGATCACCACGCTGCCGCTGACATTGCCGGACAAGCCGATGATGCTGCTGATTTCATGGGGAACTTCGTTGCCCTTTTTCAAGGTGGGTTTGCCCAATGAAAACGGAACGGTAATCATGGTTTCAAAAACGCGCTTGACCGCCACCACGAACGGCTTTATGTAATTGGGGTCCATCTCATCTCCATTTCAATCATCACGATTGGCCCGAAAAGAATCACGGCCGGTAAACAGCGCCAGTTCAACCGTCGTCATGCAAAAAGCCAATAATCGGGTTGGGTTGACTGGCCCCAATCGTATCAAGGGTATCATCGGCACATGTTTGGCGAACTTTACATGTTCGCCTCGTTTTTTCTGGTAATCCGCTCGGCGCATCATCAATTTTTCAGAATTGGCTTGTTTGCAATCGCACTGCTGTTCTTGTGCCGACAGGATCAACCAACAAAAGGAGGCCTCAGGATGGCCGGAAGATCGCTTTTCGGGGGGCTTTTGGTTCTCCTGCAGTTCTTGATTGCACTGCCCGCTGTGGCCGAACCGCCATTTTCGATGGCCGAGGTGTTATCCATTACCACTCTGGAGCAGCACCTCGACGAGTTGAAACAGGGCAAGATCGTCTCCATCGGATTGCCGGAAGTGGATTCGGATACGGAACTCAAGGTGCTGATGAGCATATTGGTGCCCGCGCCGTTCGATGACACGCTGACCGCGCTACAACGCCAGGCCAACGACAACGGGGTGCTGATCGTGGAAGAGATCGAAGATGGGCTTTCCGGCGCCGAATTGGAGAAGGTGTTCGCAAAAGTGGCTTACGGCAAAGAAGAGATCGGAGAGGTCAAACGCCTGCTCGACGCATCGGCCAGCGCCGATTATAATTTCAGTCCGGAAGAGATTGCATCGATCGACGACCGCGTGCGCGCACTTGAAAAAGATGCCGTTGGGGACGACGGATTGGTCATTGCGATGTCTTCGGCCATGGGGGACATCCTGAAGGGTAGATATCTTTCCTGTCGGAAAAACGGTCTCGAAGGTCTCGTTCCCTACCAGATCAAGAACAATGGGACGGTGAATCCTTCCGAAGAGCTGGCCCTGGCGACCGAATCGCTGGTAATGCTCAAGCAGGGCATGCCCGCCTATTACAAGTGCCTGCGTAACTACCCCCAGGCGTGCCCTGGCGGGATCCATCACCGGTTTTTCTGGGTAAAACAGATGGAAGGCGGGCGCCCCATGTTTTCGCTGAAGCACTGGCTGCTGGAAATCCATCCGGAGCACGCCGTGATCACCGAACGGCAATTCTATCTGAACCATTCCCTCAACAGCCTGCAGGTCGTGATCGGCTGTCTGGTGCATCCCGAGGGCACCCTGGTGGTGCTGTTGAATCAGGCGTTTACCGAGAAAGTCAATGTCACGATCGGGAAAGCGATCGCAACGAGCATCGGCCGCATGCAGGTCGAGAAGAAAGTGCGGCCGATGTTCGAACAGCTGCTGGCCCAGTTCGCCGGGGATCCTTAGTGGTCACTGTGAAACGCTTTTCTTAAGACTGCATGATATGCACTCGAGGGGCTCAGATGTCGCACCTTTCTACCCGATATTGTGAAACGGGTTGATGTGGTCATGCTGTTCCTTGGGAGAAAGGAGGCTGACATTCACCTCTTTTACCCCTTCGATTGTCGAGACGATCCCCTTTATTTTTTCGAACGCTTCATTGCCCGCCTTGGCATCGAAATGGTGGATTAAGACTTTCCCGTCATCTGATGCCACCTGGATCTTGGGTGCGATCATGGCCAGTTTGGCTTTGATCTTGGCCGAAAGGGCAAGATCTTCTATCTTTTTGCGGGATTCCGCCGTGGCTTGAAAGGCCGGTTTCTGGACCATCTGATAGAGAATCTCCACGGCGTCATCCACCGTCAGTTTGTGGATGTTCAATACGACATCGTAGAGCCGGCTGTCCCAAGTGTCCGTGCCGTAGACCTGCAGTCCCCACTTGCGGCGTTCTTCATCGTCTTTTTTCAGGATGTAAAGGGCCTTTTCGGCGGATATGTTTTCCCGCTTCACCTCTTCTGCCACCCGGTCTTCGATGTCGGCGATGATCCTGACTTTCAGGACATGCGAGATATCGCAAAGAAAATACTGCCCGGCCAGGCCGTGGTAAACGATATTGTCCTTGCGCGCCATCTGGAGAAGAGAGGAATACAGGTAGCTGATATATCGCTCCTTGCCATTGGTAAAACGCTCGAGGACGGAAGGTGCATCATGCAGCGCGCGAATGAGCTTTATTTCCGGAATATTGAACTCATCGGAGGCGTCCAGCAGGACATCCCGCGAGATACATTCGTAGTTTAATTTCCGGGCCAGCTGTTCGGCAACTGCCTTGCCCCGGCTGTACGAGCCTCTGTTTATGGTAACAATCGGCATTGTTCCTCCTGTCGTGGATCGATTATTAAAGCATAGGGTATTGGATGATGGGGTTTTGGATTATGGGGTCCTGTATGTCCTTTACATGAGGGATCCGGCTTGAAGGACATCGATCATGGTGAAGACCTTGCCGGTGATGCCCTGGGCGATTTTGTCTGCTAAAAAGCAGATCGCATCCATGGTGCCGTCGCCGTAAACATCGCGTCCGTTGATGTTGTGGATGAATTCGAACCGTACCGTGCCATCGGGCGAAACCAGGGTATAGGTGTGCCAACCATGGCCTCCCAAGTGTTCGGCCGGCACGCCCCAAAGGTTGAGCTGCCGTTCCGGATCGCGCTCCTTCTGGATCTGGTCGTCCTGGAACGGGATGCCCATGCGGTTGAAATAGGTCACCATGGCTCTGGCGGTTCCGCTGGTGTCGGCTTTTCCGGCCTGATGACTTTCCCGGATGGTCAGGCGGTAGCCTTTGAACAGATCCGGGAAGTTTTCGGCCGCATAGGCCATCATCGCTTGAAATCCCACGATTTGTTTGGCCATGTTGGGTGCGATGACGGCGATGTTGCCCGCATCGGTGACCGCGGCCGCCAGCTTCTCCCGGTCACCCCCAGTGGTGCCCATGACAAACGGCAACCGGTGGCGACCGTAGAATTCGGCGTTGGCGTTGACACCGCTGGGATGGGTGAAGTCGACGCATATGAACGGTCCCTCTGTCGCAATGATCTTTGCGATTTGATCTTCACGCGCTTCGGGTCGGATCAGCTCGACGGCGACGCCGTCGACATGGCAATGGGGGGCATCGATGTCCGGCCCGGTCAGGGCGAAGGGGAGAACGGCCAGACGCTCGTCGGCCAGGGCGTGCCGGGCAATTACCCTGGCCACATTGCCGGGCAGACCATTGATCATCACTTTAATTTTTTTCATCTTAACGCTCCTCATCCGCGATTTCGTTGATAATGGCCGTCAGTCTCGGCAGGCGCAGGGTGGTCTGCGAGTTGAGATGCCGTTGCAAGGTGCCTACGGCCGCAGGGATGTATGCTCCAAAATAGCCTTTTCCCTTCACCCGGGTCAAGTATCCAAATGCGCCGAGTATCTGTAGATTTCGGGTCAAGGCGCAGCAGTCGTAGCCCCTTTGAAATTCATCTGCATCGATATTCGCGATCGCCTTGAGTCGATGCAGGGCATAGGCCAACAGCTCTTTTTGAAGTTCGGGCGGCAATTGGACATACGGATCGATGAGCAGGGAGGCCAGGTCGTATTGCAGGGGTCCCAATCGGCCCCCCTGGAAATCGATGAAATAGATACGTTCTTCTTTCACCATGATGTTGCGCGACTGCAGATCGCGGTGCAGAAACCCGGGGACCCCGTGATCGATGGTGCGGTCGGCCAGTGCCGAGAACTCAGGGCTCAGGTCGGCGTAGGTCTCGCTGCGGCCCAGATAGCCTCCCAGGAAAGTGTCGACAAAATATCGGCACTCCCGTTCGAGGATCAATTCACGGTCATAGTAGGGGGTCTGCCATGTCCACCGAATGGAAAAGTCCTGCTTCCCGGCCATGGCCATGTGCAGCCACTGATCGATCACTTTCCGGTAGTTTTGCAGCAGCAGTTCCGGGTTGTTTTGCCCGGCAGCGACGTCCTGCAGATGCGTTTCGCCGAGATCTTCGAGGAAGACCAACCCCGAGAAACGATCGTGGAGCAATATCCGGGGCACGGCAACCCCCTTGGCGGCCAGGTGGGTGCCGATATCGATAAAGGCATCCACCTCCTGTTGGCCGTCGCGCGCCGGCCGGATCCCATGATCGACCATGATGAGGCTGTGCGTTCCGCATGCGATTCGATACCATCGGCGGTCGGATCCGTCTCCCTGCAATGGGAACCGCTCGATGGGCGCCGATGGGCGTCTCCCCAGGGCTTTTTTAAAGGCAAGGGGGGCCATCTGCTCGGCGGCGGCGAGAAAGTAGCTTTGAGGGGTGCCGATGTCGCGCCAGTAGGGATGGTGCATGACCATTGCCGCGATCGGCTCGCCGGCCCTGATCATGGCGGCATAGGCGTCGATGATATGGGTCGGGCCCTGTGGCGGCAGATAGTCGAGGACGCAACGGTCCAGGACGTGGATGCCGGTGAAGGCCACCCGGCGCAGTCCGGGGGAGGCTTTTCCCGCCGCGAACTCGACCACGCGGTCATCGTCGTCCACCGTCACCGTGTTGAACTCCGGCCAATCGTGCATCACCATGGTAACCCTGCATCCTGCATGGCAGTGATAACGAAATACCTGCGCCAGGTCGATGTCGCAGACGACGTCCGCGTTGATCACCAGCAAAGGGCCATCGCCCCAAAGGTCGGCGGTATTGCGGACGGCTCCGCCGGTGCCCAGGATCTCCGGCTCGTACCGCACCGTCACCGGCATGGGCCAGGCAGTGTCAGAGAGAAAGGCTTCAATTTGTTCGTGCAGGTGGTGGGTGTTGACGATAACGCCGCTGCAACCGGCACGTTGCAGGCGCTCTATGGTCAATGCCAGCACCGGCCGCTGATTGATGGTGAATAGCGGTTTGGGCGTATGCCGGGTATAGGGCAGCAAACGGGTGCCCAGGCCGGCTGCCAGTATCAGGGCTTTCATTGTTTGATCAGGAAAGTGAAATTGCGAATGGCTTGTTCGTACATGTCGACACGTTCCGTGTTTTCCGCACCTTTGACACCGTGGCTGGTGAAATAGTTGATGCCGTTTTCGTAGTTGATCTTGGAAAGCGACTCAGCCAGCAGAATTTCCTGTTCTTTGAGCATGGTCTTGCCCAGGGCCTGGATCCGTTTCATGCGGTCCTTGGCTACGGCCTCCTTGCGCGGGGTCTGTTTGAAATAGTTCAGCACCACCCAGTAGGATTCGAAATAGGTGAGCAGGAAGCGTGCAAACAGCTTGAGTTTGCGGTACCCGGCCGAGGTGATCTGGTAGGTGTCGGGCAGGGTGGGGTGGGGGATCAGGATCGCATCGTCGATAAAAGCCTTGATGGTCTTGCGCACGATGACTTCCGCGCTCTTTTCGTTGTTGAAGGCGAATTCGTATTTGAAGAAATCCTGCAGGAAGCGGTAGCGTTCGTGCAGATCGGCCTTCGAGAATTGGAAAGCGTCCATCTCCAGGATCGAAATCGCGGTGAAAGCGGCCGGCACAAAATAGGCGATGCAATTGTTCTTGTAATACTCGAGTTGAAGCCGTTTTCCGGACGGCAGCACGTATTGGGCGATTTCCGACGGCATCTCCTTTTCACCGCCGGGCAGTTCGATGAATTTGCGTTGCACGTAATTGTCGAGCGCCTGCTGACAGGCCCGGATCGGATCCACGATCAATGTATCGGCCAGCTTGGCCATCTGAGAATTGAGGAAGGCCATGTAGGTTTCGGTGATCTGGATCAATTCTTCGGAGGTAAAGCGGGTGGCCGAGCAGTTGAGGGCCGCCGATGCCACCAGCGCATGGGGGGTCACCACGCTGACCTCGTCAATGGCATTGATAATTCGCCAGCCCAGGTTGCGGCAGAGGGCGTTCTGCTCCTTGGCCGGCATTTGGTCGAAGCCGGTGTTCAACTCTGTCAGCATGTCGTTGAACGAGATGGGATTGCTGAAATTGATGTAGATTTTGCCGTAACGGCGTTTCAGGAAACGCCTCGCGCGCAGGACCTGGGAGATGCTCTCCGGCTCCTTCTTGCCTCCGGTCACCTCCTGAAGATAGGCGGTCTCCTCGAGCACCTGGTCGTATCCGATGAATACGGGCACGAAGATCATGTCTTCGCAGACATTGTTTTTGAAGGCGTTGAGCAGCAGCATCAGGAAGCCGAGTTTGGGCATCAGCAGTTTGCCGCTGCGGCTGCGGCCGCCCTCGATGAACAGCTCGATATTGAAGCCCTCTTCCAGGAGCTTGGAAATATATTCTGAAAACACCTTGGAATAGACCACCGCGCCGCTGAAGGTGCGCCGGACAAAAAAGGCGCCGCCGGCCCGGAAAAGAGGACCCATGGGCCAGAACGACAAGTTTTTTCCGGCCGCGGTATGGGGGGCCGGCATGTTGTAGGTGTAAAATAGATAGGAGAGAATCAGGTAGTCCATGTGACTCTTGTGGCAAGGCACCAGGATGAGCGGTCCCTTCTGGGACATGGTTTTGACCCGTTGCAGACCCTCTTCGTCAACAACCATGCCGTCATACATGCTCTCGAGCAGCCAATCCACCGGCTTGGAGGCCCAGCTGACAAAAGTGGGACTGTATTTCGCGGCGATCTCGTCGAGATAACTGTCGGCCTGCTTGCGCACCTCGTATATGGTCGTATTACGGCTTTCGGAATATTGGGCCACGAATTCGCGCAGGCGTTGGCCGGACAGGACGCTCTCCTTGAACTCTTCGTGGGACTTGATGACCGGTCCGGTGATGGTCTGGCGATGACGGTTGTGCTGCATCAGAAGTTGGCGGCGTAACATCAGTGCCAGATATTCCGTATTGGTCTCCTCGGGCCCGGCCGATTGGATAAAGGTGCGCAGGTCGAGGGGTTGAGATATCTCGACGAACACTTTCCCCGGGTGGCGCAGCAGGGTGAACATTCGGCGCATGAGCCCCGGGCGTTGCTCGCTGCCGAACAGGATGTCCCGTAAGCGGGGGATGGATGAGGCCGGATTTTTGCTGAAGAACATCAAGTGGGGTACCAGCACGACGGGCCGTTCAGTGGATCGCTGCAGTTCGATCAAAAAGCGCAGCGGGTCGGTCTGCGCCTTGACGAAACGTCGATAAAAACCGTGCTTTTCCACTAGCGGCAGCAGGGCCGCATGACCGTCGAGCAGCGCCTGCCGCCAAAAACCGGTGTCGTAAGGATCGAGCCATTTGCGTTGGCGCGCCAGCCCATCCAGGTGGGCCAGAATAGAGCGAAAAATCCTTGAAAGGGGTTGCAACAGCCAGAGCCGTAATCCGAATCCGAGTTCCGGTACCGGCACCTTCTCCTTCTGGTAACGGGAGTGGTAAAAAAGGTATTCGAATTGGCTTCGGTATTTGGTTGTGTAGACGACAATGGATTGTGCGGGCAGTTCGCGCAATCGCCGTAAATGTCGTTCGTCGATGGTGATGCCGTTGAAAAAGCGCTTGAGCAGCCAGGGCACCAGACCCTTCTTGGGAGGAAATTGAAACAGATAATGGTTGTGGGTCCCCTTGAGCAGTTTGTGTGTCAGACGATGCCATTTATCGCGCCATGTTTCCGTGGCGGTATGATCTGAATTCGGCATGAAATGTTTCACCTGTGACGGGTTCTTTTTTGATGATCCGGTTTGATGCTCCGGCAATTTTCGGTCGTGCCGTCGGATGACTCGGAAAGCTAACAAAATTGAAGGTGATTTGCAATTGTCGATGCACCTTCAAATGAGAGAAGGGCGACAAAGCCTGGACATGGCGGATCGTCGCACCACCTTAAAATTCATCCCAAAATAGACTTGCGCCGGCCTGGGGCATATGATAATTCTCAACACCTGCTTCGGATGATGTCGGTCAGACCTCTATAAAAGAAATATCCATAAGTTATCAACAAGGGTAATATCGTGTTTTGGTTTCAATAAAGGGTCGATGGTGATTCATAGCTTAATGTAAAGGAGGTTGCTGTTTTATGAAAACGTTAATCGGTGGCGCAATTGCGGCGGTGATCGGCCTGATCGGGCTGACCATTTGGTTTCCGGCGTTCCTTCAATTATTGGCCGGCGCCATTCCCATCATGCTGTTGCTCGGTGGCGGGCTTGCCATCTACCTTGGATTCGACGAACTGAAAGACTCCTGGAAAAAAGGGGATGAAGAGCCCAGCGAGAGCAGCGATGATCCCGGCAAGTACAAACAAGAGATCGATGATTTAAAGAAAGAGATCGAAACCCTGAAGACCGAAAAGGCTTAGTGCTTCACTTATATTGTCACGAAGCCCCCTGCGTCTGAAACTATGCCTGCGCCCGGGATCCACCCTCGACCCCGATGGCGCGCCGCGCATTGCTTGAGACGAAGGGGGTTTTTGTTTATGTTCAATGTAGTTATTTGCCTTTTATGCTCTCCACTGCCAACTGATCGGCGCGTTCGTTTTCCGGATGCCCGGCGTGCCCTTTGACTTTAACGAACCTGATCTGTTTGAAACTTGATACCAGCTTCCTGATATCGGCGACCAGCTCCTGGTTCTGTTTCGCTTTCCATCCTTTGGTCAACAAGCCCAAGGCATAGGCACTATCGGTAAAAACGATCACCGGCAGCTGCCTGTTTTTCACCGCCAGCAATCCGGCCCGGATCGCCTCGAGTTCGGCGATGTTGTTGGTACCGATGCCCAGATAGCGCGACATCTCTTTTTGCTTTTCCTTGTAGTGCATCACCACGCCAATACCCGCCGGGCCGGGATTTCCCGAGCAGGCACCGTCGGTGTAGATGCAGATGGCGTTATTGCATAGACCTTCCGGTTGCGCCGATGCATCATCGGTCAACCGGGGCACGCCGCGAGGCTTTTTTCGGGGTTTGGCGCCAGCCGGGGCGGTGCCCGCCTGATCCAACGGCACGAGGTTGGACGGCTGGACCCAGTACTCATGGGGTTGGTCCAGCTGGTATTTGATCAGCTGCTTGCCGTTTTTGACCAGCGGCTTTTGGTCGGCATCCAGGGCCACCCACACCTTGTTTCCTTTTAATTGCATGCGTTGCCAGTGGGGTGGATCGTCCGGGGTCTTTGGAGGCGTTGGGGGAGTCAATACGGACCTCGCTTTAATCGTTCCCGTAGAGGAAATAATGCCGCCGAAGGCCGTCAAAGGCTTCCAACTCTTTCCGCCAAGAGAATTCCAGGGTATCGATGGAGCGCATCTGCTCCAGACCCAGGCGGACTTGCCGATCGCCGAAAATCAGGTCGATGGGCAGCCGTTCATATTCGTATTCATACGGCGGCGATTTCCATTCAAACGACCGGGGATGACATGCGAGAACGGCCTGGAGCAGCATCAGGCTCGTCCGGTAGGGACGATAAAGATTCCGGTCGGTGACATGCAGTTGAAATCCGTGACACGGCTGACCCTGCCATTTGTTTGCGGTGGGCTCGAATTCCGTGACCCGGAGCACGAGGCCCGGTTGGATTCTGCCTCCCAGGATGTCCAATATCTTTTGCGGCGCGATAAAAGGCGCCCCGAACAATTCAAACGGGAGTGTCGTGCCGCGGCCCTCGGAGACATTGGTTCCTTCCCAGATGACCTGGCCGGGGTAGACCATGGCCGACGCCGGGGTCGGCAGGTTCGGGGAGGGGGCCACCCAGGGCAGGCCGGTCTGCTCGAAATCCATCGAACGCCGCCAACCCTTCATGGGGATCACGTCCAAGTCACAATCGATCCCATAGGCCCGGTTGAACAGTAAGGCCAATTCGCCGATCGTCATGCCGTGACGCATGGGCAGGGGGTATCGGCCCACGAACGAGCGCCAGGCCGGGTCCAGGCAGTTGCCCTCGACGATGTCGCCGCCAATGGGATTGGGGCGATCCAGGACCACCACCTTCTTGGCAAACTTTCGGGCCGCCTCCATGCAGTAAGACATGGTGTAAATAAAGGTATAGACGCGGGTGCCGACATCCTGAAGGTCGATGAGAACAATATCGATGGCATCGAACATCTCTTGGGACGGCTCGCGGGTGTTGCTGTAGAGGCTGTAGACCGGAAGATCGAGCAGCGGATCGCGACGATGGTCCGACTCGATCATGTTGTCCTGTTTTTCGGCGAACAGGCCATGCTGCGGGGAAAAGAGCTGAACCAGCCGGTCGCCGAAACATTCGTGGACCAATTGGCGGGCATGGACCAGATGACGATCCACCGACGCCACATTGCACAACAGCCCCAGACGTTTTCCACGAAGGTACGCAGGCGGTGCGGCCGTCAGTTGTTCGAGCCCTGTGGTAACGATGGTCATAGCGGTCCTTGGCGTTTTTCAATCGAGAGCGTGGGGCGCCGACAAAGGGGTATGGTTGACGTGTCGCAAAGCCATCCGGCCGGTGCGACGATCGGCTTAACGAGTGCCCATCCACAAATGGACAATTTGCTCGATATCTGCGTTCCGCTCAAAATTTTATCCTCGGAATATCAACTATATGCCTACGGTAAAATTTTTCGCACGCCTTGATCTCAACCAGATGTGCCTATTTGTGGACGGACACTGACTAATGATCGCCTACATAGAGGATCCGGTTTGGAAAGTAAACCTGAAAACAGCTTGACACATCTGAACGAACTCAATAAATTAAGCGTTTCGTTCAATTTAGTCGACATGGGAATCACGATATTGCCGTTCATTGTTCAGCTTGACCGAACTCATTGAGGGCCTGGCGCGGTTTATGCCGAGACGGTGTTTCCCAATTCAGATGGTGGATGACCATGATGGGACACATCGACCTTAAGGGTATCGTCGTCCTCGTAGGCAACTACGGGAGCGGTAAAACCGAAGTCGCCGTCAATTTGGCCTTGGATCAGCATGGCCGGGGGGTTCATGTACGGCTTGCGGATCTGGATCTGGTCAATCCCTATTTCCGGACCCGCGAGGTGCGCCATCTGATGGCGAGCCTGGGGATCGAGATGATCCTGCCCCCCGAAGGCTGGTTACAGGCCGATCTTCCCATTTTAACCCCCAAGGTCGGTGGGTTGATCCGGAATCCCGGAGAGTTGGCGATCCTGGATGCCGGTGGTGACGGCGTCGGAGCCACCGTGCTGGCGGCATTGGCCGATGCCTTTCAGGCGCCAGGCGCTTCGTTGCAAGTGTTTCAGGTGGTCAATCCATTTCGCCCGAACACCCAGACCGTGGCACAATGCCTGGCCATGAAGAGCACCATCGAGGCGGCCTCCCGGCTGAAGGTGACCGGCTGGATCGGCAATGCCCACTTGCTGAGTGAGACGACGGCCGATCATATCCGGGAGGGCTGCGACTTGATGCAAGCCCTTTCCAAGGCAAGTGGGCTGCCATTGTTATGTATAACCGCCAGTGAAACCCTCGTTGCGCAGACCCGTGACATGGGACTGAACTGCCCGATTTTAACGATCCGCCGTCAGCTGGTGCCGCCATGGCTCAAACCGGCGACATGGCATGCGGTCGTGTAATCGGCCGAAGGAGTGATGACGATGACCTATTGCTACCATATTGAAACGGACCGCTGTAAAGGGTGTGGTCTTTGCGTGGCCGTGTGTCCGAAAAACGTGCTCGAGCTGTCGACCCAAGTGAACAGCATGGGCTATTTCCCGGCCTATCAGGCGCGGCCGGAAGATTGTATTTTGTGTGCTATTTGCTGTACCATGTGCCCGGATGTGGCCATCAGTATTACTGAAACGGCATCCGATACGTGTCCTTGAAAACCATATTCGGTTGATGAACGGCCGGATGGGGCCTGCCACCAATGCGGTCGGGCACGATTCAATGTCAGTTTATTCCGCTTGTGCTGTCCGGACGATGCTGCGATCCAGGCCACAGCGCAAAGGAAAATAGGGAGATCAAAACATGTCCAAGGTATTGATGAAAGGCAACGAAGCCATTGCCGAGGCAGCCATTCGTGCAGGTTGCCTCAACTATTTTGCCTATCCCATCACCCCTCAATCCGAGGTTGCCGAGTATCTTTCCTGGCGTATGACCGAAGTCAACGGGGTTTTCCTGCAGGGCGAGAGCGAGGTGGCGGTGTCTTACATGATCTTCGGCGCGGCCGGCGCAGGGGTGAGGGTGTTCACCACCTCTTCGAGCCCCGGTATCAGCCTGATGAGCGAGGGGATCAGCTATTTGTGCGGCGCCCAGCTGCCGGCCGTGTTCGTCAACATCATGCGCGGCGGGCCCGGTCTGGGCGGTATTCTGCCCTCCCAGGCCGATTACAACCAGGCCACCCGAGGCGTGGGCCACGGGGATTGTCGCCTGCTGGTGATGGCGCCGGCCAGCGTACAGGAGGCGGCCGAAATGGTGATGATGGCCTTTCCGTTGGCCGAGAAGTACCGTAATCCGGTGATGCTTTTGGGAGACGGCCTCATCGGTCAGATGATGGAACCGGTGGAATTCCCCGATCACCTGAAAAGCGAACCATCCAATAAGGACAGTTGGGCCACCAATGGCATCGACCATCGCAACGGCACGACGCGAAATCTGGTCCGTTCGCTCTTTTTGGATCCCGAGGCGCTGAACAACAACAACCTGATGCTCAGAGCCAAATACGAGCGCATGAAGGCGGAAGAGGTGCGCTTCGAGGCTTATAACACCGAAGGGGATTACCAGGTCCTGATCGTTTCCTACGGTACCATGAGCCGCGTATGCAAGACCGCGATAAACACCCTCAAGAGTCAGGGGATCGAGGTCGGTCTGATACGGCCGCAAACTTTGTTCCCCTTCCCGGACGCCGCTATCCGGCAGGCGGCCGCCAAACCGAGCTGCCGGACCGTCTTGTCCATTGAAATGAGCATGGGACAGATGGTCGACGACGTGGAACGCTGCCTCCATGGCGTCCGGCCGGTGGAGTGGTACGGCAAGTGCGGCGGCGAAGTGCCAACGCCCGAGGAGATTATCGATCTGGTCAAGGCCAGCGTATAGACGATCAAATCAGTCAGGAAACGGTCCGCTGGCCTTCACCCTTAAGATGCAAAGGCCGATAGCGCGGAACCACCCCAAGGAGATAATCCAATGGCCAAGTTATTTCAAAGACCCAAATCCATGTTCGATGTGAGCACCCACTACTGCCCGGGATGTACCCATGGCGTGATCCACCGGTTGGTGGCCGAAGCCATCGACGCATTGGACATACGGGGACGCACCGTGGGTATTGCACCCGTGGGCTGCGCCGTTATGGCTTACAATTATATTGATTGCGATTTCCAGGAGGCCGCCCATGGTCGGGCGCCGGCCATGGCCACGGGCATCAAGCGGGTTCGGCCCGACCTGATGGTTTTCACCTATCAGGGGGATGGTGATCTGGCGAGCATCGGCATGGGGGAAATCGTCCATGCCGCCAACCGCGGAGAAAAGTTCACCACCATTTTTGTCAACAACGCCATCTACGGCATGACCGGGGGACAGATGGCGCCAACGACCATGCCCAATCAGCGCACCACCACATCGCCCTTCGGTCGGAAGACCGACGAGGTGGGCATGCCCATTTGCATGGCCGAGTTGTTGGCCACGCTAAGAACCCCCGGTTACATTACACGGCAGACGGTCATCAAACCCAAGTATATCCAAAAGGCCAAAAAAGCGATCGAGCGCGCTTTCGTCTATCAGATGGAAAATCGCTGTTTTTCTTTTGTGGAGGTGATCAGCACCTGCCCCACCAACTGGGGGATGACACCCAAGGATGCCGTCCAGTGGGCCGAGGATGTGTTGCTGCCGTATTACCCGTTGGGTGACAAGAAAACCCCGGACAGCGAAGTGACGGATGGCCAGGTCGCCGCAGCCGGCGCCGCATAACAATGATGAACTCGTAGACTACTGTAGAAGCGTCATGCCGGACGCGATCCGGCATCCAGAAGAAATTGAAAATACTGGATTCCCGCTTTCGCCGGAATGACGGGAGAATCTAATCCCGGGCTTCTATGTAAGCGTCATGTTGGTGGTCCGTTTCCTGGGATGAAATGTTGCACCGCGAAGCGGGGTAAACCGCTTGTTACGAAGCCATCAACTCTAAAATCGACCGCAAAAACTGTTGAACGTGGGGCCCATTCGACGATGGGCCGAGGGCAAGGAGACGCCATGCAAAGTGAAGTGATGTTTGCCGGTTTCGGTGGACAAGGCATCATGCTGATTGGAAAAATTTTGGCCCATGCCGCCATGGAAGAGGGGTATGAAGTGGCCTGGATTCCCTCCTACGGACCGGAAATGCGTGGAGGCACGGCCTATTGCATGGTCGTCATCGGTGATCAACCGATCGGTTCACCGATCATAAAGAATCCTTCCCATCTGGTCGCCATGAATCGGCCTTCGTTGCAAAAATTCGTTTCGACCATAAAATCCGGCGGTGTCGTCATGATCAATTCGTCATTGATTCCCGACGATGTGCAGCGTAACGATGTGGATGTGCTCAAAGTGCCGGTGGTGGAAATCGCCACGGACACCGGCAGCTCAAAGGCAGCGAATATCGTCGCACTGGCGGCCTTTGTGGCCCGCTCGAAACTGGTTCCCCTGGAGACCCTCAAACGGTGCATCGAAGAGGAGTTCCAGAGCAGACCCAAGCTCATACCGCTGAACATGAAGGCTATGGAGGCCGGTGTCGCAGCGGCAAACAACTAGGTTGTGCCCATCCACAAAGGGCCAATTTGCCCGATATCGGTGTTGCCCGAAAAATTTAATCCTCCGATATAAACCATATGCCTGCGGTTAAATTTTTCGTCCACCTTGATCTCGACCAGATTTGCCTATTTGTGGACAGGCACCAGGTCGCCGGTGGCGTCCGAAGGGTGACGCCGAACCGATGAGATAGAAGGCCATGAAACTCCCCATTCCCGATTACATCCAGAACATCGCGCCTTACGTCCCGGGCAAGCCCATCGAGGAGCTCGAAAGGGAATACGGCATTTCCGATTCGGTCAAACTGGCCTCCAATGAGAATCCATTGGGGCCCTCGCCCAAGGCCATCGCGGCCCTGGATCGGGCCATCTCCCGTTTGCACCGCTATCCGGACGGGGCCGGTTACGAACTGGTCGAACGGTTGGCCTCCCATTTGAAGGTGAAGGCCCGGGAAATTGTATTGGGCAATGGTTCGGACGACCTGCTCGGCATGCTGGCGCGGGTCCTGCTCAAACCCGGCGACGAGGTTGTCGTCCCCGATCCATCGTTTCTCATGTACACCATCGTGGCGCAGAGCGCCGGCGCCACGCCGGTAAAGGTGCCCCTAAAGCAGCTCTATATCGATTTGGATGGGATGCTGGACCGCATCGGGCCTCGGACCCGGATGGTGTTCGTCTGCAATCCCAATAATCCCACGGGAACCATCGCATCCCGCCAGGCCTTCGAATCGTTCCTGGCCGCCGTGCCGCCCCATGTGTTGGTGGTGGTGGACGAGGCCTATTTCGAATTTGTCCGCGATCGGAACGCCGTGTCCGGACTTTACTATTTGAAAGCCGAGCAGACGGTGGTGACCCTGCGGACCTTCAGCAAGGCGTATGGTCTGGCCGGATTGCGGGTGGGATACGGCGTCATGCCCGCGCCTTTGGCCGGGTATCTGAATCGTGTGCGTATGCCCTTCAATGTCAACAGCCTGGCACAGGCCGCGGCCGTTGCGGCCCTGGATGATATCGATTTCCTTGAAAAAACGTTGGATACGGTGCACCAGGGGCTCGATTTCCTGTATACCGAATTGGGCCGTCGCGGATTTCGGGCGTTTCCCAGCGAGGCCAATTTCTTGCTTATCGATGTGCAACGACCGGCCGACGACCTGTTCGAACGGATGCTTCGCCAGGGGGTCATCGTGCGCTCGATGCGGGCCTATGGCTATCCCCAATATATTCGTCTCAGCGTGGGGCGTCCCGAAGACAATCAGCGGTTTTTGACCGCCCTGGATCGGTCTTGCGCGCCGGGTGCTCAGGTTCGATAGATCTTGGCACACTGATCGCCGGTCGATTGCGATCCCAAAAGAAAATGGATGTTGGCATGGGTGCGAAGGAGAAGCTGCGGCGGTCCCTGATCGTGACCATCGACGGTCCGGCCGGCGCCGGAAAAACGACGATCAGCAAGCTGCTGGCGCAACGGCTGGGATATCGCTATATGGATACCGGGGCACTCTACCGGGCCGTGGCCGTGGCCGCGGTCGAGGCCGGGGTGGCGGCGGACGACGACGCAGCCCTGACCGAGTTATGCCGCGGTATTGCACTTGATCTTCGAGAGACCGGCGAGGGATTACGGGTCCTTTTGAACCAAAAGGACGTCACCGAGCAGATTCGGACCTCCGAAATTTCAATGATGGCATCGGCCGTTTCGGCCCAGCCGGCGGTTCGATCGTTTCTCTTGGACACCCAGCGGGAACTTGGCGCCCAAGGCGGGATCGTCGCCGAGGGGCGCGACATGGGCACGGTGGTTTTTCCCCAGGCCGAGGCCAAGTTTTTTCTCGACGCCGACAGCGGCATCAGGGCCAGGCGACGCTATGAAGAGTTGAAGATGAAAGGCGCCGCCGCACCTGATCTGGAGACGGTCGAAAGGGAGATGGTCCAGCGGGATCATAACGACAGCACCCGACCGCTGGCCCCGCTCAAGGCGGCCGCCGACGCTCTCGTGATCGATTCGACCCATATGACCCCGGAGGAGGTCGTCGCCCGGATGATCGCCCATCTTTCCGCCACTTCCTGATGCCCCTTACCTGTCGTTCCAATCCGTACCTATCACCCGGCCGTCACTTAGTGCCCACCCACAAATGGCCAATTTGCTCGATATCTGCGTTCTGCTCAAAATTTTATCATCGGAATATCGACTATATGCCTGCGGTAAAATTTTTCGTACGCCTTGATCTCAACCAAATTTGCCTATTTGTGGACGGACACCACTTAAAAATTCAACATACGCCGGGGTCGACGTATTGGATCAAAACGGTAACATTTCATTTTATCATTGCATTAACGTCGGGCCTTGTACTATAAAACCCTGATTATGCTACCGGCAGGGGCCGGAAAATTAGGCTGAGGGGAGAACTTTTAAGCACATGAATGACATTGTTGAAAACACATCCAAACAAACTACGACCAACCCAACCGATTCATCTCAATCCGCGGAAGCTTCCATGGAAGATCTCATGGATATGTACGAGGAGAGCTTCAAGCGCTTCGCCGAGGGCGAAGTGGTGACCGGACGTGTCATCTCTGTGGATAAAGATTATGTGATCGTCGACATTGGATACAAATCCGAAGGCCAGATCCGCATCCACGAGTTCCAGGACGAAAACGGCAATGTGGATGTTCATACCGATGATAAGGTCGAAGTGATGGTGGAGTGGTGGGACGACGAAAATGAAGTCGTCGTGCTCTCCAAGGAGAAGGCCGAAAAGGTCAAGGTCTGGGAGGAGATCAAGCGCGCTTATGAGGCGGATGAACCTGTCGAGGGTGTCATCGCCAGCCGTGTCAAGGGGGGGTTCTCGGTCGACATCGGCGTCAACGCATTTTTGCCCGGTTCCCAGGCCGATCTTCGTCCGGTGCGCAATCTGGACGAAATGGTCGGAAAAACATACAAATTCAAGGTGCTCAAATTCAACCGCAAACGCAGCAACATCGTACTGTCCCGCCGCGTGATCCTCGAAAGCGAGCGTGAATCCAAGCGCAGCAAGACCTTGAGTACTATCCACGAAGGCAAGGTGGTTAAGGGGATCGTCAAAAACATCACCGAATACGGTGTATTCGTAGATCTCGGCGGCGTAGATGGGCTCTTGCATATCACCGATATTTCCTGGGGACGGGTCAAGCACCCCTCGGAAATGTTCTCCGTGGGCGATGAAATCACCGTGAAAATTCTCAATCTGGACCTTGAACGGGAGCGCGTATCGTTGGGCATGAAACAGCTGGCCCCCGATCCCTGGAGCACCGCCGCCGAGAAGTATCCGGTGGGGTCCCGGGTTTCCGGCCGCGTCGTGAGTCTGACCGATTATGGTGCATTCGTGGAGTTGGAAGAGGGCATCGAAGGTTTGATTCATGTTTCCGAGATGTCCTGGACGCGGAAGGTGCGACACCCCAACAAGGTGGTTTCCGTGGGCGAGGAGGTCGAAGCCCTGGTCCTGGATATCAAGCCGGACAACCGGCGGATTTCTCTGGGCATGAAACAGGCGGTACCCAACCCCTGGGACGTGATCAGCGACAAGTATCCGGTCGGCACCACCATCGAGGGAAAGATCAAGAACATTACGGACTTCGGTCTCTTTATCGGTATCGATGAGGGCATCGACGGCCTGGTCCATATCTCCGACCTTTCCTGGACCAAACGTATCAAACATCCCTCCGAGCTTTACAAGAAGGGCGATACGGTGCAGGCCATCGTTCTGGAGATCGATAAGGAAAACGAGCGATTCTCCCTGGGCGTCAAACAGCTTCAGGCCGATCCCTGGGATTCGGTCGCCCAGCGCTATGAAGTCGGCAAGGAAATCACAGGTACAGTTACCAACGTCACCGATTTCGGCGTTTTCGTTGAATTGGAAGAGGGCATCGAAGGCCTGGTGCACGTTTCCGAAATCAGCAAGGAGAAGGTCAAAACGCCGGTAGGCATGTTCAACGTCGGTGATGTGCTCAACGCCCGGGTCATGAACATCAACAGCGATGAGCGGCGCATCGGTCTTTCCATCAAGCGCCTGGAGATGGAAAGCGACCAGGAATACCTGAGCGACTACGTGAACAACATGGGACCGGCGACTTCCAGTTTCGGCGAAATCCTGCGGGAGAACCTTCAGGAAAAGCTGAACGAAGATTAGGTCATCGTCCGGAATACGTCACCGGTATTCCAATTCATTCGATACTCAACGGCCGAACGGGAAGTTTACTTCCGTCGGCCGTTTCGTCTTTTGAGATACCCAGCGCGCGGTCAGGCGGGTTCAAGTGAGCGGGCGATGTGAAACCATTGCGAAGGAGACGATTCATGTTTACACGAAGGCACCCTTATCTGTTCGCTTTACTGGTCATGGCGGCGCTGGGAACGGTTTCGATGGTTTTTTTTTCGATCTCGGTGACCGCATTGACGGGCGAGCCGGTGGATAGCGATGGCGAGAAAGTCGGTGTGATCGAGTTGGTCGGCGCCATCGTCGACAGCAAGCAGTTCCTCGAACAAATCAAGGAGTTCCGTGAGGCCGAGTCCATAAAAGCCATCGTGGTCCGTATCGATTCTCCCGGCGGCGGGGTGGGGCCCTCCCAGGAAATCTATCGCGAAATCCGGAAGACCGCGGCGGAAAAGAAGGTGGTCGCCTCCATGGGGTCGGTGGCCGCATCGGGCGGTTATTATGTGGCGGCAGCTACCGATGGCATCGTCGCCAACCCCGGCACCATCACCGGCAGCATCGGCGTAATCATGGGATACACCAATTTCGAAGCGTTGCTGGAAAAGATCGGTTTGCAACCGGTGGTGATCAAAAGCGGAGAATTCAAGGACGTGGGATCACCGGTGCGTGAAATGAAAGATAATGAGCGGGCGTTGTTGACGTCCTTGACCCAAAAGATCCACCGGCAGTTCATCGACGACATTGCGGCGGGCCGCCGATTGGATGTGGACCGTATCGAGCCGATTGCCGATGGCCGCATTTTTACCGGGCAAGAGGCCAAGGATCTGGGTTTGGTGGATCGCCTGGGAAACTTCCAGGATGCGGTGCAGTGGGCCGGTGAACTGGGCGGCATCCAAGGGGAGGTCGAAACCATTTATCCTGAGGAGGAGCGCCCCACCTTTATGGAGTATCTCGTGGAATCCGCCTTGAAACTCGTCTCCCAGAGCGGCTTGACGGTGTGGCACCATCCGGAAGCGAAGTGGGTGCCGACCCCGAACATTTAACCTAACGAGTGTCCGTCCACAAATAGGCAAATTGGGTCGAGATCAAGGCGCACGAAAAATTTAACCGCAGGCATATGGATGATATTCCGAGGATTAAATTTTTCGCTCAACGCCGATATCGGGCCAATTGGCCATTTGTGGATGGGCACTGATGAACGGGATTCTAAGAAAAGAGGGACACATCTCCCAGTGCTGCCCGCAGAACCACCGGTTCATCGTCGATCAGGGAGATGACACTGGAGGGTTCCCCGGGAACAGGGCCGCCGTCGATGACCGCATCCAGCAGTTTGCCATACTGTGCTTCGATCAACCACGGTTCCTTGAGCAACTCTCCGTCAGGGGTTGCAGCGCTGGTGGAAATAATGGGATTCCCCAGCGCCTGGATCAGGCTGATACAGATGGGGTGGTCGGGCACACGAATACCGGCAGTCTTGCGTTTGGTCAGCATCATCTTGGGGACCTCGTTGGAACCCTCCAGTATGAAGGTGTAGGGTCCGGGTAAGAGGCGGCGCATGGTCTTATAGGCATAGTTCGAGACCTTGGCATATTGGCTTATATTTTTCAGGTCCGAGCAGATGAAGCTGAACGGCTGGTTTTTGGGACGCTGTTTGATTTGATAGATTCGCTGAATGGCCTTTTTGTTGTTGATATCGCAGCCGATACCGTAGATCGTATCGGTGGGATAGGCGATCACGCCGCCGTTTCGCAGTATTTCCGCAACCTGTTCGATTTTTCGGGGTGGCGGATTTTTGGGATTGATTTCGACCAGCACGGCTTGTTTCCAGTCCTCTGATGAAAATAATTTTTCACGGTTTCGCGAATACGGATGTTTATTATCGGTCAGGCCGCTTGTCAAGACGGCAGGAGAAACCGCAGGGATTCTAACTGAATGCGACTCATTAAACCCGGCGTGGGTGGAACAGGTGGCCGATGCTACACGCCAAGTGGTCAAGTGCCGGTAAAATGCACGGCGGGCGGCCCAGAAACTCCCCCGGCCTGCGCCGGGGGCAAACAGTCTGGGCAGCTTGTCCGCCGTTAGCATTTAGCTGGCTCTAAGACCGCAGGCTCACGTGGCCCTGGCCACCTGCCCCACACACGCCTGCCATCGCCGTTTCTATTCGATTTTTTTATTAAAAAACATTTGAAAGGGGCGCCCTTTAAGGTGAATCACATTCAGTTAGAATTGCTGGCGAAACCGAGATACAGATACCGAATCCTATAGTCAGAATGAATCGGATAACCGACCTGCGCTAAGCAAGAGGTCGCGACCGGTGAAAATCACCGACAGGCAAAGGACAGGGTTGATCGGTGAATACTATATATGGTAATGTCATTCATTTTAAAACCCAACAAATTGTACCTGTTTGAAATCTCATCAAATATACCAAAAATTCCTGCAAACACGATGACGTGGAGGATGATATGAACAAAATTCCACCCGAGGAAGGTTTTTCCTTCGACGATGTTCTCCTAATCCCCAATTACTCCGATGTTCTTCCCAAAGACGTTGATGTCAGCACCCAGCTTTCACGCCATTTGCGCGTGAATATACCGATTGTCAGTGCGGCCATGGACACGGTCACCGAGGCGCAGACCGCTATCACCATGGCACGGGAGGGCGGCATCGGCTTTATTCATCGCAATATGAGTATTGAAAACCAGGCCTTGGAGGTCGACCAGGTCAAGAAGTCGGAAAGCGGCATGATCATCGATCCGGTGACCATTCATCCGGATCAGAAAGTCCAGGCCGTCCTCGACCTCATGGCCAAGTACAGGATATCCGGTGTGCCGGTGGTAGACGGCGATCGCCTGGTCGGTATTGTCACCAATCGCGACTTGCGTTTTGAAACCGATATGGAAAAGAAAATTTCCGCGGTGATGACCAAGGAGAACCTGGTCACCGTACCCGAAGGGATCAGTCTGGAGGAATCCAAAAAGTTGCTGCACGAACACCGCATCGAAAAACTGCTCGTCGTGGACGCCACCGGTCGCCTGAAAGGGATGATCACCATCAAGGATATTGAGAAGATCAAGAAATATCCCAAGGCGTGCAAGGACGACATGGGACGACTGCGCGTCGGTGCCGCCATCGGCGTGGGGCCGGATCGATTGGAGCGCGCCGAGGCGCTGCTCAAGGCCGGCGCCGATGTAATCCTGATCGACACGTCGCATGGACACACCCAGAACGTGATCGACACGGTGCGTGAATTGAAAGAAACATTCAAGGCCATCGAACTGATCGCCGGTAACGTCGCCACGGCCAAAGGAACCGAAGAGCTGATCGAAGCGGGTGTGGACGCCGTCAAGATCGGTATCGGTCCCGGATCGATCTGCACCACCCGTATCGTGGCCGGCATCGGCGTTCCCCAGGTGACGGCGATCCAGAATTGCAAACCGGTTTCCAACAAGACCGGTGTCCCCCTGATTGCCGACGGCGGCATCAAATTTTCCGGAGACATCACAAAGGCCCTCGGCGCCGGGGCCCATACAGTCATGATCGGCGGTCTTTTTGCCGGTACCGAGGAGAGTCCTGGCGAAACGATTCTATACCAGGGGCGCAGCTACAAGGTCTACCGCGGTATGGGCTCCATCGAAGCGATGCGACGGGGCAGCAAGGACCGCTATTATCAAACCGAACAGGAAGAAGACGACAAGCTGGTCCCCGAAGGCATCGTGGGGCGTGTGCCTTACCGTGGCTCCCTGGCTGGCAATATCCATCAGCTCATCGGCGGCCTGAAGGCCGGCATGGGCTATGTGGGCTGCCGCACCATCGAAGAGCTGCGCGACAAAGCCCGGTTCATGCGGATCACTGCCGCCGGCTTGCGTGAAAGCCACGTCCATGATGTCATCATCACCAAAGAGGCGCCCAATTACCGGGTGGAGCAGTAGGGCTGGACGATGAGCGAAACGCCGACCGATTTCGTCCATCTTCATGTGCATACCATGTACAGCCTGCTCGACGGCGCCATCCGCCTGGATGCGTTGATCGAGCGGGTCAAGGCGTTCGGCATGCACAGCGTGGCCATCACCGACCACGGCACCATGTTCAATGTACTCGAATTTTATGAAAAGGCGGGCAAGGCCGGGATCAAGCCGATCATCGGCTGCGAATGCTACGTGGCGCCCCGCACCATAGCGGACAAGACCCCACAGGACGCCAAGGGCCTAACCCACCTGGTGCTGCTGGCCGAAAACCAGCAGGGTTACCGCAACCTTTGCCGGCTGGCCACTCTGGCGCAGACCGAAGGGTTTTATTACCGGCCGCGCATCGATAAGCAGATTCTTCAGATGCACCACGAAGGTCTCATCGGCATGTCGGCCTGTCTGCATGGCGAGATCCCCCAATTGATCAAAGCCGGCCACCTGGGGCGCGCGCGGGAAGCGGCCTTGTTCTATCAAGATCTTTTCGGAGCGGGCAACTTCTTCCTGGAGGTGCAGAACAACGGAATTGATGTGCAGGACGTGGTCAACGCGGCCCTGCGCGACATGAGCGCCGAACTCTCCATCCCGCTGGTGGCCAGCAACGATTGCCACTACCTGGAGAAGAGCGATGTGCGCGCCCATGATGTGCTGCTGTGCGTACAGACCGGCAAGACCGTCAACGATTCCGAACGTTTTCGCTTTCGCACCGATCAGCTCTACTTCAAGTCCAAAGAGGAGATGATCTCCTATTTCAAGGATTTTCCCGGCGCCATCGAAAACAGCGTGGCCATTGCGGAACGGTGCCATGTCAGCTTTGATTTCAACAGCTACCATTTTCCGCTCTTCACGGATCCGTCCGGTTTGAGTGCCGAAGAACTCTTCACCCGCAAGGCCCATGACGGTTTCGAGCGGGTGTGGGCGCTGATTCGCGCCAAGCGGCCGGATGCCGACGAGAAGATCTACCGGGAGCGTCTCGAATATGAGATCGGGGTGATCAACAAGATGGGGTTTCCCGGATACTTCCTGATCGTGGCCGATTTCATCAACTATGCCAAGCAGAACAGCGTTCCCGTAGGGCCCGGCCGCGGTTCGGCGGCCGGCAGCCTGGTGGCCTATTCACTGGGTATCACGGACCTGGATCCCCTGGCCCACGGATTGATCTTCGAGCGCTTTCTCAATCCCGACCGCATCAGCATGCCGGATATCGACGTGGACTTCTGTATCAACGGCCGCGAGAAAGTTTTCAAATACGTGGTCGAGCGCTACGGCGGCTGGGATTATGTGGCCCAGATCATCACTTTTGGAAAGCTCAAGACCCGGGCCGTGATTCGCGATGTGGGCCGGGCACTGGACATTCCCCTGGGCGAGGTGGACGCCATCGCCAAGCTGGTGCCCGACGTGCTTAATATCTCCCTGGACGAGGCCCTGGCACAAGAGCCCAAGCTGCGCGAACTGGAGAGCACCCGACCCGATGTGGCCGAGCTTTTCGCCATCAGCCGCACCCTGGAAGGGTTGCCCCGGCATGCGTCGACTCATGCCGCCGGCGTGGTGATCGGCGACAAGCCGCTGGTCGATTATCTTCCGTTGTATAAGGGTAAAAAGGGCGAGGTGGTCACCCAGTTCGACATGAAACACGTGGAGAAGATCGGACTGGTCAAATTCGACTTTCTGGGGCTGCGCAACCTCACCGTCATAGACAATACCCTCAAGCTCATCGAACAGCATGGCAAGACCCCGCCGAACCTGGCCAATATCGACTTTAACGACGCGGCGACTTACGAGCTCCTGGGAAAAGGTGATACCACCGGCGTTTTTCAGCTCGAAAGTTCGGGGATGAAAGACCTGCTGGTGCGCATGAAGCCGGAGTCCTTCGATGACGTCACCGCCCTGGTGGCCCTCTATCGACCGGGTCCTCTGGACAGCGGTATGGTGGATGATTTCGTCGAGCGCAAACACGGCCGAAAAGCCGTCGAATACATGTTGCCTGATCTTGAGCCCCTTCTTAAAGAAACTTACGGGGTAATCGTCTACCAGGAGCAGGTAATGAAGATTGCCAGCGCCTTGGCCAGTTACACCATGGCCGAAGCCGACGGGCTGCGCAAGGCCATGGGAAAGAAAATCGCGGCCATGATGGCCGAACACCGGGAGCGTTTTGTCAAGGGCGCGGTGGAGAACGGACACGACGAAAAAAAGGCGGTCGCCCTGTTCGACCTTATGGAGAAGTTCGGCGGCTATGGCTTTAATAAGTCGCACAGCGCGGCGTATGCCCTGATCGCTTACCAGACCGCCTATCTGAAGGCCCATTTCCCGGTGGAGTTCATCGCTGCGTTGCTGACCAGCGAAATGCACTCCATCGACGGCGTGGTCAAATATATCAACGAATGCCGCAAACACCAGATTGACGTTCTGTCACCGGATATCAACGGCGGCGATACCACCTTTACCGTGGCCGATGGCAAAATTCATTTCGGGTTGGTGGCGGTGAAGAATGTGGGAGAGGGAGCGGTGGAGGCCATCGTGGGAGAGCGGCGCCAAAACGGGCCCTACGAATCGATGATCGCCTTTTGCGAACGGGTTGATCTGCGCAAGGTCAACAAGCGGGTGGTGGAAAGCCTGATTGCCTGCGGTGCGTTCGATTCCACAGGGGCCCATCGTTCCCAGATGATGGCTATTCTGGAAGATGCCCTGGAATACGGGCAGAAGGTTCAGCGGGAGCGTTGCGACCCTCAGATGGGGCTGTTTGACGATGGCGCGAGCTGCAACCTGTCCATCGATCCGCCGGGGCTGCCTAAAATTCAGGAGTGGTCCGAGCGCGAACGCCTGGCACGCGAAAAGGAATCGCTCGGGTTTTATATTACCGGACATCCGCTGGCCCCGCATCACAAGACCATGGAAAAGTTCAGCACCACGACAACCACCGCCATCGAAGAGGTGGCCGATGGCCAAATGGTGCGCATCGGCGGCATGGTGACCGGAAGCAAGGTCATACGAACCAAGAAGGAAGAGTTGATGGCCTTTCTGCAACTCGAAGACCTGGAGGGCGGTATCGAGGTGGTCATCTTTCCTTCGGTTTATGCCGACTGTCAGCATATGTTGACCGACGATCGCCCGATTTTGGTGCAAGGCAAGGTGCAGAAGGATGAAAAGGGGGCCAAGCTTTTGGCCGACACCATCATCGCCATGGAAGAGGCCGAGACGCAATGGACCGCCGAGGTTCACTTCAACATTCAAGTGGAGCGGACCGACAAAAAGCACCTGGAACGCCTGCGCGAGATCATCCGGCGTTACCCCGGGGATTGCCAGGGATGGCTGCATTTGAAGATGGCGGACGAGGTCGAAGCCGTGATCGCCATTACCGAAGATTGGCGTTTCCAGCCCGGAGAGGATTTGCGCCGTGAAGTCAATGCCCTTTTGGGCTACCCGGCGGTTCAGACCCAATGCGGCGAAATCAAGGCCGTCAATGGGTTCAAGCCGCGCAACGGGTATGGCGGACGAAGACAAAAAGTTTAAAGTCTGGAGTGTTAAGTTTAAAGTGTTAAGTGTAAAGTGAAGGAAAAGGACCATTCCAATACTATATAGAGATCTTTCTAATGAGTGCCCGTTCAGAAATAGGCGAATTGGGTCGAGATCAAGGCGCACGAAAAATTTAACCGCAGGCATATCGCGGATATTCCGAGGATTGAATTTTTCGGGCAACGCCGATATCGGGCCAATTGGCCATTTGTGGATGGACACTGAAGAGGATTAGCCATGAAGGTACCCCTCCTGGATTTGAAGGCCCAGTATCAGAGCATCAAGTCGGAAATTCGTCCGTGCATCGATGATATTTGCGAGAGCCAGCATTTTATTCTCGGTCCGCATGTCGAACAGATGGAAGCCAAGCTTGCGGCCTATTGCAGCGCGCATTACGCTGTGGGCGTTTCCTCGGGTACCGATGCGTTGCTCATCGCGCTCATGGCGGCGGGGATCGGACCGGGGGACCGGGTGATCACCAGCCCCTATACCTTTTTCGCCACTGCCGGAGCGATTGCACGACTCGGTGCCGCGCCGGTGTTCGTGGATATCGAGCCGACGACCTACAACATCGATGTCCATGGTCTGGCGGAGACCCTGGAGAAGATGGATGCAGGCCGGCGTGATACCGTCAAGGCGGTGATTCCGGTTCACCTCTACGGCCAATGCGCGGAGATGGGGCCTCTGATGGATATTTGTCGGCGGTATCATCTGATCGTCATCGAAGACGCGGCCCAAGCCATCGGTGCCGAGTACCAGGGCCAGCGTGCCGGCAGCTTGGGAGATTTGGGCTGCTTCTCCTTTTTTCCTTCAAAGAATCTTGGGGCTTTTGGCGATGCCGGACTCGTGACCGCCCAATCCAAGGAGTTGGATGACCGCCTGCGCATGCTACGCGTTCACGGCATGGAGCCTAAATACTACCACCAGATCATCGGCGGCAATTTCCGCATTGATGCCTTACAGGCAGCTGTCGTGGCGATCAAGCTCGATCATCTGGACGACTGGACGAGCGGCCGTCGTCAGAACGCCGCCACCTATCGGCAGTTATTCAAGGCGGCCGGCTTGGAATATCGGGTGATCCTGCCCGCCGAGGTACAAAGCCGGCACATCTACAATCAATTCGTCGTGCGGGTGTCCGGGCGGCGGGATGACTTGAAGGATTTCCTCGGGCAGCAAGGCATCGGCACGGAGGTGTACTATCCTGTGCCATTGCACTTGCAGGCTTGCTTTGCGGACTTGGGCTATGGCCGCGGCGATTTTCCCGAAGCCGAGCGCGCGGCCGAAGAAACCCTGGCCCTGCCCATCTATCCCGAGCTCACCCAGGAGCAGCTGTCCTACGTGGTGGCGTCCATCAAGGCGTTTTTTGATCGTTAAGTGGATTCAAGAGGTTGAAGGGGATGCGGATCTCATTGGGTTTTTCGCCTTGTCCCAACGATACTTTCATATTCAATGGGTTGGTATCCGGGGCGGTGCCGTTGCCGGGCCATAGCCTGGCCGTGTCGCTTCACGACGTTCAGACCCTGAACCAGATGGCCTTCGATGATATATTGGACGTCAGCAAGCTCTCATTCTATGCCTGGCTGAAGGTTCGGGAAAAATATCGACTTCTCTCCAGCGGTGGGGCGCTGGGATATGGGTGCGGCCCGTTGGTGGTGTCCCGCCGCACGCTCCGGCGCGAGGATATGGCCGGCTGCCGCGCGGTGTTGCCGGGAGAGCTGACCACGGCCCACCTGCTGTTCCGGCTTTGGGCACCCGAAGCCGTACGGCGCAGCTTCGTGACCTATGACCAGATCTTGGAAGCCATCGATTCAGGTAAGGCGGACTGCGGCGTGATTATCCATGAGAGCCGCTTTACTTACGAAAACCTTGGATTCAAGGCCGTCGTCGATCTGGGCGCCTGGTGGGAAACGCTTACGGGGTTGCCGATTCCGCTGGGATGTATGGCCGCTCACCGACGACTGCCAGAACAGACGATCGGCCAGCTCGAAGCAGCGATCCGTCAGAGCATCGCCTTGGCGAGACGGGAGCCGGCTTCCGCCCTGCCGTATATTCGGGCCCATGCCCAGGAGATGACCGAGGCGGTGCTCGAGGCGCATATCGACATGTTCGTGAACGACTTCAGTCTCGACATGGGGGAAATGGGGCGCCGGGCAATCGACACCTTGTCCCAGCGGGCCGTCGAGGCAGGGATTCTGGCATGATCGGATTGATTTTTGCTACTAACCGGGAAGCCCGTCCTTTCCTGGCCCTCAGCCAGGCGGAACGTTTAGAAGATCGGCCCTTTGTGGTTTACCACTCGCCGGCGGATAAGCGGCTGCGCATTGCCATCTGCAGGATCGGGAAGGTGGCCGCCGCAGCCGCCTGCCAGGCGTTGATCCTCTCCCACCGGGTCGATCGCATCATCAATGCCGGCGCATGTGGTGCGCTCCATGACCGACAGGAGTTGGGGATCGGACGGCTGGTGCACGTCATTCACGCCGTGGAGGGAGATCACGAGGTGTTCGGCAAGCCTCCCCAGCCGGAGCTTTGCATGTCGGGCATCGGAAACGGTTTGCCGCCGGTTCGTCTGATCACCTGCGACCTGCCGGTTTTCGATCCGATCCAGAGAAAGCGATGCGGTGAACGGGCCGACGTGGTGGACATGGAGGGCGCAGCCATCGCCAGGGTCGCAGCCCTGTATGGCGTGCCGTGTGAAATGGTCAAGGGCATTACCGACAATGCGTTGGCCTTTGATCGCCAGACGCTGCTGGAAAATCTCGACATGGTTTGTGAGCAGCTTGCGGTGTGGGTATGGCAGGCATTGACAGGATCGGTGGCGGTTCTATGATCGAAAAAATGTTACGTTTTATCAAAATCGAGCACACGGCCTTTAGCCTGCCGTTGGTATTTACCGGCGCCTGGATGGGCGCCGGTCATCGATGGCCGGGATTCCGGGTGTTGGCCCTGATCGTCATGGCAGCGGTTGGGGCGCGCATTTTCGGCATGTCGTTCAATCGCATCTTCGATCGTCACATCGACGCGCGCAACCCGCGCACCGCCGGGCGCGAACTGCCTGCCGGACACATGAGCGTCCGCCTGGCGCTGGTCATTGCCATGGGCGGCCTGCTGATCTATCTGATCGCCTGTGCGCTGCTGGGACCCTGGTGCCTGAGGCTGTCGCCCCTGCCGCTGATCCCTTTGCTGGGGTACTCCCTGTTGAAACGCTATACCGCCCTTTGCCATTTCGGCATCGGCTTGTGTCTGGCCCTGGCGCCGTTGGGCGCCTTCGTGGCCGCCGCCGGCCATGTGCGCTTTTCCCTTTCGGTGATGCTGTTTGCCCTCTTCGTTTTCTTCTGGCTCAGCGGCGCGGATATCATCTACGCCATTCTGGATATTGAAAGCGACCGCCTCAACGGCATCCACAGCCTGCCGGCGGATTTGGGACCGGGCGGCGCCCAGTTCGTGGCTGCCGCTGTTCACCTGGTCGCATTGGGCACGTTGTGGCTGCTGCTGTGGCAATCGAAGATCGGCTTTTGGGCCATTTCCGGTTATGCGGCGACGGTGGGGCTTTTTATCATGATGCACCTGCCGTTTGTCCCGATTCCCAAACGGTTTTTTCCGATTTCCACCTTGGCCGGCATCGCCGGGGCGGTCACGCCGCTGTTCGTGTAGCCGGATCGATTGCCAATCGATGGTCTACTTTGCCTCCAATGCCGCCTCCACAGCCGCTTTGATCCCATCGAAATTGGGCCGATTGACCATGCGGCCGTTGACGAACACCGTCGGCGTGCCGTGCACGCCGGCATCCTCCCCTTCCTGCTTATCCTTGGCGATCCTGGCAAGGGTTTGCGGGGCCTGCTTGTGCTGCTCGAACCGGGTTGGGTCGAGATTCAGGGACAAGCGGATATCATCTATTATCTGCTCGTTGAGACGGTTGTAGTTTTGGAACAGGAGATCATGGAATTCCCAGAACTTGCCTTGGGCGCCGGCGGCGACGGCCGCCTGGGCGGCCAAAGCGGAGAAGGGGTGGCTGGACAGCGGGTAATGTTTGAACATCGATTTGACTTTTCCGGGGAAGTGCTCCCTTACACTATCGATAATCGAACCGATTCGGGCGCAGTAGGGGCATTGAAAATCGCTGAAGACCACGATGGTGACCGGTGCATCGGCAGGGCCTTTGAATGGCGCCTGGGAGACATCGAGGTCATAGGTGAACGTCAGTTCGAGGACTTGTACCGTTTTAGCCTTGCGGCTGCTGAGAAAAAGAATATCGTCACGCGGTCCGATTTTGATCTGGTCCGTATCCGGGGGTACCTTCATCTGATCGATCAATCGACCCGATGTGTTGTAAATGAGAAGTTTCGAATCGTCGTCGAGCACGTAGATTTGTCTGCCGCTCAACGACACCTCCATATCGATCGGCTCGTGTTCGAGTTTGAGGGTGGCCAGCTTTTTCAGGTCGACATCGGCATGCGCCGTCAGGCCGGACCATAACCACAACAGGGGCATCCAACCGATCAGGGTGCGTAAAAATTTCATCGTTTCTCCTTTGATGGCACGGTTGCTTGCGTTGCTTCCCGGCGGAAATCCGTTAAAACCGTTTTTAGCGCCGTTTGGTTCGGGACACAACCGTTGGGATCTATAAAACAGATTGTCCCGTCTGGCAAATCAATGATCGATAGGCCAGGGATTCTACCTGAATGCTATTCATTAAACCCGGCGTGGATGGACCAGGTGGCCGATGCCACACGCCAAACGGTCAAGTGCCAGTAAAATGCACGGCGGGCGGCCCAGAAACTCGCTGCGCTCAAACAGTCTGGGCCGCTTGTCCGCCGTTTGCATTCAACTGGCACTATTGACCGCAGGCGTATGTGGCCCTGGCCACCTGCTCCACCCACGCCTGCCATGACCGTTGTTATGCGATTTTTTTCAAACAAATCCTGGAAAGCATGCCCTTCAGGGTGAATGCTGTTCAGATAGAATTGCTGTCGATAGGCAACCGCCACATCGGCGCTTTATCCATGCCAGCGAATCTGGTACAAAGCATGGGTTCGTGTCACAGGGAGGTGGCCCATGTCAAATAATCCCCGTCTCGTGGTTGCGATGACTGGTGCTTCCGGCGCCTATGTCGCCCGTCTGCTGTTATCCAAATCCCCCTGGCCCACCATCCTCATCGCCAGCCGCTGGGGTAGGGACATTTATTCCCGTGAGTGTGGGCCTTTCGAAGATCTTGTCCGTTTGGCGGGGGAGACCTACGATGCCCAAGATCTGGCAGCGCCGCCCGCTTCCGGTTCCGTGCCGACGGCCGGCATGGTGATCGCGCCCTGCTCGATCAATACCCTCGGCCAGATCGCCGCGGGCCTCGCCGACACTTTAATTTCCAGGGCCGCCCATTGCCATTTGAAAGAGCGCCGCCCCCTGATCCTGGCCATTCGGGAGAGCCCGTTGACCACCATCAATCTGGAAAACGCGCTGAAAGTCGCCGCTGCCGGTGCCATTCTCATGCCGTTGACGCCGCCCTATTTCATGTTCCAGGGCAAGCGGGCCGATCAGATTACCCTCCACGAGTTGATGGATGCATATGTGGATCGTCTGCTGGCCCTTCTGGGACGGCAGATGGCGGCTACATGGGAGGACCTGCGCTGATGTATCTGGATCTGCGTGCGTTTTTAAGCGACTTGGAGAGACAGGGTGACTTGGTGCGGATCAAGTGCGAGGTCGATCCCGATCAGGAGGTCACGGTCATCCAACACCGGGTGATCGCCGCCGGCGGCCCGGCTCTGCTTTTCGAGCGGGTCAAGGGGTCGCCTTACCGGCTGGTGAGCAACCTATTCGGCACCTCGCGACGCGTGGCCATGGCCTGCGGCGCGCCGCCCAGGGAATTGGGCGATCGGCTGGCGCACATCGCCCACCACTTGATGCCACCATCCCTGAAAGGCGTGTGGCAGATCAAACACGACCTGAAACGGCTCCTGCCAGTGCGCTTGCGTCGCCTGGACCACGGGCCCATACTGGCCCGCACCATCAAACCTCCCGATTTGCGAAACTTGCCTGTGCTGACCTGTTGGCCTGAGGATGGGGGGGCGTTTTTTACCCTGCCCCTCGTTCACACGGTAGACCCCGATACCGGTCAGGGCAACCTGGGAATCTATCGCCTGCAGCGGTTTGATGCCACCAGCACCGGCATGCACTGGCAGATCGAGAAGGGCGGCGGGTTTCATTTTGACAAGGCGGTGCGATCGGGGCGGCCCCTGCCGGTGAGCGTCATTCTCGGCGGTCCGCCGGCGTTGATCATCGCGGCGGTGGCGCCTTTGCCTGAGGGATTGGACGAGCGCCTGCTGGCCGCCTACCTCATGGGGGCCCCGCTTGACGTGATCGAGCGCAAGGGCACCGGGCACCGCATCCCCAGCCGGGCCGAATTTGTGCTCGAAGGCGAGGTCTGCCCCGGCGATGTCCGCCGGGAGGGGCCCTTCGGCGACCATTTCGGCCACTACTCCGAAGCCGCCGACTATCCGGTGTTCCGCGTGCGGCGTATTCTATCCCGCAAGAACGCCATCTATCCGGCCACGGTCGTCGGTAAGCCGGTGCAGGAGGACTATTTTATCGGAGAAGCGTTGCAGGAGATCGCCCTACCCATGCTACGCATGGTCAAACCTGCCATCGTCGACCTGTGGGCCTATCCGGAAACCGGCTTTCACCCCCTGGCGGTCATGGCGGTGCGCCAAAGGTACCCCCGTGAGGCGCTCAAGCTGGCCCTGGGCATGCTCGGCGAAGGACAGGTCTCTTTGACCAAGGTTATGATCACCGTCGGTGCCGAGGTGAATATCCGCGATTTCAGGGCGGTCAGCGAGGCGCTCTGGCGTTATCTGACACCCGATGGCGTGCATCTGCTGGCGCCGACTGCCCAGGATACCCTCGATTTTACCGGACCGGCCATGAACACCGGCAGCCGCTTGATACTGATGGCCACTGGACCGGATGAAGCGGTGGGGCGCAGCCGGCCATCGTCCATACGGCCGGAGGCTGAAGAGTTGTACCCCGGCGTGCGGGGTGTGACCGATTACGGACCGGCATTCCTGGTGGTGCAGGTAAAAGAGGGATTTGAGGACATCGAAGCGCTTTTCACCGCCATGCGTCATTACCCCTGGGCCAAAGACTTTCTCTTCCACGTGGTGGTGAGCGAGGACGTGCCCCTGAATGACCCGGTCATGCTTCTCTGGGGCTGGTTCACGCGGTTCGATCCCGCGGCGGATCTTCACCCGGCCCAACGCATCGTCCGCGGCAACCGTCTGGTCCTCGAGTTTCCCATCGCCATTGACGCCCGCTGGAAAAAGAGCTATCCACGGCCGGTATCCTTCGATTCCGAAGTCGTCCGGCGGGTCGATGCGAGATGGGATGCCTATGGTATCAAGATAGATTGAAGGCAATAGGGCTTCGGATCACGTGTCGTTTGCTTTAACCGGAGAAAGCAAAAAAGTATGAAAGTATAAAAGCAGGAAAGTTAATGGAAATTTATCTATTCGATTAGGTCTTTGTCAAAACAGAGTATATGATGATTGATAATCCAGAAGATCTATACCGGTCGGCGTTGGACAAGGGCGCGCGATGCGAACGCGTCAGCGAAGATGAGGCCATGGCCTTGGCCGCTTCGATTACTCCCGACCGATTGCACGCCATCGGCAAGGCGGCACTGGCCAACCGGCGATCGCGATATGGAGAGAAAGCCACCTTCGTATTCAACCTGCAGATCAACCCGGCCAACATCTGCGGGGCCCGCTGCACGTTCTGCAACTACGCGGCCTCCAAGAACGACCCCCACGCCTACGTGATGAGCGAGACCGAAATCCTGGATAAGGTCGAAAAGCTGCAACCCACCGAGGCCCATATCGTGGGCGGATTGAACCAGGTGTGGCCCTATGAACGCAATCTCGAGCTGGTGCGGCAGCTGCGCAACCGGTATCCCGAACTGCATATCAAAGCCTTCACCGCGGTGGAGATCGCCTATTTTGCCAAATGCGCCCGCAAAAGCGAACGGCAGATCCTGGAGGAGCTCAAAGCGGCCGGTGTCGAAACCCTACCGGGCGGCGGTGCCGAAATTTTTTCCGAGCGACTCTACCGGCAGCACTGGAAAAACAAGATCGGTCCGGCCGATTGGGTGCGCATTCACAAGCTGGCCCACAGCCTGGGCATCCTCACCAATGCCACCATGTTGTTCGGCTTCGGCGATACCTGGACCGAACGCATTCATCACCTGTTGACGTTGCGCGAAACGCAAGACGCATCCAAGGGTTTTGTCTGTTTCATACCGCTGGCATTTCAGCCGGGCGAGGGCCGGTTCATCACGCACGGCCCTACTCCTTTGGAGACGTTAGCCGTGGTGGGCATTGCCCGTCTGGTGCTGGACAATATCCCGCACATCAAGTCCTACTGGCCCATGAGCGGGGTGGAAACGGGCGCCGCTGGATTGAGCTGGGGCGCCGACGATATGGACGGCACCATTTCCGAAGAGAAAATCGCCCATCTGGCCGGCGCCCCGACCCCCAAGGGCATGGCCCGCGATCGCATGACCGAAACGATCCGCATGGCCGGATTTACACCGGTGGAGCGGGACGGGCGGTTTAAGGAGGCAAGGGAGGGGCATAGATGAACTATCCCATCTCCATGATTCCTTACGCCAATATGGCGCCCTATGCGGCCCAGGGGCCACCGGGGGGTTGCTATTTCGTAAATTGTACGCCGCGCAACAGCATCGCGGCCCTCAAAGAGGGTGCCCTATGGGCGGCCGCCGTGCCGGTGGGCGGTTTAAAGGCATTGGAACGATATGTCTCCCCTGTCGGAACCTACGGAATTGGGGCGTTTCGAAAAGTGATGAGCGTGCTTTTTTTTTCCGACCGTCCATTTGAGGCGTTCGCTGGCGCGCTGAAAGTTCGTTTGACCGACGAGTCTGCTTCGAGTGTACGGTTGCTCTATCTGCTGTTGTGCCGTGCCAATGGGTTCGACCAAATGCCGATCCTGGCCCAAACTGGAGAGACAGCCAACGGCGAGGTGGTGATCGGCGATACCGCCCTGCTCTGGCACCACGAGTGGGAGCGTACCGGAGGTGTCAAGGGTTTTAAATATATGACCGATCTGGCGGCCCAATGGCACCGTCATTGCCAATTGCCGTTCGTGTTTGCCCGTTGGGTCGTGCGCAACGATGCACCCGATCTCGTCCGACACAGCCTGTCCGCCTGGCTGGAGGATTTCCGCCGCCGCGAATCCGAGCTGATCAAACGATCGGTTCCCGGTGTCGCGGCCCGCCTCCATCTGCCCCACGAGTATGTCCAGCGCTATTTGACGGTTATCCGGCGCTGCCTCACTTCGGAAGATCTCGAGGGGCAGAAGCGGTTTCAAGAGGAGTGGGAACAGCTCGTCGCAAGCCAACCTGCCGCATGGTTTCAGAACGAAGGGCATTTAATGATTGCCAGGATACATTCCCCCAGGACACCATTCCATGGATAACAGCAGCAAGAGACAACATACCCAGGCTTTCCAGGGCGTCGATCGCATCGATCGCCGCGAAGCCTTGGACCTTTTGACCCGCGCCCCCATGGGCGTGCTCATGGCGCGGGCGCATGCCGCCCGCATGGCACGCCATCCCGATCCCGTGGTGACCTTTGTCTACGATACCAACCCCAACTACACCAATGTGTGTGTGACCCGCTGCCGATTCTGTGCCTTCTGTCGCTCGCCGAACGATCCCGAAGCCTTTACGCTCGGGCCGGAGCAGGTGGCGCAGCGGCTAAGTGTCGCCGTGGACCAAGGCGCCACTACCGTCCTGTTTCAAGGCGGTCACAATCCGAAGATCCACCTGCACGATTGGTTGGCTTACATTCGTGCCATCCGCAAGGCCTGCCCGCAGGTGCATATCCATCCGTTCAGTCCGGCCGAATATCTTTTTATGGCGGATCAGGAGGGAAGCGACGTCGCTGACGTGCTTCAAACCGTTTATAACGAAGGCATTCGGACCATTCCGGGTGGCGGCGCCGAGATTCTCAGCGAACGGGTCCGGCGACTGATCGCGCCGGCCAAGGCCGATACCCAGCAGTGGCTCGACGTCTGTGAGACCGCGCATCGCATCGGGTTTCGAACCACGGCCACCATGATGTACGGCCATGTGGAGAACGACGAAGAGATCGTGGAGCATCTATTTCTGCTTCGCAATCTGCAGGACCGCACCGGGGGGTTCGCCAGCTTCATTCCCTGGTCGTTCAAGCCGGGCGGCACCGCTCTCGGCCGGGACCTCGCACGCAGCGTCCATCCGGCCAAATATGTGCGCATTATCGCCCTTGCCCGTCTCGTGCTGGACAACTTCGAGCACATCCAATCCTCCTGGTTCAGTGAAAATGCGGGGGCCGGGCAACTGGGGTTGCTGGCCGGTGCCGACGATTTCGGCGGCATCCTGGTGGAAGAAAATGTCCTTCAGCAGGCCGGCCACGAACGCTCAACCACGCTGGAAAATATTCAAACCATTATCCGAAGGGCTGGATTCACACCAGCGCAGAGGGATTCTTTCTACAAGGTCATCCGCCATTACGCGCCGCCCCAGCCCGTTGGGGTTGAAACGGACTGATGACGGCCAAACGGTCCAGACGCCGGTCAGCGCCGCAGAGGGGCGGTGTGCAGATGGGCACCGCCATCCACGATCAACGTTTCGCCGGTGGTCCAGTCCGCCCCGCCCACCAGGGCAACCACGGTCTGGGCCACCGTTTCGGGGGTTGCCGTGCTCTTCAGTGGGGCGATGTCGTTATATTGACCGCGGATCGATTCATATTTCTCCTCTCCTAATCCATTCTTGAGCCATTCACCGGCCACGAAGCCCGGACAGACGGCATTGACGCGAATCTGGGGTCCGAGGACCCGGGCCAGGGAGAGGGTCATGGTCACCAGCGCGCCCTTAGAGGCGGCATAGGCGATGGAGCTGCCCACGCCGGTAATGGCGGCGATGGAGGCCATGTTCACGACGTGAGCCACCGGTTGCCTGCGAAGAAACGGTTCGGCGGCACGCGTCATTTGAAAGGGGCCGACCAGGTTCACGGCGTAGATATTCAGAAAATCATCCTTGCTCAAGCCGGCCAGATTCTGATGCATGCAAAACTTGGTGGTCCCGGCATTGTTGACCAAAAGATCCAGGCGGCCGAATCTTTCGACGGTGGCAGCGACGAGCTTCTGGCAGTCATCGTCGTTGGCCACGTCGGCCTGCTGAACCAGGATCTGGCCGCCCCCCAGCGCAAGACATTCTGCCGCAACCTCCCGGGCACCTGCCTCGCTGCGGCTGTAGTTGACAGTGACGTGACATCCCCGGGCACACAACTGCCGGGCCAGGGAAGCACCGATACCGGATGAGGAGCCGGTGACGATGGCGACCGCGTTTTTCAGTTCCATGGGAAGATCTCCTTTCGTTTGATGGCAGCGCTTATGGGGCATCGGCGGCCGATTATCTGCCGTATTCAAATGCCTGCCGGGCCTCATTTTCCAGTGCTTCGGCCTTTCCTGTGTAGCGTGGCGAATAGTGAAAGACGGTCATTTGCCGAACGCCGGCCTTGTGCCCGATGAGGCCGGCCTGCCGCGCGGTGAGGTGGTGCTTGGCCAGCGCGACCTTTCGTTCGGCGTCTAAAAAGGCGGCTTCGATAAACAGGTGGTCGGCACCCTGCGCCAGCGCCACGATTTTTTCTTCGTTGGAGCGATGATAGGCGGCATCGGTCACGTAGGCGATTTTTTGACCGCGGGTAATGCGGGTAATTTCCTGCTGCAGATCACCCAGGGAAAAATCCTGCGGTTGGGATGCTGCGGTAAAAGGCGAAGGTATCCGGAGCATGGTGGCCGGATTGTCTCCACGCAGCAAGCGGCGTTTGAAATCGGTCAGCCAGGGACCCACCGTCAAGCCCAAGGCGTCCAGTCGAGGTTTTAAAATGTTGACGTGAAAGCGTTCTTCAAGGTTGAACGCCAGACATGGGATCTGGTGGTCCAGAACGACGGTTTCGACTTTCAAGATCGGTTCCTGGAGCAACACGCCATCCGGTGTTGGCTGTTCGTGTATCGGTGAAGCGACAAATCCGGTTTGGCAGTCGAAGGTCTGGATGCGAACTTGACCGTCTGCGACCTCCGCTGCTTCGATGGTCAGGGCGTCGTGGTAATTGTGGACCAGGTTCCACGAATAGCCCGCCAGTTTGCCGGCCACGTTCTTCAAGAATCCTTCGGGACCATACAAACGGATGACTTTTTCCCGGCCAAGGAGCAATCGCAGCACCTGGTCGAATCCGATAAAGTGATCGACATGGGTATGGGTGACGAAGATGTGGGTGACTTTGAGAACGTCGTTGGGAGAGAGGGCGCCCAGATCACCGAGGTCGAAAAGAAGTACTCTTTTTTGATGGCTGCAATGAACGATCAGACCGGGGTCGTCGAATGGGCCGTTGATCAGTCTGGCTTGAAAGGAAGGACGCATGCGCCTTGGGTCAGGGCAATATTTTTATCACCTGCTGGTGAATACACCCGTAGATTTCGCTGTCCGATCCGTAGATATCCACCACCGATTTGTGGTTGATCAATTTTTCCAACAAGTAGGCGGTCACATAGAGACTGACGATATTGGGATGCTGCACTAGTTGGCGATAAGGAGCGATCATGTAATCGATGTCGAAATCATCCGCCCGGCACAGCCCCTCGATGCACTTGACGATCTGCTCTTCGAGACTGTTCTTGTTGGTCGTTTCCACCAGCTGATTTTCTACCAGCTTCATGGAAATCGCATTGCCGAGGGTGTCGACATGATCTCTTGCCAAACTGATGGTTCGCCGCCGGGCGTGTTCCTTGGAAGATTCAATTTTAGACAGGATGCTGGATTCGCGATTGCTTGGCCGAAATACTTTCCCCATTGAACACCGCCTTAAGCACATAGTGTGAGTTCGTCCAGATGCCGGCTTAGGCTGATTTGTCGTCCGCCGCACAACATGTGACAAAGCATCATAATGGTTCATGCCGGGGTTTTCAAGAACAATTCTTTCTAAAGGAACTTAATTTTTACCCGTTCGGACGATCTCAATTCATGCATCCAAAATGCGTTGGAGGGGTCAGTAGGCCTCGATGATCATTTGAATTTCCTTCTCACCTTTGTACCGGTTCCATTGAAGGCGGAAGGCCAGCTGTTCGAATGCCTCTAAACGTGGCGCACCCTGGGTAAGATTGAACTCGATGGCGCCGATAGGCGGGCTGCATTGATCGGGCTGGCAAAGCTGCATGCGCCGGTGGCGTTGGCCGATGATGGCGGCACGGGTCACTTTTACTCCTCGGGCCATAAACAGCGGCGGGGGATTTTCCGTACCGAACGGCGACAACCACTCCAGCTCGTCGATCAATTGCGGGCAGATCTGGTCGAGCTGGAGTTCATGATCGATGGTCAGTAGCGGGCCGGCTTCATCCGGCGGCATCATCTCTGCCACCGCGGCTTCAAGGGCGTTTTGCAGCGCGCCGATGTTTTTGGTCTGGAGGCTGATTCCCGCGGCCAGGCGATGTCCGCCGTAAGCTTCCAGCAGATGGGCGCATTTGGCAATGGCGGCATAGAGATCGATGTGGGGAACGCTGCGGCCTGACCCTTTGGCCATGTCATCCTTGGCCGAAACCACGAGCACCGGTCGGTGATAACGGGCCACCAGTTTGGCGGCTACAATGCCGATAACCCCTTCATGCCATTGGGCACCTGCCAGCACGAAGGCTTTTCGATCGAGCAAATCGGATCGGTTGTCCATGTGCCGGATGATGTGCTCGAAAATTTCATTCTCCATTTGCTGGCGGCGCTGGTTGAGCGCGCCGAGATCGTCGGCGAGTGTAGCGGCCGAATCAAGGTTGTCGCAGGTCAGCAGGTCAAATGCGATCCTGGCACTATTCAAACGGCCGGCCGCATTGATGCGGGGTGCAATGCGGTATGCGATATCGTCGGCATTGATGGGGGTGTTTTTAACGCCGCTCGATTTCAAAAGCGCCTGCACGCCGATTCTGGCGTTACAGTTGATCTGTTCCAGGCCGGCGCATACGAGCACGCGATTGACGTTTCGCAACGGTACCATGTCCGCCAAGGTACCGATGGCAACCAGATCGCAATAGGTTTTTAAATTTGGCTCCGGACGATCCCGGCGCCACCACCCCATGCCGCGAAGTGCCGTTCGCAGGGCAATGACCAGATAAAAGGCCACGCCGACCCCCGCAAGGTCTGCCAGCTCGGTGGAGGGTGGCCCTATTTTGGGATTGACCACGGCAACGGCTTCGGGAACACCTGCTTCGATATTGTGATGATCGGTGATGATGACGTCGATGCCGAAACGTTTGGCGGCCGTCACGGCGTCAAAACTGCTGGACCCATTGTCCACGGTAATGATGAGGCCGATCCTTGCGGGCAGCGCCAGTTGCATGATGCTCATGGGTTTCAGGCCGTACCCTTCGTGGATACGATGGGGCAAATGGAGGCTGACCTGTGCGCCTGCAGCCTTTAGAAAGTTGAACATCACGACACCGGCGGTTACCCCATCGGCATCATAATCACCGAACACCAGGATCCTTTCGTTGTTTTGGAGCGCGTGAATAATGCGATCCACCGCTGCTGAAAGTCCTTGCAGGGCATCCGGTGGCGGCAAATCTTCCAGGGACGGTCGGATGAATCGAACCACGTGGTCGAGTGAACCGATGTTGCGATTGGCCAGAATGGTCGCGGTGACCGGGTGGCATTCGAACCGCCGCCGAATCTGCTCCACCACTGCGCGCTCCGGCTGTAGAATTTTCCATTGCATTTGCATGATCGGGCCATATCCTATAACAACAGTCGGGACAAGGGCAAAAGGTCATGGTCTGGGTCAGCCATTAAAACTGAATGTTATTCATTAAAGCCGGCGTGGATGGAGCAGGTGACCGATGCCACACGCCAAGCGGTCAAGTGCCGGTAAAATGCACGGCGGGCGGCCCAGAAACTCCCCCGGCCTGCGCCGGGGTCAAACAGTCTGGGCCGCTTGTCCGCAGTTTGCATTAAACCGGCACTATTGACCGCAGGCCCATGTGGCCCTGGCCACCTGCTCCACCCACGCCTGCCATGGTCGTTGCGGTGCGAATTATTTCATAAATAACCTCTTGTAAAGCATGCCCTTCAGGGTGAATCACATTCAGTATTCCGAGGATTAAATTTTTCGCGCAACGCCGATATCGGGCCAATTGGCCATTTGTGGATGGGCACAATCAATGACATGAAGAGTATGTCAGGCTGGCTATGCTCGGCCGACGGGGCTTGTTCCCGATCGACATTAATAGTAAGGAGCAGTTTTTTTGATGAAGACCACCAGACGATACTATCGTGTGGACCGGCGCCACATCAGTATGTTGCGATTCACCTTTGAAGCCTATGAGGGTATTGCCGTGGTTTCGACCCTTGATAATGAAAAAGGGGATATCGTGGTGGCCATCGCGCCGGGTTGCGAGGCCATGGTCGAGGAGATCATGGACGATTTAGGCCGCCACTTTTTAATTGAGGCCCGCCCTGATTTTGGAGACCGGGCCACTGCCCCTTCAGGTACATGAATATGGTATCTAAAAAACTTTTCATCAACACCATGGGATGCCAGATGAATGTCTATGATTCGGGCCAGATTCAACGGCGACTGGCTCCCTTGGGTTTTTCGGTTACCGATCATCTGGAAGAGGCAGACCTCATTATCGTCAACACCTGTGCGATTCGCGCCAAGGCCGAACAAAAGGCCTTCAGCTTTTTAGGGCGATTGGCACCGCTGAAAGAGCGTAAACCGGAACTGATCGTCGGAATCGGTGGATGTGTCGCCCAGCAGGAGGGCCGGCGGATCTTGTCTCGGATGCCCTATGTGGACCTGGTTTTTGGTACCCAGGCCATTCGGCGCCTGCCGCAGACCATTCGGCGTATAACGGCCGAAAGATGCCGGGTGGTGGATGTGGGGATGGAAACCACGGTGTCGCCCGACGACTTTTCCACTGACATACCCCATGCGTCGGAGATCTGTGAGTTTGTCACGATCATGAGGGGCTGCGACAACTATTGCACTTACTGTGTCGTTCCCTACGTGAGGGGCCGGGAGTCGAGCCGGCCGCCCGAAGAGATCATGACCGAGATCCGTGGATTGGTCGCCAACGGAGTTCGGGAGGTGACCCTTTTAGGGCAGAATGTGAACAGCTACGGTCAAAAAGAGGGTTTGTGTCGATTTGACCAACTTCTGGCCATGGTAAACGACATCGATGGCCTGGAGCGCATTCGGTTTACGACGTCCCATCCCAAGGATCTTTCCCGGGAGTTGATGGCCGCCTTCAATTCTCTCGACAAGTTGTGCCCTCACATTCACCTGCCGGTTCAATCCGGTTCGGACGCCGTGTTGAAACGAATGAACCGGCGATATACCCGGGACCAATATTTTGATAAAGTCGAACGGCTCAGGCAGCTCCTGCCTTCGATTGCCATCACTTCCGACATTATCGTAGGCTTCCCAGGTGAAACGGAAAGCGATTTTCAACAGACGCTGGATTTAATCCGGCAGGTGCAATATGACGGCCTGTTTGCGTTCATATATTCGGACCGGCCCAATGTACCGGCGGCGCACTTCGACCATAAAATCGGAGAAGCCGAGAAAAAAGAACGCCTTCAGGCCGTGTTGGCCCTCCAGGATGTTTTCACAGCCCAGAAGCATCAGGCCCTGGTGGGTACGGTGCAAAAGGTCTTGGTGGATGGATTGGGAAAAACCGGATCGCACCACCCGGAAGAGGGGATGCCCGATGATCGGGGTGCGGTCGACCACTGGGCCGGCCGGACCGGAACCAATAAAATCGTTCATTTTGCATCGGTATCTTCCATCGGCGGTTTGAATGAGAGGTTGACAGGGCACACCCTGGCGATCATGATAGAAAAAGCGATGTCGCACAGTCTGTGGGGGCACATCATCTCACCCCCCACCGAATCTATGGCGAAAGGAGAATAGACCCATGCTGCATAAAGCCAACGTAGCGGGACTAACCATGGACCCCACCTCCAATACGCCAATCATCATCCTGAAAACCGAAGCGGGTGACCAAACCATACCCATTTGGATCGGATTGCTGGAGGCCACCTCGATTGCCTCCGTGCTTCAAGAGATCCAGTTCGAGCGGCCGATGACCCACGATCTTTTCAAAAATTTCAGTGAGCACCTCAACATCCGGGTTTCCAAGGTGGAGGTTTGCGATCTGAGAGACAACACATTTTTTGCCCTGATTCACTTTGACGGCGAAGCCCAATCTTTTACCCTCGACGCACGCCCCAGCGATGCCATTGCTATTGCGTTGCGATTTCAAGCGCCGATTTATGTCGACGAGAAGGTGATCGAGAAATCCAAGCGGGGCGAGGGGGGCGTGGAGGTGCTTGATCAAAGTGAGGAGGGGAAGAAGTGGGCGGAATATCTGGAAAATCTGTCACCTGAGGACTTTGGTAAATATAAGGTATAATGAACGCTGCACTGGCCGAAGCGAAATATCCACCCTACGGCAAAATGCCGACCCTCTTGATAATGCCTGCTCAATGTCCGTCCGCAAATAGGCCATTTGTGGATGGGCATTATTTAACCATATATTGTGTTTGACATTTAAAGCCGGCACTATATAATGCGCAAATTCGTTATGGCCGTTCAAGCGGGAGGCAAGGTCTGTTCATATGGGGTGGAACATGGGGTTCGTGTTGGTCATCGATGACGAAAAATTGATTCGCGATCTGCTACAACAGGTGTTGAAGGTGCTGGATTACACGGTAGATACGGCCGAAAGCGGAGCCATTGGAATGAAGAAGTTCGATCAAGGTGCGTATGATCTGGTCATCACAGATGTGCGTATGCCGGGAGCGGACGGCCATTCGGTGGTTCACCACATTCGGCAATCAAAACGGCAAAATACCCCTGTCATCGGTGTGTCCGGCACGCCCTGGCTATTGCAAAACAGTGAGTTCGATCGTGTACTGCAAAAACCTTTTGCGATGCGAGCTTTGATAGAAGAGGTGACGCACCTGACCCAGGAGCGCATCGCGAGTTGATCTTGATGATCACATCCATAACGATCGTCGCTGAAGGTCCGCTGCCGACAATAAAGTCGCGGCGATCACAGGATTGATGGCGCGGCCCAGGACGAGGGTCAGGGGTGATCTTCTTTTAAAAAGAGTCGATGATACTCTTGTTCGTTCAAGTGCTTGTGCAGCAACAACGATAGTAGTTCAAACAGGGCCGTAAGATCTTCGTCCTTCATTCTTTTCTTTAATAACGCCATGAGATGATCATCTGAAAATTTCTGAAGATAATAGACCACCGTGTTCTCATCGGTTTCGCGATCAAACCCGAACCCGACCATCCCGTCATAGGTTTCAACAAAGTCATGGCTGTGCTGTTTCATGGCGACTCCTGTGTGTTTGCCATTAGGGCCCTGGGAGCTGATACGGGTTGTGTGGTCCAAGATGGGCTACATACTTCAAAAACATTGATGTCGCAACATTGTATTGGTTGGCATGTTTGTGCTTGATGCGATTAAATAAAATGGTCTATATAGAAAAAACGCGGGCAGTTCCCTTTTCGGCAAGCCGTGTTTGTCAAAGGTGTTATCCCTCCGGCGCTGCTTTGCGAATATTATGAATTACCGAACGATAGCGGCTATTGGCGTTCCTTCAAATGGTGTTCGATTGAAATCAAGCGGCAGAGATACTCCGGAGGTTTGGAGGTGAGGGCATGAAATGGAAAGAATCCGATGAAATGAGCGATCGCGAAGAGAAACCCAAAGAAGAGTATTTCGACGAAGAGCAATATTCACCCTGGTCGACCGCAAATGATCCTTCGAAACGCAGCAAATTGGGGGCGACCCAAATCATTTATATTCTGCTGGGGCTTGCCATTATCACATCGGTGACAGCCCTGTTAATGCTTCTGCTCAATAAAAACGATGATTCTGCCAATCGTCAATTGGTGGCCATGGAAGAGAAGGTGAAACTTCTGGAAGAGCGTTTGGATAAATTTGAAGCCATTGATGAGAAGGTTACCCGCATCTGGGAACAGGCAAAATCCTTTGAAAAATTCAAGGATCGCTTTGATCGCACCGAAGCATCCATGTCTCTACGCATGGACCATCTGACCATGAGCCTGGAAACCTTACAGAAGCAAGTCAGCAAAACGCAACGGGCACCGCTCAAAGCAGCCACCGAAGCCACGCCGGAAACGAAATCAAATGGAACGGCCACGGGCAACATCGGCTACCACACCATTGCCGCCGGGGATACGTTTTACAGTATCAGCAAGCGCTACAATATCGGAATCGACAAATTGCTTGAAATGAACCGAATGAAAAAAGACGATATTTTGCAGCCCGGGCAAAAGCTGATCGTGCGCAGTGGCCCCTAACATCGTGCCCATCCACAAATGGCCATTTGCTCGATATCTGCGTTACTCTCAAAATTTTATCCTCGGAACATCATTTATATGCCTGCGGTAAAATTTTTCGCATGCCTTAATCTCAACCAAATTTGCCTATTTCTGGATGGACACGGGCATGGAAAAGGAGTCTGCTGATGAATTTCGGGATGCTCAGCCTTGAGAAAATGCCGGTCACGGCAAAAAGGGCGATTGCTTTTTGGGTGCTTGGCTGGGTTTGCCTGCTTACAGATTATTATCTCTGGACCGCCGACAAAAGCTGGCTCGGCAAAATGGCGATCGCCATCGGGTTGCTCACTTTCTTCATGCTTAGAGGCCAGAACTGGTCGCGGATGATCGGAATGATGGCCAGTGCCATGGCCCTGCTCTTCTCCGCCGTTCTCGTATATGCCGTGAGAAATCAAGCTCTCCTTCTAATTTTTTCCGCCGCAAGTCTGATTTCTTTCACTTTAAGCCTCCACTTCCTGATCAGCAAGACCACCGCCCGTTTTTTTAAATCACACAGTTCCTCTGACCCTAAAGAAGATGCGGATTCGAGCCGATAAAGAGGTGGTTCCACGAGTCTAATCATCGAGATCCGGAAGGAGGCGAACATGTTGAAACAAAGAACGATATGGTTGGTCCTGCTGGTGTGGGCGCTGTGTCTGTCGACGGCCCATGCATTCGGCGTCGAGGCGGCGCTGGGCGGCTGGCAGCAGAACCCCAGCGGCGACCTTGCCTATGAGGCGACGAACAGTGACGATTACCTGGATGTTGAAGATGATCTGGACTATGACGATGAATTGCGCATTCATGGGCGCGTCAAGATCGATATGCCGCTTTTTTTGCCCAACATCTACCTTATGGGATCACCAACGGAATTCGACGGTACCGGTGAAAAGGATGTCGCTTTTTCCTTCGGTGACGAGGATTTCAACGCCAACGTCCCCTTCTACTCCAAGTTGACCTTCGATCAGTACGATGTAGCCCTATTTTATGGCTTGCCATTTTTGCGAACCGCGACCCTGGACAGGCTCAATGTGGATATCGGCCTTAACGTGCGCATAGTGGATTTAGAGGCCGAGATTCGTCAGGACGCTTCCGGATTGCGTGAAGATTACAGCGAAACCCTGGCCGTTCCCCAGATCTATTTGGGTGTCCAATTGGAGTTACTCGACTGGCTGGCCGTGGAGGCTGAAGGGCGCGGCCTCTCCATCAGCGACAGCTCCATGTACAGTGTCATTGGGCGGTTACGATTCAATATTTTTGGGCCGGCTTTCGTGGCGGCCGGTTATCGTTATGACAAGATCGATGTGGACGAAGACGACTTGGATGCGGAATTCACCCTCCAGGGCCCTTTTGCCGAAGTCGGCATTAGGTTTTAATAATTCGTAGGATCCTTTGGCTATGCAAGCCACTCGCCGGTGGTCATCGGGGCCACCGGCGTTTTGGCGTTATTCCAAGTCACCATGCAACCCCCTTGAGTCCACGACGAGCCTTCGGACCGGATCATGACCCTCCAACTGCCTATCCATGCCGAATTTGATGAATAAGAGTCAATTAGAATCGCTGATGCCCGTCCATTCTCATTGACAAGCTTTATGGAAATCAATAGGTTGAATCGGTTCAGGTTCTATTTGGAGTCCTTTGCATTCGATCGACCGAAAGAATTCCGACTTGACACTCGCATCCCCCCGTTGTGCACGGGACCGGAATAAGGAGCAGGGAAATGACACAGATTCATGAAAACATGGATACCGCTCGTAAAAAAAGCAATCCTAAAGATGCCTTGGAAATGGCAGTGGGCGAATCCCTCGGCCGTATTAAGAACAAATTCATCGTGATGAGCGGAAAGGGCGGAGTCGGTAAAACCAGCACGGCTGTGAATCTGGCCATTGCATTGGCCCGAAAAGGGGCGAAGGTGGGGTTGATCGATATCGATTTGCATGGCCCGGACGTACCTCGTATGTTGGGGTTCGATGGACTTTTAGAGGTCGGCGACGCCAACAAAATCATTCCTATGCGCTATAGTGACCGCCTCGGCGCCGTTTCCATTGAATCTCTGGTGGAGCGCAAGGACGATGCCATCATCTGGCGTGGGCCGGTAAAACATTCCGTGATTCAGCAGTTCATCGGTCAGGTGGCTTGGGGGGACCTGGACTTTTTGGTGGTCGATGCCCCTCCGGGGACCGGTGACGAACCTCTCACTGTGGCACAATCGATTCGAGATGCCCGTGCAATCATCGTAACGACACCACAGGAGGTGGCACTGGCCGATGTTCGAAAATCGATCAATTTCTGCAAGACCGTGAAGTTGGAGATCTATGGGCTTATCGAAAATATGAGCGGTTTCCATTGTCCCCACTGTGACTGTGTCCTGGATCTGTTCGGCAGCGGCGGCGGCGAACGTACCGCCTCGGACATGGGAATACCCTTCTTGGGACGCATACCTTTTGAACCTCAAATGGTCTCGTGCGGCGACACTGGAAAAGGTTTTCAGGAAGCGTTTCCCGATTCCCCGGTGACCCAGGCATATGAACGCATTGCCCAGGATATGATTGAAAAATATTCCAGCAACCAGGCGTGATGGGCATAGACCCGTTTTTAGGGGGCACAACACGGAGGTATTGGCAGATGCTGTGTGTGGCGCAGACCTCCTGGTTGGCCCGCGTCGGGTTCATGAAACGCATCATGGTGGTCAAAACTCAGAGGGTATGTTAGGGTAATGTCTACTTGAAGCGCTCATCCCTCGACTGGAGGTCGGCGGTGCATCAAGAGATAAAAGAATACGTGCAAACCTTGCCCCACTTTGGCATGCTGCCGGTTGCCGAACAAGATCGCCTTGCAGAAAACGCCATTCCCAAAACGCTCAGTGCCGGTATGTTGCTTGCCGAACAAGGCAAGACGCCGATCCAGCACATCTATTTGATCAAGCAGGGACAAATTTCACTTCACAAGGAACAAGCCGGCGATACCCAACTGGTCGGTTATATTAAAAGTGGGGAGGTGTTCGGGGGCATTACCCTGCTGATGAACGGCGGGGTCTCGTTGCGAACCGTACGCGTGGATCAGGAAACAGAGTCCTACTTGATTCCCAAAGAGATATTCCTCGATTTATCCGCGCGATATAAGCCATTTTACGACTATTTCGTCGAAAATTTCAGCAAGCATATTTTCGATCCTTCCTTGGATGCCCTGATTGCATCGGGGCAGGCCAAATATTTTCTGTCCGAAGTCGCTCCATTTTCGTTTTTGCCGGACGAGGAGCTGGATCGGGTCGTGCCTCATTTGTCTTTGGTTTTTCAGGCCAAAGGTACGGTTCTTTTCAGCCAGGGGACGACCCGTTTGGGATATCTTTACATCCTGCAACGGGGAAGTGCGGAAAGGTACTACGAGCGCGACGGCAAAAAGACAATCCATGAAATCCTGTCGGAAGGCGATATCTACGGCGGCATCTCCATGTTGGTCAATGACGGCATGTCCGTGCGGACGCTGGAGGTGATCGAAGACAGCTACTTCTACCTGTTGCCCAAATCCATCTTTATGAGGCTGTGTGCCGAGTTTCCGGAGTTCAGCGAGTTTTTTACCGATACCTTCGGTAAACGCATGCTGGATAAATCATATGCCGCTATCATCGCCCGTTCTACAGCGCCTCCGGAGGAGGACCTGCAACTATTTCAGCAGGCTGTCGGACAACTTTACAATGCCGCTCCGGTATTCGGAACACCGGATATGACGATCAAGGAAGCGGCTCAGCGCATGCGTTTGGAAAAGAGCACCTATATCATCATTCCTGAATCCAAGCGTCATGCCGCCGGCATCATCACCGACAGCGACCTGGCCTTCAAGGTGATCGCCAGCGGTTACGATATCCAGCGCAAAGCGGTTGAAATCATGTCCACCCCCTTGCGCACGATCTCCGACCAGGCCATGGTGTTCGAAGCCCTGATGAGCATGATGCATTCCGACATCAAACACCTGGCGGTCACCAACGCGGAATCTCGCCTGGTCGGTATCCTTTCCCATCGCGAGTTGGTGTTGTCCCAGGGGCAGTCCCCGCTCTTTTTGCTGCGCAATATCTCCAGGGCCGAAAATTTGGAGGAGATTATCAAGCAGCAGCGGCGATTGCCCGATCTGGTCAAAAACCTGATCAGCAGCGGTGCCGAAGCACGTCATGTGAACCGATTGATTTCAACGGTTTCCGATACGATTCTGAAAAAGATTCTGGGCTTCGTGCTGCACGAGATGGGGCCGCCGCCCTGTAGCTTTGCTTTCATGGTCATGGGCAGTGAAGGGCGGGGCGAACAGACGCTGAAGACCGATCAGGACAACGCTATCGTCTTCGAGGATGGCGACGACGAGCGCATCGCCGAAGTGGGGCCCTATTTTTTGACTTTGGGCAAAAAGGTCTGCCAGATGCTGGACAGCGCGGGTTATTCGCTTTGCAAAGGGGATGTCATGGCTCAGAATCCCCAGTGGTGCCAGCCGCTGGCCCAATGGAAGGCCTATTTTTTAAAATGGATTCACGCCGCCCAGGCCGAAGACCTGCTCCAGGCCAGCATCTTTTTCGACTTCAGTTATGGCTATGGCAACCGTCAGCTCATCGATGAGCTCCGCCGGCACTTGCATGACGCCATCGGGCGATGGTCCGGATTTTTGCGATACATGACCGAAAACGCCCTGCACTTCAAACCTCCCCTGGGGTTTTTCGGGGGATTTGTGGTCGAGTCCAAGGGTGAGCATCGCAATGCGTTCGACATCAAAAGTGCCATGATGCCCATCGTGGATTTTGCCCGGATCTATGCGCTTAAGCACGGCATCGAGGCCACCAGCACCCTGGAACGGTTACAACAGCTCCATCGGCAGGAGGTATTGACGCAGGAAGAGTACGAAGAGCTTCAAAAAGCTTACAGCTTCCTGATGCAATTGCGTTTCGGGCGTCAGGTGACGGCCGTGATCGATCAGAAGGTACCGCCGGACAATTTTATCAATCCCAAGCGTCTGACGCGCATCGAGCAGACCATGCTCAAAGAGATTTTTAAACGCATCGAAAAATTCCAGGCCAAGATGAATTTTGATTTTGTCGGCATCGCGTGATCATCAGTGGTTCCAGCCGAATGTGATTCACCCTGAAGGGCAGGCATTACAGAAGGCGTTTGAGAAAAAGCTCGTATTGCGAAGGAGATGGCAGGCGTGGGTGGAGCAGGTGGCCAGGGCCACGTACGCCTGCGGGCTTAGTGCCGCTCGAATGCAAACGGCGGACAAGCGGCCCAGACTGTTTGAGCGCAACGAGTTTCTGGGCCGCCCGCCGTGCATTCTTAGAGGCACTTGACCGCTTGGCGTGTGGCATCGGCCACCTGTTCTACCCGCACCGGATTTAATGAATAGAATTCAGTTAGAATCCCTGCCTGATCATCGACCGCGTAATATTGGTCCATCCCGCATCCGGCGACCGGTAGCGGATGGTTATGGAATCGATGGGGGTGCCGGGCATCCCTGGATCGGGTAAAACCCCAGTAACGGATGTCATCATCATGGGGCTTACACACCACATCCGCGCCGCACATCGTTTTCTCGAAAAATTGACGGAATCCGAGCGTCACGCGCTCGTCGGATGCTGTCGCGACATTCAGGCGGCCCAGAGTCAACTGAACCGGGCATGCGAGGCGGCGTTTGCGTACTGCGTTGCCCAGTGCCAGGGGAAATGCTGTAAAAACATACACATCGACAGTATCATCAGTCGATTGGACTGCCTTTTTATCCTCGCTTTGAATCGAGGCCTTTTCCCCGACCTCATTGAATGCGCAGAGCGTGTGGGCCTTTATTCAGCGGATTGCCCTTTCCTGATAGACGGCGTGGGGCCATGCCTTTTCCCAGCCGATCAGAAACCCGAACAGTGTATCATCACTTTTTGCACCCCGGTGTCAACGGCGCACCGACCCATTCGGAGGGTCCGCATCGCGTTTACCCGGCTATGGGGTCACGTTTTTTTTCGACGGCCCTTTTTCTGGCTGGGTTGGTAACAACGACCGATACCTGGAATCGGGCCATGTCATTATTCGACCGAGCAAACCGCCCGGACATAGAAAGGGGCGCTGAAATCCTGCCAACCGACGAAACCCAGCTCGATATCCACATAGTAGGCGGCGATAAAGGAGCGCCGGTCCGAACTCCAGATCCAGCGCTGGTGGGTGTCGAACAGGGGAGCAATGCACAATTGTTGAGTGTCTTGGGGCGGACGCAAAAGGGAGATCAGTTCGTCGACCGTCGGCAACCGCCAATCGCGACGGCCGCCGAATGCTTCCCGGTTCAAATGGTCGACGTAGCCGGCGGCCTGTTGCCATCCCAGACAAGTCTTGCTTCCCGAGCGCTGCCAGATCAGACCCGTCGAACGATCTTCGACGATTTGACCGTCAGGCTTCGTATTATAATCGGGGCGTAAGTATGTTTTGGGACGCCAGAGACGGTCGAGTCCGAAGACCCGGCCTGCTTGGCGCGGGTAAACCTTGAGCGGTGCGTGCCGAAGGGATAATCGGACCTTGTCCACCGCATCGGATCGCGGAGGCGGATCAGGGGAAGGCAGACGGCACGCTATTTCCATTTGATCTTGCCAATGGCGCACCAACTTATCCAATGCCTGCAGCATGGATGGGCTGTCCGGGAACCGGTCACCGGGGTCTACGGATATCGACCGGTCGACAAAATGGTCCCAGTGGTTGTCCAGGTCGCTGTTCAGCCTGCTGGGGGGGCGGTAACTTTTATGACCCGGCGCATGCAGGGGCAGCACCCCGGTGAGCATGCGGTAAAACATCATGCCGACGGCATATAGATCGGCCCTTTGATCCGCGGCATCAGGATTTTTTTCCTGCTCGGGGGCGGCATAGTAGGGAGAACCCACGTTCAGGTTGGTAGGTCCGTCAAAGGTTTCGCCTCGCAATTTGGACAAGCCGAAATCGCAAATTCGGATGGTGTCCCAGGCTGTAACGAGCAGGTTGAACGGTTTGATGTCCCGGTGGTAGATGCCGGCATCGTGCATACAGGCCAAGCCGTTGAGCGTCTGACGTGTATATTCCAGGGCTTTGTGGACGGCAATGCGCCGTGAAGGCTTTTCGGTGCGATACGATTCGCCGATCATGGTGCCCAGATTGTTGGCGAAGAATTCCATGACATAAAAAGGCTTCTCGTCATGTTCATCGAAATCCTGGATGGCAACGATATTGGGGTGATTTAGTCCGGCCATGGTACGGGCTTCGGTAACAAAAAGGTCGCGGAGTCTGTTCTCGCCCAATAGTTTCTCGGTCAGCGGATCAGGATCGAAGTATTTCAGGGCGCTGATTTTTCCGATGCCCGGCAGTTCGACCTTGAAAATTTTGGCCATGCCACCACGGCCGATCAATCCGCGGATAATGTATCTTCCAATACGTTTCATTTCCACAAGCGATTGGCGTGGCTCTCGGGAAGCCCAGCGGCTTTGATCTTTGCCACGGTACTGGCGATATCGTACGTGACAAATCGTACTTCAATACTCTTTTCGGAGAGGTCCCAGATGACGTATTTGGCATGATGGGCACCATCGCGGGGCTGACCGACACTGCCGACATTTATAATGTAGCTGACGTCGTCTGCCATATTTGTTTTTCCCTTGCCCAGAGGGGTACGATCGACTTGGCGGCCATCATAACGAATGATCTCCAGGGTGTGGGTGTGACCGACAAAGCAGAGACGCTCCGCCATGGTTTCGAAGGTCTTTCTCAGTTCGGGGGCAGATTTCTGGAAAAGGTAGGTTTGAGCCGAATCGGGCGGATAGCCATGGACAAAGCGCGCCTGTGATGCAATCCGGTATAAGGGCAGTTGGCGGATATAATTCAGTGAATCCTCGCCGAGCATGCGGATGGTCTGTTCCAGGGAGCGTCGCGCCAATGGATTGAACCAATCGAGATGGGAAGGATCGACCGCCGCCATCTCATGATTGCCGAGAATTGATGGGATTTCCAGTCTTCGGACCTCTTGGATGACCGCTTCTGGTTCCGGTCCGTAACCGATGCTGTCGCCAAGGCAAATCAGGCTGTCGACATGCGCATGTGTCGCATCTGCGAGGACCTTTTGCAAGGCGTCGTAGTTGCCGTGGATATCCGATAGAATGGCGATGCGCATGTGTCGCTCGATCTAATCGAAGGTGTTTGATCGATGGGGTTTGTTCAGGTAGTTGCTAAACTATCCCCAAGTACCATTGTATTAACTGCGGTCCCCAAAAAAGGTATAAAATCGCACCGATCGCCAAGAACGGACCGAAAGGTACCGCGAGTTTCATCCCTTTTCGCTGTTTTATCATCATGATCACGCCGACCAGCGTTCCGGCGAAGGAAGAGGCCATAATGGCAAAAAGCACGCCCTGCCATCCGATAAACGCCCCGATCATGGCCAATAGTTTAATGTCACCGCCGCCCATGCCATCCTTGCCGGTGAGCAGCCGATAAATCCACGCCACGGCATAGAGCGAACCGCCGCCGATTACAATTCCCAGCAGCGACGCCTGCCATGTCACCTGCGGCAAAAGAAAGCTGGCGGCAAAACCGATCGGGATGCCGGGCAGCGAAATGACATCCGGGATGATGCGGTGGTCGATATCGATAAAAGTAATGACCAGCAAGGCGGCAATGAAGAGTAGGTAGATGAGACTTTGCAGATGCCAGCCAAAGCGCAACGTAACGGCCAGGGTAAACAGGCCACAGAGCAGTTCCACCATGGGATAGCGTGCGGAAATCGAATTCTTGCATGTCCGACACCGGCCGCGCAGCAATAGATAACTGATCACGGGAATGTTGTCATACCATCGGATAGGCGTCCCGCAAGCCGGGCAGGCCGATGCCGGGCGAACGATGGAAAGGTCGGCAGGAATCCGATAGATGCAGACATTTAAAAAGCTTCCGATACAAAGCCCAAAGAGAAATGCATATAAATGGAGCAGCAGAGGGGTCACACCCATTCCTTCGTCGGTTGTCGGTGAGAGGTCGCTGAACACTTCCGCAACGTATTTTCAGCACGCAGGATCACGTCCGAAGCCATCATCCCAAATCTTTTTGATTCTTATCGACGGGGCGCAATGAGCAGTCGAAGCGGGTTCTCTGTGGCCGATAGTATCGAAATCGGCTGTATTGATATGGACCTTTAATGAAAAAATCAAGATTGATATTGTCAAAATGGACTTTTGTTTTATAATATGTTATTGAGTTTATTTAAAAATATTGCGTTGCATAAAAATTCCGGCATCCAGCCGGAATTTTTACTAAAACCGGTCCATCGGGTTGGGTGGCCCAAGATAAAAAGTTGTGGATGGAGATAGGAACTTAGATGGCTGAGACGGACAAGGATGATTTAATAAGTGTTATAGAAGAGGACGCCGGAGACCTCCAGATGCCAACGACGCTGCCGCTGCTGCCGGTGCGCGATGTGGTGATTTTTACCGATATGCTGTTGCCCCTTTTCGTCGGTCGCGAAAAATCGGTGCGCGCTGTTGAAGCGGCTGTTTCCAAAGACCGCTTCCTGTTCGTGGCCACCCAAAAGGACCCGGCAATCGAAAATCCGAAAGAGGGAGATATTTATCGGGTTGGTACCATCAGCCGGATTTTGCGAATCCTCAAGCTGCCGGATGGACGGGTCAAAGCATTGGTGCAGGGTTTTGCCAAGGCGCGGATTGTCAGGTACCTCCAAAAAAGAAATTATTTCCGGGTATCGGTTGAGATACTGGAAGAGCCGGAAAATGTGGAAGCCGATCTGGAGATCGAGGCGCTCATGCGCAACATCCGGGAAAATTCCGAAAAGATTCTGGCTCTGCGCGGTGAGTTTTCCGGGGATGTGAACAGTATTCTTGAAAGCATCGATGAACCCGGTAAACTGGCCGATCTGGTCGCCTCCAATCTTCGGTTGAAAATCGAAGAGGCCCAGCAGATCATCGAACTGGTCAATCCGGTGGATCGTTTGCATAAGGTTCACGAATTGCTCTCGCGGGAAGTCGAGTTGTCGGCCATGCAGGCCAAGATCCAATCGGATGTCAAAGATGAGATTTCCAAAAGTCAACGGGATTATTTCCTGCGCGAACAGATGCGTGCCATCCATAAAGAGCTGGGTGAACTGGATGAAAAGGGCCAGGAGATCGAAGAGTATCAAAGGCGCATCAAGCGTGCGCGCATGCCCAAGGAGGCTCTCGAAGAGGCGCGCAAACAATTGCGCCGCCTGGAGCAGATGCATCCGGATGCCGCTGAATCATCGGTGGTCCGGACCTATTTGGATTGGTTGACGGACTTGCCGTGGCAAAAGGCCACCAAGGACGTGATCGATATCAAAAAAGCCAAGGAGATTCTCGATCGGGATCATTTCGGTCTGGATAAGATCAAGGACCGTATTCTGGAATATTTAAGCGTTCGAAAACTCAATCCCAAGATCAAAGGCTCCATTCTCTGCTTCGTGGGCCCTCCGGGTGTCGGTAAGACCTCTTTGGGCAAGGCCATTGCCAGAGCCATGCAACGCAAGTTCGTTCGGATTTCTCTGGGAGGAATACGAGACGAGGCCGAAATACGGGGCCATCGCCGTACCTATATCGGGGCTATGCCCGGCCGCATCCTCCAAGGGTTGAAGACCGCTGGATCGAGCAATCCGGTGTTCATGATGGATGAAATCGACAAGTTGGGGGCCGATTTCCGTGGAGATCCGTCTTCTGCATTGCTCGAGGCGCTGGATCCCGAGCAGAATGTGGAATTTTCGGACCACTACCTGAATCTGCCGTTCGATCTGTCCCAGGTCATGTTTGTCCTCACGGCCAATGTCACCGATACGATACCTTCGGCCCTGTTGGATCGGATGGAGGTGATCAACCTCTCCGGGTACACCGAGGACGAGAAAAGGTCGATTGCCGAAAAGTATCTCCTGCCGCGCCAGCTCAAGGAAAACGGCTTCAAGCGGAACAATCAGCTCACCATCAGCCCCCAGGCCATGACCGCCATGATCAACGAGTACACCTCAGAGGCGGGGCTCCGGAACCTGGAGCGTGAGATTGCCACGGTCTGTCGAAAAGTGGCCCGGCGCATCGCCGAAGGCGAAAAAGGACCTTTTAATATCACCCGCGGAAATCTGGAAAAATACCTTGGGGTGCCCAAATTTTATCCTGAACTCGACCAGGAGGCCAGCCAGGTCGGCCTTTCAACGGGCCTGGCCTGGACCCAGGCCGGTGGAGAAGTCCTCTACGTGGAGGCGAGCCTGATGCGGGGCAAGGGCGAGCTGATCATCACCGGCCAGATCGGCGAGGTGATGCAGGAATCGGCACGCGCCGCCCTGAGTTATGCCCGCTCCTATCTCGACAAGGTCGGGGTGAAAGCCAACACCTTCGAAAATCTCGACATTCATCTGCATGTGCCGGCCGGTGCCATTCCCAAGGACGGTCCTTCCGCCGGCATCGCCATGGCCACCGCGCTGATCTCCGCCGTTACCCAACGGCCGGTTGACAAGGATGTGGCCATGACCGGTGAAATTACCCTGCGAGGCCGTGTACTGCCCATCGGCGGACTCAAGGAGAAGTCCCTGGGAGCTTTGCGGGCGGGTATCAAAACCGTGATCATACCGGCCAAGAACAATAGGGAGCTGGTGGAAATACCCGCCGCCATCAAACGCAAACTCAAGTTCGTCACCGTTCAGAACATGGACGAGGTGTTGGACATCGCATTGCAGGCACCCATCGGAAAGGCCGTCACTTTTGGTGCGGCGAGCAAACGCCGCAAAGCGGCCAAGAAGTCATCCTGACGACCATGCGAATGCTCTGCGTGGATACGTCGACCGAGGTTTGCGGTATTGGGCTGTCGGTGGATGGCCGTTGCCAGTTGGAAATGATATTGAGCCCTGGACTGACCCATACCAGGGTCATGATGGAGGGTATCCGAACGGCGATGGCGCTCCTGCACTGGGAACCGACGGAATTGGATGCGGTGGCCGTGACGCGTGGGCCAGGTAGTTTTACTGGACTGCGCATCGGGATCAGTGCAGTTAAGGGCCTTGCTTTTGCCTTGGGGAAACCCTTGATCGGTGTCTCGTCGCTTGAGGTATTGGCCCATCAGGCGCCGGATGGATACCCGGCGGTCTGCCCGATGATTGACGCACGACGCAAAGAGGTCTATTGGTCGCTGTTTCATCGAACCGATCATGGCCTGCAGCGCGTGTGTGAAGAGCGGGCGGGCGCGGCTGCCGATGCGGCCGGTCGAGTGGTCGGCCGATGTCTTTTTATCGGAAACGGTGCCCTCTTGTGCGCTGAGGAGCTGAAAGCACGATGCCCGGATGCTGATGTTGCAGGGACGACAGAACTCAATATGCCCCGTCCGGCCGTCGTTGCCAGGTTGGCCGGCAGGCGCATGGCAGCCGGGCTGATTGAAGATGTTTATCGTTTTCGACCCGTTTATTTGCGAAAGTCGGATGCTGAAACACGAAGGTGATCCGTTTCGACAGGATACGGTCTGTCCGGTGACGATAAGGCCTGCGGCTGTTTTTATTGACAGAACCCCTGAAAATGTATATCTGCAAAAGATAAATTGCGTTATGGGGTTGAACAGAAGGTGGCGCCGGTCGAGGATGTAATGACCCACAACCGCCGTTTTTTTTTCGACCGGGCGACTGCCGGACCAAAGACGCCATTCAATAAGATATAAACCAATGGCCCCCGTTGGATGTGCTAAGGGTGTTCATTGGTTTATGTTTTCATTGGTGCAAAACGGTGGCCCCTGCCGGGTCGCGGTTATTTCGTGAATCAAAAGGAGACAGCGTTGGAAAAAATCCCCATTACCCCTCAAGGATACGAGGTGCTAAAAAAGGAATTAGGCCACCTGATGTCGGTTGAGCGCCCCCGGGTCATCAAGGCGATTGAGGAGGCGCGTGCCCACGGCGACCTATCGGAAAACGCCGAGTTCGAGGCGGCCAAGGAGCGCCAGGCTTTTATAGAGGCACGGGTCAACGAGCTGAACTACAAACTGGGAAACGCTCAGATCATCAATCCAGAGGCTTTGCCCAAGGACCGTGCCGTCTTTGCCAGCCGGGTCCTGCTGTCCAACGTGGAAACCGGGGAAGATGTTGAGTATCAATTGGTGGGGCCGGATGAGTCGGACATTCGCGAAGGGCGCATTTCGGTCGCTTCACCATTGGGTCAGGCCATCATCGGCAAAAAGCCGGGGGATGAAATCGTGCTCCAGGCGCCCGGCGGTAAAAGGGTTTACGAATTGGTGGAAATCTTATAAAACGCATGACGTTTTAATATTGGAGGTCGGTTGTGGCAAGAATCACCATTGAGGATTGTTTAAAAAGAGTAGGCAATCGTTTTAAGTTGGTCCATATGGCTGCCTCTCGGGTGCGCCAGATTCGAGAAGGTTCCGAATATCTCGTCAGTTCACCCAAGAATGAGGATATTGTGGTCGCGTTGCGGGAGCTTGCAGCGGGTAAGGTCGTGGAAAAGAAGAAGCAACTGGAGTTGGAATAGCCATCAATTGATCGCACTTGCCTAAATCCAGCAACATATTCAAGATCCTCAACAGATCCATGGGAAAGGCCTTGCATGCCTACGACATGATCGCGGACCACGATCGAATCGCGGTGGGTGTTTCCGGTGGCAAGGATAGTTGGGCGCTTCTCTGGCTTCTCGCGGAACGGCAACCTCGCGTACCTGTCAATTACAGCCTTTTTCCGATTCATATCGATCTGGGTTTCGGTGGAGATGGTGCGGTGCGAATCGAACGTTACGGCCACCAGATGGGTTGGTCGGTTCGGATCGAGTTCACCGATATCGGCAGGGTGGCCCACAGCGATGTGAACCGGGAAAATCCCTGTTTTCTTTGTGCCCGCAGAAGACGGCAGCGGCTTTTCGAAACTGCGGAGGCCCTGGGCTGCAACAAGGTCGCGCTGGGTCACAACAAAGACGATATCATCGAAACTTTTTTTTTGAATATGTTGTATGCCGGCGCGATGAGCACCATGCGGCCCAGCCAATCTTTTTTTCAAGGACGCTTGACAGTGATCCGCCCCTTGGCTTACACCGAGGAGGCCGATTTGCGGCGTTTTTCGAGGCAGATGGAGTGGCCGATCATCGAAAATCCATGCCCGAGTGCGGGGCGCTCCAGAAGAGCTGCCGTGAAATCCGTGCTCGAAAGACTCTATTGTTCCAACGATAAGATAAAGGGAAACATTTTCAGAGCGATGCGACATATCAGGCCAGAGTATCTGCTCAGGTGATGCACATCGGTCGTCCTGCCCAAGGTGGGCCGACGCAACCGTCTCGCGCAATCGCCTGGCATGTGCTATTGATCTAAACTCTGGATAAACCCGCATATCACGTCTGGCTTCTCCAGGGTCACCGGAAATTCTGCCTGGTTGACACGGCGTCTGGAGGAGACACGACATGCAAGACGTACAAAGCCAGCCCGATACCCGCAATATCCCCATTGATGAAGTCGGCATTAAAAATCTGCGCTATCCCATCACGGTGCTCGATCGGCGTGAGGGGCGGCAGGCCACGGTTGCGACCATCAATATGTACGTGGACTTGCCGCACAATTACAAGGGCACCCACATGAGCCGGTTCGTGGAGATGCTCCATCTGCTCAAAGCCGAAATCTCCCTCAAACGTTTCGCCGAGTTGCTAGACCAGATGAAAAAGCATCTCAATGCCGCCTCGGCCCACATCGAGATCACGTTTCCCTATTTCATCGAGAAAAAGGCGCCCATCAGCGGCGCACCGGGTCTCATGGACTACACCTGCCGGATCACCGGGTCCAGCGATTCCAGGGACCGGGTCGATTTGATGACCGAAGTGAACGTTCCGGTCACCTCGGTCTGCCCATGCTCCAAAGCGATCAGTGATGAAGGCGCCCATAACCAACGGGGGCAGGTGAAGCTGCAAACCCGCTTCAAGCGATTCATCTGGCTGGAAGACATGATCGAATTGGTCGAATCATGCGCATCCTGCGACGTCTATTCGGTGCTCAAAAGGGTCGACGAAAAGGAAGTGACCGAGAAGAGTTACGGCAATCCCAAATTTGTCGAAGACATCGTGAGGGATATCGCGGCGCGGCTTCTCGAAGACGACAACATCACCTGGTTCTCGGTGAGCGCCGAAAATTTCGAATCGATCCACAACCACAGTGCATATGCCCACATCGTGAGCGGTCAGCCGCCGGCGAGGCATTGATTTACTTTAAGGAGCGCTCCAAGAGCCGCAGGACCCGATCGCTCCTTTTGCCGGGCGTGTTGATCATCACGACGAAACGATAGTGCCCGCCATTGTCGCAGCTTAAATAACCGGCCCGGGTGCTCACCCCGTTGAGCGTTCCGGTCTTGTACCATTGACGACCCTCCCGCCGCATCAGTCCATGATAGGGGTGAAAGTGATGCAGAATGTGAAGCATGGTATTCGCCGAAATTCGGTTGTCGCGTGATAGACCGGAAGCCTCGGCGATGTGCCCTGTTTTGACGCCCAACACCGTTGTGTAATAGGACCGCAGGGCCTGCAGGCCTTTTTCCATGGTTCCCGGCGGCCCAAAGCGGGCGGCCCCCATGGCGAGCATCAGCTGGTTGGCAATGAAGTTGTTGGAGAACTCGAGCAAGGCCGCAACCACGTCCTGCAGTGAATTGGGTGCGGTGTAGCGCCACAGCAGCGTTTTCTCCCCGCTTTGGCTGGCATCCCATACGATCCCCTCGTTTATGTCGATACCCGCCTTGCCGAGGAAAAATAAGAACATCTCTCCGCCGTATTGCAAAATTTCCGTCCGATCTGCAGCCAGCGTGATGCGCCCCTCTTTTTGCCCGGATGCCCGGATTTTTCTGATGGCGAACGGAAGCAGGGGAGTTTGCGGCTCGGCACTCTCCCAGTGCCCACTTTTTTGCCTGAAATTGACGGTATTGAAGTTAACGCAGAGGGCGCCGTTGGGCGCGTCATAGGGTTGCATGGTGTTGTTTCGCCCCGGGACGACAATGGGATAGGAGAAGTAACTGTCATCCAGGATCAAACCCTCGATCCGTGTGATCCGGGTGGCGAGGTGCCCGGCGATATCCCCGATCCGTTCGGACACCAGCAAGGGGTCGCCATACCCTTTTATGATCATGTGGTTGTCAGGGGTGATGAAAAAATCGGTGAAAAACCGATAATCTTTTCCCAGATGGTGAAGCGCGGCCAGAGCCGTCAGGGTTTTCAAGATGGAGGCCGGCACCAGCAATCGATCGGCATTGATGGAAACCAGGTGCCGTCCGTCCGGGGCGATGACGCCCACAGCGTCGTTTGGCCCTAAAAGCGGGGAGAGTTGATCGGCCAGGGCAGGGCGTACGGATGCCGGGCCGGCCGTTGCCCGCCCGTCGGGCAAACCGTTACATATCCACAACAGGCCTATCGAAAACACGATTGCGCGGCGGATTAAAGGGCATGGGATCATTCGCTGGTGATACTCCTATTTACAGCATTGCGGATAATTATGTTTGTGCCATGGGGATAGATAATTTTCAAGCTTCTCTGGAATGGACCGATATTTACCCATGATTGATGGAACGCGGCGTGCGGTCATGCCGATTCAGCTTATGTGCTGGCGGCATGGGATGCGCCAGGGGGATTACGGTCTCATGGAATCAAAGGAAAATCGAAAATTCGCAGTGCTGCTGGTGGATGATGAGGCCACGATCCTATCTGCGTTAAGGCGGCTGTTTCGCACGCTCCCCTATGATCTGCACACGGCACATGAGGGAACGGCCGCCTTGGATATTTTGCGGTGCACGACCATCGATGTCGCCCTCGTGGATCTGATGATGCCCGAAATGAACGGGATGACGCTGCTGGGCCAAATTCGTGAAAAGTGGCCGACAATCAAGGTCGTCATCTTGACAGGGTGCGGCGGCGTGCGGGAAGCCGTCGAGGCCATTCAGATGGGGGCAGTCGATTTTATAGAAAAGCCGTTCGAAAACGAAACGCTCCTTGCCCGATTGGATCAATTGCATCACATGTGGCAACTGGAGCAGGAGAACCGACGGCTCAAGGCGCAATTCCAATTCCAATTCGGTTTCGATCAGCTGGTCGGCAACGCCGGCGGCATGATCAAGCTGAAACAGATGATATTGCAGATCGCCCAATCGGATGCCTCGGTTTTGGTGCAGGGAGAAACCGGTACCGGCAAAGAGTTGGTGGCCCGGGCCATCCATTATCACAGCCCTCGCAAAACGCAGCCCTTTGTACCGGTCGATTGCGCCGGTATCAATGAATCGGTAATGGGAAGCGAACTTTTTGGTCATAAAAAGGGGGCCTTTACCGGCGCATATGAATCAACGCCCGGCCTCATCAGAACTGCGAATAATGGAACCTTGTTCCTCGACGAGGTGGGCGAACTGCCGTTGTCCATGCAGGCCAAGCTGCTGCGCACCATCCAGGAGAAAGAGGTGCGTCCAGTGGGCGGTAACCAAAACGCCTCGGTTGACGTACGATTCCTGGCCGCGACCAATCGCGATCTGGAAGACGAGGTTGCCCAGGGACGGTTTCGTCAGGATCTGTTCTATCGATTGAATGTGATCGTTCTGACCGTGCCGCCGTTACGCGACCGACGGGATGACATTCCCCTGGTGGCCAATCACTTCTGCGACCGGTTTCGAACATCTGCAGGCCAGGCCAAAACGATTGATGATGATGCGCTGGCTTGTCTCGCGGCCTATGACTGGCCGGGCAATGTGCGTGAACTGGAAAATGTGATCAGACGGGCAGTGGCCATAGGGCATGGAGAAGCAATTACCCCGCGAGACTTGCCCGAGAGCTTTTTCCCCGAAACCAGTTGTTTCGAATCGTCCTGCGGCTCAACGGTTTTGGTGGACGGAGATTCGTTGGAAGCCTACGAGTTGGTCGCCATTCGCCGGGCTCTGGAAAAAGTCGATGGAAATCGCAAACGCGCTGCCTCGATGTTGAAAATCGGCGAGGCGACCCTCTATCGAAAGTTGAAAAAGTACGACCTTTAGCCGGTTGGGCCGTGTGGCGGACCTGTAGGTTACGAACGCACGACGCGCTATCGGCTTTCCACCACGAGGGTCACCGGTCCATCGTTGACCAGTGACACTTGCATCATCGCCCTGAATCGGCCTGTAGCGGTGTGGACACCTTTGCCGCGGACCTGTTCGATGAAGCATTCGTAGAGCTGTTCGGCCTTTTTCGGCGGCGCGGCGGCCACGAAAGAGGGTCGTCGGCCTTTGCGGCAATCGCCCAGGAGGGTGAACTGGGAAACGACCATCATGGCACCGCCGCTTTCCACCAGCGAACGATTCATCCTGCCGGATTCATCCTCGAAAATCCTCAAGTGGACAATTTTTTCGGCGAGGTAAGCGGCATCCTTCTCGGTATCGTCATGGGCGACGCCCAACAGCACCAGGAGGCCGGCTCCAGTTTCCCCAATGGCCCGGTTCTCCACGGTGACCGAGCACCGGGTGACACGTTGAATCACGGCGCGCATCCATCGACTCCTTGAATTGGCGTGGCGTTGGTTCGCGAACCCCGGTTCAGCCGCGTTTCTGGTGGGTGAAATCCGCCAATGCTTCGGCCAAGGGGTTGTGAAACGGTTGTTTGACCTCGGGCCTGGGCTTTTTTCCCGAATGCCTGGCGGCCGGTTTGGCTTTTGCGTTGGCTCTCGGTCTGGCCATATCCGCTTTTGCGGTCGGCTTGGTCGTCGCCTCGGACTTGCGACCGGTGCGCATGGAAAGGCCGATGCGCTTGCGCTCCAGATCGACCTCCAGGACGGTCACTGTCACCTTCTGCTGCACCTTGACCACGTCGGTCGGATCCTTGACGAAACGGTCGGCCAGCTCACTGACATGAACCAAACCGTCCTGATGCACGCCGATGTCGACAAAGGCGCCGAACCGGGTCACGTTGGTCACGATGCCCGGCAGCTGCATGCCGACCTGCAAATCCTTCATTTCAGTGACATGGCCGGCAAAGGCGAATGCTTCGAAGTTTTCGCGCGGATCGCGGCCGGGTTTGGCCAGTTCTTCCATGATATCGGTCAAGGTCGGCAGTCCCACCTTGTCGTTGACGTAACATTGAATGTCGATGCGGTGGCGCAGCTGCGCATCCTGCATCAAATCTTGCACCGTGCAGCCCAGATCCGCGGCCATGGCATCCACGATGGCGTAGCTTTCCGGATGTACGGCGCTGGCATCCAACGGGTGCTCACCATTTGAAATTCGCAGAAAGCCGGCGGCTTGTTCGAAGGCCTTGGGGCCCAGGCGAGGCACCTCTTTGAGTGCTTCGCGGTTGCGAAATGGGCCTGCCGCGTCGCGCTGTTTGACGATGTTTCGAGCCAATTGGGGGCCCAGACCGGAAACATAGGTCAGCAACTGGCTGCTGGCGCGGTTGAGATCCACACCCACCGCATTGACGCAGCTCACCACCACGTCATCCAGGGTGCGTTTCAGGTCGTTCTGATCCACATCGTGCTGATACTGCCCCACCCCGATCGCCTTGGGGTCGATTTTGACCAGCTCGGCCAAGGGGTCCATCAGGCGTCGGGCAATGGAGACCGAACCGCGAACGGTCACATCCTGATCGGGAAATTCATCGCGGGCCACCTCGGAGGCCGAATAGACCGAGGCACCGCTTTCGTTGACCATCAGGACGATAACCTTGGACGGCAGTCCCAGGCCGCGAACGAAGGCTTCGGTTTCCCTTCCGGCCGTGCCGTTGCCGATGGCCACGGCTTCGATATCGAACTGGGCGCATAATTTTTGGACATTGTCGGCGGCCTGTTGCGCCTGCCCCTGCCCGGTGTGGGGAAAGATGGTCGTGTGGTGGAGCAGTTTGCCCTGGCGGTCCAGGCAAACCACCTTGCAGCCCGTGCGGTAGCCCGGATCGATGCCCATCACGCGCTTGGCGCCCAATGGCGGCGCCAGCAACAGCTCGCGCAGGTTGTCGGCAAATACCCGAATCGCTTCGGCATCGGCGCGTTCCTTGAGATGGAGCCGCAATTCGGTCTCCAAGGATCGCGACAGCAACCGCTTGTAGCTGTCCTGGACAGAGGCTTTGACCTGTTGGCTGTCCGCGCCCTCGCCCCTGACGAACAGGTTTTCCAGGATGAGCAACGCCTCGGCCTCTTCGGGCAGTATGCTCAGCGAGAGCACCTCCTCGCGCTCGCCGCGTCGCATGGCCAGGATTCGATGAGAGGGTGCGGTGGCAGCGGTTTCGTGCCAGTCGAAATAATCCTTGAATTTGGCACCCTCGATCTCCTTGCCCGCGACCACGCTGCTATGGATCACGGCCCGTTCGGCAAAGAGGGCCCGCAGCCGCGATCGGGCGGTTTCATCTTCGTTGATCATTTCGGCCAGAATATGGCGGGCCCCTTCCAGTGCCTCGTCGATGGTGGCGACCCCCTTTTCTGCGTCCACAAAGGTCTGCGCCGTCTGGACGGGATCGGTCCCTTCCTGGGCCATGAGCTGCAAGGCCAATGGCTCTAATCCCTTTTCCCTGGCGATGGTCGCTTTGGTGCGCCGCTTTGGACGGTAGGGCAAATAGATGTCCTCCAGGACACTCATGGTTTGTGCGGTAAGGACTTTGGCTTTCAGTTCGTCACTGAGGTGGCCATGTTTTTCCAGGCTGGCCAGGATGGCCTCTTTGCGCCCGTCCAATTCGGCCAACTGGCCCAGTCGGTCCCGCACCGACGTGATCTGGACTTCGTCCAGGCTGCCGGTCGCCTCCTTACGGTAACGGGCGATAAACGGTACAGTGGCCCCTTCGGACAAGAGGGCGGCCACTGCCTCGATCTGGCGAGGCAAAATTCCCAGTTCGGTGCTGATGGTGGTGATATGCTGAACATTCATGGAAAAAGCTCCGGACATGCGTTGATCGATGATATGGCGGATGGATGATGATGTTGACGAGGTTGTCGTGACCGCTCCTGTTCGCTGAAAAAGTGCTCCGAGCTATATGCGTTGTGCTGCCCGCTTGTCAAGGGTGGATGAAACCGGCTTGTTCGGGGTCGTCATTTGTTTTATAGGGTCGAAAACAGCCACGGGAGCATATCCGATGAACAAATGGCAATTTTATCGCCTCAAAAACGGGATGTTGATCGCCAATCTGATCAGCAATCTCATCGGTTTCCTCATCACCCAGATGATTACCGGGGTGTGGAATCCACTGCCGGAGGCGATGCATGCCCAGGTGGACCGGCTCAATTTATATTTCACCCCCCTCGCTTTCATGACGGGGTTTGTCCTGACGCTGGCATACGAACGTCCGCTGCGAAGATATCTGCACGCCCATTTTTATCCCGGCAAAACGACGAAAGAAGCGTTGCCGGTGCCATTGCGCCGACGCTCGCTCAACGAGCCCTTTTTTCTGATTCTCATGGATTTTGGCCTGTGGATCGCATCGTCGTTTTACTTCAGCATCGGGGCGTGGTCTATGGGAGCGCAACCCCATGTCATTCAATTCATGTTCGCAGTGGGCCTTTATACCGGATTGGTGACGAGTATTATCGCTTTTTTTACCTTGGAGTATGTGGGCCACAAATGGGTGGCGCCGGTGTTTTTCCCCGATGGCAGGATTTCTACGACGCCCGGGGTGCTTCGGATTCGTATCGGCGTGAGGCTGACGGCGATGCTTCTGGGGTGTAACATCATTCCTTTCATCGCTATCCTCGGTACCCTTCGACAGATGAAGGTGTCGGCCATCGCCTCTTCGACGACGGTGACCCAATGCGGCATGGCCATCGCCGTCAACTCCCTTGTTTTTATCGCTATCGGCGTATGGATCACCCTGCTGGTCAAGGGTAATTTAACCCGACAGCTGAATCACGTGATCGGCGTTCTCAAACAGGTGCGGCAAGGCAACTTCGACCCCAAAGTACCGGTGACCTCAAACGACGAGATTGGATATGCAGGCGAGGTGATCAACCAGATGACCGATGGGCTCAAAGAGCGGGACATGATCAAAGAGATGTTCGGCCGCTATGTGGCCCACGAGGTGCGGGACGAAATTCTTTCCGGCCGGATTCCGCTCGACGGCGAAGTCAAGGAGGTGACCGTGCTGTTTTGCGATCTGCGAGATTTTACGCCCTTGACCGAATCGTTGCCCCCCAAGGAGGTGGTCAGGATCATCAACCGCTACTTTCGCAGCATGGAAGAAGCCATCCAGGCGCACAAGGGGCTTGTGCTGCAATTTCTCGGAGATGAGATCGAGGCGGTTTTCGGGGCGCCCGTCTCGCGCCACGACCATGCCTGCCTGGCGGTGGCAGCGGCCCAGGAAATGTCACGGCGAATGGACCAGGTCAATGCTGAGTTGCAAGCCGCAGGATACCCGCCGCTGCGTCATGGCATCGGCATCCACTCGGGCGAGGCCCTGGCCGCCAATATCGGCAGCCCGAACCGCCTCTCCTACGCCCTGGTCGGAGACACGGTCAATATTGCCTCCCGACTGCAGGACCTGAACAAGGTGCACCGCACCGAAATCATCCTCAGCGGTGCCACTAGGGATCGTTTAACCGGGGATCTCCCTCTGACACCGCTTCCAGAGACTTCCCTGAAGGGTATTGCCCGTTCTATATCTTTGTATACACTCTGAACGGTGATGGTGTCCACGCTATGAGGCCGATTCGCCATCGATCAATTCGGCGATGTCCTTCACCTGGATTTTGCCCTCCAGCCCCTCTACCTTGACCGCATCTTCGAGCATGGTCAAACAATTGGGGCAGGCCACGGCCAGAATAGTCGCACCGGTGGCATGGGCCTGGCGCGCCCGGATGCGCCCCGGGCTGTCCTCGCTGCCGCCCAATAGATCCGTGTAGTAATTGCCCGAACCGCCGCCGCAGCAGAAAGCGCTTTTACGGTTGCGATCCATTTCGATCAACTTCGATCCGCCGATGGCCTGCAGCACCCTTCGCGGTGCCGTGTATTCGCGATTCCAGCGTCCGAGAAAACAGGGATCATGATAGGTGATGGTCGTGTTTTCCAATTTGGGAGGATGAAGCCTGCCGCTCTGAATCAGGTTCGGCAGGATCTGGGTATAGTGGTAGACTTTATAGCTGCCGCCAAAGCGCGGGTAGATGTTTTTCAGGGCATTGTAGGCGTGCGGCGACAAGGTGATGATGTTTTTGATTCCGCGTTTGTTGAAACTGGCGATGTTTTTTTCGGCAAGCATCTCGACCAAACCTTCTTCGCCGAGCAGTTCGACTTCATTGCCGTCGTCGGTTTCATCGTTGCCCAGAACACCGAATGAGAGTTCCGCTTTTTGAAGCAGCCTTGAGAGTGCCCTGGCCGCATTCTGCGCACGGCTGTCATAGGTCCCTTCGCTGCCTACAAAAAAAAGAAATTCCTGCTTTTCAAAGGGCTCGACGGAGAGCTCTTTCATCCAATCGCTGCGCTTTTTGGCGCTGATCCCATAGGGGTTGCCGTGCAGTTGGATGTTTTTCAAATAGGTCTTCACCGGAGAGGGGATACGCCCATGGGCCACCATTTCGGCCCTCGCGGCAATTACCATGTTCAAAATGTCATCGGAAAACGACAGCGGGCATTTTTCTTCACAGTTCTTGCAGGCGACGCAGGAATAGATGATTTCTGCCAGGTGGTCGGTCAGCTCGAGCTCACCGGTGATCCACGCCCGGATCAACCAGAGCCGACCGCCGTTGGAGTGGCTTTCCAGGCGATGGCGGGCATAGGCCGGACAATTGTCCACATCTTCCCAGTCTTGGGGAAACTTGCAGTATCCGCATCGAAAACAGCGGTGGATCACATCCATGTATTTGTATTGTGTCAGCGCCATCAGGCCACCTCCCAGTTTCCAGGATTCATTATGCCGTTGGGGTCCAGCAGATGTTTTACCTTTTTCATCATTTGAAGGGTGTTGGGATCCATCCGATCCATAACCAGTTTCTGGCCGAACACCGCTGGTTTCCAAAGCGTGCCGCCCAACTCCAGGACCATTTGGTCGGTTTCATGCAACGCTTCGCGGGCATGCCTTACGGTCTCCTCGTCGGCCCGGTTGAAGGCATATGTCCAGGAAAACATCATGCCATGACTGCTGCCGACCACCCGTCCCAGAACGGTATAGGGAATACCGTGCCGTGCGGAAATTTCAGAGCCGCGCCGGTAACACTCCGGATAGTACGATACCGGTACGATCGAGCCGACATATTCGAATCCGCCCCCTTTGCGCCAGTCCGAGGTTTTGCTGATCTGAGGGCGATCGATTTTCTGCCCGACAGCGCCGATGCCGCCGACCCCGTCCTCAATGTAGCGGGCCAACTTGCCGTCAAAGATCAGCTGTCGTTTGAATTCCAACTCCTCTTTTGAGTCGCCCGAAATATTAACGAGAATGCAGTGAAGTCGATTGAACGGCGGCGGGATCTCCTGGCTGATGGCCATGATGTCTTCGGCCATGCCGATGTGGGTCATTTCATAGATGATTTCGGGTACCAGGTTTTCATCCTGGACAATGAACATGTCCTGCTCCTGGAATTTTTTGCATGGAAACAACCGCAGCGAAACCTTGGTGATGATGCCGGTGCACCCGCTCCATCCCAGGAAAAGCTGCAAGTCGGGCAGGGGGTGCAGCGTATACCAGTCGTTGCCCAGCGCACAGGAACCAAAACGGCAGATTTCTCCGGTGGGTAGCACCACTTCTAAGCCGTTGATCATGTCCGAGTTGAATCCGTAAGGGTGGGCCAGATCGCCCTGACCGTGAATCGCCAGGTTGCCGCCGATGGTGGCCGCCGCCGGCGCCCCGGGCTCGGAGTGCATCAGGCGCGGTGCATGCTTGTGAAGATAGGCCGTGACCTTGCCGTGGGAGATGCCGGCCTCGACCACGATGTAGCGACTCGGTTCGTTGAGCTCGAGGATCTGGTCCATTCGTTTGAGATCCAGGGTGATCCCCCCACGGAGCGGCAGCGCCAGGCCGGCGAGCGACAGACCGCCGCCGAGGGGCACCACCGCGAGTTTCTGTTCATTGGCCAACTTGACGATCCGGCTGACCTGTTCAACGGTTTTAGGGGCAGCCACGTAATCCGGCCACTGGGGCTCGGAGGTGCCCAGATCCTTGGAGTAGGTAAAGAGTTCTTCGGTTCGGTTCGATACGTAGTCTTCTCCGACAATATCCATCAATGCAGCATAGATCGAATCCATTCATCTCCTCCTCAGGCAGGTTTTTCACCAATGGCCATGCGGCACAGATCGCTCATCCAGATGGGCATGATGCCACTTTCGGCCACTTGTTTGCCGATGGTTTGCATACAGGCGGGGCAGTTGAAGATACAGAGTTGCGCGCCGGCCTTTTTCATATCCGCGATGTTTTTATTTTGAAGATCGAGGCAGAACTTACGACTGCCTTTCTGCCTCTGGGATAAAATGGTGCTACCGCAGCACAAGGCGTTTTCATCCACGTGTTCGCGATCCACATGCTCGACCCCGATCAGGTCGAATATCTTGTTCACGAAGAGATGCTTGTCCGGCGACAGGCGGGAAGAACACGGTCGCTGATATGCAACCTTATACCCCAACGGCCGGATCTCTTCTTTGAGTTCAACCAGGCGGTTATACAAATGCTCAAATAGATGCACGGATTTAAACGGCACATCGATACCGAAGGCCTGGGCGTAGGAATTGTAAGTGCCATAGCACTCATCGTGAAAATGTACGACTTCGGTGGGATGATGCGCCGCAATCGTTTGAATGATGCCGGGGAGCCGTTCGTTGATGACCGATATCCTGGCAAAGTGAAGATACATCAGGTTGCAGAAGTAATGGTGCATTTTTCGTTTGTCGGTGGAGATCAGGGTAAGCCCTTCGAACAGTTTGCCCTGCGCCAGATTGGATAGTTGGCTGAAGACGCCCATGTTCAGAACAGGGCCGTTGATCTCCGAGATCTCCGGTTCCCCGCGAAATGGTATGCCAAGCTGGACACCTTGCTGGATAATGGGATCGGGCAACGGCGGAATGTTTCGCTCTTCCTGGCGGCTGACAATGAGGTAGAAAGGATGGTTTCCCATGGGGCAATACTCTTCGCAGGCATAGCATGTCCGACACTCGTGAAGTACGCGTGAATCCTTCCCCTGGATGAGGTGTTGCATTTCTATGGTGGCTTCCTCCACGTCCATGTTCAAATACTGACATTTGGTCAGGCAGTCTCTTGTCTCGCATGCCAGGCATTTGTTTTGATCAAAGCGTAAGGTCAACATCATGCATCCCCCTGTTTGACGGTTGATCAGCGGATAGTTTCGGTTAAACGTCAGGTGATTGGCCGTAAAAAATACCATACTCCCATATCCGTCAGTAGATCAAGTCGCATTCCGCAAATTGTCCTGCGCGATCCTATCGGATCATGTGCGCAAATAGTGTAATTGCCGGATTCCGTATTTGCTCAGATGGGTGGCAGTATGATGGATCTGAGCGTGGGAAAATTTTTTCCGGCACAGGGACATATCCATCAGCCGGCTGAAAAATACGTGCAAGGAAGAATCTTTCGATGGATGTGAATTTGCAGTGGCATATATATTGCCGATGCTCGGTCAGGGTGCGCTTGTTGAATCCAGGGTGGTCGATCTGGGCCACCCTGGCTTTTTGCTGCATCCGGCTATGCGACCCTACGATCGCCCAAATCAACTTCGATCCGCATAAAATCCTTCATGCTGATCGCGCGTTTCCCACTTTCCCGTCCTTATTCCGGCCGCTATTGTACTTTACTTTATAGAAACAACAGATTATATCAATTTTGAAAACGCACCAGAAAAGATCCATATCTATTTTTTATACACGCAATCTGATTAACGCCTTTTGGGCAGGTGCCTTATGGCTATCAGCGACGAGCGGGAGGTGAACCAGTGAAGGTAAAATGGATCTCTATTTTTATCTGTGCAATGATCTTCGTCATGTTTACTTTTTTATCTGTCGAAAGCGTTTTTTCGGCCATGACAATCGGAGAAAGGGCGCCCGGATTCACCTTGACCGACATGGCCGGCAAGAAGCGCTCCCTAAGGGAGGCGCAGGGACGGCAGATGACGGTCCTTTTTTTCTTTGATGCTCAATCTTCCTCGAGCCAGGGTGGCCTGTTGATGCTCGATAGATTGCTACAGCAGTATAGAGATGAACAGCTGACGGTGTGGGGGATCACGCGTTCCGAAGCGGAAGCCGTTGAACAATTCATTCTCAAAACGCATATCAAATTCCCAATTCTTATCGATACCGGGGACGTCAGCCGTCAATATGACGCACAGGTCATCCTGCCGGTGGCGTGCATATTGGGGCCTGATCTGGAAATCCTGGACTATTTTCAAGGCGGCGGTAAAACGGCCGAGGTGATGCTGATCCGGCTGGCCGAACGCCAGATCCATCGCAACGAGCCCGAGCTGGCCAAAGCCATCAGCGCCGACATCGTTCGCAGGGACCCAGGCAACCTGGAAGCCAGGGCGATTCAGGGGTATGTGGCCTTGTCGGAAGGCAAAACCGAATCGGCAAAGCAGGTATTCGATGAAATTGCGGCGGCCCCAGGCCAAGCTGCCATCGTCGGCAAGGAGGGGCAGGCAATCATCCTGGCACGCCAGGGAAACAGCGAACAGGCCATGGCTCTGGCCGACGAGTTGGCGAAGGCGGCGCCCCAAAGGGCGGTCCCTCACAAGGTCAAAGGAGATCTTTTGATGGCCAAGGGGGATAGGGGGGCTGCTGAAAAGGCCTACCAGGAAGCGCTCAACCGAACCGACGCGACGCTCTTTCAAAAAACGGAAACATTGAATCAATTGGGGCGTCTTTACGCCCAGGAAGGGCAATACGGCAAGGCTCGCGGCCTGTTCGACCAAGCCGTTGCAATGGACCCCTACTACCTTGAGCCAACTTCCAACAAGGGGGTCACCTACGAAAAAGAGGGCCTTTGGAGCAGGGCTCTGGCGGAATACCGGCAAGTCCTGGCCCTCGATCAAGCCGATACCATTGCATCTGTGTTGGCCAGAAAGGCCGAACAAATGATGGCCTTGCAAAAGGATGCGGAAAGCAAAAAGCGCATGGATCAGCTGGTCAGCAATCTGGTCGATCGGTATAAGCGCCAGGAAAAGGCGGATAAGGCGCCACCTGAAGACCAGTGGACCTCCCGGCCAATGGTGTTGACGCTGGTCGACGTTCAAGAGCGCGGTGGTCTGGCATCCCGGGATGGATTGTCCATCGCCTTGACGACCCGTCTCGGTGAATTATTGGATGCCTCCGGTCGGGTGAAGGTGGTTGAGCGGGCTGTCATGGAACTTTTGCTTTCCGAACTGAATCTGGGATCTTCAGAACTTGCAGACCCACAGACCGCCCTGCAGTTGGGCAAAGTCCTATCGGCCAAGTTGATCGGGACCGGTACACTGCTCTACCTGCCCGACAGCACCTTGTTGAACCTGCGAATGATCGATACGGAAACCACAGCCATTGCAAAGACCATTACTCATCGTTTGCCGGCGAATGGTGATCTGGAACGCGAGTTGTTTGATTTGAATCGGGAAATCCTTAAGGCCGTCATGGACCGGTATCCGCTTCAGGGGTATGTCGTTCAGGTCGACGGCAAGGAGGTGATGCTCAACCTGGGCCGCAACCAGGGAGTAACCTCTGGCACCACTTTTGACGTAATCGAAATGGGGAAAGAGATCACCTATAAAGGACGCGTGTTGAAAAGCGAATCGCAATCGGTTGCACGCCTGGAGGTGGTCCGGGTAGAGCCGGATTTATGTTTTGCCCGGATTATCGAGAAGAAACGTGAACCATCACGAGATGATCAGGTCAAAGAGGTGGTCCTGGAAGTGGCCATGAAGGGCAAATAGGATGACACCTGGTGCGAAGCGAATTATCTTTTGGCCCGTAATAGGCATGTTTTTCATGGTGATAGCCGCATGTGCCGGGGCCGGGTCACCCATGGGGGACTTGAAGATTTCCGTGGCGGTTTGGGAACCGCAGGACCTGAGCACGATCGCACATGGACAGGAAGGGATCGGGGATTTTTTGGCCGGTCGCATCGTACAACGGATCACGGAGCTGCAAGCGTACCAGGCAGTTGAGCGGCAGGAGCTCATCAAGGCCATGGAAGAGTTGAATATCGGCAGTTCAGATTTAGCCGATGCCCAGGCGCAGCTCAGACTCGGCCGTATCATTGGTGCGCAACAAATGGTGTTCGGGGCTTTCCAGGTGGCAGGTTCATCCTTGCGGTTAGATTTGCGTCGGGTGGACGTTGCCAGCGGAAAGATTCTCAAAACAGCCACCGCTTTGGCAAAGGCGGAAGATATAGACGGATGGCTATCGGCCGCCGATCATGCGGCCTTGGATTTGATGGCGCCCTGATGTTGTCAGGGCCCATCGATCCGGGTCCCGGCGCTCAGGAGAGAAGTATCCGGCGAACAGCTCAGAGGGGAGCGCGCCGACATCCTCCGGATTGTTTAAGCAGCGCCACCCATTAAAAGCGGGCCGATACCCATAATGTCGCGCTGCCGCCGTCAAAATCCGACCCGGCAGCGGAATTCAACGGGTTGTTGTCTACCTCCATGAAGTAGCCTTGCAATCTCAAGCCGGCCTCCCATCGGGCGGTCAGGCGTCCGACCAATTCGCAGCCGAACAGGGTCTTTTCACGTTCGCTGAGGTAATACGGGTCGGTGGTGGGATAATCGTTTTCATCGATCGTCAAGTATTGGATCCATGCTTTGACATCCATGCGGTCGGTGATCTGAACACGTCCATTGATTTCGGTAATCCATTCATCACCGAAATAATTTTCGGCCTCGGGTTGCAGCACCCCGAAGCTGTTTTGCCGTTCATCTTTGTCCCTGAAAATCGCTTTCACCATGCCGCCCAACTCCCAGGTCGCTCTTGCATAGGTGACCGCAGCCCCCACAATGGTGACATCGCCTGGTTCATAGTAATCGACGCCTGCCAGCTCGTCGGTTTCGAATCGCGTCCAGGATCCGAACAGGCGTCCGGTCCACTGGGAATTGAAAATATAATCCACGGCGCCCGTCAAGTTCAAGGCGTTACCCGGATCGTAATCCTCCATGGTGTCGGCGGCATCGAAGCTGCCTCGCCAGATATAGCCAACGCCGACGGCGGTGAACAGTGCACCCCAGTGTTTGAGAACGGAAATATTCGGGTTGACGTTGAACCCTTCTCCCATGCGGGTTATCGTCGCCTTGTCCGGATCTGCAATGCTGATCGTGTCTCTCGCATCCAATCCGGTTTTGCCGGTCGGCAGATTTAAATCAAGGGCAAATAAAAGATCCACCGGCAATTTCGCCACGCTTTCATAGGCCAGATTGACCTTGGTGTCCACAAAACCATCGAAGGATCGACTGCTTTCGTTGTCCGGGTCGATCTCGTTATAGGCGTATGCGCTGAGCACCTTGAAATAAAAATTCCGGTAGTCGAGCCCTGCCTCGATAGGGATGTGGTATTGAAATCCGTCTTCGCCAGAATCGCTGTTCCACCAATCGATATGAAATCCCGTCCGGCCATAGGTTTCTGCTTCTGCTGGCACGATAGCCAACACGGAAACCGCGAGAAACAAGATGCAGGTCATGGTCGTTCGCATCACGAAATTCCTTTCTATATTATCCTGCCTTAACAAATGTGCTGACCTACGTTTAAGGTTCAAATGTCGGTGATTCCTCTTCCTGTGGAGGGGATGTCGGCCGAACCGCCGGCGGTTGTGGAATGCGGGCCAGGGGGGTTGCGGGCGGCAATTGGGTCGAAAAGGAGGTGCTGTTTCGCACAGACCGCAGCATCTGCTTTCGATGCTTGAGCTTTTCTGCTTCACCCGCTTTATCTTCTGGCGTTGGGCCACCACCTGCACCGCCGTAGGATGGCGGCACCAATCCCTTGTTTTTCAGCTCCTGCAGCGACGTTCTAGCCAGCGTCAGGTTCGGGTCCTGCTGAATCGCCCGATCCATGAACTGGGCCGCCGACTCAAATTGCTGGTGATCGACCGCGTCGATCCCCCGAAAAAGGTCCAACAAAGCACCATGGCTGCGACTCAATGGTTGACCCAAGTTACGTCTCTGCTGTTGGGTCAAATTGAGTTTAAGGTCTAAGATGATTTGGTTCAGCAATTGCTTTTCAATAGTGAAAAGCTGGTCCATCTTGTCTTTTGCCTCCGCTCGGCCGATGGTTTTACCCGGTGCTACATCGATCAAATGAGCGCCGACATTCAATGTCGTTGCCGCAGCACCTGAAAAAGAGCCACCGATCAGATATTGGGACTGCAACAAACGGCCGACCCGAGGAGCGGTGTTGGGATCGACCAACCCGGATTGCCCAAAACCGATCTCTTCAACCAGAGCTTGCAGCTCCGTTCGTTCGACGACGGTGATCATGTCCAGCTTGGACAAGTCGGAGATCAACATGATCGCCAGCCCCTTTTGAAGTGGATCAAGAGCGCGGTCGTCAGACAGATTGTGGAAATAGAGGATCGCAATGCTGTTGGGTTTGGTCATGGCGGAAAGCTGCTTTTCCTGTTGGATCGACTGACGAGCCCATTGCCGCTGATTCGAAGTGATCACCTGATCCGCCCTTGTAAAGACTGTCGACAGTAAGAGGCTGAGACCGACAATGGCCACCAGTTTGATTGGGCTTAAACGAATCATGGCATCCTCGATAAGGGTTGTGGTTTTGTGAAGATTTGCGCGTTCAAGAAATGATAGCTGATGATTTAGCGGAAAATGGCCTGGTTTTCAAACCCAAATTGAGGTGAGGAGGGTCTCGTCAAGGGATAGGGATAGGGATAGGGTGTCCGGAAAAACGAAAAGCGGTTCGGCATGTCAGCCAGACCGCTTTATGGTTGGATTTGGTCGGGGCGAGAGGATTTGAACCTCCGACCCCTTGAACCCCATTCAAGTGCGCTACCAGACTGCGCTACGCCCCGACACAAGCCAACCTCACTATCATTGCGGGTAGCCCATGTCAAGAAACTATGACGACTTGTTCCAATTCCCAAGAGGGATGTTTAATCGATTCCGGCCTGGCCGCGCGCAAAAATTGAAACAAATTACCGTTCTCTTGGTGCCAAGTAGTCTTAAAAATAATAAAAAACAATGTCTTATATTTAGGCATATTAATTGCTTTTTTAAATCATTGCTTGCCCGGCCGTGCCTCGGCGATGTGGGATTTTCCTGAAGGTGGAAAGAAGGGCCGGCCGGCTCCAGTTGTGGAAAAAGGCTTTTATTGTACCGCCAACAGGCCAGAGAAATTTGATTTGGCCATAATGAACCAAAAAAGAGGAGGACGGGATGAAAAGGTATCTTGGCGCAGTATTTGTGCTTTTTTTTGCATTGACGATCGCCATGGCATGCTCGGAGCAAGGTGCCTCTCAAGAACAGGCGGCGGTGAAACGAGAAGCCCAGAGTCAGGCAGATTCGAAGCAGCAGGCCGCTGCTATGCCAGGCGGCCAGCAGCCGGCAGCAGAGATGCCATCGGAACAGGCGGCCACGTCCGATGAGGAGATCAAGGGGACAGTGGTCAAGACAGACGAAGGTATCGTCATTTTCAGCGATCGCGGCAGCTATATGGTGGCCGGCCAGGATCTGGAGGGGTTGGTCGGAAAAAACGTAAAGATAACCGGCATGGTTGAGGAAACCGACGGGCGGTCTGTGGTCACCATCTCATCCGTGGCAGTGATCGAGTAGTCGCCGGCTGCATCTGGTTTGCGTACTGAAGTCGGGTCTTGAGACCTTGGTAAAGGTCAAAATTTTTATTTCCAGATAAAATCAAGGGGCATCCGTTTGGTTCGGATGCCCTTTTTGTGTCCTTTTCACCTATGCGTCATTGACGCAAATTATCACCTTTGTTTAGAGTGTGTTCAGTATTTATTCCATCCAGGAGCTCGTACCGCCCATGAAAGATATCTTGGAGCAGATTCCCCGAACACTTTTATTCGCGCTGCTGAACAATCCATACGAGAGTCTGATTCTGGTTGATGCTGACGGCGTCATCCGCTTCGTAAGCGAGTCCAACGAGAGTGTCCCGAAATCGGCATTGGCGAGCGCCGTCGGAAAGCACATTTCAGATGTCAATCCTGATTCCGATCTGGTTCGGGTGATAGAAACCGGTCGCGCGGAGATCGGCCGGAGCCTGATTCTGAACGATCGCGAACGGATTGTCGCTAGAATTCCCCTCGTCAAAGAGGGGCGGGTGATCGGGGCTGCCGGTAAGCTTTTGCTCTCCAGTCCACAAAAGGTCAAGGCGTTGTACCAGCGCATCGAGAGCCTGGAAAAGCAGGTGGATTACTACAAGTCGGGAGCCTGGCAAATCCATGGTGCCCTCTTCTCTTTCGACAACATCGTCGGGCGATCTGCGAAGATCGAAAGAGCAAAGGCCCTGGCGGGTATGGCGGCCCAAAACGACTCGTCGGTGATCATTTCCGGTGAATCCGGAACCGGTAAGGAGATGTTTGCGCACGCCATTCATGCCGCCAGTCCACGGCGCAACCATGCATTTGTCCGAATTAATTGCGGCGCCGTGCCCGCGGAGTTGATTGAATCCGAGCTGTTTGGATATGAGCCGGGTGCATTTACAGGCGCCCAGCGGCAAGGAGCGGCAGGAAAAATTGAATTGGCGCACAATGGCACACTCTTTTTGGATGAAGTGAGCGAGATGCCGTTGCGCATGCAGGTCAAGCTTCTGAGGGTGCTTCAAGACAAAGTGGTCGAGCGCATCGGAGGCGGAAAACCGCGGCAGATCAATTTCAGGCTGATCAGTGCCACCAATCAGGATCTGGAGAGCATGATTCGACAAGGTGGTTTCCGTCTGGACCTGTTTTACCGAATTAACGTAATGACGATTCATTTGCCTCCATTGAGAACCATACCCGATGATATTGCGATCATTTTCGAGGCCATCCTGCAGGAGTTGAGTCTGCATGAGCGACGTAAAAAAAAGTCGGTTGCGCCGGAAGTCGTGGAGGCCCTCAAATCGTATGACTGGCCGGGAAACATACGCGAGCTGCGTAATGTGGCCGAGCGGGCATTGGTTCTTTGCGAAAGCGACAGAATCGAGGTCGATCATTTGCCGGAAATGCTCAGGGGCCATAAGGAGCGCCGCGTGGATGGCAGGTCGGGGGTGATACCGCTAAAAATCCTGATGGCCGATGTCGAGCGCCAGGCCATTTCGAACGCCCTTCTCGAAAGTGGCAACAACAAGAATAAGGCGGCCGATCTGTTGGGTATCCATCGTACCGGGCTGTATCAAAAAATGCGAAAATACAAAATGTTATAGAACGGTTACGGCGTTATGTAGGTCTTTCTATACATGTATAGGATTGTCTATCGTTTTTAAAACTGCAATAATGTCAAGGTGTTGATCCTATAAAGGGTCAGTGCTGTAGCGTCTTCTATACAGACCGGTGTGCCGGTCTTTCCTTTCAGTTTCCTGAAAACGCAAATAAATATAATAATTACAGAAAGATGAATCGACGAAAGAGGTTTGGCAGACATCTTGCTTTTATAGGGCGGGCAGACGCAACTGCGCAATGCTGATGGTCGATCACCGGTGTCATTTACCGCGGGTCCATCCCTTTCATTTTGCCCATTTATTTCAAACACCATGCGGAGGTTTTTATGGGACATTTTAAAGTCAATACCAAGGATTTGATGTTTATTCTCAAAGAGCAACTCCATTATGGCCGGCTTTGTGAGCTGGAACGCTATCATGACCAAAGTGAGAAGGTGTTGGATTTGATGGTCAAAGAGGCGGTTGAGTTTGCCAAGGGTGTCGTCGATCCCCTGAACGAAATCGGTGAAACCGTAGGGTTGCGATTTGAGAACAATCAGGTCATTTGTCCACCAGAGTTTCGAAAAGCATTCAAACAATACGGCGAGGATGGTTGGACGGCGGCGGCCCGTGATTTGGAATATGGGGGGCAGGGGTTTCCTCACATGATGCGCATTGTCGTCAACGACCTCATGTACGGGGCCTGCCAGTCCTTCAATATGGCGCCGAGCCTTACACATGGCGCTGCGCACCTGGTGGAAAGCTTCGGCACCAGTGAGCTCAAAGAAACCTATGTGCCCAAAATGTTTGACGGTACCTGGGCCGGCACCATGTGCCTCACGGAGCCCAATGCCGGTTCGAACCTGGCGGCATTGGAAACCATAGCTTACCCTGAGGGTGATCACTTCAAAATCAAGGGGAATAAAATCTTCATTTCCTGGGGTGAGCACAACTTGGCCGACAATATTATTCACCTGGTGCTGGCGCGTATCGAAGGCGAGCCCGAAGGCATCAAGGGGATCTCCCTGTTTGTCGTACCCAAGGTTCGCGTCAATTCGGACGGTTCTCTGGGCGAGCCTAACGATGTCGTGTGCACCGGCATCGAAGAGAAGCTCGGGCTGCATGCTTCGGCGACCGCTGCTCTGACCTTCGGCGGCCGCGACGGCTGCATCGGCTATTTGTGTGGCGAAAAGAACAAGGGATTGGCCCACATGTTCCAGATGATGAATCAGGCGCGGATCAATACGGGGGTCAGTGGTATGGCCATGGCCAGCACGGCCTATTTAAATGCCCTGGCCTACACCAAGGAGCGCGAGCAGGGGCGGGATATCGCTGGCCGCACGCCGGGCCAGGTGAAAATCATCCAGCATCCCGATGTCCGGCGCATGTTGCTGTGGATGAAAGCTGCGGTGGATGGCATGCGTTCGATGATTTACACCGGTGCCTTCTGGTCGGACCTGGCCCTCGAACTGCCGGATGGAGAGGAGCGGACACATTATGAGAATTTGATTGATTTCATGACCCCGATCATCAAGGCTTATTGTTCGGATATGGGATTCAGGGTCTGCGAAACCGCCATGCAATGTTACGGCGGTTACGGTTACTGTAGAGATTATCCCATAGAGCAGTATTTGCGTGACGCAAAAATCATGTCCCTTTATGAGGGTACCAATGGCATTCAGTCCATTGATCTCATGGGCCGCAAAATGAGCATGCGCAACGGGGCCTGTTTGAACGCCTTCAAAAAGGAAATTGAAAATTTTTGTGATGCCAACAGAGAGCATCCCGAGATAGGGGACCGGGTTCGTGCACTTTATGGCGTGTTCCAGCGGCTTTTGGAAGTCGCCGATGAGATGAAGCAGCGTATGCAATCGGATCCCCTTCAATGGGCCTCGTACACCTATCCGGGGCTCCTCGCCTTTGGTGAAGTGACCATGTGTTGGCGCCTTCTGGATATGGCGGTTATCGCTGCCGAAGCGATAAAAAAGAAAAAGACGGATTTTTACTTGGGCAAGATCTATCAGGCGACCTTTTTTACCGATATGACACTGCCCCAGACCCTGGCGACATTAGAGACGTGCCTGCGGCCGGGAAGAGAGATCGTCGAAATCCCCGATGCCGCTTTTTAAGCTTAAAGTTTTTCTACTCCCCAAAAAGGCCGGAGAGCGTTCTTCTCTCCGGCCGTTCTTCTACCCCCTGTAGTAATTCGTCAGAATTTGAACCGATCCGCCATCGTGCCAGCCGAAAACAGATGGCATCATGTCTAAAAATGACTTGCTTCCGCCACCCCTGCAATTTATTTACAACCCATCAGCTCGAAGATCAGCCAATCATTCGTCGGTATTTGCAAAATTCTGTCGGTTTCAGAAGAGGGAAAGCACCATGCCATCAGCCAAAACTGATTCCATAAAGCCACGCAGACTCCATCCTGGCGCTGTCATCGGCGTGGTCGCTCCGGCCAGTCCCTTTAAGCGGCGAGTTTTGATGCAGGGCTTAAAAATTTTGCAGGATATGGGATACGCCATCAAAACCCCCCCGGATCTTTTTGTCGGCAAAGGCTACCTGGCCGGTGCGGATGAACACCGCGCCCGCCAATTGCAGGAGATGTTCATCGATGATGCGGTTGATGCAGTCATGTGTGCACGGGGGGGGTTTGGATCCTTGAGGATGATGCCGTACCTGGATTGGGAGCTGTTGCGACGCCACCCCAAACCATTTATCGGGTTCAGTGATATTACGGCCCTTCATCATGCCTTTTATCAGAAGGCGGGGATGGTGACTTTCCACGGTCCAGTGGTTTGCAGCCTGCCATCCAGCGACCGGCAGACGCAGGCGTCGCTGCACCGCGCCTTGTCCACTCATCTGGCCCTATCATTCAGGGGACCAAAAATCAGGACGATTCGTTCGGGCATGGCCGAAGGGATTCTTCTGGGAGGCAATCTGACCACACTGTGCCACCTGATTGGTACGCCTTTTGCTTCAAACCTTGCAGGCGCTGTGTTGTTCCTCGAGGATACGGGTGAGGTGGCCTACCGAATCGATCGGATGCTGACGCAGATGAAGCTGGCCGGCTGTTTCGATGGCATCAAAGGCGTGGTGCTGGGGTCCTTCAGCAATGGTGCCAAACCCGCTGTTATTCACGATCTGGTGCGCCAATTATTTGCCGATCCGGATCTGCCGATTCTGGCGGGCATGGGCTTCGGCCATGGGCGTCGCAACCTGACCCTGCCCATGGGGCTCCGTGTGCATCTCGATGCAGACGGCCGGCGACTGGACCTTTTGGAGTGTGCCACAAGCGATTGAAAAAGACGAGGAGCGTAAATGCTCGCTATGACAAAGCCGTTTCATGCGGTCGATCGCTTGATGCAAAGGGCGGTGTTCCAAGGGGTCTTCCCGGGGGGCGTTATCCTGGTGGCCATTCACGGAAATGTGGTTTTCAGGCGCGCTTACGGCTCGGCCGACTGTTTCAGCCGGCGGCCGATGGCTTGTGAAACGGTTTTTGACCTGGCATCATTGACCAAGCCGCTGGCGACGACCCTTGTCACCATGCATTTGGTTCAACGAGGTCTGCTGGTTCTGGATCAGCCCTGTTGCTTCTATTGGCCGGATTTTTTCAAGGGAGACAAGGCGGCGATTACAGTGCGACATTTACTTGGTCACGGCTCCGGGCTGCCTGCCTGGCGGCCCTATTATCTGCGCCTGAAGGATATGCGAGGCCAGGAGCGGCGAAAAGCGGCCATTGAAGAATGGATGGCTCGGGAACCATTGTTGTCGCCACCGGGACAGCGGGCATGCTACAGTGACATCGGGTTCTTGGTATTGCAAGGCCTGATAGAAAGAGTGGTGCAAACGACTTTGGATCGCTATCTGGAAGCGTCGATCTGGAAGTCCTTATCGGTTCAGGGGCTTTTTTTTAACCCCGCGAACCAGCCGCTCGTAGAAGCGGATTACGCTGCCACGGAGTTGTGCCCCTGGCGGGGGAGATTGCTTGTCGGCCGTGTTCATGACGATAACGCGTATGCCATCGGTGGTGTGTGTGGACATGCCGGTCTTTTTGGCAGCGCCGATGCGGTCTGGAACCTTCTGCAGAAACTATTGTTCATCGAAACCGGAGTGATTGATAATGGCCCGTTTGAGCCATCTCTGCTTAAAAAGTTCTTCCATAGGCAAAATGGGACGGATTGGGGCCTTGGATTCGACACGCCGGCGGAGGTGGGGTCGAGCGCCGGTTGTTGCTTCAGTCCGGAAAGCGTGGGACATTTAGGATTCACCGGCACCTCTTTTTGGATGGATCGGCGCAGAGGCATCATTGTCGTCTTATTGACCAACCGGGTGCATCCGAGCCGCCATAATGAGCGTATCAAAGCTTTTCGGCCCTTGCTGCACGATGCGGTGATGGAGCACATCGGTGGTGTGTAGTGCCAGTGGCAAAATGGCAGCTGTGGATGGGCAACCTTCAAAGGCCAGCGGCAGGATTTTTGGGCCGGGTCACAACAGCGGGCAGACGATTTGGCAGAGGGAATGACTTCGTACGGCAGGGAATTGTTGTGCATTGAATTTCTTACGCAATTTCCATAATTTATTCTTGAAATGGGTTGTTGTTTCTGTTAGCAATAGTAATATTTTTCGATTGTTATATCTCTTGTTGAATTCACCCTGTTCGGAGACGTCGCAAACATGACATCCAGGACTCTAATTTTATTAAAATAGGATATTCGGAGCATGAACTTTTTCTTGGATTCTATATTAGGTTTTTTTTCCAGTGATTTGGCTATTGATTTGGGCACTGCCAACACGTTGGTCTATGTGAAGGGAAAAGGTATTGTTCTGAGCGAACCATCCGTCGTTGCGGTTCGCACGGACAGTCGTTCGAGAAACCGGGTGCTGGCGGTAGGCTTGGAAGCCAAAAACATGTTGGGGCGCACCCCGGGCAACATCGTCGCCATCCGTCCGATGCGCGATGGTGTTATCGCAGATTTCGAGGTGACCGAAGCCATGCTGCGGCACTTCATTCAAAAAGTGCACAATCGCAGATCGCTGGTACGCCCGAGGGTGATTATCGCTGTTCCTTCTGGAATTACCCAGGTGGAAAAGAGGGCTGTCCGTGAATCTGCCGAATCGGCCGGTGCAAGGGAAGTATTTTTGATCGAAGAGCCGATGGCGGCTGCCATCGGTGCGAATCTTCCGATTACCGAGCCTACCTGCAACATGGTCGTGGATATTGGTGGCGGAACCACGGAGGTGGCTGTGATTTCCTTGGCCGGGATCGTGTACAGCCGGTCACTGCGCGTTGCCGGCGACAAGATGGACGAAGCCATCATTCAATACATTAAACGGAAATATAACCTGTTGATCGGCGAGCGAACCGCGGAAATTATCAAGACCTCCATCGGCAACGCCTATCCAGACCCGGACAAAGTCGAAACCATCGAAGTCAAAGGCCGTGACTTGGTTTCCGGTATCCCCAAAATTTTGGCGATCGACTCCGAGGAGGTCAGAATGGCCATCTCCGAACAGATCGATGCCATCGTGGAAACCGTCAAGATTGCGCTCGAACAGACACCGCCTGAATTGGCCGCAGACATCGTTGACCGCGGTATTGTACTGACCGGTGGTGGCGCATTGCTGAAAAACCTTGACAAGTTGTTGCGCGAAGAGAGCGGATTGCCGATTACGACCGCTGACGACCCTTTGGCCACCGTTGCCTTAGGCTCCGGCAAGGCTTTGGATTGCATTGAAATTCTTAAGCAAGTGGTGATTTACTGACTCAATGTTTTCCAAGCAAATGGCGATCATAATTGGTTTCATCGTATTGGTCACACTCAGCTTTACGATGCTGTCGCTGAGCAGTCGACAGTCTTACCCGGAACACGGTGCCGGGCGGTTCGCCATCGCCCTGGTTGCCCCTTTTCAAAAGATCATCAGCCATTCGTCGAGATTCTTGCGTGACATATGGGAGCACTACTTCTTTCTTGTCTCCGTCGCTGAGGAAAACGTGCGATTGCACAAAGAGGCGCAGACGGCATTTGCCCTTGCCCATCGCAACGAAGAGTTGATGCAGGCCAACGATCGACTGAGGCAACTGCTCAACCTGGACCAGGAGCTGCAACTACCGACGGTCGCCGCTCAGGTGGTGGGCAAGGATCCCTCTCCATGGTTTCAAACCATCCTGGTGGACAAGGGGCGTGAGGATGGGGTGGAGATCGGTTTCCCTGTGATCAATCCCCAGGGGGTGGTAGGCCTGATCGTGGATTCGACTGCTCATTACGCGAAAGTGATGCTGATCACCGACCCGAATAGTGCCGTTGACGCGGTGGTGCAAAAAAGCAGGGCCAGAGGCATCATCAAGGGCGGTACCTCAGGGTATTGCGTATTTAACTATGTCTTGAGAAAATACGATGTTGAAGTTGGGGATAACGTCATTTCTTCTGGCATGGATGGTGTCTTCCCCAAAGGAACACCCATCGGACGGGTTGCCGAGGTCCTAAAGAAAGATGCGGGTATTTTTCAGGATGTGACCGTGACGCCGTTTGTGGACTTCGAGCGCCTTGAAGAGGTTTTGATTGTGCCCACCAAAACATTGGCCGACCCACTATGACCGTTTTGTTTTACATCATGGTTTCTTTGTGCCTGGTGCTCGTTAAAACGACCCTGATACCTGGGATGCCCTTGTTTGAGAAGTTTTACGATTTACTCATTCCCATTCTCATTTACCTGAGTTTTTTCAGAAATAAACTCGAGGGCATTCCCATCGTCCTGTTCTTCGGTTTTATCATGGACAGCCTCTGTGGCGGTCCCATGGGATTGTATTTAATCATCTATATATGGATCTATATCGGCATGCGCTGGGCCGCCCGGTTTTTTTATACCGGCAGCGTCTTCCTCCTTTCTCTCGCGGTGGCCATCGGCGTGGTGTTCGAGATCGCAATTCTGCTGATCTACATGGCATTTCTGGCCCCCAGTGCCAGTATTCCCGTAGATGCATTGGAAACCGTGGTGTTGCAGATCCTTTGGGCACTGGTCACAGGACCGGCCATCTTGGTGGTCATCGGTTGGGCCCAGAAGCAGTTGGATTTGTGGAACGCAAAAATATTCGTCGATCTTTAAGTAGAACAAAAAGCCGCTCGAACAGCGGAACGATACCATAAAGATTTACCCTATAATGCGTAACTACCTTGAAAGCGTCGACACTGATTGGTTCAACCAGCGCCTGGTCGGTGTCCTCGTGGCCGTGGTGTTGGCATTCACCGTATTATCCATTCGGCTTCTTTACCTGCAATTGTTTGAGGGTAGAGAACTACGGCGATTATCGGAAATCAACAGTATCCGTCTTCAAGATATCGATGCGCCCCGCGGCATGATTTGCGATCGAAACGGCACAACAGTCGTCGACAATCGGCCTGCTTTCAATGTCTATATCATCCTCAAAGATGCCAAGCCCATCGATGAGACGGTGGCCCGCTTGGCGCAGGTGCTGAATGAATCTCCCGAACCCCTGATGGCCACTATCCATGAAAACCGTAAACGAGGCGGTTACACACCTGTTTTGCTGCGAGAGGATATCGGTCGCGATACCATGGCCGCTATCGAGGTCCATAAATTCGAGTTGCCTGGAGTCCAGGTGCGTGTGTCGCCTCGGCGGCATTATATCTATGAAACGCACGCAGCCCATCTACTCGGGTACATGGGTGAAATTAGCCAGGACGAATTGCAGGGGTCGCCGTTCGACGATTGCAAGGGCGGCGATTTTATAGGAAAATTCGGAATTGAGAAAGCCTACGAGGCCCATTTGAGAGGTAAGCGCGGCGGCCGCCAAGTGGAGGTTAACGCCACCGGTCAGGTGGTGCGTGTGCTTAAAACCGTACCGGCTCAACCGGGTCAGAATATTTACCTGACCATTGACGAAGATCTGCAAAAGAGGGCCGAAACTTTGTTGCAGGACCGCGCCGGTGCTGCTGTGGCCGTTGAACCCGATACAGGGCGGATTCTGGCGATGGCCAGCAGTCCGGCCTTCGATCCCAATCTATTTGTAACCGGCATGACCCGCGACCAATGGAATGAATTGGTCTCCAATCCCTTTAGGCCCCTCGAGAACAAAGCCACCCAAGCCGAATATCCACCGGCATCTACCTATAAAATCGTGACTGCCATTGCCGGTCTGGAAGAAAAAGTGATCGATGCCAAGACGACCTTTTATTGTCCCGGTTTTTACAAGTATGGCAATCGCGTGTATCGATGCTGGAAACGATCCGGGCATGGTGAGGTCGATTTGGTCAAAGCTTTGGCCGAATCGTGCGATGTCTATTTTTACCAGGTCGGTGAGGCATTGGGGGTCGATCGTTTAGCCAAGTACGCCCGGGCCTTTGGGTTGGGTGCACCTACCGGGATTTCCCTGGACCGCGAAGGCAAAGGGTTGATACCCACCAGTGATTGGAAGAAAAAGCGGTTTGGTGTTCCTTGGCAGGGAGGTGAAAACCTTTCCATCGCCATCGGACAGGGATTCAACTTGGTAACGCCCTTGCAGATGGCCTCCTTAGCGGCCGCCGTGGGAAACGGGGGCACGCGGTATTCGCCGTATGTGATTGAAAAGATCCAAACTGCGGACGGGGTGGTGAGCTTTCAGAACAGCCCCAGGGAGGATGGTAAAATCAAATTGCATGCGGAAAACCTTGCACTCGTGCGCAAAGCGTTATGGCAGGTGGTCAACGATCCCAAGGGAACCGCTTGGCAATCGCGCATTGAAGGGTTGCCTTTCTCAGGTAAGACAGGTACGGCACAGGTGGTTTCCATGCCCAAGGCAAGCGACGGATCATCTGGGGAAAACGATGCGCTCCCCAAGGATCACGCTTGGTTTGTCGCTTATGCCCCTTCAGAGAATCCAAAGATCGCCATATCAGTGATCATCGAACACGGCGAGCATGGCTCTTCGGCGGCGGCGCCTGTCGCCCGCGCGTTGATTCAGGCCTACTTGGGAGATAATCAGCCATGATGATCGATCGACGCCTGGTGGAGTATTTCGATTGGTGGATGCTGGCGCTTACCGCTGCGATTGTGGCCACCGGTCTGGTCACCCTTTACAGTGCGGTTAATGCCGGTGGTGGGGGAGGGCAATCGGTTTTGTTTGGCCGTCAGTTGATGTGGTATGGACTGGGCATGATGGTCATGATTACCGCCTTTGTTATCAATTATAAGAGTTATGAACGGTGGGGGCATCTTCTCTATTTCCTTTGCATCGGACTTTTGATCGCGGTTTTATTGTTCGGAAAATATGTGGGAGGCTCCAGGCGTTGGCTCGCAATGGGGCCCATGTCCATCCAGCCGTCGGAGATCGTGAAATTGGCCGTTATCATCATGCTGGCCAAGTATTATGCCCGTGTGGTTCGGCCAGACGGGTTGCAATTGAGGGAATTGGTCACGCCCGCCATCATCACTGCGATTCCGTTTGTTCTGATCGTTCGCCAACCCGATTTGGGAACTGCGATGGTCATCGCGCTCATAGCGGCTTCCATGACATTGTATGTCAAGATCAAGCGCGGTACCTTAATTGGGTTGATCGCCAGCGGCACCCTTGCCGTGCCTTTGGTCTGGATGTTTCTGAAGGGGTATCAAAAACAACGCATCCTTACCTTTTTGAATCCAGATCGGGATCCTTTGGGGGCCGGCTACCATGTGATCCAATCTAAGATCGCCATTGGTGCCGGGATGATATCGGGCAAGGGATTTCTAAAAGGCTCGCAAAACAGCCTCAATTTTTTACCTGAACAACACACAGATTTCATCTTTTCGGTTTTGGCCGAGGAGTGGGGCTTGCTGGGCGCCGGTTTCATTCTTCTTGTTTTTTTGTTGTTGATCACGTGGGGATTACAAACTGCGCAGCGCAACCGTGACCCATTCGGTACCATCCTGGCAGTGGGTGTCACCACGATGATCGCCTGGCAGGTATTCATAAACATTGGCATGGTAATGGGATTATTGCCGGTCGTCGGTGTCACATTGCCATTTATCAGTTACGGAGGATCATCGGTCATCACCATGATGGCCGGCGTGGGTCTGTTGATCAATGTCAGTATGCGCCGGTTTATGTTTGAGAAATAATTGTATTAAATTTACTAAACACGGTCGGTGGGTGGATTTCAGGTTTGCCGCATAAGGATCGTGACAGGAGGTGATATGCTGAAAAAGGATAAAAAATCCTCAATCGGGGAATCAACGACCATTTCAACCCTCTTGGGGCGCGATACCGCCATCGAGGGGACCTTGACGTTCAAGGAAACCATCCGTGTGGACGGAAGCATCAAGGGTAAGTTGATCAGCCCGGATGGGACTCTTATTGTCGGTGAGAATGCCCAATTGGATGCGGAAATCATGGTCGGCGTGGCCATCATCCGAGGCAAGGTGACCGGCCGAATGGAGGCCACCCAGCGCATTGAAATATATGCACCGGCTCAGGTAGAGGGCGATATCAGCGCGCCAAGTGTCGCCATCGATTCAGGGGTCATTTTCAATGGCCACTGTGCCATGCAAGGCCAACCGCGCAAGCCATCCAAAACTGATGAAAAGCGTGCAAAGGATGCGCTAACCGGTGAACCGCACGACCAAAAAAATTAAAAAACCTTTGACATTTTAAACTTTACGATGATATAGACCCCCCTTGTTCGCCCCTTTCTTTTTTGTTTTATTTTTATAGTTATATCAAATTGGTAGACCATAAGTAGTCTGTAAGTAGACCGTTAATTGCTCAGTTCTGGAGGCGCCTCTATGGTAAGTATCAGTTTGCCTATCTTATTGCTCCAAATCGCCAATTTCCTCGTTCTTCTTTTTGTTCTCAATCTTGTTCTATACAAACCGATTCGCGGTATTCTCAAGCAGCGTAAAGAAAAGTTCCAAGGGTTGCAGGAGAGCGTTGCTGCGACCGGTCGCCAGGCTGAAGAGCAGGATAAAGCGTTCATTGAAGGTATTCGCTTGGCCCGCGCCAAAGGACAGAAAGAGAAAGAGACGCTGGTCCAGGCTGCAAGCGATGAGGAGAGTGCCATCGTGGCCAAAATCAATGCCGAGGCCAAGGAGGATCTGGCCGAGGTGAAGGCCAAAATCAAAAAAGATATGGATACTGTTAAAAATGCGTTGGAGAAGGAGGTCGATGCCTTCGCCGATGCGATTACGAAGAAAATTTTGGGGAGGGCGGCCTGATGAAAATTCCTGGACATGATGGTAAGCAGCAACGAAAGCGCTTGTGCGCCGTTCTGGCCATTCTGGTCGTTGCTGCATTTTTGGTCTGCACACCGGCGTGGGCTTCCAGCGAAGGCGGACATGGCGAAGAGGGCGGTACGGGGTGGCAAGCAACCGATTGGTATCGGGTGATGAATTTCGCCGTTCTGGCCATTGGTCTTTTTTTGCTGCTGCGCAAACCGGCGGGACAAGCGCTCAACAACCGGATAAAGGGAATTTCTGAAGAACTGAAGGATCTTGAGGCGCGGAAGGCAGAGGTTGAAAAACAACTTGCCGATTATAACGAACGGCTCGCCAAGCTGGATAAAGAGGCCGAGCAAATTGTCGTTGAATATATCAGGCAAGGGGAGGAGGCCAAGGCGCGAATCCTCCAGCAAGCAGAGAACGTTGCCGAAAAATTGAAAGAGCAGGCTCAAAAGAATATCGAGCACGAGTTCAAGCAGGCGCGTCTGTCGCTCCAGGCGCAAGTCGTAGAGAAAGCATTGGCCAGGGCGGAAAAGCTGATAAGCGAAAAAATATCTTCCCAGGATCAGAGCCGTTTGGTGGATGAATATCTAGATAAGGTGGTGGCCTAGTGAAAAATTTGGCAATAGCCCGGCGTTATGCCAAGGCACTCTTATTGATCGGAAAAGAAGACGGACAAACCGAGCAATACCGGAAAGAGCTTGAGAATATCGCCAAATTGATGGATCAGGAAAAGAGCCTGGCCGATACCATCGCCAATCCCCTCCATATTCATGGCGAGCGAAAACAAGTTCTTCAGCGGGTGATTGAAAAGATGAATGTTTCCAAGGTGATGTCCGCCTTCATGTTGTTGTTGTTTGAAAAGGGGCGCATTGGTTTCATTGGCAGTATCAACGATTTCTATCAGATGATGGCCGATGAACTGAAAGGCGTGGCCCGCGCCAGTCTGGTGTCGGCCAGCGAGCTCACGGCAGACACCATAGAAAAGATCCGCACCGCTCTGTCGAAAAAGACAGGAAAAGAGGTGGTTTTGGAGGTGACACAAGATCCGGGTCTTATCGGGGGCATCGTTACCCGTATTGGGGATCTCGTCTTGGATGGCAGCATTAAAACACAATTACTCAATATGAGGGAAACTTTAAAAAGGGGTGAGCGTGCATAATGGAACTTAGAGCCGAAGAAATCAGTCAAATTATCAAAGAGCAGATTACCGATTATGACAAAAAGGTCGAACTGAGCGAAACCGGAGTCGTTCTGTCCGTTGGTGACGGCATCGCCCGTGTCTACGGTTTGGAAAAAGCCATGGCTCTGGAGCTGGTTGAGTTCCCCGGTCAAATTCTGGGTTTGGTTCTCAACCTGGAAGAGGACAACGTGGGTATCGCCATTATGGGCGAAGATATCCACATCAAAGAGGGGGATATCGTCAAGCGGACTGGTAAGATTGCCCAAGTTCCAGTAGGTGAAGCGGTGTTGGGGCGGGTCGTCGACGCCATGGGTGCGCCAATTGACGGGAAAGGTCCCATTGACGCCAAAGAGACCAGCCGCGTTGAAATGGTGGCTCCCGGCGTTATTGCCCGCAAGAGTGTGCACGAACCCTGTTACACCGGCCTGAAGGCTGTTGACGCCATGACTCCGGTGGGCCGCGGCCAGCGCGAACTGATCATCGGTGACCGTCAGATTGGAAAGACCGCCTGCGCCATCGACGCCATTATAGCTCAGAAGGATACCGACATTTATTGTATTTACGTGGCCTGTGGGCAGAAAAGATCCACCGTTGCCCAGGTGCATGCTATTCTGGAAAAACACGGTGCCATGGAATACACCACCATTGTATCCGCAACCGCCAGTGATCCGGCTACGTTGCAGTTCATCGCGCCCTACGCCGGTACTGCCATGGGTGAATATTTCCGCGACAAAGGCCAGCACGCACTGATCATATACGATGATCTTTCCAAGCAGGCGGCGGCCTATCGTCAAGTCTCCCTGTTGCTGCGCCGTCCGCCCGGACGTGAGGCTTACCCCGGCGACATTTTTTATAACCACTCCAGATTGCTGGAACGGTCCGCCAAATTGAGCGATGAGCTGGGCGCTGGATCACTGACCGCGCTGCCGATCATTGAAACCCAGGCCGGTGACGTGTCAGCTTACATTCCCACCAACGTGATTTCTATCACCGATGGCCAAATTTATCTCGAACCGAGCCTCTTCTTCGCAGGCGTGCGTCCCGCCATTAACGTCGGGCTCTCAGTTTCACGCGTCGGTGGGTCCGCCCAGGTCAAAGCCATGAAGCAAGTCGCCGGCACCCTGCGCCTGGAAATGGCCCAATTCCGTGAGCTCGAAGCGTTTGCCGCCTTTGGCAGCGATTTGGACGCTGCTACACAGCGGCAATTGACGCGCGGTGAACGTTTGGTACAAATTTTAAAACAGCCCCAATATCAGCCGCTGCCCATGGAAAAGCAGGTGACCATACTTTTTGCAGGCACCCGCGGGTTCCTGGATAAATACCCCTCTAGTGTCGTCACCAAATACGAAGCGGGACTCTATCCCTTCATCGAAGAGCGTTTCCCCAAGGTGTTCCAAGGACTCAAGGAGAAGAAGGCGATCGATGAGGAATTGGATAAGCTGATGCGAGAGGCGCTCACAGCTTATGACGAGGAGTTCAAGGACACCATTAAGTAAGCTCGTAATATGGCTTGAGTAAGTTAGGACACCAAAAAGGATAGGGGCTTAGCTTTATGGCAACACTAAAGGAAGTACAACTCAAAATCGCCGCGGTCAAAAAGACCAAGCAAATCACCAAAGCCATGAACATGGTAGCGGCATCCAGACTGCGCGGTGCACAGGTGCGGATGGAAGGATTCCGACCCTATGCGGCTAAGTTCGAAGAGGTGCTCGGAAATCTTGCTGAAACTGCTGGTGAAGAATCCAACCCGCTGCTGATACCCCGCGAGGAGGTTAAAAAGGTACATATCGTCGTGTGTACCTCGGATCGAGGCTTGTGCGGTGGTTTCAATGCTAATTTGATCGAAAAGGCCGAAGACCTGGCAAAGGAAAAAGCAGATCAAGGGAAATCGGTATCATTTACGTTTTTTGGGAAAAAAGCCAGGGATTGGGGGCGCCGCGAGAAATTGGTCGTTAAGGAGTTCCACCTGGGTGTGGTCGGTACAAGCTTCAGCTATAATGTGGCATCCACGGCGGGAAAGAAACTGGTCAGCGCTTTCCTGGACAATGAATACGATGAAGTACTCATCGTGTATGCCGAGTTTTTAAGCATGGCCAAGCAAATTCCGACGGTTAAGCAATTGTTGCCGATTCCCCCGGTCCAAAAGGAGGAAACGGCCGATGCGGAAGGACCCTATCTGGCGGAGCATATCTGCGAGCCCTCTCCTGAGTCATTGCTGGGGGAGATTCTTCCAAAAAGCGTCGATGTTCAGATCTATCGTGCATTGCTGGAAACGTCCACCAGCGAACATGCGGCCCGCATGCTGGCCATGGACAATGCTTCAAAGGCATGCAACGACATTATCGGCAATTTGACCATCGCTTATAACAAAGCACGGCAGGCAGCAATCACGGCTGAACTGATGGATATTGTGGGCGGCGCCGAGGCCCTCAAAGGATAAGACGATTAACTGATTTCGTTTCGATAGGAGGTCTTTAGATGGCAGAGAATATTGGTAGAATCACGCAGGTTATGGGACCTGTTGTTGATGTCGAATTCGAGCAGGGCAAGCTGCCGACCATTTACACGGCGCTGACTATTAGCAACCCCGCTATCAACGACGAGGCGGACAACCTTGTTGTCGAAGTGGCTCAGCACTTGGGTGATAATGTCGTGCGTACCATCGCGATGGATGTTACCGACGGTCTGGTGCGCGGCATGCCGGTCAAAGATACCGATAAGCCGATCATGATGCCCGTGGGCGAAGCCAGCCTGGGCAGGGTGCTCAATGTGGTCGGCCGCCCTGTGGACGGCCTCGGCCCGGTCAGCCAGGAAAAAATGATGCCCATTCACCGCGAGGCGCCCAAATTTACCGAGCAGGACACAGAGGTCAATGTTCTGGAAACCGGTGTAAAGGTAATCGACCTGCTGGTGCCATTTCCCCGTGGCGGTAAAATGGGTATGTTCGGGGGCGCAGGCGTTGGTAAAACCGTCATCATGATGGAAATGGTTCACAATATCGCCATGCAGCACGGTGGTATTTCGGTTTTTGCCGGCGTGGGCGAGCGCACCCGTGAAGGCAACGACCTTTATCATGAAATGAAAGAGTCTGGAGTTCTTCCCAAAGCGGCCTTGATCTATGGTCAGATGACCGAGCCGCCGGGAGCTCGTGCCCGCGTGGCATTGTCGGCACTGACCTGCGCAGAATATTTCCGGGATATTGAGGGCCAGGACGTTCTAATTTTTATCGACAACATTTTCCGATTTACCCAGGCGGGCTCGGAGGTTTCCGCGTTGTTGGGACGCATTCCCTCAGCGGTGGGTTATCAACCTACTTTGGCGGTTGACCTTGGTGAATTGCAAGAGCGCATCACCTCGACCGACAAGGGTTCCATTACAGCGGTTCAGTGCGTTTACGTACCCGCCGACGACTTGACAGACCCTGCACCGGCCACGACCTTTGCCCACTTGGACGGTACCGTCGTTCTATCCCGTGCCATTACCGAGAAGGGTATTTACCCGGCGGTGGATCCTTTGGATTCTTCCTCCCGTATTCTGGATGCCAACTTTATCGGCGACGAGCACTATCAAGTGGCACGTCAGGTTCAGCAGATACTCCAAAAATACAAAGAGCTTCAGGACATTATTGCCATTCTCGGTATCGATGAGCTTTCCGAGGAAGATAAGATTACAGTTTCCAGGGCCAGAAAAGTTGAACGTTTCCTCTCGCAGCCGTTCCATGTCGCGGAGGTATTTACCGGAACCCCAGGTAAATATGTCAAAATAGAAGAGACCATTCGTGGTTTCAAAGAGATCGTCGAAGGCAAACACGATGACCTGCCTGAGCAGTCTTTTATGATGAAGGGCGGGATAGAAGAAGTGGTTGAGGACGCCAAGAAAAGAATGGCAGAGGCTGCCTAAAACGCTAAGGGGATAGCATGGCCGAGAACATTCATTTAGAAATCGTAACCCCGGAAAAGTCGGTGGTGAGTGAAGACGCAAAAATCGTCATGGCTCCAGGCACACTTGGCGAGTTCGGCGTGCTTTCCGGTCATACGCCTTTCATGACCAGCCTCAAGGTTGGAGCTGTTCGCTATGTTGACACTACTGGAAAAGAGCGTTTTATCTTTGTCAGCGGCGGATTTGCCGAGGCCCTTCCTGATCGTGTCACCATTTTGGCTGAATCCGCTGAGCGCAGGCGTGACATCGATATTGACCGCGCCAAGGCCGCCCAAAAAAGAGCGGAAGAGCGTCTGGCCAGGGAAAGAGATGAGGAAATCGACTACACACGTGCCAAGGCCGCTCTCATGAGGGCCATCCTCAGAATTCGTTTAGCGGAAACGCGAAGCATCTGATTGAGCCAAGTGTCTATATCTTTGAAAAAGGGCGACCCCAAGTGGTTGCCCTTTTTTTTTGGGGGACATCAATAAATCCATTATCGGCGCATAATATATATAGCTAAAAATATTAGGGGGATATAATGCGTGACGATGTGTGCATCATCATCCTTGCTGCAGGGCTCGGAACGCGTATGAAGTCAGAAAAGGCCAAGGTACTGCACGAAATTTGCGGAAAACCTATGATCGAATACGTCGTGAGGACGGCCGCCGCTATTGCCGGGCAGGATATCATCATCGTCGTCGGGCATCAGGCCGAACAGGTGAAAAATGCGGTCAATCGGGTTGGAACGGTCAGCTATGCCTTGCAAAAAGAGCAGCTTGGTACAGGGCATGCCGTTCAATGCGCCCTGCCTTCCATTACTGAAAAGGCTAAAGATGTCGTCGTCTTATGTGGGGATGTGCCGCTGATACGGCCCTCTACAATTTTAAACTTGATTGATGTTCACCAGGAAGGCGAATATGATGTTTCTTTGTTGGCCGTAACTGTCGACGATCCCAAGGGTTACGGGAGAATTATCCTGGATGATCGCGGTCGACTTTCGGCTATTGTCGAGGAGGCGGATGCCGATGCGTCCCAAAAAAAAATTAAACTCATTAATACAGGTATATATACAGTCCGTAGCGACTACTTAAGAGAGGTTTTGCCTAGACTGGGTGCGAATAATGCCCAGAAAGAAGTCTATCTTACCGATATCATCGGTATCGGTTATGCCGATGGAAAATCCATCGGTTTTACAATAGGGGATGACAGCACCGAGATTATTGGCGTCAATAGTCTAAAGGAGCTTGAACTTGCGGAAACATTTATGAAAATTCGTAAAATCTAAAGGGCTTGACTTGGCATAAGACCAACGACTATAGTATATTTAAATATGAGGTGAAAGTTTGGAACACGAAATTGTATTGCAAAAATTCGAACTTTTAGAGAATAAGGTTGAACGACTGATCGAGGTCATTCATCAGCTTAAAAATGAAAATGAGGCACTGAAGCACGAGAAGGAAGCGCTTTCTTATCAGTTGGTTGAAAAAGCAGATGCCCAAAAGCATAATGACGAGCTGAAATCCTTGGTCAAAACGAAGATAGACAACATGATTGGCAGACTTGCGGAATTTGTAGAGGACTAATTTTTAAGGGTTTTCACCTTTTTCGGTAATAACGGGGAAATTCCAATCCGTGGATCAAGTGCTGACATTAGAAATTCTCGGTCAACCGTTCTCCTTCAAAACGGATGTGGATGTTTCGGATGCAAAGGCGGTGGCCGATTATGTGATTGCATCGGTTGATAGGGCGAAGGCTCAATGTGCTAATAAAGCAGCGAGTCTGGATAAGCGCGCCATTCTTATTTTGACTGCCTTAAACATTACCAATGAGTATTTCGAGTTAAAAAAAAGGCATCAACAACTGCTGCATGATCTAGACCAAAGATCCGAGGATCTGTTAAAAACACTTGAATCCCAGTTTGCCGGTATATAGAAACCGTTGTGAACGATTGTGAAATGCCCCCTGGAAGAGACTTGTTGTATTGTGATGAGAACAGCGAACAGGTCTCGATATAACCGAAAAAAGTACATGTGATGGCTATAATATCTGGGTGATACCCCCTGCCATGCGCGTGATTGGAAGATGTGCTTTGAACCAACACTTTTTTCAAGGGAGCTGAGCACGGCTTTGGTGTGCATGTTCTGCTCGTACAGAAAAGCCTAAAAAAGCCGCAAAGCGCCCACTTGCCTTTTTGGATCAAAGGCCTGCCAACACGGCATTTCGGCGGGGGGTTACCTGGTCGTAAGGAAGCTTTCCGTTAGATCGCTTCTCATCCGTACATCCGTGAAAACCCCGCATCGTCCCCATCAATTGTCATATCTCCATATCGAACACAACAACTGGTAACCGATTGATTATTAAAAAAAATAGGAAACGAGGTTGCCTGTGAAGGCATGCTTGTTCCGGCCCATCGATGCAATGCTCCATTCAACGGTGCTGTATGCCATCGATCGGGACCTTGACGCTGCGAAACGGACTGATGACAATGGCGCAGGATAATAATATTGTTTATCGATAGTTAGCCTGCATTTACATAAATGAGGTGGTAGTTTCGGGGAGGCACGATGAATGGATATGCAATTGGGCTTGCGCTCATTGGATTTGTAGTCGGCTTTGGATTAGCATTCTGGTTTAAGATGATGGTTGATCGGCAGAAAGCCGACGCTGCGCGTACTGAAGCGGATTTGATTGTACAAGAGAGTAGAGCCAAGGCAGATACACTGATCAAAGAAGCGAGCCTGGAAGCCAAAGACAGGCTGCTTAAAATGAAAAGTGAATTTGACAATGAAACTAAAGAAACACGAGCTGAGCTGAAAAAGCAGGAAAAGCGGCTATTCCAAAAAGAAGAGAACATCGACAAGAAAATCGAGTTGTTCGAGCAAAAAGAAAAAGAGATCGGTCAGCTTGAAAAAGACCTTGAAAGGCGTTCCGAGGAATTGGCTGGGAAGGAAACCGAATATCATGCGCTTATCTCCCAACAGAGAGAACAGCTTGAAAGGATATCTGCATTAACGGCCGAACAGGCGAAGGAGCTCTTGCTAAGAGCTATGGAAAATGAGGCGAGATACGAGGGCGCCAAGATCATCAAGCGCATCGAAAATGAGGCCAAAGAGGAAGCTGACAAAAAAGCCAAAAAAATCCTGGCCACGGCCATTCAACGGTACGCGGCAGATTATGTGGCAGAACGGACGGTGACCGTCGTGCAGTTGCCCAGTGATGAAATGAAGGGCCGCATCATCGGGCGCGAAGGCCGTAATATTCGAGCGCTGGAAGCGGCAACCGGTATAGATTTGATTATCGATGACACACCCGAAGCCGTCATTCTATCCGGCTTTAATCCAATTCGAAGGGAGGTGGCCCGACAATCTCTGATGAAACTCATTGCCGATGGACGCATCCATCCGGCCCGCATCGAGGATGTGGTCAAGAAAGTTTCCCTGGAAATCGACACGGCCATCAAGGAAGCCGGCGAGCAGGCTGCGTTCGATCTCGGGGTCCATGGGATCAATCCTGAATTGATAAAGTATATCGGACAGTTGAAATATCGGACGAGCTATTCCCAGAATGTCTTGCAACACTCCATCGAAGTCGGTTTTCTGTGTGGCATTATGGCGGCGGAGTTGGGACTCAAGGAAAAGCTGGCTCGGCGAATGGGGTTGTTGCATGATATAGGGAAAGGGATCGATCATGAAGTCGAGGGGCCACACGCCTTAATCGGATCGAAGTTGGCTAAGAAATTCGGAGAGTCCGCCCAAGTCGTCAATGCCATCGCCGCACACCATGAAGATGTGCCACCAACCACTGTATATGATGTTCTTGTTCAGGCCGCTGACGGTTTGTCCGGTGCCCGACCGGGTGCCCGCAAGGAGTTACTTGAAAATTATATCAAGCGGTTAGAGGAGTTGGAAGCGATTGCGAACTCCTTTAAAGGTGTGGACAGCGCCTACGCCATCCAGGCAGGACGGGAACTGAGGGTAATCGTCGAAAGTGATAAAATCAACGACGATGAAGCTGTTTTGGTCAGTCGTGACATCGTTAAAAAGATTGAAGAGGTACTGACTTTTCCGGGTCAGATCAAAGTGACGGTGATTCGCGAGACCCGGGCCGTTGAATACGCGAACAAGTAATCAAGTGCCGGCATCGAAACATTTTCACCAGGTCGTATCGCATTCTCTTATGCCTGACAATTTCCGGTATGGATGGAATCTATATTCAATCTGCCAGGGACATCCTCAAAATTGGAGTTACATCGCATGCAGAACGTAATAGATGTATTGGAAGAGCGCGGATTCATCGAACAGACAACCCATGAACAGGAATTGGCCGAATATACCGGTTCCGGTCCGGTGAGCTGCTACATCGGGTTCGATCCTACCGCTTCCAGCCTGCATGTGGGGCATTTGGTACCGATCATGGCCCTGGCCCATATGCAACGGCATGGCCATCGCCCGATTGCCCTCGTCGGTGGCGGGACCGGGTTGGTGGGAGATCCCAGTGGTAAAACCGAAATGCGTAAAATGCTCACTGTCGAACAGGTGAATGCCAACGTGGCGGACATCAAACGGCAACTTGCCCGCTTTTTGGATTTTTCACAAGGCAGGGCCCTGCTGCTCAACAATGCCGACTGGCTGACAAAGCTCTCTTTGATTCCCTTTTTGAGGGATTTCGGTCGCCATTTTTCAGTCAACCGAATGATCAAGGCCGAAAGCTGCCGTGCACGTCTGGAATCCGAGGAGGGGCTCAGTTTCATAGAATTCAATTATATGGTGTTGCAGGCCTATGATTTCTACAAGCTTTGCGAACAGCACCAGTGTCGACTTCAGATGGGTGGGAGCGATCAATGGGGCAACATCGTGGCTGGAATCGATTTGATCCGCCGTACGTTAGGAGATCAGGCCTTTGGCATCACCTTTAAATTGATCACCACCAGCTCCGGGGCCAAAATGGGTAAAACCGCTGCTGGTGCCGTCTGGCTGGACCCAGAACGCACATCAACCTATGATTACTACCAGTTCTGGGTCAACACCGACGATCGCGATGTGGCCAGATTTCTTGCCTTATTCACCTTTTTGCCGTTATCGGAGATCGAGAAGGT
>Ga0209270_1000185_pt1 | contig 157618 bp, 142 predicted proteins | sample MTBAKSrepl1MetaG_FD_187456 | JGI IMG/M metagenome (GOLD analysis project Ga0209270, IMG submission 187456) | Enrichment culture microbial communities from Arthur Kill intertidal strait, New Jersey, USA, that are MTBE-degrading - MTBE-AKS1... | ecosystem: Environmental > Aquatic > Marine >... | reverse complement strand
GGCGACGTCCGTCGGATCAGGCGGACATGATGGCGGACCTGCGAAGCTATTTGCATAGCACCCAACGTCAACCGCACATCGTGCAGAACTACTTCAAGGAATCCCATGTCCGCTACGCCGCCGCCGAGTATTCAGGAGTCCCCCCCCGTGACAAGCCGCGGGTGTTCCCGACACGGATGTTTTTTGCAGGCGTTCGCCCGGAACGCCGAGAGGAGGCGGGCGGGCGTTCAGCCACCCGTGCCTGAAGCCGCCGAGGCCAGTGGAACCAGTGTGAATCGCGCGACGCGAGGGTCCTGATTGAGTTGGATCTCGTCCTTGGCGATGAACTCCGGCGGAAAGTTGTACACCACCGTGCGACTGACGCCCTCCTGGGGATCGGCGTTGACGTCTTCGTCCCGCACGATGATGTATACGTGATACAGTTGCTTGTCATAGGCCTCCATCGCCGCATCGGTAGCGCGGAAGCTGGTGCTGGTGCGCAGCTCGTCGGCGTTCAGCAAACGCACGACGAAGCGCCCCTGCAGATCGGGGCTGATGAGCACGCCGACGCGGCTGGGCTGGAAGGGCCGCACCTTCAGCGCCTGCTCGGCCGACGGCAACGAAACACTTACATGGTCGGCCGCCTCGACCCGCCGGGCGCCGAACTGCACGTACGGCTTGACCCGTTGGGCGGTCCGCCGCGCCTGGGCGATCTGGTAATCCGTAAGCGTCACGATGGCCGGTCCCGTATAGGTTTCCAGCACGTTCATCCGCACCTGGGCCGGATCGATCGTCTCGTGGGTGATCGGCTGGCCCCGTGTGTCGCGGCACTGCACGATCAGATTCTTCTCCACGAGCTTCTCGACGCGCACCTCGATCGTCTCCACGCTGCATGACTCGACCGTGAGTCCCTGCAGCCGAAGCCGCTCGCTCTCCCGCAGGAACTCCAGCACGTTGACCGTGTACGTGCCCGGACTGGCCAGCCCCTCATCCACCGGATCGAAGTAGAAATCGAGCCTCTCCTTCTGCGGGTCACTGCTGGGCAAGTGCCAGCGCTTCTTGAATTCGGCCACGGCCGAGGCCTGTCCCTTGAGCAGAAGGTCCAGCCGTATCGGCTCGACGCGGTCCACCACCGTCACCAGCAGGTCCGGACGCGAGCACTGGATCTGCAACGTTCCGGTGCGTTGGACCGTTTCCTCCAGGGAGAGATAGGCATAGGCCCAGATCAGCAGCGTGAGAAACGCCACCACGATGAGCTTCTTGATCTTGTCGAACGATTCGCCGGCTTGCATCTAGGCCTTCTTGGGCTTCTTGGTCGTCACGGCGGCCAACTCCGCCTCCGGTCGTCGATCCGCCAGGGCCGTGGCCTCGACCACCGCGCTGGTCAAACGCTTTCGCAACTGCGCCTCGGACACGTTGCGGACCAGATTTCCATCAACGGCGACGGAGATGATGCCGGTTTCCTCGCTGACCACGATAACGATCGCGTCGGAACCGCTGCTTACCCCGATGGCGGCGCGGTGGCGGCTGCCCAACTGCCCGCCGCGGAACGACCCGCTCTCGGCCAGCGGAAGCTGCACCCGCGCCGCCACGATCCGGTCGCCCTGGATGACCACCGCCATATCGTGCAGCGGCGTGCCCGGATAAAAAATGGTCCGCAGCAGTTCGGCCGTGACCTTGGCGTCGATCCGTTCGCCGGTCTCGATGAATTCGCCCAGGCCGACCTGCTGCTCGACGACGATGATCGCCCCCGTCTTGCTCTCGGCCAGCGTCGTGACCGCGTTGATGATCTCCTCGACGCTGCGCGACAGGTGCTGCGAGGCCCCCGACAGGAAACGGGCCTGCCCCAGCCGGATCAAGGCCCGACGAATCTCCGGCTGAAACGCCGCCACGGCAATAATCAAAATGGCGATCAGGAACCAGTTATACAGGTATGACACCCGGGCCATGTCGAATCGCTCGACGACGAGATTGAGGATGACCTTGCCGGCCAGGAGAATGAAGATGATGCCCCGAAACAGCCGCTCGCCCCGGGTGCCCTCGAGAAAGGTCAAAACCATGTAGACGAACGCGCCAATGAACGCCAGCTCGCAGAGGACAATAAACCACTCACGGGGCTCCATGCGATAGAGATAGTCGAAAATGGCGTCCATCGCTCAAGCTCCACTCCGTCTGCATGCGCCCCGCTCTGTCGCCCCTTCCTGCGCCGGCCCGATCGCCCGCCCCAAGGTTCAGCGGACGATTCGGTCGGTCAGCTTGGAGGGCTTGTCCAGCATGAAGATGGCGTCGACATCGGATTGTATCTGTTTGGTGTCATTCCAGATAATGTGCCGGTGCCGCCGGTTCACCTCCTGGGCCGTCTCCTCCGGCGTACCCATGTTACACCCCCCCAGGACGACCCCGACCAGCGTCACAAGGCCCGCCACCAACGCCGATCTGACCCCTGCCGCGATGCTCGGTGTCTTCATTTTGAATCCTCAACGCACGATCCGCTGCGGTTCGGCCGGCCGTCCACGCACCTCATTGCGCCATCGACCGGCGACAACGCATGAATTGTACACACCGCCGGGCCCCCTGTCAAATCGAAAAGCCCCATCCTCGCGGGCCATCCGGCCCGGACGACGCCCGGGGCTCCATTCCCGTCCTCAATCGGGTGTTTGACAAGGCCGCCGCCATCGGTCACAATGCCCCCCACCAACCCCGATGGACAGGTGAAACGATGGAACGATTCGTCTTCGACACAGTGCAGCGAATGGGTGCGGCGGCCGCCGCCGACGCCGCCGAGCGGATCGTCGCGGCGCTCGAGCGTGCCGGACAGGCCAACATTATTCTCGCGACCGGCGCCAGCCAGTTCGCCACCCTGGATGGGCTTATCGGCCATACCGAGATCGACTTTGCCCGCGTGGTGATGTTCCATCTGGACGAGTACATCGGTCTCGACGACCAACACCCGGCCAGCTTTCGGCGCTATCTGCGGGAACGCTTCGTGGAACGCGCCGGGCCGCCGCGGGGCGTGCACTGGGTGCGGGGCGACGCGGCCGATCCCGCGGCCGAGTGCCGTCGATTGGGCGAGATCATCGCCGAGCACCCCATCGACGTGGCCCTGATTGGCATCGGCGAGAACGGCCACCTGGCGTTCAATGATCCGCCCGCCGACTTTGACACCGAGGAGCCCTATCTCGTCGTCGATCTGGATGAGCGCTGCCGCCGCCAGCAGCTTGGCGAGGGCTGGTTTGCCACGCTCGACGAGGTGCCCCGGCGGGCGATCTCCATGAGCATCCGGCAGATCCTCAAAAGCCGCTCGATTATCGTGTCCGTGCCCGACGAGCGCAAGGCCCAAGCCGTCCGCGACGCCCTCGAAGGGCCCCTCACCAACTGCTGCCCGGCCTCGATCCTTCGCGAGCACGGCGATTGTCGCCTCTATCTCGACGCCGCCGCGGCCTCGCGGCTGGGGCGGTAAGGGGCTCAGAATGCGGTCCGTCGCCTTGATCGATCTGCAGGTCAACGGATACCACGGCGTCGACTTCTCCGATGGGCAACTGACCCATGACGGGTTCACCGAGGCCTGTGAGCAACTGCTGGACGCCGGGACGGGGGCTTTCTTGGCCACGCTGATTACCGCATCGCCGGAGGTCTACGAACACAACCTGCCGCTCATCGCCGAGGTCGTTGCATCGGGGCGATTTGCCGGCCAATTGCTTGGGGTACACCTGGAAGGCCCCTTCCTCAATCCCGCCGAGGGGGCCCACGGCAGCCATAACCCGCGGTGGATCGTCCCGCCAGACACCCACCTGCTCGACCATCTGCTCGATCTGGCCGACGGTTGCGTGCGTCTGCTCACGATCGCCGCGGACGTGCCCGGCGCCGACGACCTCACCCGGCACGCACGACGGCGGGGGGTCGCGGTGTCCCTTGGCCACCACCTGGCCACGCCGGACGATCTGGCCCGCCTGCATGCCGCCGGCGCCGCGGCCCTGACCCATCTGGGTAATGGCATGCCCGCCATGGTGGACCGGCACGCCAATCCCCTGTTCGCCGGATTGGATGCGGATGGACTGTCGGCCATGATTATCACCGATGGCCATCACCTGCCGCCGCCCCTGATCAAGACCATCGTGCGAACGAAGGGCCCGGCCCGCTGTATCGTCGTCAGCGACGCCTCGCCGATCGCGGGTCTGCCGCCCGGCCGGTACCGCACCCTCGGCAACGACGTGATTCTCGAAGTCGGCGGCCGATTGTACAATCCGAAGACCGGCTACCTGGTGGGCTCCTCGGCCACGATCCTGGACTGTATGAACCACCTGGCCTCGCTGAATCTGCTCGCTACCGACGAGCTGATCGCCACGGCCTGGACCCGTCCGCTCGGCCTGATCGGCGTCGATCCGGCGGACGTGCGGCCTCGACGAGCCGTGACCTATGACGAAGACAACCGCCGTTTCATCCTGGACTATTGACGATTGAACGGAAAATGCAACGGACACTCAGTACGTGTCATTCCTGCGAAGGTCGACGACACGCCTTGGCGGGCAGGAATCCACGCCTGGCGCGTGTAGCGTGGACCCCGGATCAAGTCCGGGGTGACAGGGACGTATGGCCTGGGTCTCATTGACCGTACAAAATCCAATAGAAGCGCGACGGTCAACAGGGCCTCGAACGGAAAGGAACGACCATGCTCGGTCTGGAACTGCTCGACTGGCTGATCCTCCTGGCGTACCTGGTGGGCGTGACCATTATCGGCACCTGGGCCGCCCGACGCGTCACCAGCGCGGCCAGTTACTTCATCGGCGACCGCAAGTTCGGCAAGGTCATGATGATGTTCTTCATGTTCGGATCGGGCACGCACTCCGACCAGGCGGTGGGTGTCGCTTCCAAGACCTACCAAAGCGGTGCGTCAGGCATCTGGTATCAGTGGCAGTGGCTCTTCGCCACGCCCTTTTACTGGATCGCCGCGCCGCTGTTTCGACGCATGCGGGCGGTCACCACCGGCGACTATTTCCAGGCCCGCTACGGTCCCAGCGTCAGTGTGCTCTACGCCGCCGTCGCCATGATGCAATTCACCGTCATGATCGGCATGATGCTCAAGGGCAGCGCCGCCATGGTGGAAGCGGTCACGGGCGGTGCGATCAGTGCGACGATCGCCATGATCGGCATGACGGTGATGTTTGTCATCTATGGTCTGGCCGGCGGCATGAGCGCGGCGATCGTCACCGATTTCATTCAAGGGGTCCTGACCATCTTTTTCTCGTTTCTGCTGCTTCCATTCGCGTTGGAGGCCGTCGGCGGGTTGAGCGGCCTGGCCACCACCCTCGACCCGGAGAAGCTCCATATCGTCGCCCCGCGTGAAATTACCGCGTTTTACATCGCCATCATTGCGATCAACGCCCTGATCGGCTGGGCGACGCAACCTCACACGATGGCCGTTTGCGCCGCGGGCAAGACCGAGATGGAAGGTCGCGTCGGCGTCACGTTCGGCATGTTCGGCAAGCGCATCTGCACCATCGCCTGGATGCTCACGGCGCTGTGCGCACTGGCCCTGTACACCGGTACCGAACTGGACCCGGATCAAATCTACGGCACGATGGCCGCCGAACTGTTGCCCAAAGTCGGGGCCGGGCTGATCGGACTGTTCATCGCGTGCATGCTGGCCTCGGTCATGAGCTCGTGCGATGCCTTCATGGTCGCCGCCGCGGGATTGTTCACCGAGAACCTGTACAAGAAAATCGCCGGGACCGGCCGTCCCGACCGCCATTATGTCTTGATCGGACGGCTGGCTTCACTGACCATCGTTGTGGCCGGCATCGCATTCGCTCTTACGCTTGAGAGCGTCGTGGACGCTCTGGAGATCTTCTGGATGGTCGCCGCGATGATGGGCATCGCGTTCTGGGTGGGGCTTTTCTGGCGACGGGCCACCGTCGCGGGCGCCTGGGCCGGCACGCTGGCCAGCTTCGCCGTGATGTTGTTCACCAGCCGTATCGCCTTCGGCCGGCGTGTGCTGTGGGACTTCAATGAGCAATTGGCCGGTTATCTGCCCGACGCCTTTCTCTACGAGGGTCGTCTGCTGTTGAGCTGGCAGATGGTCTTCTACCTGGTCACCGGCCTGGTGGTCCTGGTCCTGGTCAGTCTGCGGACCCGCCGTGTCAATGCGGAGAAGCTTGATCGACTCTACGCGTGTCTCCGCACGCCCATCGGACCGAATGAGCCGGAAGCCGCCCCCTTCACGTTGCCACCCGGTATCCCGCCCGCGCCGCGGCGCGTTTTGTGGGATCACCCGGATTTCGAGATTCCCCGCCCCACACTCGTCGGCATGGCCGGGTTTCTTGCATCCTGGCTGATCGTCGCCGCCCTGATCGCCGTGGTCTACTGGATCGTTCCGCAGCCCTGACGCGGCGTGGCGCCGCTCGTGCTGCCGCCCCCGCGTCCGGCTGTGCGCGGCGCGAGGGGTCCGACACGGATTGTTCCTTGTCCTATCGGATGACCTTGAGTATGGTGGCCGGCGGCCACACGGCCGCCGGGGGCCGGGAATGGGTTATCCGACCCAGAGAGCCCCTCCATCGCCAACAAGCCCTCTGGGGGCCCAGCCAGGGTTGCCGCCCCCCGGCGCAACCCACGGGGACGGAGTGTGAACCAAGCAACGTCTACGGTTTCGCCAAGGCCGATCCACATGCCGCGGATACGCCACAACCTCATGGCCAATATCCTGGGCCGCGCCTGGTCCTTTGGGCTGGCGTTCGTTCTGGTGCCCGTCTATCTCCATTACCTCGGCGTTGAGGCCTACGCCCTGGTCGGGTTTCAGACCCTGCTGACGAACGTCGTGGCCATGTTCGACCTGGGGCTTGGACACACGTTGAACCGGGAGTTGGCGCGATCCTCGATCGACCCCGAAAACAGCGATCGCGGCCGTGTCCTGTTGCATACCCTCGAAACCATTTACCTTATTTTGGGTCTGGTCTTTGCCGCGGCGATCTTCGCCGCGGCGGGCCTGATCGCGGATCGTTGGCTTCAGGGCCGGCGGCTTCCGGTCGATACGCTTGTCACGTCGATCCGCCTGATCAGCGCAAGCATTCTCCTGCAACTGATCTCGCTGTTCTATCAGGCCGGCCTGATAGGCCTGCAAAGGCAGGCCCTGGCCAACGGTATCTGGGCCGCCGCCGCCGCCTTCCGGGGCGTGCTTACCGTATCCGTTCTGGCCTGGGTGGCCCCCACACTGGAGGCCTTTTTCATCTGCCAGGTCGTCGCCCTGGCCCTCAGCGCCGCGGCCAACCGTCTGGCTCTGACCCGAGCCCTTGGCCCCATCCGTCGTTCGGCGTGGTTTCAACCGCGGATGCTCCGCGAGGTGCGACACTTCGCCGCGGGGGTCTTCGGCTATAACCTCGCCGGCGGCGTGCTCACCCATCTCGATAAGGTCCTGCTCAGCCGCATGATCTCCCTCGATGCGCTGGGATATTACATGCTTGCCTCGACCGTCGTCCAACTCCTGGGATCGATTGTCCAGCCCGTGAACCGAGCGATCTTCCCGCGCTATACCCAACTTTGGGAACAGGCCGACCGGGCGACGCTCAGCAGCCTGCACCACGCCAGTTGCCAGCTTGTGTCGATCATCGTCATGCCCGCCACCGTTATGCTGACCCTCTTCGCCCGCCCGGCCATGTTCGCCTGGACGGGCCAGTCCCATGTGGCGAATCAGACCGCCCACCTGGTGGCTCTTCTGGCCATCGGCATGACTTGCACCGCGCTGGCCATGCGCTTTAGCCAGTTGCTTCTTGCCTCCGGTCGATCCTATGTTCCCATGTGGGTCAACATCGCGTCACTCATCGCTTTTCTGCCCTTGTTTGCAGTTCTGGTCCGGCGATGGGGCGTGATCGGGGCCGCGGCCGCGTGGGTGATCGCGACCGTTGCGGGCAGACTGCTTATCCTTATCCCTTACGCCAGCCGCGTCATTCTCAAGCAGTCGCCCTTACGCTGGCTGCTGGCCGATGTGCTGGCCCCCGGCGCCGCGGCCGCCACCGTCGGTCTGCTGGTTCGCTACGTTGTGCCTCACCCCAGCGACCGCTGGCCTTTGGCGGTCTTCCTGGGCGGCGTCGGCGTGGCCATGTCGATCGCTGCCGCCCTGGCCTGCGGCCATATACGCCGATGGGTCCTCGAATTCATCATCGCCTGGTTCGCCCGCCCCGAACGGATTGGCCCACCGCCGCGTGGATACGAATGAACAGGTTCTGTGAACAAGCGGTCCGTTTGCCTGGCCATCGTGGCGGCGGGAACGCATGCCCATAAAGCTGGCAGCCGACGAGGTAAGCACGCCATGGTTCTCATGATCTGCTATGCCCGGTCGGGCGGCACGTTGCTCAATCGCTGCCTGGGCGCGTTACCTGACGTGGTGATCCTCAGCGAGGTTCACCCCCTCGGCGGGGGCACGGGAGCGCCCGGCACGCCGGCTTTGACGACCGTGCGCGACCAAGCTGCCGCCTGGTACGGCATCACCTTGCAGTCCGAGGATTTCGTGGAGAATCTTGTCGAACTCGAGAACCATTGCGACCGCCGCGGCCTTCACCTCGTGGTGCGCGAGTGGTCGTTCCTCAACTTTACCCCCTGTCCGGAGAACGACCACCGCCCGCCGAATCGTCTGGTGACCTTCGAGGCTCTTCGGGAACGCTGCCCCGTGCGTCCGTTCGCTTTTGTCCGGGACGCTATCGACGTGTGGCTTTCGCGGTCGGTGCCGCTGGAGGAGTTCGCCGAGCCGTACCGGCGCTATGTGCAGGCCCTCGTGGACTCCCAGATGCCGATCTTTCCGTACGAGGATTTCTGTCGCGATCCCGACCACCAGATGCGGCGCCTCTGCGCCGTCTGCGAGCTGCCCTTCAGCGGCGATTATCGTCAATACGAGCAGTTCACCCGCGTGAACGGGGACGTGCAGGGCCCGTCCCGCGGACGCAAGCAGGGCGGCTTCGCTATCCTGCCGCGTCGGCGGATCGGGCCCGCACAACGCGCGCAGCTACGTGCCTGTGCCGCCATCCGCCGGGCCAATGAACTCCTGGGCTATCCCGTGGACTACGCCGCCCGGCCGCGTGAAGGCTATGTCCCCTATCTGCGGCGCACCGTCGGCCGAGTGTTTCACCGTGGTCGACCCATCGAACGGCCTGCGACTTCGACCCACCTGGAGCCAGGAGCGTCATGACCGACACCCCCGTTGATTTCGTGCATGTCGGCTTGCCCAAGGCCGCCTCGACCTGGCTGCAGCAATGCCTGTTTCCACAATTGTCGGCGGTCGTTCTAGGGGCCGGCGACCCGCAGGACGCCATTAATCAAGCCTTCGTCGCGGAGGTCCGGACGATCGTGATGTCGCCCGATCACGTGTTCGACCGTGATCGCTTCGCCCGGCGCATCGACGCGTTGTTCGCCGCGCGCCGACAGACGTTTCCCGCACCCTCGCCGACGCCGAGATTGCACGGCCTGTCGCACGAGGTTCTCTCGGGCCTGTCGCTGACCGGCCGTAACGCCGCCTTTGTCGCCCGAACACTGCGGACGCTCTACCCACGGGCCAAAGTCCTTCTCTTCATCCGAAATCAGCGCGACATGCTGATCTCATCGTACATGCAGTATATCCGAATGGGCGGCTGGGCCTCGTTCAGGCGATTCCTCATGGACCCGGCCATCTCCGGTGAGTCTCCCGATCCGGGTGTGCTGCGGAACACGCTCCTGGTGGAGTACTTCAAGTACAGCCGCCTTGTCGAGCTGTACCGCGATCTGTTCGGTGCGAACCTGCTGGTCGAGTGTATGGAGCGGTTGTGGACCGACCGCCCGGCGACGGTCGAGCGGCTGTGCCGCTTCCTTGGCGTGCCGGTTCCGGCCAGCCTTGACGACCGCCGGACCAACGTGCACTTTTCGTCGACGACGCTTGCCATCATGCGCCACATGAACCGCGTTTTGAAAAGTCGTCGGCACAACCCACGCGGTGTGATCCCGGATGGCTGCGCCGTCTGGCTCTACCAGACGCTTCGGCCGGGGCGCGCCCGCGCCCATCCCATGGCCGACAATCCCTACATGCTCAGCGCCGACCTCCAGCATTCGCTGGCCTTGCGCGTGGCGGGCCGCCTGAATCGCCTCTTTGACAACCGCTGGATCAAACGCACCGGCGCGGATTATTTCCGCACGTTGCCCGCCGACTACCGCGAGTGGCTCTTCGAGGAGTACCGTCGCGACAATCGCCGTACCCAGGCATTGATCGAAACCGACCTGGCCGCCGCCGGATATCTGCTGTGACGGAGCGCCCTGCCCATCCCGATGCCGCTGTCTGCCGTGCCGCGGACGTGCCGTTGCTGGTCGTCTCCTGCGACGCCTACAGCGACCTGTGGCGGCCGTTCTTTGCCCTGTTCCATCAACGCTGGCCCGACTGCCCGTTTCGTGTCTACCTCGGCACCAACGAAAAGAGCTTTGACGATCCGCAGGTCACAGTCCTTCACTGCGGTCCGGACCGCCCCTGGAGCGTTAACCTGCGGCAGATGCTTGACCAGCTTGGCGGCGAATACGTGATCCTCTTGCTCGAGGACTTCTTCTTGTTACGACCCGTGGAATCCGACCGCCTCCTCCGACTTGTTCAGCTCGGCCTCGATCACCACGTCGGCTGCCTGCGTTTGTATTCGATCCTGCCGCCGCCGCATCCGTTGCATCACGAGCCCGGTTTGGGCGGCTTCGGGCCGGGCGACCCCTACCGGGTCACGCTGCAGGCGGCCCTGTGGCGCGTGGAAACGCTCCACCGTCTGCTGATCCCCGGTCTGAGTCCCTGGCAATTCGAGCTCATCGGAAGCCAACTGAGTGAAACCCTCGATGAGCCTTTTTGGGGCGTTTATGAGCCGCCGATCGTCTACGAGCACGTGATCGAGAAGGGCCGCTGGAAGCCCGCCGGCCTGGCCCTCTGTCGCGAGGCCAGCATCGAGATCGACCTGGCGGCGCGACCCACCTTCACCGACGAGGAATGGCGCTCTTACAAACGCATTCACCACATTCAGGCCCGTCTGGCCACGCTCCGGGCTGAAACCGTCCGCGCCTTTCTCACTGGCCGACGACAAACAGGGCTGAGCCTGGCCGTTCACTACCTTTGCCGACGACCCCTTTCTGTTGGTATGCTCGCCGTGGTCGTGTTCGGTCTTCTGGGCCCAGGCCCTCTGAATCGACTGCGCCGACTTCATGTGCGCGCCAAGCTCCTGGCCATCCGCTGTCGCCTCGCCCGCTCCACGCACAAAGCCCAGGTCGTTACCCATGCCCGAAAACGCGCAATCTCGCCGTGATGCGAGCGGTTCGCCGGCGGGCAAGGACCCCACGGTGACCGTCCTGCTGAGTGTCTACAACGGCGCACCTTACGTGCGATCCGCGGTTGCCTCGATTCTCAACCAGACCTTTGCCGACTTTGAGTTCCTCATTATCGACGACGGCTCCACGGATGGCACCCGCGTCGTACTGGACACGTTTGCCGACCCGCGCATCCGGCGCCTCGTCCATCCGACCAACCGGGGCTTGTCGGTGTCCCTCCATGAAGGTTTGGCCCGGGCCCGCGGCCGCTACATCGCCCGACAGGATGCCGATGATATCTCTTTGCCCGAGCGTCTCGGCCGTCAGGTGGCGTTTCTTGAAGCCCATCCCGATGTGGCCGTCGTCGGCGGCCAGGCACGACTCATCGACGCCACGGGTCGCCCCATCCGGGCCCGCATGCTGGCCAAGCCATTGTCCCGCGTGGGTGTCCGATTCAAGGTGATGTTCGACGGCCCCTTAATCCACTCGGCCGTCATGTTCCGCCGCGCTCTGGTCCGCGACGGGTTCGGCGGATACAACCTGGCGTGGCCGACCTACGAGGATTATGAGCTCTGGTCACGTCTGACCGAGGCCGGTTGTCCCATGGCTAATCTGTCCGACGTCCTGCTTGAGCATCGCCACCATGCCGCCTGTATCACCTGCACGTATGACCCTCTCGCCGCCGAACGCGTCCGCAACCGTATGCGGGCCAATTTGCAGGCCATCTGCCAATGCGACGACGACTTCGCCGATTGGCTCGACTTCTGGACCGCCGTCCTGTTCGCAAAGGTCCTGCCGCCACCCTCGCGCAGCGGCCCCGCGCTAAAGGCGCTCGACCGAATCCATCGGCGGTTTACACGGTTGCACACGGAGCCCGAGGCCCGCGGCGAGATACGATGGCACCTGGCCTGCACGCTCATGACCGCCTTCCACGGCTGTGTCCGCACGCGTCCGGCGACCGCACTGCGATGCCTGGCCCGTGCCCTGCGAGTCCACCCCGCGGCGACCTTCTCGATCGCCTGGGATTCCGCCTTGCGGCATCTGGCCCGGCTCATTCCGCGGCGGACCGCTTCTGTTGATTCGATCGCCCGACCGACCACACATTCTTCCGAACCCTCCTTATGAACCTGATCCTGCCCCTGTCCCACCTACAGCGTACACGTGTCGCCGTCCTGCTCAGCCTGCTGGTCGCAGTCCCAAGCCTTCTCCTGACCGATCCGGACCAGCGGCTGATCGTGGCGCCGTCGCTGGTCATCTTCGCCACGGCGTTGGTTTTCGCCGGGCTGATCTGGGACCGACAGGGCCATCTGCCCCTGCTGGACCTGGGCGGCCTGTTCATGCTGGCGGCCGTCTGTTACAGCCTGGTGCCCTTCGTAAGTTACCTGCTGTCCGGCATGCGGTACACGCGATTCAGCGCGCCGCAACTGCGGGTCCATCCGCCGTCACCGGACATGTTCGCCGCCGTCGCCTGGCGATACGTGGTGTTCATCGTCTGCTTCGCCGCCGCGCACCTGGCCGTCCGCGGCGTCGAGCCCCGCCGCCGGCCACCGTTGCGCCTGCCCCCCGGCCATGTCCTCGCCGGCGTAGTAATCCTTTGGGCCGGCGCTCTGGCGGTGTTCGCCGTTCTGTGGTGTTATGGCATTGATCTCGATCCGTCCTACGCCGCCGATGTGAAGCTCGCTCGCAGCCGATTTGTCGCGCTGCCCCTCTTCGCCCAGCAAATCATCCAAAACCTGTATGAGATCCGCATCGGTCTCCAAGTGGCTCTGCTGGTCGTCCTGATACGATTCTGGAGCCGGCCCTGGGCCCGTGTTGTGCTGCTCGGTTGGATCCTCCTGATGGTCTGCACGCGGGTACACGGACTCCAGGCACGAACCGACACGGCCGCCACGCTGCTGGCTCTGGTCGTGCTCTATCACACGTTCGTGCGGCGCATCCCCCTCGGTGTCCTTCTCGCCGGCGGTCTTGCTGGCCTGATCCTGTTCATGGCCATCCCCATCGTTCGCAACGAGCTTGACTTTGTGGAGGGCCTCAGGGCGCTGGGTCACTGGTGGACCGACGCCGACCGGGCGTCCCGCTTTTCCCGGATGAACGAGTTTCAGAACGGCTTTGCGGGGGCCTATGACCTTTACCGGCTCAAACGCACGCACCTGCTACCCGATGTACCCTGGCAGCTCCGCGCGGCGGATATCACGGTTCTGCTGCCACGACAGCTCTTGCCCTTCGAGAAAATCCATCCCCAACTCTGGTACAGACACGAAGTGGCCGACACTAGAGGATTCTTCATACTCAACCCGATCGGTCAGGCGATTCTCGGGCTGGACTGGATCGAGCTGATTCTGCGGGGGGGACTCCTCGGCATGTTCTTCGGAGCCGTGCACCGTTGGTATGCCCGCCAGCCGGATCGTTTCTGGACCGTGTGGCCGTACGCTTGGCTGGCCGTCTATTCCTACGCGGCGATCCGCACCCCGACCTTCATCCACCTCTACTGGATCGTCTACCGTATCGTGCCCACCGCCCTGGCCGTCTGGCTGTTGGCTCAGTGCTTGAGATGGTTCAGGCCCCGCCCGGTCCATGAGCCCAAGTCCAATCCGGCCGAAGCACCACATCGTATTCTGCACATCACCAGCCACGCCAGCGGGGGCGGAGCCGAAGCTCACATGGGCTATCTTGCCGGCCGTTCTGCGCGGCGAGGCTACGATGTTCACGTGGCCTACCTTCACCCCGGCCCCAGCGGGCCTGCACAACCTGGCCCGCGTCTGACCTTCCACCGTCTGGGGCCTCGCCGCAACCACGATCCGCGTTTGCTGTGGGACCTGCTGCGACTGGCCCGCCGCGTCCGACCCGATGTCATACACACCTGGACGCCGCAGATGGACGTCCTGGGTGGTCTGGTGGCTCGCCTGACCGCTATCCCCTGGATTCTCAGCGAGCAGACCTCTGTTCCAGCATGGCCCATCGCGTGGAAGAACGTCCTGCGAACGCGAGTGGCCAAAAGGGCCCATGCGATCATCGCAAACTCCTCCGAGGGGTGCGACCTCTGGGCGAAGACCTGCCCGGCCGTGCCGCGGTACTTTGTCCCGAACGGTATCCCCCTCGATCGTATCGAGCGCTGTGGCCCCGCCGACAACGCGCCCGACAGCGATTCTCTGCGCAACGCTCGGCGCATCCTGTACGCGGGGCGGCTGGTGCCCCTCAAGAACGTCGCATCCCTGCTCGATGCGGTTGCCCTGCTCCGTCGGATCACCCCCGCGCACCTTGTGCTTTGCGGCGACGGGCCGCAACGGGCCGAACTCGAAGGCCGTGCCCGCGAACTCAACATTACCGAGCAAGTCCGGTTCCTGGGGCACGTGGAGCCTGAAACCGTCTGGGCCCACATGAAACGCGCGGCGGTTTTCGTCAATCTCAGCCGATTTGAGGGCTGCCCCAACGCCGTTCAGGAGGCGATGGCCTGCCGCTGTCCCCTCCTCCTGTCCGACATCCCCGCCCACCGCGAGCTGGCGAGCCCCGATGCGGCGATCTTCGTGGACGGCTCGTCCCCACCGGCCATCGCCCGGGCCCTTGAGCGGATTCTCGGCGACCCGGACGCCGCCCGACAACGCGCTCGCGCCGCCTACACGATGGTCTTGGGTTTTTCCATTGAATCCATGGTGGAGAAATACGAAGATTTATATGATGGCGTCGTCGCCGGCCGGGTCGCGCCGCGCCGGCGGCCGGCTTCGAATGTTTTGACGAGATGAACCGGATCTATCATGGCAGCGTCAGAATTGCAGAATCCGACCGATCGTGATCGTTTTCACGAACTGGCCGCCCAGCAACGGACCAGCCTGTGGGCCGAGTTTTGGGACTTTCTCAAGCACAATAAGAAGTGGTGGCTCCTGCCCATTATTCTGGTGCTGCTGCTGCTCGGCGGCCTGGTGTTGATCACGGGCAGTGCCTGGGCCCCATTCATCTATACACTGTTTTGAGCGGCGGTGTCGTCGCGCGATTGCGCGTCGACGTCACCGCATGTCCATTGGAAGGACCGTGAGCTCATGGAGATCGCCCACGTCTTGCGTTGCATGGCCCCCCGTATGACGGGTCACGTGCATTCCGTCACCGGCTTCGGCGCCGTCATGGCCGCTTGGGGGCACGACGTGACCTACTGGAGTGCCGCCCACGCCGAGGACCGTCGCCGACTGGGATCGCCCAATCCGTCGATGCGGGTCTTCGACATGCAACGACCCCATGGCTGGTTTTACTCGCCGGCTCTGGCCCTGGCCTTGAAATACGAGATTGGGGACATTGATCTCGTCCACGTTCACGGCCTCTGGTCACATCCCAATTGGGCCGGCGTTCGTGTCGCCGCCCGTGCAGACGTCCCTTGCCTGTTGAGTCCGCACGGGGAATTGTCGCCGTGGGCCCTGCGGCGGACCTGGGCCAAGCGGCTCAAGAAGGCGATGTTTCTGGCCAGTCTCGGCCGATCCATCTTCCGCGGAATTCACTGTCTGCATGCCCTCAGCCGTACGGAGGCCGGCGCGTTTCGCCAAGCCGGCTACCGCGGCCCCGTCACCATCGTCCCCAACGGCGTCGACGCCGGGCAATTCGCCGAACTGCCCGATCCCGACTGTGCCGAACGGGACTTTCCCGAATTGTCCGGCCGACGTGTGATTCTCTTTATTGGCCGAATCAGCCCCGAAAAGGGTCTCGACGCCCTGCTCCCTGCCCTGGCCCATCTGGTCCAGAAGCCGTCCTTCGATGATGTCCTGCTGGTCCTGGCCGGTATCGACGATGGCGGGCACATAACCCACATCCGCGACCTGATCGACCGTTTGGGGCTGACCGAGCACGTGCTGCTGCCCGGACGCGTGCATGACAAGGCCAAACAACGCCTCCTGGCTCGATGCGATTTGTTCGTCCTGCCCTCCCACAGCGAGGGCTTCAGCATGGCCGTCCTCGAGGCGCTGGCCTCGGCCCGGCCCGTCCTGGTTACCCCGGCGTGCGGTTTTCCCGAAATCGTACACGCGCAAGCCGGCCTGTGTCGCGCTGCTCAACCCGAGGCCTTGGCCGAGGGCCTGAGACGCCTGCTCGAGCTGGCCCCCGAAGATCGCGACACGATGGGCCGTCGCGGGCGTCGGCTTGTGCTGGATCGCTACGCGTGGCCACAACAGGCCGCCCGGATGCTGAACGTGTATCGCGCGATGCTCGAAGGCCGGGAGATTCCCGAAGAGCCACAACCAGATGAGGCCTTTGCCGAGGACTCCCGTGTCGACCTGGAACCTTCTGCCGCCTGCTCCGCCCAATGCCTCGAATCCTGATACTCTACCATTATTTCCATCCCGACCCCGTGGTCAGCGCCGCCCTTTATGCCGACCTGGCGGCCGACCTGAACCGCCGCGGTTGGCACGTGACCGCCATGCCGTCCAATCGTCTGTACGCCGATCCGCACGCCTCCCTGTCCGCTCGCGAGGCGTGGCAAGGCGTCGATATCCGCCGTATCTGGCGGCCGCCCCTGTCGCAGCAGGCCGCCCTGGGCCGCATACTCAACGCCTTTTGGCTCCTCGCCGCCTGGAGCCTGGCGGCACTGCGCCGCTGGTCGCTGCCCGACGTGGACGTGGTCCTGATCGGCACCGATCCGATTTTCAGCGTGCTTGTCGCGTTGCCCTGGAAGTGGTTTCGCCCGCGCACCCGCCGCGTACACTGGTGTTTCGACCTCTATCCCGAGGCCGCCGAGGCCGACGGGCTGCTCCGCCCTGACGGCCTGCTCGCCCGCCTCCTGCGGCGGCTCCTGCAGCCGGCGTACCGCGCGTGCGATCTGGTCGCCGACATCGGTCCCTGCATGCGACGCCGGTTCGAGAAGTACGCGTTCAACGCCAAAAGGGTCACTCTTACCCCCTGGGCGCTGACCGATGTCGAGCCGGACCGGCCCGAACCGGAGGACCCGGGTTCGTCGGATGCCGGCAACGGGCTCCAACTGCTCTACTCCGGCAGCCTCGGCCGTGCCCACGACGCGACGCCCATCCTCGCTCTGGCCCGCCGTCTGCGAGACGTGCCGATCCGGTTCGTTTTCTGCATTCTCGGCCCGGCCGATCGCCGCCTGGCTCGGTCGCTGGAAGAAGACGATCGCAACATCCAACTGTGGGAGCCCGTGCATCCGGAACAGCTCGCCGACCATCTGCGTCAGGGAGACATCCACGCCGTCAGTCTTCGGTCCGAATGGACGGGCACGGTCGTCCCCAGCAAGTTCTTCGCGTCGCTCGCGGCCGGTCGGCCCGTTCTCTTCTGCGGTAATCGGCAGTCCGCGCCCGCACAGTGGATACAACGTTACCAGGTCGGCCATGTTTTCGACGCGAACGCCCCCGAGTCCGCTGAGCACTGGCTACGCGGACTCTTGGCCCAGCCGAGCGAACTTCGCTCTTTGCAGCAGCGCTGCTTTCAGGTATACCAGAAGCACTTCTCAAGACGGATCGTGGAAGACCGATGGGAGCGGCACCTCCAAAAACTGACAAGCCCCACCGCCAGGCCGAGACCGTTGAGACCGTCGGGCCGGTAAAGGCGTTTCGTTCCGCCCGACCGGGCATGAGCGCCGTGCGGGAGTCTCTTCTCCCATCGGCTGCCTCCCCTACGATGCCCCCGGCTCAGGGCGGCCTTTCACCCATGGGCCGTGTGCTTCTCATCCTGCTCGACGTGACCGTGGTTACCGCCGTATTGCCTTTGGCCTTCTACATCCGCAGCGCCGCCGAACTCGTCGGCCCGCGGCTCTGGCAATACCGCCACGCCTACCTCCTGTTGGCCGTGCTCCACGTGGTCCTGCTGGGCCTGGTCGGAACCTACAAGCGGCGGTTTCGCTCGTACTGGCAGGTCTTCGGTCGTATTGCCTGCGGCGCCGCACTGGCCGGGTGTCTGGCCGCCGCCTTCCTGTACCTCTTTCGCATGCGATGGGGCTCTTTCCCCAGCGGGGGCCTGCTGATCGCCTTCGGCTTGACCGTCCTCGGCCTGTTCAGTCTGCACGCTCTGATCCTGAGCTGGGCTGACGCCGTCCGACGCCGCGTTGTATTGGTGGGGTCCGACAGACAGGCCGACGTCTTCACCCGCGGCAAGCACGTCGAGACCTTCCGGATAGATCATTTTGAGGATCTCGTGAACTACCCCGAATTCGACGAGGTTATCCTCTGCAAGCGCATCCACGACGAAAGGACGCTCAACCTGCTGCTGCATCTCCTTCAGCAACTCAAGACCGACGTTTACTTCGCTCCAAGCCTCTATGCCCGCCTGCTGTCCGACGGCTTCAATGGCAACGGCCGGGCCCGGTTCCTGGCCACCTTTATCGGCCGAAAGACCGACTTGCAGGAATCCCTCATGCGGGCACTGGATGTCGTCGGCAGCATCCTGCTGGGGGTGGTCACCGCCCCCGCGTGGCCCTTCATCGCCCTGGCCGTCAAGCTCTCCGGTCCGGGACCCGTCTTCTACGCACAGGACCGCGCCGGAAAGGACGGACGGGTCTTCACCCTCTACAAGTTCCGCACCATGCGCTGCGGCACGGCGTTCCGTCCTTTCCTTGCCCCGGCGCGGGAAAATGATCCTCGTGTGACTCGCATCGGGAGGTTTCTGCGACGGACGCGCCTGGATGAACTGCCCCAGGTGATCAATGTCCTTCGCGGCGAGATGAGTCTGGTGGGGCCTCGTCCGGAGAACCTCAAACGAATCCGGCAACATCGCGCCCTCCAGGGCCTCCGCCTGGCCGTGCGCCCCGGCCTGACCGGGCTGGCCCAGGTCCGCAGCCTTTACGACGTTCACCCACGCCACAAAATCCGGTATGATTACCTGTACATCCAACGCCGCAGCGTCCAACTGAATCTCTACATCCTGTGGCGCACCATCCCGGTTGTTCTGGCCGGTCGCGGCCAATAGGGGCCTTTACCGTACCACCCGGCTGACGATGACCCTGGCCGATGAGTCACGCTTGAGGGCAAACGAGGCGGCCTCCTCCAACGGCACACCGAAATCCCGCCGCGATCGGCCGGGCCGCACGTCTTCCACAACCACGCTTACGTCCGCCGGCATTCGACGGACGTCACGACCGGGCGCATCGGCGGCCCTGTGGAAAAGTAGATGCCCAAATTGCGGATCGGGCAAATACCTCACGCCCTCTCGATCGGCATACAGGGCGATCCGTGGATCGAACACGGCGATCACGGTTCCCTCGTCGGTGTTCCGCGCGATCCACTGTGCGGCATCCCGGTAGCCCTGCTTATCCGCGCGCATCGGACGGATCAGCTTAGGCACGCACACGGCCAAGCCCACGACCAGCAGAATCCAAAAAACTCGATCAGCGGCGGTGGTTGCATCCGTCTTCTCGTGATCCGCGCTCCGGCGTGACACCCACCACCGCGCCATTATCCGTAGCCCCGCCGGCACGTAGAAACACGCCACCACCGTCAGGGTCAGCATGTATCGTCGGCTGACATGTGGCTCCACCCACACATACCGCACCACGCACAACAGGACGTTGACCAGCAGGAGGCCGCCCACCATGAAACGTTCAAGCTGCCAGTGCCGCGAACGAACCAGACCGATCCCTCCAATGGCCGCCGCGACGGCGAAAAACCACATCAGGTTCTCGGCCAGCGCCTCAATCGTTGCGGCCAGCCCCTGGATCACACGTCCTGCGCCGGTGACCGCCTCTTGAAGCGACCAGCCAGCTTCCTGCCGCAACGACGCCCGATCATCGAATCCCGCCGCAGCGTCTGCCCCTTCGTCCATCGCATTGAATCGTTCGGGAATGACAAATCCCTGCTTGGCCCCGACCACCCACACGGCCCCGGCAAAGCACACCCACAAGCCGCCTGCCGCCATCAGCAAACGCCTGCGCGTCCAGCCCGTGGCCGCCGGCCGCAACCAACGCCACCCCAGCCAGCACGTCCCCAGCAACGCCCCTTGTGCCGCCACCAGGTGCACCGCGCACCCCAGGCCCGACAGCACACCGGCGGCGGCGAACCACCGCGTCCGTTCGGTCAGGATGCCACGCATCACGGCCAGCAACCCGATCCCGATGAACAGTGCAGAGGTCCAGTCCCGCAGCGCATCGCTGCCCCAATGGGCCGGCTCGGGCAGGGCGATCAAGACCACCATTCCCACCAGGCAATCCTTGGGCTCCACCAGGATTCGCCCCAAGCGATAGAACACCAGCACCGCCAGCACGCGGCAAAAAAGCGCCACCGCCTGGGCCGTGTAGATCCACGTCGGCCCGCCCGGACCGGCCCCCAAGGTCGTGGCCAGCCGCCAAGCACGCGCCACGAGCCAGGAATATCCGAGGAAATTGATCTCCGGTGGCTTGCCGCCCGAATCCATGAGCCGTTGAGCCTGCCTGATGTGGTACACCCCATCGTCGGCGATCAGCACGCTCGTAAGAAGAAGATAGAGCCCCAACCCGGCGGTCAGAGCGACCATGACGGCCATGAACCTCAGTTCCTGACGCGGCGTGAGCGGCACCGGGGGTCTTAATTGCACCAGTCCGTGGTCCAGTCGGGTCATACAGCAACGGCCCGTCTCTCTGAGTGTCATTGCATCCTCAAGTCAAGCCAAGGATACGCTGTGGAAGGTGGGTAAGGCAAGGCCGGATGAGTCGAAAGCACGATTTCAGACACTCCCATGGCCCGTGGAACAGCCTCAAGGAGCGCAAAAAAAGAGCCGCCTTGAGACGGTCTCGTAGTAATCTGATCCGGGTGAAATCGGCCGACAGCCTGGCGGCCCGCGTGCCACTGCCGGATGCCACCGATATGTCGGCCTTTCCTTGGCCGCTCGGCGGACCCCTTCCCAGATACTCGGCTGGCTCAAACTGAATCGTTCGACGCATCATTCTTCCCCCCAAGAAACTGCCGACTCCCATCGTTCAAAGATGATTGTAGCACTTTCAGCAATGAATGTCAATGAAAAACTAAGATGATGTGAATTAAAAATTAACACACTTGGCAGTATTTGGCCTGAAGACTCGTGATTATCGGACGGAACCGCCCGATCTTGTTTTTTCAAGTTGGTTCGCGCTTCCGGCAATGGGCCGGCTCCCCCAAAAGCCCCCCTCCTCCCACCGGCGGCTCATCGGCGATTGACGGCACTCGCGGCCCTGTCAGACCGACGGGCCCTGCTCATCACCTTGCCGTCTACCGCGAACCAGGAACAGGACGACCAGAGGGCCGAATACCAGAAGCAGAAGGCCGTTGATGACCCAGACCGACTGCGGAATGTGCCCCATCTGCTTTTGCCGATCACTCAATACAGCCCACCACGTTTCCCAACGCAGGTTCACGGTTACCAGGTTGATCGTGAGCAGGGCCGCTGTCACCGCCGACACCCGCCGCCAATACCCTCGCTGGTCCGTCGGCCTGGACCAGCAGGCTGAGGAGAAAACCACCACAGCCGCCGCGGCCACCAGGATGGCTGTGAGCCAATCGTGTGCCAGCAGGGCCATGACCTCGAGCCAGGCCAGGCCCCCTATCACGCTGCCGGCAAAGGCTCCCAAGACGTTAGACGGGGAAAATACCTGTGCGCCCCGCCGCGGTTCGACATAGGTGCCGTTCTCACGCTGGATCCGTCGCTGGCGTCGGTTCGCCCAGAGGATGGCTGGGACCAGGAGCACGAAATGAGCCCCCATGAGAACCCCGAAAACGGTCCAGTACACCTGCCGCGACACAATGCCCCGAAGCGACAGCCGCAACGTGAAGAAGACCACCGCCACGACCACCAGCACCTCGGCCATGAACGCGACGGCCATCTTGGCCATGAACGCTCGTTCCTTGGGAGATCTCGTGTTGCGAATACTCATCCAGGCCCCGAATATCCCGCCCAACAAACCGAGCACAGGACCGAGCACGGCTCCCGTCAGGCCCGCCGTCAGGGTCCCTTTGGCGGCCGTCCCGCCTTTGATGGCCGCCCCGGCCACGGCGGCGCTGGCGGCCCCCGGCACAAGCGCGGGCAGGGCCGCAATCACCGCAACCGCGAACGCCTTCTTGGGACCTGTGTGTTCGATGAAGTCCTCCACCAGGCCGGCCACTTCGGCGCGCAGGAGCCTGCGCCCCCGGCTGAGCCGCTGCCTGACGGCCTTTTCGCTGAGGTCCAGTTCTTCGGCGACCTGCTTGACATTTCTGCCCTGGCGGTAGAAGAGGACCATGGGCTCGCGATACGTCTTCGGCACGGATTCCAGGGCCGACCACATAATCGCCGCCCGTTCTCTTGACATGGCCGCCTCGTCGGGCGTGGCTTCACCGGAGACGGCCTCCACCGGCTCATCGACACCGGCCAGCTCTGCGCGGCGGGTCTGCTTCCTCAGGTGACTGCGGGCCAAGTTCCGTACGATCGCCACGAACCAGGGACGGAAATGGTCGGGCCCCCTGAGCTGAGTCAGGCTCCGCCAGGCGCGAAGAAACGCCTCCTGGGCCACCTCCTCGCTGGCCGCCACGTTGCCCGTCATGCTGTAGGCGATGCCGCAGGCCAACGATTGGTATCGCTCGACGAGCATCCCGAAGGCCTCCCGGTCGCCCTGGAGGCTTGCGCTGAGAAGCCGACCTTCATCGAACCGCGGGTTGAACATGGGCTGCCTCACTACGAGTCCGGTGCCAATGGTACATCCACTAGCCCAGACTCTCAAGCCAGCCGACAGGTGACAAATGTATGGCAAAAACACGTTGGGGCGGCTGTGCCGGGGGTCAGACGGTCGTCTCAACCGCCGGGGCCCCGAACCAATGCTGCGTGCGCAGGCAAATCTTGACCAGCATGAGCATCACGGGCACCTCGATCAGCACGCCCACCACCGTCGCCAGCGCCGCCCCGGAGGATAGCCCGAACAGCATCGTCGCCGTGGCGATGGCGACCTCGAAATGGTTCGACGCGCCGATCATCGCCGACGGCGCCGCATCCTGGTACGAGAGCCGCAGCAGACGTGCGAGGGCATATCCCAACGCGAAGATCAGGCACGTTTGAATCAACAACGGCACGGCGATCCACACGATCGTCAGGGGATTGCTCAGGATCGTCTCGCCCTTGAAGCTGAACAGCAGCACCAGCGTCGCGAGCAGCGCCACGATGGTGATCGGCGTCAGCACGTGCAGGAACTTTTCCTCGAACCACGCCTGCCCCTTGTGGGCGATGATCCACCGCCGCGACACGTAGCCGGCGGCCAGCGGCAACGCCACATAGATCGCGATCGACAGCAATAGGGCCTGCCACGGCACCGGCAGCCGTCCGACCCCCAGGAGCAGGCCGCCCAGCGGTCCATAGAGAAACAACATGGTCAATGAATTGATCGCCACCATCACCAGCGTGTGCCCATCGTTGCCCCGTGCCAAGTAACCCCAGACCAGGACCATCGCCGTGCACGGCGCGATCCCCAGCAGGATACACCCGGCCAGGTAACTGCGCCATAGCGGGATTTCGAGCATCCGGACGCCCTCGTGCAACACGACCGTGCCCGCCCCGTGCGTGGCGCCGACGGCCAGGTCCAGGCCCAGCGGCATCTTGACCAGGTCGGTCGCCTCGGCGCCGATCAACCCACGAAAGAGCGTGCCGAGGAACAACACCGCGATGGCGTACATCGTGAAGGGCTTGACACACCAGTTGACAAACAGCGTCAGACCCACGGGCCTGATGCTTCTGCCCGCCCGGACGACCTCGGTGAAGTCGATCTTCACCATGATCGGGTACATCATGAAGAACAGGCACACCGCGATCGGGATCGACACCACGGGGGCTTTGTTGACGTAGATCGCCATGCCATCCAAGGTCTGCGCCAGGCCGGGGGCCACCTTGCCCAGGAGAATCCCGGCGGCGATGCACAAAATCACCCATACGGTCAGGTACTTCTCGAAGACGTTCAGCCCTTTGGCCTTTTTCGTGATGCACGTTTCCGCAACCATGCAGGTCTATCCCTTCTTCAGTGACTGTGGCAGGGTTTCGATAAAGGCACGAATCTCGTCCCGCACGCGCCGGTAGATATCCATGGCCTCTTCGGGCGTGTGGGCGGCCCGGGCCAGCCGCGGAGGATCGTCGAAGCCGACGTGGACGACCCGGGTCCTGCCCGGAAACATGGGGCAGGATTCGTGGGCGTGGTCACACACCGTCACGACGTAGTCAAAGTCCACGTCCTTGAGCTCGTCGACGTGCTTGGACCGGTGGCCGGAGATGTCCACGCCGGCCTCGGCCATCACCTGCACGGCCTGGGGATTGAGCCCGTGCGTCTCGACCCCCGCCGAATACGGCTCGATCACGTCACCCTTCAGGTGCCGGGCCCAGCCTTCAGCCATCTGGCTGCGGCACGAATTGCCCGTGCACAGAAAGAGCACCTTCAGCGTCCCGCCCTGCGCCCGTCTCATTGCCTCGCTCATCGAGTGCCCCTACTATCTATCCCGTACCTGTGCGGTTTGATTTCGTTATTCGTCCAGCTTCAACGCCGCCTCGGCCACTCGCGCACCCAGAAGTTGGGCGGACTTGATGCCGAACTCATCTTTCAAGATGTCGTCGTTGTAGGCGTTCCACAGCGTGGCCCCTTGGTGGGCGCTGGGCTTACCACCCACGGCCATCACTTCGTGGCAGAGCATGACGGTCTGAATTTCCTGAATGACCAACTCCTGGCCGCCGTTGCGATACGCCCCCACTGACAGCGCCCCCACGGGCTTGTCGGCCAGCAGGAGCCTCGGCGACCGCAGCGGGGCCAGCCGCTCCAGGAACGCCTTGCACAACGCGCTCATCGACCGAAAGTAGGTCGGCGAACCGATGATCAATCCCCCCAGCGCCGGATCATGGAACTTCGACAGCAAGCCATTAAAATCGTCGTTGAGCGCGGGCGCTTCGGTGGGCTTGGCGCCGCCCTGCCAACCGCCGATCTCGAGACCGCCCAAGTCGATCAGATCGACCTCGATTCGCGGGTCCACGGCCTTGGCGGCATCGAGTGCGACCTTCACCGAGGTGGCCGTCGTCTTGCCCTTGCGGGGGCTGCATGACACGCCCAGGATCACTATCTTGCCGTCCCGCCGGCGCGGCGCTGCCGCGGTCATGCCGGCCCCCATGGCCAAACCCTGCCTCACAAACATCCGTCGATCCATAGGTTCCTCCATCTGCTTAATCATGATGGTTGTCAAAACACCCCCTACGGGGCGACATAGATCATGTACAGCCCAGCCAGGAGCACCAGTACCCCGCAGACACGCTTCAGAATCATCGCGCCGCCGGATCGCTCGCTCCAGTTCATGTACCGCTGGACCCACTCGGTGCACGTCCCGGCAAGAACGATCACCGCACAATGGCCGATCCCGTATGCCAAAAGCAGGATCACGCCATACACGGGGTTCGTCGAGGCCAGCCTGAACGTCACCGCCAGCATCGGCGCCATGTACGCGAACGTACACGGCCCCAGCGCGATCCCGAACACCAGGCCCAGGACAAACGCCGCCAGTAGGCCCTTGCGCCGCATCCGCGCCGCGTCCGGGGCCGAGATCGGCAGCCGGACGACGTCCAACAGGTACAGCCCCACCGCGAAGAAGACCGCCGCAACGAAGTAGTTGCCCCAGCGCCCCACGTCGCCGAGCATCCGGCCCATCATTCCGGTGATCACGCCGATCAGGGCGATGGTCACCAGAATCCCCACGGCGAAGAGCGTCGCGATCACAAAGGCCCTGCGCACGGTGATCCGCCCCTGACCGTTGATGAAGCCGACGATCAGCGGGATGCTCGCCAGGTGACAGGGACTCAGCAGGATGCTGAGCACCCCCCACACCAGCGACGCGGCCACCGCCAAATACCACGCCCCCTCGACGGCACGGGTTAACTCGGTGAACAGCGATTGCATGTCCGCTCCTGCACAAGATGGTCCGCACTGATGACCACGGCTCCAACGCCATGAGCTCTGGGACCCGGCATGGCCACAGGACAACTGCAGGGCCTGCCACCCGACCGGAGTATCGGCGCTACGGCGACTCAACCGCCCCGGTGCCGGCCGTCAGGTCGAAGCCCAACTCCTTCCATTTGGCCAGGATGTCTTCCTTCGACAAGTAACCCTCGTGGCGGAACAGTTCTTGGCCCGAGGGATCCAGGAAGATCTGCGTCGGGATTACGCGGATACTGTAGTGGCGCGCAACGTCCGGCTCCTTCCACACATCGTGATAGTCCACCCGCAGTCGGCCTTTGTACTCGGTTCGCAACTGCTCCAGCACCGGCTCCATCATCTTGCACGCCACGCACGTGCCCGCGCCCAGGTCCACCAGACGGGGCAACGACCTGGAAACGGTGGTGGCCGCGGAGGATTCGGCTACATCGGCCGTCGATGCAGGCGGAGAGTCTGTGGAAGCCGCATCGGTCTCCACCGTCGTCTGCCCCACCATAGGAAGCGAGGCCGGCCCGCCGGCGGCCGCCGACGCCTCGTCCGGCTCCGTCGCCCGACCCCGGCCGTGTTTTATCGCCAAGACCATGCCGACTCCAACCGCCAAGGCCAGCACCGCCAGTAGTTTCATCCATCGGTTCATGCCAGTATCTCCTGGCCACGCCGCACGACCCGCCCGACGGCCTGCTCCTCCGCCGGGCTCTTGCCCTTCTCCAGGCCCAGGTCGGTCACCCGCAGGTGGTCGAATCGTTCGAAGCCCGCCTCCCGCAGCGTCGCCTTGGCGCAATCCAGCCCACAACCGTCAATCACCAGAATCCGCGATGCGGCAGCGGTCGTCTCCATGATAGGCTTGACGCGTCCGCCGACCCCGACCAGGCAGAACATCCGGCCAGCCCCCTCGGTCATCAGCCTCCGCGCGGCCAGATCGGCGACGTGCCCCACGTCGGCCGCCCCACTGCACGCGAAAATCAACGTCGGGCCGCCTTGGCAGACTTGCGGTTCACTCATTGTCCCACCCTTTCCTTGTGCGTGTCATTCTGTCCATGGCGGCCGTTGCCATCTACTGCAGCCATGGCTTGATCTCATCGGGCCCCGCCACCTTGCCGCTCACCATGACCTGTCCGTCGACGGCCAGGGCGGGCGTGACCATCACGCCGAATCGCATGATGTCGTTGATCTGCGTGACCTTTTCCAACTCGTATTCGATGCCGAGCTGCGTGGCGGCGGCCTCGGCGTTCGCCGCCAACTGCCGGCACTTGGGACAGCCGGTCCCCAAAATCTGTATCCGCTTCATGGTTCACACTTCCTTCTGTGTCATGCCGTTATCCATCCGAAGAACAAGCCGCTGATCGTGGCCATCACGACCACCAGCGTCACGAACACCACCGTTTTCTGCGTCCCCATCACCGAGCGAATCACCAGCATGTTGGGCAGGCTCAGCGCCGGTCCGGCCAGTAAGAGCGCCAGCGCCGGTCCCTTACCCATGCCCGCACCAATCAATCCCTGCAGGATGGGCACCTCGGTCAGCGTGGCGAAATACATGAACGCCCCGGCCACCGCGGCGAACAGGTTCGCCCCGATGCTGTTGCCGCCCACCGCCTGGGACACCCACCGCGAGGGGATCAGGCCCTCCCGTCCGGGGCGGCCCAATAGCAGCCCCGCGACGATGACGCCCACGAACAGCAGCGGAAGAATCTGCCTGGCGAAGCTCCACGTCGCGTCAAACCACTCCCGCGGCTCGCCCGGGCTCGTCGCCACGGCCACGGCCAAGCCCACGACCCCCGCAGCGAACGGCAACAACACCCACAAGCCCTCCATGGGCAACGCCAACGCCAGGATGACCGGCGCCGGCACGATGGCCGCGACTTTCCACCACGGCACGCCCATCCACAGGACCAGCACGACACCCAGGCCGGCGGCGAATACCGCCGTGATCGCCCACTTGGCCCGCCAGATTCGCGCCCACAATCCCGGCACGGCCCGCATGTCGGTGATCTGGTCGGCCGTCACTTCGATCTCAGTGTCAGCCTGCTCCCCGTCGAGCATCTTGAAGCGGTACGCACCCCCCTCGACGCCTTCCAACGGCGCCTGGGTGACCGCCGCACGAAAGCCTCGGCCATCGGCGGTCCGTACCTGCCAGTCGTTCGGCGCACCCCAGTTGGCGAATACGAGGACCCCCACCATCACCGCGAAGAACACCGCGTTCTGCCACAAGGGCCGCGTCACCTCCGGCTCAGGCATGGCCGCCTGGCCGTTGGCCTTGTCCAGCTCCTCCTTGCGATAGATCCAATGCATCAATAGCCCGATCACGATGCTGAACAAAATCGCCCCGACCGCCCGGGCGATTCCCAATTCCATTCCCAAGATCCGGGCTGTCAGAATGATCGCCAGGACGTTGATCGCCGGGCCGGAGTACAGAAACGCCGTCGCCGGCCCCAGCCCCGCGCCCATGCGGTAGATCCCCGCAAACAACGGCAGCACCGTGCATGAACAGACCGCCAGGATCGTGCCCGATATCGATGCGACACCATAAGCCGGCACCTTGTTGGCCTTGGCGCCGAGGTACTTCATCACGGAGGCCTGGCTAACGAATACGGCGATCGCTCCGGCGATGAAGAACGCCGGCACCAGGCACAGCAATACGTGCTCACGCGCGTACCACTTGACCAGATGCAGCGACTCCATGACGCCCCGGTCGAACCGCGCCCACCCGACCGGCAGGAAGAAGCACGCCAGGAACACGACGACGATCAGCGACAGCGTTTTCCACTCATTCCTGATGTTCATGCGAATCCTTCAACAAGCCGACCCGAAACCGACTACATCGCCTGGAGCAACTGTTCATTCTCCCGGGCCTGACTCTTGATGACCTTTGTGATGCACCCGAAAAACTGCAGGATGCACGGCGTCTTGATCGTGTACAGGACCTTCAGGCCATCCTTGCGGCAGGACAATACGCCGGCGGCGACCATGACCGACAGATGGCGCGACACGTTTGAGCGCTCGGAACCCACGGCCTCGGCGATATCGCACACGCACTGCTCGCCGGACTGCAGGAAGTCCAGGACGGCGATCCGCACGGGGTGCGCGATGGCCTTGGCGATCTGGGCCTGCCGAGCGTACAGAAGTTGTTGAGCATTCTTTGCCATCGTTCGGGCCTCCTGTCTCAATGTGCTTATGTGATAATATACTCACATAGTAACACATTGGTTCGGCGATGCAAGAGGCTTTTTGAGGATTTCAGAAGAAGCGCGGTGAGCCGGTTCGGCCACCTCGGCAGATCGGGGCCGGCCGTTTGCTCAGAGACGCACGGGCCATTCGGGCCGGCCACCGACGGCCACCCGCACCCGGAAGACCTGCCCGCCCGGGTCCTCCGGCCCGGCCCCCTGGCGGCGGGCCGTGGTGATGTAAAGGTCCCGCAGATCGGCCCCGCCGAAGGTCACGCTCGTCACGTTGGGCGTCGGGAGGCGAATCTCGGCCAAGACCCACCCCTCCGGGGACAACCGCCGGACCCGTCCCCCGCGGTAACACGCCGTCCACAGGCAACCCTCACGGTCGATGGTCAGACCATCGGGGCTGCCCGCCTCGTCGCCGCCCTGGTAGATCAGCACCGGGTCAGAAATGTCGCCGGTCGTCGGATCGTAGATGTAGCGCGTGATAATTCCGGGGCGAGAATCGGTGTGGTAGAACAGCCCTTCCTCGGGTCGAAAGGCCATGCCGTTGGACGTATGCAGGTCCCGTAGCAGCGATGTGGGCCGACGGCCCGCCTCCATGCGGTAGAGCACCCCCTCGGTGCGCCGTTCGGTAAGCGTGCCGGCCAGGAGCCGGCCCACCGGATCGGTCGTCACATCGTTGAACCGCTCATCGGCCGCCAGCGGCACCGACCACATCTCGACGAGCTCGACGCGGCCTGCCGTCGGATCGAGCAGCGCCACGCCCTGATCCGTGCACAGTACAAGGCGTCCGTCCATCGCAAAGGCCAGTCCCCCAACCTGCCGGTCCCCCTGCCACACCTTGTGGGTCGTGTCGTGGGTCGGATCGTATTTCCAGATCGTCCCGTTCGGGATGTCCGTCCAATACAAGGCCTGCTCGCCGACGTTCCACAGCGGACACTCGGCCAGCTCGCACGGTGGATTGCCGAGCGGCTGCGGGGCATCGAACTCGTGGTCCGGCGGCATGGAGAGTCTCCGGAGGTCACTGCCTGCCGGCCAGGGCATCCAACTCCGCGAGGGTGAATCGGACGCTGACGATGTAGGGCGGCTGTCCCTCGGTCCAGTGCCCATACGTGGTGGTGACAAACGTCCCATCCGGCAGGCACTCCAGCCCCGGATAGGCGCAGTCCCAGGCGTGGCGGTTGTCCATCAACCGGACGCGGTACTGCCCCGGCCGACCTTTCACGATGTCGTCATACGTGCCGACCCAGCCGACCCAGTCGCCCTGCGTATCGCTCTTGGCGGCGGTATCGCGGAAGGTGACAAACAACCGTCCATCGGGAGCGTACCGGGCGACGTGCCGATCTCCGGTCAACGTGGCTGGCAGCTCGCGCGGCGTGGACCAGGAGCGCCCCTCATCGTCACTGAACGACACGAACGAGTTGAACCGTCGGCTGTTTTCCCGCATCAGGATCGCCAGTTGCCGGCCATCCGGGCTGCGAACGGCCCCGGACTCGCACAGGTGGGCTTGCGGGTGCGAGACGACGGGTTCGGGACCGCTCCAGGTCAGACCGCCGTCGGTGCTGAGCGTCTTGTAGACGACGAATCGTGTGCGCTGCCCTGCGTTACACAGGAAGCGGCCATCGTCGTGAAACAGGGCCATGTAGTCGCCGTTCTTCAGCCGCACCACCGACGCCATGGCGACGATGCCGCCGAACTCGCCGATGGGACGCAGCTCGGACCAGGTTCGGCCATCATCTTCCGAGACCGCCATGCGAATCGGATACAGGCCGGAGAAGACGATGAGCCGGCGCTTGCTCTGTTTGTCGACGACGCGGTGAATCGTCGGTGTTTCGAGGCTGGTGGCCCAACTGTCCGGCGTGGGCAGCGGCTCCGACCATGTTTTGCCGGCGTCCTCGCTGCGTCTCAGGACGATGGCCCCGCGGCCGTGGCCCTGGGGATACACGATGAGCATCGTCCGGCCGTCCTCCAGGAGGACCGTCGTGGGATGGCCCAGATACTGATCCGGCCGCCGGTCCACAATCACCTGGCGATGGGTCTGGTCGGCCAGGTCGATCATGGGGATGGGCCAAGGCGAGGCGTGGGCACAACTGCTCAGGAGTGCCACCGCCCCCAAAAGGAGAACCACAAGGTGGTTGCGCCGTCGATGCGACGCATCATTGGTCGGCATGGTGTTCTCTCCCCTCAAGGCCGCCGGATCGGCCCGGCGGCGTGGTCACGACGTCAATCGTCCGGTCCGATTTGCCCCAGCTCCACCAGCACGTTGCGGGCGGCCCGCTGTTCGGCCTCTTTCTTGGTGACCCCCCAGGCGCTGGGGAAGTGGCGATCGCCGATAAACACGGCCACCTCGAAGCACTTGTTGTGGTCCGGGCCCTTCTCGTCGAGCAACTCATACATCGGCGTGGCGCCGAACTCATGCTGGGCGTACTGCTGGAGCACCGATTTGTAGTTGTCCTGGTGCTGGTTGGCATCGGCCCTGTCGATCAACTCGGCGTATAGAGACTCGATGAACCGTCGGGCGGGCTCCAGTCCACCGTCCAGGTAGACGGCCGCGATCACCGCTTCCAGCGTCCCCGCCGCGATCGAGCCGGTCATTGCCCGCGTCAGCTCCATCCCCTTGCCCACCTGAATGAATCGCGTCAGCTCCAGGCCGTTGCTCAGCCGCGCGCAGGTCTTGCGGGATACGAGCATGCTCTTGATCTTCGTCAGGTCCCCCTCCAGGTAATCGGGGAACCGGTTAAACAGCGTCTCGCACACGACCAGCCCCAACACCGCGTCGCCCAGGAACTCCAGTCGCTCATTGCTGGCCAAGCGACTGTCGCTCTGGCTGGAATGTGACAACGCCTCGATGAGAAACCGCCGGTCGCGGAAGGAATAGCCGATGCGCTCCTCCACCGCCTGCAACGCCTGCTCGTCCATGTTCTGTCCTGTCCGTCAGACGCAAGCGGATTACGAAAACCGCCCGTCCGGCGGCCTTCGCAATGCGCTCGCTCAACCACAACACCACTGCCGACAGCTTAGACGGACACCCCGCTCTTGTCAACCTCCTTTGGCGGGCCGTTTCACTCCGCCGAACCGACCATCTGCAGCCCCGCCAGGGCGCAAAACGCGTCGTCCACGAACTCAAACACGTTGTCCAGGCCGGTCACCACAAAGATGTTCCTCGTCTTCGGCGAGACGCTCGAGAACACCAGACGACGCCCGTTGCCGGCCAGAGACTTGCGCAGCTTTAGCAGCTTGGCGATGCTTGAGGAGGTCACGATGTCCACGTCGGCAAAGTCGATCACCACGTCCTGGTCACTGCGGTCGTTGATCTGGTCGATCACCGTCTGCAACTCCTCGCCCATGTCCGGCTCGGCCGCCAGGTTCACCAGGATGATGTTTTCCGACCAATTCTGAATGCCCATAAACGTCTCCTTTACGCTCGGCGTGTACGATCCCACTGCCGGGCCATATCGGCTCGAACCCGGCGCCGGTTGAACAAAAACCGGCCTGGGCTCCAGGCCGCCCCCGGTCCGGCCTTATGCGGGGCGGTCTGATCGCCGATACCTCTAAAGACTTTTCAGGCAAGAGGTTAGGGTCGAACGGCCGTGTTGTGAGATGGCTGATGCTTGCTCAACAAGCGGCAAGAAGGTATGATAATATATGGGGCCATGGTGCTGGAATCCCCGCCGGAGAGAGTATGCCCGCCCCGGGTTCGACAAACCGATGCGTCACGCGTTTCCTGGTCACCTTGGCCGCGATCCTGATGGGGTCCGCGAGCGGTGTGCACGCCCAAGCCGCCGCTTGGGATTTCCCCCTGCCCAGTCTCAGCGGGCCGACCGTGAGAATAGCCGACCTGGCCGGGCAACCCGCGATTCTGCTGTTCGGTAATACTCACTGCCCGCACTGTCAGGACGCCGTGGGCCTGCTGGCCGAATTGCACGAGCAGTACGCTGGCCGCCTGAGTGTGGTCTTCATCGCGGTCCGTCAGCCTCTAAGCGATGTGCTCGATCACTACTTCGGCCAGTACATGACCTACGAGGTGCTCGTCGATGTCGATGGCTTGGTTGCCTCCCGCTACGATGTCCACGCGGTGCCCACCTGCATCGGTATCGACGCTGAAGGTGATATCATCTACCGGGGCCGTCTGTCAGAAGCTCTGGCCATCGCCCTGATCGAGGATGACGCCCGCACCTTATCGGACCTGCCCGGCCGGGCCCCGAATCGTGCCCCCCGCGCCGGCGACCGGCTGCAAAGGCGGCGTGGCACGTGGCAGGCACCTCAGCGTTTCATCGTCGAGCTCGACGAGCCGGCCCACGCCGTCCGAAAGGCGACGCCCGCAATCAAGAAAGACCGCCGCCGAGAGCTTGACCGCGCCGCCCGGCGGATCGGCGCCCGCATCATCCACAACTACGGCCGATGGAAAAACCGCATCGTGCTGGAGATCCCCCCGGACCGGCTGGATCGCCTGGTGTCTCTGCCGGGTTTTAAGAACGCCAAGCCCGACCCGGTCGTTCATGCCTTGATCGCCGATACCGCGCGGCAGATCCGCGCCGACTACGCCTGGGACAACGCCGTCACCGGTCAGGGCGTCAAGGTCTGCGTCGTGGATACCGGCGTGGACTGGTCGCATCCGATGCTGCGTAACAAGGTCGTCGCTCAGTACGATTTCTTCGAGGGTGACGACGACGCCATGGACGACAACGGCCACGGCACCCACGTCGCGGGCATCATCGCCTCGCAGGGCTTGACCTACCGCGGCATCAGCTACGACGCGGATATTCTCGCGGCCAAGGTGCTGGGAGCCAACGGCGATGGCTACGCCTCCGATGTCGCCTTGGGCATCGAATGGTGCGTGGAGCAGGGCGCCCGGGTGATTAACCTGAGCCTCGGCGAGGGCCTTTACGCCGACACGTGTGACGGGACGGAGATGGCCCAGACCGTCAACGAAGCCGCCGACGCGGGCGTCCTCGTTGTCTGCGCCTCAGGCAATGACGGCAATCCCCACGAAATCGTGTCGCCGGCCTGCGCCTCCAAGGCGACCGCCGTCGGCGCCGTGGACAAACTCGATGGGATCGCCTCTTACTCTGATGGCGGCAAAGAGCTGGATCTGGTCGCGCCCGGCGGAGATCAGTTGGGCGGCGCGCACTACCCTGAGATTGTCTCGGCCTACAGCACGCTGGTTGCTCAGAACCCCGACCTGTGCATGTATGACCTGGCCGAGATGTGCTATGACAACTGGTTCCTCGTCGAGGGCGATCTCTACATCCGGGCCGTTGGCACCAGCATGGCCGCCCCGCACGTCGCCGCCGCCGCCGCCCTGCTGCTCGAAGCCAACCCGCAATTGACCGCCACCCAAGTCAAGGAGCTGCTGCAATCCACCGCCGTCGATCTGGGGGCGCCCGGCTGGGACAATATCTACGGATGGGGTCGCATCGACCTGGAAAAGGCCCTCGACAGCCTGCCCGCCGCCGCGGGCGAGTTGGCCGTTGAAATCACTGACCCCAACGATCCGTCGAGCGTCTTTCAAAACCAGGTGTTTGGCCTGGCGGCGGCGGTGACCTGCCTTGGCGGCGACGGCTGCGGCGAAGTCAATGTGCTGGCCGAGTGGGCGGAGGCGGACGATCCCAACGGCACGTTCTTTCCGCTGGGTCTTCAAGCTCCCTTGGCCACGGCGGACCCCAACCCCGTCGCGCTGGGGACGCTCAGCGGCGTCACGCTCGAGACGGAGGCCCCCGCCCGCTTCGACGTCGAGACAATCCATGACTTGACCGATCAGACCTTTGTCAAGATCCCCTCGCCCGAGGTCGCCGTAATCGGGTCCGACCTGGCCCTGCGCTACACCAGCGGTGATCTCGAACCGGAGGATGGCCTCGGCGCCATCGGGGAGGATGCGCAGAAGATCTACGAATTCACCATCCCCGCCGGCGATCCCAACCGCCTGTTGGTCCAGATGGAGCACTTCTTCGTCTTTCAATGGGATGACCCCCCCGCCGGCTGGCGGGTGGAGCTGTGCACCGCCGATGGAACGCCGCTGGGCCTGGTGGGCGAGTGCATTCCGCCTTCGGGTGGAGGCGGCGAACCGCCCTCGCCGGACTGTTGGTTCGTGACGAGCGATCCGGCCGTGCTGGCGGTGCTGAATCCCGGCGGCGTGAACTATCTGCGGCTCAGCAGCTTCGGCGTCGATGACGACGACCATCTGGCCTTCAACAACATCTACGTCCACGTCGAGTACGAAATCGACCCCGCCTTCGACGACGTGCACCGCTATATCGTGCAGTTCGACCTGGCCGGGATCGATCCGAACTACGAGATCACGGCGGCCCGACTGAGCTTGACGGTCGCGGCCGGGGCCGAGACCGCCGTCGGCGAGATCCACCTGGCCGACCCCGCCCTCGAACCCGATGATGACGCCGAGTCGCTGTATAACGCCGGTGCTCCGGCCTACTCGACCCTGGTCAATCCCCTCAAGACGTTCGGCGCCGAGCCGATCGGAACGCTGACCATCAACCTCCGTGCGGCGGTTGCGGAGGTCCTGGACGCCGGTAGGGACCGCCTGACGTTGTCCATCCGAGAACAGGGCAATGACCGCAAGTTCCTTCTGGGCGGTCTGACCGGCGACACACCGCCCCGGTTGACCGTGTCGCAAAGAGTGCCGCTCGATATGGCCGCACCGGACGGCGGCGAGCCCGGCCCCGCGCCGGGGCCCCTGGCCGTCTCATACGACACCCACGTGCGGCGCGACATCTCCGAAGAGACCTACACCCGAAACGATGCGCCCGCCATCGCCTCCGTCGGCTCCACCATGGTCACCGAGTACTCCACCGGCGACCTCGAGCCCGAGGACGGCGTGGGCGCCGTGAGCGAGGACGCCCAGAAGGTGTATGCCTTCGAGCTGCCGCCGGGCCGGCCGGAGGAGATTCGCATCCGGATGGAGCACTACGTGGTCCTGCAGTTCGACGATCCGCCCAGCCGTTGGCAGATCTACACGTGCGACCCGAACGGCAACGAATGGCACCTCATCGACGAGTGCATTCCCCTCAGTGGCGGCGGCGGCGAGCCCCCGCCACCCGACTGCTGGTTCATCTCCAGCGACCCGGCCGTCCTGGCCGATCTGCGGCCCGGCGAGGTGAATTACATCAAGTTGCAAAGCGTCGACGTCGGCGAATTTGATATGCTCAGCTTCAGCACGCTCGAGCTGATTGCACGCTATCCGCTCGACCCGGACAACGACTGGGTGCACCGCTACTACATGCAGTTCGACCTGAGCGACTTGCCCGCCAACGCCGCAATTGACGCGGCCGTGCTCACTCTGAACGTCGTCGACCCGGCCGAGAGAGCCGTCGGCCAGATGCACCTCGTCGAGAACACCTACACACCGGGAACCGGCGCCTATACGATCTACCACGCCCCGGATGCGCCGTATTCTTCCCTGGCCAACCCGGTCAAGACCTTCGGCGCCGAGCAGCCCGGCCCGCGGCGCATCCAACTGCGGCCCGCGGTCGAGGACGCCCTGCACAGTCCGGCCCGTCGCCTGGGACTGCTGATTACCGAACAGGATGAGAACGCCCTGTTCACGCTGGCCGGTGCCGCCTCGACGGCGCCGCCGACGCTGGAGGTCTACCTGCGCAGCGGCGCGACCTCCGGCAGCGCCGCCTGGACGATCCAGGCCCTCTCGCCCGGTCGATACCGCGTACGCGTCTCGGCCGCAGGCAGCCTCGGCCCCACCGCCGAGGATGAGGTGCGGGTGACGGTGGACGATCCCAATCGGCCGGTCGTCGAGGACATCGAGTGCCTCATCGACGCCCAGTGGGACGACTGCCGCAGCGCCACCTACGGGCGGCGCATTGACGCCATCCGCGTGGCCGCCCGCGACCCTCAACAGGTGCCGAACGTGCGAATCATCGCTTGGAACCTGCCCGATGACCGGACGTGGATCGACACCGACGCCGCATGGGACGGCGAACACTTCATCGTGCCCGATGCGAATCTGCTTATCGAGGATTCAGGCCAGTGGGTCGTTCGGGCCGTCGCGTGGGATGACGACGACAACACCGCCGAGATGCGCGTTACATGGGACGTCCCGTGGGGCCGGGTCCTGGCTCGGCACGTCGCACCGGCTGGACCACTCAACGCGCCCAAGGGAACGACCTTTGAGGTTGTCACCGAGGCCGAGTGTATCGAGGCCGAGTGCTCCAATGTGCAGGTCTGGCTGGGCGTCAATGAGCCCGTGGAAATCCGCTATGACGATGGCTCGGCCGAGGACTATGGCGAGATCGGCGCCAGCGACGCCTACGTCGCCTCACGGATCACGCCCCCAAGTTATCCGGCGACCCTGCAAAAGGCCCGCTTTTACATCTACGACAAGACCGCGTACCCCTTCGAGCTGCACATTTGGGCGGCGAATGGACCGACCGACCCGGATAACCCCTCGGTCCGAATGCCGGGAACGGACCTGATCCCGCCCTTTACCGTCTACCCGGTCGTCACGGGGCCGCACGATGTCCAATGGTTCGATGTGGACCTGACCGACCAGAACATCACGCTCAACGCGGGCGATCTGTATGTCGGTTGGCGGCAACTTGAAGACACCCGCAACAACCAGGTCGGCTTTGACACCAACAGCACGCGGCAGAAACGCACGTGGGCCTACTTGGATCTGTTGGGGGGCTGGTTCAACCTGGACGGGTTCTGCGGCTGGGACCCGCAGTTCTGCGGCAATATCATGATCGGCGCCGTCTTCGGCGAGCCCTCCTACTACCAGGGCCAGGTGCCCACGGAACCGGCCATCGCCCCCGTTTACGTCGCTGGCGGCCACCCTCGATCGCTCGGCAATCTCAAGGCCGGCCAGATGCGGCAGGTCACCTTCACGGTGGCCGCCACCGGCCCTGTCGGCGACCACGCGCGACTCCGGGGCGCCGCGGCGTCGCGTAGCAGCCTGGCCCGCACGGCCACGCTCGACGTAACGCTGACCGCGCCGCGCAACGCCTTCGAAGCCGCCAATCTTGACGCCTTCGGACCGGTCGATCTGAGCGACCTTGCCCTGTTGGCCGCCGACTGGCTCGACGAGCAGCCGCCCCTCTTCGCCGACGCCAACGCGGACGGCCGCGTGGACCTGAACGACCTGGCCCTGCTGGCCCAGTCCTGGCTCAAAACGGCCGCCGATTGAGAGTGAACCCCCGCCGGCGGTGGGGCACGCCCCAATTCCCGCAGGTTGCACTGGACACCATCGCTCACGGACCTATACTGCGCGCTTTGCGACAAGCAACGCAAAGGCACCGGCCATGGCGCCAGGACCACCAGAACACCGGGAGAACCGATATGGCAACCGTCCTAATTGTTGGAGCCGGCGGCGTGGGCAACGTCGTCGTCCGCAAGTGTGCGCAAGTACCCGAGGTCTTCGACCGCATCGTCCTGGCCAGCCGCACCGTGAGCAAATGTCGGGCGATCGCCGAGCAGATCGACCGCCCCATCGAGGTCGAGGCCCTGGATGCCGACGACGTCGCGCAGACCGTGGCCCTGATCCGCAAACACAAACCGGACCTGGTCGTCAACGTCGCCCTGCCGTACCAGGACCTGGCCATCATGGATGCCTGTCTCGAGACCGGCGTGCACTATCTGGACACGGCCAATTATGAGCCGCCGGACGTGGCCAAGTTCGAGTATAAGTGGCAGTGGGCCTACCAGGATCGCTACGCGGCCAAGGGTATCATGGCCCTTTTGGGCAGCGGCTTCGACCCCGGCGTGACGAACGTCTTCTGCGCGTACGCCCAGAAACACCACTTCGACGAGATTCACCGTGTGGACATCATCGACTGCAATGCCGGGCAGCACGGTCAAGCGTTCGCCACGAACTTCAACCCCGAAATCAACATCCGCGAAATCACCCAGAAGGGCCGCTACTGGCAAGATGGCCACTGGGTCGAGATCGACCCCATGAGCCTGTCGCAGGATATCGACTACCCGGAGGTCGGCCCGCGCCGCTCGTATCTGCTGTATCACGAGGAGCTTGAATCCCTGGTCAAGCACATCCGGGGCCTGCAACGTATCCGCTTCTGGATGACGTTCGGCGAGGAATACCTCACGCATCTTCGCGTTCTACAGAACATCGGCATGACCCGCATCGACCCGGTGGATTTCCAGGGCCACAAGATCGTGCCCCTGCAGTTTCTCAAGGCCCTGCTGCCCGATCCCGGCTCCCTCGGGGCGACCTACGAGGGCAGGACCTGCATCGGCTGCATCTTCGAGGGCGTGCAGGGGAGCAAACAAAAACGCTTAATGATCTACAACGTCTGTGACCATGCCGCGTGCTATCGCGAGGTGGGCGCCCAGGCCGTATCTTACACGACGGGCGTGCCGGCCATGATCGGCGCCCAGATGATCCTGACCGGCACCTGGTCGGGGCGGGGCGTATTCCACATGGAACAGTTCGATCCCGATCCGTTTATGGACGCCCTGAACCGCTACGGCCTGCCGTGGAAGATCCTGGCCGACGACGCCGTGCCGCATCTGACGCGATAGCCACACCAGCCCTGCCGAAGCCGCCTGTCGATTCGGTGTTGACTTGGCTTTTCGAGCCCGCTAGGATGCGGCTTTGGGATGGGTCTTTTCCGGAGCCCGGCGTGGCGGATATTCATCTCAACCTGGAGCGTTGCAAGGGATGTGGTCTTTGTATCGGGGCCTGTCCCATCGACAACGTGCGCCTGACGGAGAATCTCAACAGCAAGGGCTACTGCTACGCGGAGATCATCGACAAGGACAAGTGCACCGGCTGCGCCCTGTGCGCCCGGATGTGCCCCGAGGTGGCCATCCGGATCGACGGGTGAGCGACGGGCGGAGAGTCAATTGGCGAAGACCGGCACCGAAAAGCTGTTCATGAAGGGCAATGAGGTGATGAGCGAAGCGGCGATCCGGGCCGGGTGCCGCTTTTTCGCCGGCTATCCGATCACGCCGCAGAACGAGGTGCCCGAGTACATGTCCCACCGGATGCCCGAGGCGGGGGGCATTTTCGTCCAGGCCGAGTCGGAGGTGGCGGCGATCAACATGCTCTTCGGGGCCTCGGCGACGGGCGTCCGTTGCATGACCAGCTCCTCTTCGCCCGGCATCAGCCTCAAGCAGGAGGGCATCAGCTACATCGCCGGCGCCGAGCTGCCGTGCGTCATCGCCAACATGCAGCGCGGCGGGCCGGGCCTGGGCAACATCCGCGGCTCGCAGGGTGACTACTTCCAGGCGACGAAGGGCGGTGGGCACGGGGATTATCATCTGATCGTGCTGGCGCCGTCCACGTGCCAGGAATTGTGGACGCTCACCATGAACGCCTTCGATTATGCCGACTGCTATCGCAACCCGGTGATGATCCTCGGCGACGGCATCCTTGGACAGATGGCCGAACCCGTCGAACCCACGCCGTACGAGCCGGTGTGCGAGCTGCCCGACAAGGACTGGATTCTCGACGGCTGCAAGGGCCGCGAGCCCCGCGTGATCCGCACGCTCTACCTGCGGCCGGCCGAGGCGTTGGCCGAGCACAACCGGCGCCTGCACGCCAAGTACGACAGGATCCGGCACGCTTTGCCGCGGGCCGAAGAAATGGCCGTGGATGATGCGTTGCTGGTCGTCTCAGCGTACGGCACGACCGCCCGGATTGCCGGCGGGGCCGTGCACGAGGCGCGGCGGCGCGGCATGAAGGTCGGCCTGATCCGGCCGATCACGTTGTGGCCGTTTCCGGAAGAGCCCTTCCTGCGTGCGGCCGAGCACGCCCGGCAATTCCTGGTCTGCGAGATGTCCGAGGGGCAGATGATCGAGGATGTGCGACTGGCCTGTCAATGCCGGCGACCGGTGGCGTTTTATGGCCAAGGCGGGGGCTGGTACCCGACGCCGGAAAAGATTTTCGAACGGATTGCGGCCCTTTACGAGGAGTGCCGCTGACGCAGTGCCGCGGGACGGCGTCCAGCCCGACCGCGGTGATAGAAACGAGACGTGACATGAGATTCGCGCGACCCGAAACCTTGTACGATGTGCCGACGCATTACTGCAGCGGGTGCGGTCACGGTATTACGCATCGTCTCGTGGCACAGGCGATCGATGACCTGGGCATCCGAGAGCGTGTGATCGCCACGGCGCCGGTGGGTTGCGCGGTGTTGATGTACGACTACTTCAACTGCGACGTGATCGAGTGCGCTCACGGCCGCAGCCCCGCCGCCGCCACCGGCCTGAAGCGCTGCCTGCCCGACCGGGTCATCTTCACCTACCAGGGCGACGGCGACCTGGCGGCGATCGGCACCGCCGAGACCATCCACGCGGCCAACCGCGGCGAGAACATCACCGTGATCTTCATCAACAACGCGATCTACGGCATGACCGGCGGGCAGATGGCCCCGACGACGATGATCGACCAGGTGACGACCACCACCCCACACGGGCGGGACGCCGCGCTGCAGGGCCCGCCCATCCGCGTGTGCGAGCTGCTCAGCAGCCTCGACGGCGTGGCCTATCTGGAGCGGGTGGCCGTCTCGACACCGCGGGACGTCATCCAGGCGGGCCGGGCCATCAAGAAGGCCTTCCAATACCAGCTCGACGGCAAGGGATTCTCATTGGTGGAGGTCCTGAGCATGTGCCCGACCGACTGGAAGCTGCCGCCGGTCAAGGCCGCCGAGTTCGTCAACGAGAAGATGAAGCGGGTCTTCCCGCTGGGTGTCTATAAGGACAAGGGATAACGACGACTGCATCGCGCCCGAGCGGGCGCGGCACACGTCGGCGAAAGACTATGAACGACAGCGAAACGCGCATCGTGATTGCCGGGTTCGGCGGACAGGGCGTGGTCCTGACGGGCAACGTCATCGCCCGGGCCGCGATGATCGACGGCCGCAATGTGACGCTCATGGTCTCGTACGGGGCCGAGATGCGGGGCGGCACGGCCAATGCGACGGTGGTGCTGTCCGATGGACCGATCGCCAGCCCCTACGTCGAGACACCCGATGTGGCCATCGTCTTGAACCGTCCGAGCCTGGACCGTTTCGAACCGGTCATGGCCCCGAACGGTCACGTGATTGTCAACCGCTCGCTGATCGACCGCGACGTCGAGCGGGACGACCTGACGGTAACACCGGTCGAGGCGACGAACATCGCCCACGAGCTGGGCAACGTGCGGGCGACGAACATGGTGGCGATGGGGGCCTTCGCCGGCGCGACGAAACTCATCGGGGTCGAAGCCCTCGCCGAGGCGGTGCGGCTCGCCTTTCAGGAAAAGAGCGCCAAGCTCGTGGAGTTGAACACGCGGGCCCTGCAGGCAGGGCTCGACGCGGTGACCTCGTGAACACCGAGCGAACCAAAAGTCGGGGACGCTTCAGGCAGGGGCGCCTGAGCGACAGCCATCGCCCGACGTTCATGCCGCGCATGGCCCCCATGATCGACGTGATCTTCCTGCTGCTGATCTTCTTCGTGCTGACCGCGCGGTTCCGCACACCCGAGCAGTTCCTGCCCTTCAAGCTCTCGCAGGCCGACGCCACCATGCCGTCGCGCGGCCTCATCGAGCCGCTCGTGGTTCGGTTGAGCCCCGTGGCCGAGGGGTGCCGCGTCACCGCCGGCTCAGGGCCGCAGGCCGTGGATCTGACACTGGACGCGGGCGCCGGAGCCGAGCAACTGGCCGAGCTGGCCGTGCGGACCGGCACGCTGCTTGAAAGCCAGAACCGCACGCTGACCGACCCGATCTCCCTGGAATGCGACGATGGCGTGACGTGGGATCACCTGGTGAAGGTGTATAACGTGCTGTACGCCATGGGCATTCACGACATCACGTTTCCCATGGAATTATAGTTCTGCAAGACGGCTTATGAGGCATCTTTCATCTAGGAATGGTCTATTCACGCCTGCGCGGACCGGTGTGGGCATCCTGCGCCGGCTCGGCATCGTCGTGCTGCTGCTTGCCGTTGTGGCCGGCCTGCGGGCCCAGGCGCCGCAGATCACCCCCGAAGACGTGCAGCGTGTGACCGACCGGGCGGACGGGGCGGCGGAGGATTTCTTTGCCCGCAGTCGGGAAATCCGGTTGCGCTTTCACTACCAGGATCGCTTCCTGACCGAGCGGGACCGTGAGCAGATGGCCCAAGGGGCACGGTCGGCCGGCGAGACGCTCGCCCAGGCCGCCGCCACGCTGCAGGACTACTGTCGGCGCATCGAGTCCTACGACGGTGACGACTGGGACCGTCGTTTCGGCGTGACGGGCCTGTGGCGCGGGGCGCATACGTCGGCGGAGCGTTTCGCGGGGCTCGCCTGCCGGGTGGATTACTGGCGAGCACTGACGCTGGAGAACCCCGCACGAAATGAACGCCTGGCCGACGTGATTGCACGGTGCACCGCCCGGGCCGACGGCCAGGAGGACCCGGCGGCGTGCGTGCTGCGGGCCCAATGTCTCTCGCGTCTGGCGAATCACCCAACCGCTCGGGATCAGGCGAACCGGCTCCTGGCGGAGGTGCTTGAGGCCTATCGCTCCGAAAGGCGGCCGCCGGATGCGACCTACTTCCACGCGGCGATCACGCGGCTGGGCTTGCTGGACCGCGTCGATTCGCCCCTGATTCGCGAGGTCCTGACCGCGCTGCAACGGACTGCCCTGGCCGACGATATGGACATCCTGCTGCGGCTGGCGTTTCTTGAGCTGCGATGTGTTCGACCTCGCTCGGACCACGTTTTACAGGAGGTTCTCGGGCGTTCGCCGGCGGCCGGTTCCTTTGTGGGGCGGGTCGTCCTGGACGACTGGCTGGACCGTTTTTCGCGCAGCGAGCTGACTGGCTCGTACATCCTCGACCGAACGCCGTTGGAGCGCCGCCTGGCCCTGCAACAGGCCGCCCACGGGGAATCCTCCGATACCCTGGCGTTACTGGAGTTCTTGGAGGGCGTCCTGGAACCGCCCAGCGGCCTCTTGCTGCTCGCCAAGGCTCAGGCGCAGCGGGATGCCGACCCGGTCGCGGCCATCATGACCTACCGGCGGGCCGCCCAGGTCCAACGCAACCGGCCCGATCCCGACCTGCCCATGACGCCCACCGATATCGCCGAACTTGGGGCACGAATGGCCTGGCAACTCTATCTGAAGGACGCCGAGCATGCCGCCACCGCCGCCGACATGTTGGCGTTCTACCATGATCTGGCCGGGACCGAGGCGAATGACGAGCTCGGATACGCCTACGCCCTGGTTCTGCACGGCACGGGGCAGCACACCCGAGCCGAGGGCCTTTTGCAGCGGATTCGCGCCCGGGGAGGGCCGTATGCCCTGGCCGCGGGGCTGGAGCTGGTGGTGCGGCGACTCCAGGCGGATGACTGCGATGCGGCCTGCCGCCGGCAGGCTCAAAAAGAGCTGGAGCGGCTCCTGCGGCAACCACCAGGCCCGGAGCAACCCCAACAGCAGGCCCGGGCCCAGGCGGTCGTGCTCTACTGCCGCTTGGTGCTCGAAATGCCCGACCGCCCGGCGGCGCAAACGGTCCTGGACCTGCTGAGCCGAACGCCCGGCCTGGAGCCGGCGGACGCGGCCGTGCTTCGCTGCGCGGCCCTGCGGACGCTGGAACGACACCCGCAGGCGGCCAAGGCGCTGATCGACGTGCTGGATTCTCCGGCGCCTGCGGTGTCGGATGAGATTGCGACCCTTCTGACCGAGGCATCGGCGCGCATCGAGACGTGGCGGGAGCAGCCGTCGTTTGCGGATTTCCTCGCGGACTTGTGCCGACTGGCCGAACACGCGGCCTCTCGCACCCAGGAGGCGGAAACACGCGCCGTGTTGCGACTGACCGAGGCCGAATGTCTGGCCTTACGCGGCGATGGGGCCTCGATCAACCGGGCGGCGGCGATCATCGAGGATCTGGCACAGCCCGCATGGACCCGGCGCGTCGAGTGGGTTCGCGCCCAAGCACGGGTGCTCACGGCCCGGGGCGAGTGGACCCGTGCGGCCGAATGCTGGCAGCAGATCGCCACGGCCTTGCGAGATGGGCCGGACGCGTGGGCCTGGTGGCAGGCGCGGTATTGGCAGACCTGGTGTCACGCCCAGCGCCCCGGCATGGACGGCGAAACGGTGCGGCACGCCGTCGAGGTGCTCCTGAGCAGCCGCCCCGACGGTCCGGCCTTCTGGAAGACACGTCTGGCCGCGCTGGCATCGCGACCCTGACGCCCATCCGTCGCGAGTCCCACCGGTTGGCGCGGCCCGGCGTCGAATCGACGGCGAGAGCGAGGGGCGTTTTTTCTCGCCTTGTCATGCGGTCGGCCGCGAGGTATAATTGAAGTAGAACAGCGATTTTCGAGGGATGCGAGGCGTATCATGGCCAGGAAGTCCGACACACGGCGGGACGTCTGTAGTTTTTGCGGGCGAACAAAGAAGCAGGTCGATGCCTTTGTGGAAGGCCCGGGCAACGTGTTTATCTGTCCGGAGTGCATCGACTTGTGCTACAACATCATCCGCCAGGAGAAGAAACGCGCGGACCTGGGGGATATCCCCAGGCCGCGGCAGATCAAGGAATACCTCGATCAGTACGTGATCGGCCAGGACTATGCCAAAAAGTGCCTTGCCGTCGCGGTGCACAACCATTACAAGCGTCTGCTGCACGCCAACGAGGGCAGCAGCGACGTGGAGATCGAAAAATCCAACATCCTGCTGATCGGCCCGACCGGCGTGGGAAAGACGCTGCTGGCCCGGACCCTCGCGCACGCCCTGAACGTACCGTTCGCCATCTGCGACGCCACCACGGTCACCGAGGCCGGTTACGTGGGCGAGGACGTGGAGAACTTCCTGCTGCGGCTGGTCCAGGCGGCTGATTACGACATTGAGACCGCCGAGCGCGGCATCGTGTATATCGACGAGATCGACAAGATCGGAAAGACCTCGCAGAACGTGTCGATCACGCGGGACGTCTCCGGCGAGGGCGTCCAACAGGCCCTGCTGAAGATGCTGGAAGGCACCACGGCCAACGTGCCGCCCCAGGGCGGCCGCAAGCACCCCGAACAATCCTACATCCAGGTGGACACCACGCACATCCTGTTCATCTGCGGCGGCACCTTTGTCGGTCTGGAGAATATCATCAAGAAACGGCTGGGCCGCAAGATGATCGGGTTCGACTCCGAGCAGACCGCCGCCGAGGGTAACAAACAGGAATACTCCGAGTTGCTGCATCAGGTCATTCCCGAAGACGTGATCGAGTATGGCATGATCCCGGAGTTGGTCGGCCGGCTGCCGATCATCACCACCCTCGAAACCCTGGACATCGACGCACTGATCGAGATCCTCACGCAGCCCAAGAACGCGTTGATCCGCCAGTACCAGAAGCTGTTCGCGATGGAGGACGCCGAGCTGATCTTCAGCGACGATGCGCTGCAGGCCCTGGCGGAGAAGGCGATCAAGCGGGATACCGGCGCCCGCGCCCTGCGTGCGACCACCGAGGAACTCATGATCGATCTGATGTATCGCCTGCCCGAGGAGCCCAAGCCGCGGCGCTACGTGGTGACGCGGGAGGTGATCGAGGGCAAGGCCGACCTGTTCGATCAGAAGCCCAAGGCCAAGAAGGAATCCGCCTGAGGCCCGGGCCGAGGGCACCGGCCCGTCACCGTCGCGCGGCGCGGATGACCGCCCATCGCACGTCCGTGGCCGTGCTGTAGCCGACGCCCGCCAACGCGTACTTGGCGTGGGCGAATGTCACTTCCTTGTCGCAGCGAAGGGTCACAATCCGCTCATTGGCCGGCAGCGACTGCAACTGCCGATCCAGGGCCGCGGCGATCGACCGGGCCAGCTCCGGGCCCTGCGCCGTCAGGTGGCGGGCACCGACCGCAAAGCCCACTTGACCATCAGGCTCGCACAGGACCGTCACGATCGCGCCATGCCGGGCCTGTGTCTGTTCGGCGTCACGGGCGGTGTCAATACGGTCCGGTACCGCCACGTCGAAACTCTCGGCGGTGATGAACTGGCAGACCACCATGAAGAAGATGATCAGCAGGAACACCACGTCGATGATCGGCGTGAGGTTGAACCCCACGGATCGGCCCGAACTCCAAACGGGTCTGGCCATGATGCGGCTCCTTCGGTCAGCGACCGGCCCCGGAGCGGGTCCGCGGCTCGCGGCGACGGGGCCCCGGCTCCCCCCGCTCGCCCGACGAAGCAGGGGCCTCCGCCGGCGCGGCGCCCCCCGGTCTGCTGACGTGTTGCAGCAACATCTCGATCTGCAGGGTGGCCTCGCTGACCAGCGCTTCCAGCCGGGTGCGTACCACACCATAGACCGTCAGCGATGGAATCGCGATTAACAGCCCCCAAAACGTGGTCACCAGGGCCACGCTGATCTTGGCCGCCAGCTCATCCGATCGCGGCTGCCCCTCGGAGATGGCCAGAATGCCGAAGGCCTGGATCATTCCGTAGACGGTTCCGAACAGTCCGACCATCGGCGCCACGTTGCCGATCGTGTTGCACAACTCGGCCTTTCGCAAGAGTCGCAGGGCTTCATCGTGCAAGGCTTCCTCGGCCATGTCTTCCAGGACGTGGCGATCCACGTTGCCCTGGGACTGGGTCACGGCCCGGTACATGGCGCGACTGACCAGGTCCACACGACCGGCTAGGCGGCTGACCAGCGAACCCAGGCCGAACTGTTGGATCGTCGTGGCGATCTGACGCCCGACGGCGTCCGGCACCAGCCGGCGGCGGCGCACCAGCACCATCAGCTCGAAGATCCGATACACCGCGATCAGAGACATCGGGATCAGCACGTAATAGACGATGCCGCCGCCGGCGACCACGAACTGATCGAAGAAGCTGCCGCCATCGGCCGCGGTCGCCGTGGACGGGACCGCCAGAAGTCCGGCCACCCCAACGACCGGCCCCACGACTTGGCCCCTTTGCCACCGTCGTCCTGAACCTGCCTGTGTGTCCATGCGTCTTTCCGTGCTGATCTCTCGCAGCGCCCGCCGAAGCGGTTCTTCACTGTACGTGGGTGAACACCCCGCCGCTCCGCTCGGCCAGCCGCTTCAGTATCTCAACATCCCCCGATTCCGTCCAGAACCCAATCGTATGAACACGGCTTTGAGGGGCGAGCCGCTGCCGGGTCTGCTCAATCCGCTCCACGAAGTCATCGATCCCCACGGTCTCGCCCAGGTCGAATCCGTCCGTCAGAAAGTAGATCAATTGCGGGGCCTGGCCCAGGGCGTCGCGAATCTCCATGCCGCGACGCAGTGCGGCTACCGCGTTGGTCGCGCCGCTGGGCCGGACCGCATCGATGAAGGCCTCGGCCTGGGCCTTGGCGGTCGGCGTCGCGCGGACCAGCCGCCCGCCGCCCGTCTCCAGAAGCCGATCACCATCCAGGAAGAAGATGATGTAGAAATACTGATCCGGCTCGAGCCGGCGGATCGAGTCAGTCAACTGTTGCTTGACCAGGCCGAAACGGCCGTGCATGCTGCCGGTCGCGTCCACCACGTAGCAGATCTTGCGCACCGTTGTGGCCTGGCCGAAGAAGGACACGCCCGTATCCCGGCCGCTTGTGCGGCTCGGCGCCAGCGCCGCATCAGTCCCCTGCCATAGTTGCGGGTCGGCCGAGGCGTCCATCTCGATCTTGCCGATACCGGTCAGGTCGGTTGGCCGGCGGCCTGCGGGCACAAGACGATGCGAGTCGAATATCGGGCGGGTCTTGGGCTTGGACGTGATGGGCGGCCGTTCCAGAAGCTGTTGAATCTGCGCCACGGCCGGGGGGGATACGTTGGCCCCGGCCTCGGCGGGCGCTCGCCCCCAACGGACGGTCCCGAACACGGCCAGGATCAGGATATGCACGCCCACGCTGGCCGCGCCCGCTGTCACGGCCAAGCGTCGATCGCCCTCTATCCTGCCGCTCATGCCCCCTCCCACGCCGCTGGTCAATCCAGGATGGTCACGCGGCTGTCGACCGGCACGAGCATGTCATACAGCTCGATGACCTCGCCGTTGAACAGGCGGATGCAACCCCGGCTCGACCGCGTACCGATGGACTCAGGCTCCTTGGTGCCGTGGATGGCGTAGCCCGTTTCACCGTTCTTTTCCTTGACGCCGGCCTCGCCCTCCAGACCCTTCAGGGCGATCCATCGCGAGCCGAGCGGATATTCGGGATCGTCGGCCAGGTAGCGTCGACCGGTGTCCGGATCGGTCCAGTTGGGCTTGATGAGCTTGCCGCCGGGCCGCACGCACCAGACGCCCTTGGGCGTCTCGCGGCCCTCCTTGCCCAAGCCGACGCGGTAACTCTTGACGTATACGTCACCTAAGTACAGGTCCATCCGGAAGTCCGAACAGTAGACCTTCGCGTGAAACGGCCCGTTGACCACCTTAATGCGACTCCCGGCCCGCAGATCGCGCGGGTCCTTGAGCCCGTTGATCTTCATGAGCAACTCGTAGGGCACCTTGTGCGCCCGCGCGATATGCGACAGGTAATCGCCCGGCTTGACGTCATACCAGCCCGTCAGCGTGTCGCCGGCCAGGACATCCTTGCCGAACAGCCACTGCGTGGCCAGCGCGGCCATGTTCTCCTTGACGCGGCCGCGAACCTGCGAACTCAGATCCAGGCTCAAAACCTCATTGAACTTATTGCGTGCGGCGATAAGCCGGCCCTGCTGGGCGTCGGTCACCGCCGATTCGATCAGCGTGATCGCCTCGGGACTGGTGGTCTCGTCCGCAGCGGCGGGCGGATTCGCCTCGGCCGACGCCGCCGGCGCGGCGGGTTGAATCGTCTCGGCCGGTGTCGGATCGGCCGGCGGCACGACGCGGTTGCCGGGCGTTTCAATCGCCCGCTCGAAATCCCCCATGACCGGCCCTTCGCTGTCCAGGGCCGTCTCGACGCCCCCGCCGGGCAATCCAACGGCGCTGACCGCCCGTTTCTTGACCAGATAAAAGACGCCACCAACGACGATGATGCCGGCGACGCCGATCAGCACCATATTCCGGTTTTCCCGCTGACGCTGCCGATACGACTTGTAGCGATATCGCCTAGCCATGTTCAGGCCCTCCCTGCTCGGCGCACCGGATGAACTGTTCATCCGTGACCACGCCATCCATGAAACGATCGTGCGGGTCCATCGGAACCGCCTCGACCATCTGTTCGCCAAAAGCCACGCCGAACGCCGGGGCGTTCAGTCCGGTCGTGGCCAGAAACCGATCATAAAAGCCGCCACCGCGGCCCAGCCGCCCCCCGCTTGGGTCAAACGCCAGGCCCGGCACCAGCACCATGTCAATATCCGCCGGCGGCACGGGTATGCCCCCGCGGGGATTCCGCAGCCCCGAGACCGACTGGTCAAAACCCACGTCGAGCGACTGGATTTCCACCGGCGTCATGTGCCGCTGCCGCCAGTCGACCTTCGGTGCCGCCACCGTCTTGCCGTGTTGCCACGCATGCAGAATCGCCGCCGACAAGTCCACCTCACCGGGGATCGGCAGGTAGACCAGGACCACCCCGGCCCGCTCATACTCCGGCGCCGTGATCACATGCTCGCACACGCGCCGGCTTTTGTGGGCCCGAACCTGCGAATCCAGGCCTTCCAAGCGGTCCTTGATCCGCCCACGCAAGGTCTGTTTGTCCATCAGGGTCTGTCCGGTGGATCGGCCGATTTCTGCTGTCCGCGGCATCGTTCTAACTGATCTCGAAATGTTTGTAAATACTCGCCCAGTTTCTTCTCCCGGCCAACGGACTTGGGACAATAATAGCGTTTGCCCAAGTCCTGGCCCACGTAGTCCTGCGGCACGAAACCGCTGGGTTCGTCGTGGGGGTACCGATACCCCTGGCCGCGGCCCAGCTTCTTGGCCCCGGCATAATGCGCATCCCGCAGGTGGGGCGGGACGGGTATCGTCCGCCCCTGCTGCACGTCCGCCACGGCCTGCCAGACGGCCTTGGCCGAGGCGTTCGACTTCGGGGCGCAGGCCACATAAATCGCCGCCTGGGCCAACGGCAGTTGGGCCTCGGGCAGGCCGACGAACTCGGCGATCTGCACCGCCGCCGCGGCCAGCATCGTGGCCACCGGATCGGCGTTACCCACGTCCTCGGCCGCACACACCGCGATCCGCCGGGCGATGAACCGGCTGTCCTCACCGCCGGCGATCATCCGCGCAAGCCAATACACCGTCGCATCCGGGTCCGAACCCCGCATGCTCTTCTGAAAGGCGCTGGCCAAATCATAGTGGGTATCACCGCTGCCATCGTATTGAATCGACTTCTGCTGGATGGATTCTTTAGCCAGATTCACATCCAAGCGGATTTCCGTGGTTTTCGCATCCGCCGCCGTGCTCAGCACCCCCACTTCCAGGGCTGTCAGGGCCCGGCGGGCGTCGCCGTCGCAGGTCTCCGCCAGATACCGCAGGGCCTCGTCGTCGGCCGCGATGCGATACCGCCCCAGGCCCCGGTCCGGATCGGCGATCGCTCGACGCAGGATCGCCATGACCTGTTCGACGCCCAACGGCTCGAACTGGAACACCGTACTTCGGCTGACCAAGGGCGAATTCACCGAAAAATAGGGGTTCTCCGTCGTCGCCCCGATCAGCAGGATAATGCCGTTTTCAACGTCGTCGAGCAGGACATCCTGCTGGGCGCGGTTGAACCGGTGTATCTCATCCAGGAACAACAGGGTCCGGCCCCCACCCGTGGCCAGTCGTTGCCGGGCCTCCTCACAAATAACGCGGACGTCCTTGACGCCCGCCGCCGGCGCGCTGAGATAGTGAAACTTGGCGCAGGTCTTGGCGGCGATCACCCGGGCCAGGCTGGTCTTGCCCGACCCCGGCGGACCGTAAAAGATCAGGCTGGAAAGCCGGTCGGCCTGAAGCATCCGCCGCAAAAGCTTGCCCGGACCCATGAAATGCTCCTGCCCGACGAAGTCGTCCAGGTCGGTAGGCCGCATCCGCACTGCCAGCGGCGCCTGGGCAAGGAGCCGCTCCCGCTCGGCGCGCGCGAAAAGGTTGTCTGGACGCTCCACCATGGGGCGCATTATAGCAGAATGGGCGCTCGGAGGAAGAAAACCAGCCCCCAGAGCCAGAAGTAGGGACTTGTTTTTCTCGTTTTCCGGTGTTGCCCGAAGCACCAGCGCGGTATGGTGTTCGTAGGAACGACAATCGGCCTGTGATCAGGCCCAGTTTGGCAAGGGTGAAAAACCTGCGTAGTTTCCTGGAATAGAAGGTCGGGGGCGGTGTGATCGGCAATCCGGTCGTGTCTACGGCGCCTCCTCGGCTCCTTCTCCTTCCTCGTATGCGGAAAGACACTTCGCTGGACTGTCGCCCCGGTCGCGCCTCGATCGGGGACGCAATGACGTGTGATGGAGAACGCCATGAACGTATTACTGATCAACCCGGAGTTTCCGGACACCTTCTGGGGCCTCAAGAACGCCCTGAAGTTCATCGGCCGAAAGGCCATGCTGCCACCGCTGGGTCTGCTGACCGTCGCGGGTCTGCTGCCCGATGACTGGAATCTGAAGTTGATCGATATGAACACCTCGCGCCTGCGGGATCGACACTTGGCCTGGGCCGACTACGTCTTCTTGACCGCGATGCTCGTCCAGCGGTCCTCGGCCGATGCCGTCATCAAGCGGTGCAGTCAGGCTGGGGTACCCATCGTCGCCGGCGGACCGCTGTTCACCAGCCTACCGGAAGAATATCTCCACGTGGACCACCTTGTCCTCAAGGAAGCCGAGTTGACCCTGCCGCGGTTCCTGGCGGACCTGCAGAACGGCGATGCCCACAAGATCTACAACACGCACGACAAACCCGACCTGGAGCGCACGCCGATGCCACGATGGGATCTGGTCGATCCGCGCAAGTACGCCTCGATGGCCATTCAGTACTCCCGCGGCTGTCCGTTCAACTGTGATTTCTGCGATATCACCACGCTGTTCGGACATCGCATCCGAACCAAGAGCGCGGCTCAGATCGTGGCCGAGCTGGAAGCGCTGTACCAACGGGGCTGGCGCGACTACGTGTTCTTCGTGGACGACAACTTCATCGGCAACAAGGCCGTGCTCAAGCGGGAGCTGTTGCCCGCGATCACCGCGTGGATGGAACATCGAGGGCATCCGTTCGCGTTCAATACACAGGCCTCCATCAACCTGGCCGACGACGAGGAACTGATGAAGGCGATGGTCCGCGCGGGGTTCGACTGCGTGTTCGTCGGCATTGAAAGCCCGGACCAGCAGTGTCTGACCGAATGCAACAAAGTGCAAAACACCGGGCGCGACCTGCTGGAATGCGTAGCCCGCATCCAGAGAGCGGGCCTGCAGACGCAGGGCGGGTTTATCCTGGGCTTCGATCACGATGATCCCAATGTCTTCGATGATCTTATCCAGTTCATCCAAAAAAGCGGCATCGTCACGGCGATGGTCGGCCTGCTCAACGCCCCCCGCGGGACGCAGCTCTACCGGCGATTGCTCGCGGAACACCGATTGTTCCGAACGCCCACCGGGGACAACACCGATTGCTCGATCAACTTCGTCCCCCGGATGGGGCTCGAAAAACTCATGGCCGGTTATCGACGCGTGATCGAGCACATCTATTCGCCCCAACAGCACGCCGAGCGGATCCGCACGTTTCTGGAACGTTATCGGGTGCCGGAAGGACGCAAATGGCGGGTGCACTGGAGGGAACTGGGGGCCTTCGTCAAGTCAATGTGGCGTATCGGCATCCTGGACCGCGGCCGCAAGCATTACTGGAAGTTGCTGTTCTGGTCGCTGCGTCGACCCCGCACGCTGCCGCTGGCGGTGACCTTCTCGATCTACGGATATCACTTCCGCAAGATCATCCGGCGCCTGAGTTGTGAGACCCAGAATCTGGTGCATGGCCCGATGCCCGTGACCGTCCCGGCGCCGGTCACCGCCGAGCGGGAGGTCGGCGGACCGGTCTGACCGATCCGCCGGCGGGCGGCTTGTGATCGCCAGAACACGGACCGTAATGAACGGCCGCGCGTTGATCCAAAAGAAAAGGGCCCTGCCTTGCGGCAGAGCCCTTTTTTCATGCAAACTCCGTGGGGCCGTTAGAGCGGCTTGACGTTGGTTGCACACGGGCCCTTTTTGCCCTGGCCGATCTCAAACTGGACCGCCTGGTCCTCGGCGAGCGTCTTGTAGCCGCCCATCTGAATCTCGGAATGGTGGACGAACAAATCCTCGCCGCCGCCATCCGGGGTGATGAACCCAAAACCCTTGCTCGCGTTGAACCACTTGACTGTTCCTGTACTCACTGCTTACTCCTTGGCCGGTCATTCGGCCACTTCACATGAATCTCTCGTTCTCTTTGATAGGGATGTATAGACTTGAGAGATGAAAGTATATACCCCATGCACACCTATATACAATCTTTCGGGCAAAAGGGAAGACAAAAACAGAAGAATTCAGAAATTTTCTTTCCCGATCCGCCCGCCCAGGCGGCCTGGCACCCCGAAAAGCCCGGTCGGGCGGCCGCCAAGGGGACCGAACAACCGGTCCGGCACAAAACAACGGGGCCCGGCCACATCTTGACCGGGCCCCGCTCTTGGCTGTGGAACGTCCTTACAGAGGCACAACCTTGGTGGCACACGGTCCCTTGCGCCCCTGGCCCACCTCAAACTCCACGCGCTGGTTCTCGTCAAGCGTGGCGTACCCGTCCACCTGGATTTCGGAATAGTGGACGAACAGATCCTCGCCGCCATCATCCGGCTTGATGAACCCAAAACCCTTGCTTGCGTTGAACCACTTCACTGTTCCTGTACCCACTGCTCGTTACTCCCTGGCCGATCGCCCGGCCGTTGTGACTGTCTCTCGAACCTTCCTATCCCAGACGAAGCACACACTTGAGAGACCAAAGCGTACACTCCATAAGCTAATACTCTACACGGTGCCTTCGGGAAAAACACAAGAGAAATGCACAAATTGTCCCAGAAAATTGGGCCGAACGAGGGGCGGCCTCCAGCCCACCTTGGGGGACTTGAGAGCGGCTTTGACTTCGGGCGGCCCGGCCGGTACGCTGACAAGGGGCGTGTCGCAAGTTATCGGACTAAAGGATCGGGTATGCGGGCGATTCGAGCAATGATGGTGATGTGCGGGACGGTGATCCTTCTGGGTCTGGGCTTGGGCCCCTTTTCGGGCTGTGGACAGCCACAACCGTTGGCCCGGCCCCTGATCGGGATTACCAGCGTCTATGAGCCTTCCTCGAGCGGCGCCGAACAGATACGCGTGCCCTTCGCTTATATCCGGGCGGTGGAGGCCAATGGCGGTGTGCCCGTGGTGCTGCCCACGGTGGACGACGATGAGACGATCGACCGGTACGTGGCCGAACTGGACGGCCTGATCCTGATCGGGGGGGCCGATATCCCGCCCGAGGCCTATGGCCAGGAACCCCACCCGACGGTGGAGGTCGTGCCCGATCAACGGTTCGCCTTCGAGCGGCGGATCGTCGAGCGCTGGTGGCAGACCCGAAAGCCGTTGCTGGGGGTCTGCCTGGGCATGCAACTGGTCAACGTCGTACGCGGGGGCACCCTGATCCAGGATATCCCCTCGCAGGTCGGCACCGAGATCGCCCACCGGCAGCCAGGCGGCGTCTACCACACTGTGCGGCTGGAGACGGGCAGCACGCTGGCCTGGCGGTTGGGGGCGCCGGAGGTGACGGTCTTGTCCAACCATCACCAGGCCGTCGACCGGCTTGGCCGGGGCCTGCGGATCGCGGCCCGCAGCGCCGACGGCGTGATCGAGGCGATGGAACGCACGGATGCGGCGTTCGGCCTGTTCGTGCAGTGGCACCCGGAATCCATGGACGACCTGGAGCATCGGGACGCCATTTACGGCGCGCTGGTTCGAGCGTGCGCAGGGCCGCGGAAAGGAGCGATCCGGCCATGAAACGCACGATGTTCGCCGGGTGGCTGTTTGCCGTTCTCATCGGGGTCGCCTTGTCGGGTGGAACACCAGACCAGACGATCGACCCGGTCCTGTTGGCGCGGGCGCGGGCCCTGGCGCATGAGGTGCTGTTGCTGGATTCCCATATCGACATCCCCTACCGCCTGGAGGAGCACGATGAGGACATCTCCCGGCGGACGGAGTATGGCGATTTCGACTATCCTCGGGCGCGGACCGGCGGCCTGGATGCGGTGTTTGCCGTGGTGTACGTCCCGCCAAGACGCGAAGACGACGGTACGGCCGGCGCGTATGCCGATGAGGTGATCGACCGGGTGGAACGGTTCTGGACGACGTGGCCGGAGTGCTTTGCTCCCGCCCGCTCCCCGGATGACGTGCGCGGGCAATTCGGCAATGGACGCATCTCGATCATCCTGGCCATCGAGAACGGCGCGCCGATCCAGGGCGACCTGTCCCGCGTGCAGCACTATTACGACCGCGGCGTGCGATATATCACCCTGTGCCATGGCCAGAGCAACCACATCTGCGATTCCTCTTACGACACGGATCGGCCCTGGCGAGGCCTGAGCCCTTTCGGCAAGCGCCTGGTCGCGGAGATGAACCGCGTGGGGATGATGATCGACGTGTCGCACGTCTCGGATGAGGCGTTCTGGGACGTGCTGGAGCATTCCCGCGCGCCGGTGATCGCGTCGCACTCGTCGTGCCGGCGCTTCACACCCGGCTGGGAGCGAAATCTGACGGATGAGATGATTCGCGCCTTGGCGGACAAGGGCGGCATCGTCCAGATCAACTTCGGTGACATGTTCTGCAGTGAGCAGGTCAATCGCCAGTACCTGGCGAGGTGGGAGGCGATGGACGCCCATATCGCCGCGCACGGACTCAAAGGCGAGGAGCGCAGCGCGTTCATCGAGGAATACTGCAAGGCGCACCCCATCGGTCGCGGTACTGTTCGTGACGTGGCCCAGAATATCGACCACGCCGTCAAGCTGATCGGCATCGACAAGGTGGGTCTCGGCAGTGATTTCGACGGCGTCGGCCCGCATGTGCCCGTGGGGCTCGAGGACGTCTCGGCCTATCCGAATCTGCTGGCCGAGCTGTTGAGCATGGGCTACAGCGACGCCGACCTGCGGAAGATCTGCGGCCAGAACGTCCTGCGGGTCTGGCAACAAATCGACCAGGCCGCCCGCCGAGACCGCTGAGGGGTATGAAACCGCCGGGTCCAAATCACGGGTTTTTGCGAAACCTCCCGGTCCGGTTCGCGTAGACCGTGCAGAGTGGACGTGATGTTGCATTTAATGAGCCGGCAGGGTACCATGGACGCCGGATTAGATAACGCATTAAGCGGACACACGTGTAGGAGACGGGGTATGGCCATGAGACGACGCGAGTTTTTGAGCCGGTCGATCGCCGGAGTGGGGGCGGTGGCGCTGGGCAGCCGGTGGGCATGGGGGGTTCAGGCCCCTGCGACGCCGCGGTACTTTGACCCTTACGAACAGGCCATCCCGCTGGGCAAGACCGGCCTGAAGCTCTCGCGGCTGTGCCTGGGCACGGGCATGCGGGGCGGCGGCCGCCAGTCGAACCACACGCGGATGGGCGCGGAGAAGTTCCAGGCCCTGATTCGCTATTCATATGAACACGGTGTTCGGGTATTTGACTTGGCGGACCTGTACGGCACGCACCCGTACGTCATGCCCGCGCTGCGGCAGATTCCGCGCAAGAACTTCACCATTATCAGCAAGATCTGGTTCCGACCGGGCGGGCTGGGCGACATCACGGAGCGGCCCGGGGCCGACGTGGTCGTCGACCGCTTCCTCAAGGAACTCAAGACGGACTATATCGATCTGCTGCTGCTGCACTGTGTGACCAGCGGCAAATGGAATGAGGAATTGGCCGAGTACATGACGGCCCTGGACAAACTCAAACAGAAAGGCGTCATCCGGGCGCACGGGGTCTCGTGCCACTCGCTCGACGCCCTCAAGACCGCCGCCGCCGAGCCGTGGGTGGATTCGGTGCACGTGCGGATCAACGCCTACGGCACGAAGATGGACGGCAAGCCCGAGGATGTGGCTCCGGTGGTGGAGCAGATTCACAAGGCCGGCAAGGGCGTCGTCGGCATGAAGCTGATCGGCGAGGGCGAGTTCCGCCACGATGATGAAAGAAAGAGCCGCTCCGTCGGCTACGTGCTGGGGCTTGGCACGGTGGACGTGCTGAACGTGGGCTTCGAGAAGCCCGAAGAGGTCGATGACTTCGCCAAGCGGGTGGCACAGACGCCTCGGACCGCGGCCGCCGTCTCGCAGGGGGCTTGATCGACGCGGGATGATGAATCGGGTAGGGCCGCAGATCGGCGCGCACTGCCAAAACCAAGCCCTCCACCGGAAGCGGCCGAATGTACGCACTCGCGGCGATGGGGATTTCACTGGCCCTGCTGGTGGGGCTGTTGCGTGTCCGGGTGCGGATCGGGCGGGCGATGCTTGCCGCGACGGGAGCCTTGGCGCTGCTCCTGGGCGTCGGGCCGTGGCAGTTTGGGCACAGTCTGGCCGTGGAATGGCAGCAGCGTCCTCTCACCCAGCAGACGGGTTACCTGTTCATCTCGCTCAGCGCCCTGTTGACGCTGGTGAACGTCTTTGGCGGCATGCTTCAGGAGACGGGTATTTCCGCTCGGCTGGTGCCGGGGGTATTGGGGCTGTTGCGAAGCCGCCGTGCCGCCCTGGCGGGTATTCCACTCATCATGGGCATGCTGCCCACCCCCGGGGGGATCATGCTTTCGGCGCCGGTCGTGCGGGAGCTGGGTGATCGCATCGGCGTGGAGCGGGGGCGGCAGGCGGCCATCAATTTCTTCTTTCGGCACCAGTGGGAGCCGGTGTGGCCGTTGTTCCCAGCGGTGCCGCTGGTGCAGAAGATTCTGGACCTCCCGGCGGGGACGATGCTCACGCACAACCTGATCATCCCGCTGTGTGGAATCACGTTGGGCGTGTTCATGCTGCTGCTGCGGGGCATCCCCCCACGGTCGGAAAACCGGCACCCGCAGGCGGCGCCCGCCCGGGCCGCACGCGACCTGACCGCGGCGCTGTGGCCGATCGCCCTGACCATCGGGCTGTACGCCGGGTGGGGGGTACCGCCGGCGGTGGGGATCGGGGTGGCGATCCTGATCCTGCTGCCGATGCATCGGGTGCCGCTGCGTCGCTGGCGGGCACTGTTCGCCGCCGGATTCGAGCTCGAATTGGTGCTTCTGGTGCTGGGGGCCCTGTTGTTCAAGGCGGTCCTCGAGTCCGCCGGCGCCGTGCCGCAGGTGGTGGATTTCCTGGGCGCCACGCCCCTGCCGGGCGGTGTGATCGTGTTCTTCTTGCCGTTTCTCGTCGCGTTTCTGACGGGCGTGACGACGGCGACGGTGGCGATCACGTTTCCGTTCCTGCGGGCGTACATCGGCACGGGCGCCGAGGCGCAGGTCGGCCTGGAGGTGCTGGCCTTCGCGGGGGTCCTCTGCGGTCTGCTGCTGACGCCGGTGCACCTTTGCCTGGCGTTATCCTGTGAGTATTTCGACGCGTCGTTCGGGCGTATCATCCGACACCTGATCGGCCCGGTGGTGGGTATCGTGCTGGCGGCCGCCGCTGCGTCGATGCTGTTGCGGTAGACCCCGCCCTGTGGTACAGTCACCGCGACTTTGTGGAGACTCGGATCCATGCGTGTCACCGATGTTCAAATCGACGTGTTCACCCACGCGGCCCGCGAAGTGGCCCGACGTGGACTCGTGCAATGCAGCAGCGGCAACCTGTCCTGGCGGCTCGACGAAGAGCAGGTGCTGTTGTCGGCGAGCCGGTCGTGGCTCGAACGGCTTACGTCCGCCGAGGTCAGCGTCTGTTCGCTGGAAGACGGCCGCATCCTGAACACCGTGCCGCCGACCTGTGAAGTCAACCTGCATCTGGGCGTGTTACGTCGGCGCAGCGACTGGAACGTCGTGTTGCACTATCAGAGCCCCTGGGCCACGGCGATCGCCTGTAACGAGCGGGTCGATTGGGATTTCAACGTGATCATCGAGGTGCCCGTCTATATCGGCACGCCCGCGGTCGTGCCCTATCTGCCGCCCGGCTCGTCCGAGTTGGCCGACGCCGTCGGCGCGGCGATGGTCGGGCACAATACGGTGATTCTGCGGAATCACGGATTGGTCACGGCGGGCCGGGACTTCGACGAGGCGATCCAGCGGGCGGTGTTCTTCGAGCTGGCCTGTCAAATCCTGTTGCTTTCGGATGCCCCCGCCCCCCTGCCCGCGTCGGCCCTGCCCCGCTTGCGACAGGCCGGCCGCGCCTGAGGCGATCCGGCCGTCCGCCCATGGCGGCCCTTGAGCCACGAAATCGGCGATTTGAGGTGGTCATGAACGAGAGGCTCGGTTAAACTGCCTGCACAAGACCGTGACCTATAACCAAGGAGGAAAGATATGTATTGTCCAAAATGTGGAGCGGTCAATCCAGACGACGCCGCGGTGTGCGTGTCCTGCGGCACGCCGCTGGCAGGACCGACGGAAGGGGCCCCGGCGGGAACGACTCGAACCAGCAAAGCGGCCATTGCGTCGCTCGTTCTGGGGATTCTCTCGGTGTTCACGTGCTTCGTGACGGCCATTCCGGCCATCATCTGTGGCATCGTCGGCCTGGTTCAGGTCGGGCGGGGTAAAGGACGCGTTAAGGGGACCGGCCTGGCCATTGCGGGCATCGTGATTCCGGGCGCTTTGTTGCCTCTTGCGATGATGGTTCTGGCAATCCTGCTGCCGGCGTTCTCCAGAACAAGGGACGTCGCCCAGCGCGTGGTTTGCGGCACGAATCTCAAGGGCCTCGGCACGGCCATGATGGTCTATCAAATGGACTATGACGCCCTGCCCACCCCGCAGATGTGGTGTGATCTTCTTGTCCAGCACGCGGATGTCGGCCCTATGTCCTTCCAATGTCCCGGCGGGCCTCCCGCACGGTGCCACTATGCATTGAACGTGAACGCGGTCGGGACCCGCGCAGCGCTTCCGCCTGACTTGGTCCTTCTGTTCGAGGCGGCCCCCGGATGGAACACGGTCGGAGGGCCCGACGACCTGACGACCGCGTATCATCAAGGGGAGGGCTGCAATATCGCGTTTGTGGACGGGCACGTGGAGTTCGTGCGAACCCAACAACTGTACCGCTTAAGGTGGACCGTTGACGAGAATCCAAGGGGGAGCCGATAAAGCGTCTGGGGCTGGCCCAGGTCGATGACCTATTGGGCTTTGAAAGGTCCATGAAAACCTGGCCCTATGTCCTTGTCACCCCGGACTTGATCCGGGGTCCACGCTACACGTGCCAAGCGTGGATTCCTGCCCGCCAAGACGCGTCGTCGACTTTCGCAGGAATGTCGCATCCCGAGTGTCCGTTTCGGCGGGGACTGCAAGAAACCCTTCGCCGAGATCGACGGCTGGGCTGCGACAGGCCGGCCGCGCCTGAGACGATCCGTCCATTGACCCGCCGTGGTGTTGAGCCTATAGTTGATCTGTCCTCTTGGAACGAGCGATGGGCGAAAGGAGACGTCAAATGCACTGCCCGAAATGCGGTTCCGTCAATCTGGAGACAGCATCGGTCTGTGATTCCTGCGGCGCGGCCCTGGCACCGAATCCGGCGGGTGCTTCCGGGCAGGTACGGACCAGTGGCGCGGCGATTGCCTCGCTGGTGCTGGCCTTGCTCGGGTTTGTAACCTGCTTTCTCACCGCTCTGCCGGCGATCATTTGCGGTGTGATCGCGTTGACGGGGATCAGTCGCAGCCGGGGCCAGCGGCGTGGGACAGGCCTGGCCATCGCCGGGATCGTGATTCCGCTGATTTCGATCATGCTCGGGCTGCTGATGGCGGCCATCCTTCTGCCCGCGTTCGTCAGCGCCAATGGAACCGCCCAGACCGTCGTGTGTGCAAACAACCTCAGGTCGCTCGCCATGGGACTGATGCTTTATGCCGACGACAACGACGGCGCACTGCCGCCGCCAGAGGCCTGGACGGATTCGCTGGTTCGGTACGGTGTGTCCCCTGAGTCCTTCGAGTGTCCGGCTGCGCCGGACGGCCTGTGTGATTATGCCCTGAACCGGAATCTGACCAGGCTCACGGACATCCGCCGGCCCGCTCGCACGGTGCTCTTGTTCGAGTGCACTTCGGGCTGGAACAGGGCGGACGGACCGGAGGACGTGGTGCTGCGCCACCGCCGCCGAGGCGTACAGGGATGCAATGTGGCGTTTGCGGACGGCCACGTCGAGTGGGTTCCAACAAGTCGGACACCTAGCCTGATCTGGGACCCTAGGCAGCATGAATGACACGTCACTCCGACGGGAAGACCATGAAGAACGTTGCCGTGATTATCTGTGCCGCCGGGGCCAGCGCCCGCTTCGGCGGGGACCGCAAAAAACCCTTCGTCGAGGTCGATGGCCGGGCCGCGTTTATCCGCAGCATCGAGTTTTTCGTCGATCGTGACGATGTCAAACAGATCCTCATGACGATCGCCCCGGAGGATGAGGAGTTGGTCAAGGTCAAGTGGGGGGCCAACCTGGCGTTCAACAACGTGCGGCTCTGTCACGGCGGGGCCGAGCGTTTTGAGAGCGTCGCCAAGGCCCTGCAGCAGGTGCGGGACGACATCGAGCTCATCGCCGTCCACGATGCGGTGCGATGCTGTCTGAAGACCGAATGGATTGACGCGGTCGTCCACAAGGCCGCGGAGACCGGCGCGGCGATCCTCGCCTGCCCCGTGGTCGGCACGCTCAAGCGCGTCCGCGAAGAGCGCATCGTGGAGACCGTGGACCGCCGCGAGCTCTACGAGGCCCAGACGCCGCAGGTGTTCGACGCGGGGCTCTTGAAAGAGGCCTATGCCCGTCGCGACCAGCTCGCCGGGCCGGGCATCACCGACGACGCGATCCTTGTGGAGGCGATGGGCCGGCCGGTGGCGGTCGTGCCCACCGATGCGTCGAATCTCAAGATCACGCGCAAACAGGATGTGCCGATCGCCGAGGCCATCATCCGCTCGCGTCCGAAGCCCAAGCCCGAGGGGCCGATCGGCCCGTACGTCGAGGCCCAGTGGTAGCCCGTTGCCCCCGGCGGAATGCCCGGAAACGGGACCGGGAGTTTGTTGGACTCGGCCCCTTGACAGCCGGCGCCAGGGGGGCTAAGGTGTCGCGCGAAGGAGCCAATGCGGCATGCTATGGAAAGGAGTGAACGATGACACGGACAGGTCTCTGTTGCATCGCGGTGGTCTTGCTTTTCCCGATGCTCGGCTGTGAAGAGGTCGCCAAGGATGATCCGCGTTTTCGGGTGAATCCGGCCGAGCTGGCCCAGGCCCGCCAGGAAGGGTTCGGCGTGCCGGATGCCAGCGAGGCCGACCTGGTCGAAACGCTGGCGGCCAGTCGCGGTCAATACTATGCGAATCTCCAGGCCCTGCACCGCTACTACTCGGCCCGGGGAGCCGCTATCAAGAAGTCCTGGGTGGAGAAGGAATTGGCCTCGTTTGGGCAGATTCCCCAGTACCAGTATCTCATGCCCGCCGAGAGCGCTCAGGCCGACCGCCGCGCCACCGACAGCATTCAGGAGGCCGATATCCTGTATAATGAGGCGATGGACCTCTATCGCGGGGCCAAGGCGCTGGTGGTCTTTACCGACGAGCAGAAGCTTCGCGTCGCGTTGAACAAGTTCAACGAGCTGATCGCGACGTACCAGAACAGCGATAAGATCGACGATGCGGCCTACTATGCGGGCCGCGCCTACGAGTACTTCGGGGACTACGAGATCGCCGTGGTCTACTACCAGCGGGCCTTCCAGTGGAATGAGGTGACGCCTTACCCGGCCCGATTCCGCGCGGCGTACCTGATGGACCAGAAGCTGCACGACCGAACCGCGGCCCTGGCCCTGTACCGGCTGGCCGTGCAGGTGGAAAGTCGGTATGAAGACAACGTCGAATACGCCCAGGAACGGATACTGGACCTGACCCGGGGCCAGGGCGGCTAGATGCCCGGATAGAGAACCGATACCACGAAGGCCTGCCCATCAAGCAGGCCTTTTTTTATGGTGCCATGTCCTGCTCGTTTGAACATCGCGTTGAACGATTCATCCGGGACCGGCTGGCGGCCCTGCATGGCCGGGTCCTTTTGGCCGTTTCCGGCGGCGTCGATTCGATGGTGATGCTGCACGTGCTGGTTCGGCTTGCGCGGGCCGGCCGTTTGTCCATCGAGCCGGTCGTGGGGCATGTTAATCACCACTTGCGCCCCGAAGCCGACGCGGAAGAGGCATTTGTGCGTACTCAGGCGGGGCAGTACGCCCCGGAGGTTCTGAGCCGCGGCGTGGATGTGCGCGCCCGGGTTGGCGAAATGGGACTTTCCGTTGAGACGGCGGCGCGCCAGTTGCGAAGCGATGCACTGCTGGAGATGGCACGCCAGGCCGGGTGTACCGTGATCGCCACGGCCCACCACGCGGACGACAATATCGAGACGGTCCTGTTTCGGCTGCGACGGGGGACGGCCTATCGCGGTCTGGCCGCCATCCGCCCCCAGACGGTCCGGCGGGCAGGCGCGGATGCATTCACTATGGTTCGCCCACTGCTGGGTGTGCATCGCCATGACATCGAATCCTACGCCCGCGAGCATGGGCTGTGCTGGTGCGAGGACCCCAGTAACCGACAGCGTCGATTCGCGCGAAATCGCATCCGACACGACCTGTTGCCCTATCTGACCCGCCTGTACGGGGCGGCCCTGCCCAACAAGATCGAGCGGCTTTCGCAGGTCGCCGGGGACTTGCTGGAGCGGGTTGAGGACCGGGCGGACGCTGTGTGGCGCCGCGCCCGGCTGGCCGAAACGGCCAACTCGGTGGACCTGAGCCGCGACATCCTGCGGACGTGTCCGCCCATCCTGCAAGTCGAACTGATCCGTCGGACCATCGGGCATCTGGGCCTTGGCGAGCGTGCGCTCACGAACCGGCACTATGAGGCCCTGATGCGGCTGATCGGCCAAACAGGCCGAGGGCGGATGGACCTGCCCGGCGGCGGCGCCCTGCAATGCTGGGAGCACACAGCGCATTTCACCCGCATCCCGGAGCCCCCACACGGACCCATACCGCCAAGACCCACGGTGCTGACCCTCAATGGAACGACCGATTTCGGTCCGTGGCACATCAAGGTGACCGAGCGAACGGCGGACCTTGACGCCTTTGAACGGTTTCAGCGAACGAAGGACCGGTTTGTGGAGTGGATCGACGCGGCCCGCGTGCGGGGACCGTTGCGGATTCGTACCCGGCGGATCGGCGACCGCTTCCAGCCGATCGGCATGCCGGGGGAGAAGCGCGTGGGTAAGTTCCTGTGCCGCCGTGATGTACCGCCCGCGCTGCGGCGAGAAGTGTGCATCATCGAGGACGAGGAAGGCATTGTCTGGGTCGCCCCGGTCCGCCTGGACCGCCGTTGCAGCGTCACGAACAGCACCACTCAAGTGCTCGAATTGCGACTGAGCCGGCTGACCCGTCAGGACCCCGCGGTTCCCTCCAGGCAAGAGTTCGAAGCTGCTCCCGGATAGTGCACCTCTTGTGACGATTTCACAAAAACGCGGCGGCAAGCCCGACAGGGCCGCTTTTCACAGTCCTTTTGGCAGAAAAGCTTTGACAGGGTCTGGGCCGATTCCTAGAGTGTGGGCCGCTGGGTCCCTGCGCTCTGGTCGCCGGCCCGGTCACGACGGGAGAAATGACGAAAGCTGGAAGAAAGGAGAGCTTGTATGGCAACGAAGGTTGCGATCAACGGATTTGGACGCATCGGGCGGGCGGTGGCCCGCATCCTGATCGAGCGGGGCAAGATGGACCTAGTCGCGATCAACGACCTGGCCGATGCCAAGAGTCTGGCCCACCTGTTCAAGTACGACACCGTGATGGGGCCCTGGAAGGGCACGGTCGAGGTTAAGGACGGCAACCTGGTCATCAACGGCAAGACGATCAAGGTGCTCGCGGTCAAGAGCCCTGCCGAGCTGCCGTGGAAAGAGATGGGCGTGTCCATCGTCGTGGAGTCGACCGGCATTTTCCGCGAGAAGGAATCGCCCAAGGGCGGTTACGGCGACCATCTCAAGGCGGGCGCCAAGAAGGTCGTGTTGACCGTTCCGGCCAAGGACGCCATCGAAGCGACCGTCGTGCTGGGGGTCAACGACAACATCATCACCCCGCAGACGCAGTGCATCTCCAACGCCAGTTGCACGACCAACTGCCTGGCCCCGCTGACCAAGGCGCTCAACGACGCCTTCGGCGTCGAGAAGGGCCTGATGGTGACGGTGCACGGGTATACGAACGACCAGCGGGTCGCGGACATGATTCACAAGGACCTGCGTCGCGCCCGCGCGGCGGCGATGAACATCATCCCGACGACCACCGGGGCGGCCAAGGCCGTCGGCAAGGTGATCCCAGAGCTCAATGGCAAGCTGGACGGGTACTCTCTTCGTGTGCCCGTCATCACCGGCAGTTGCGTGGACCTGGTCGCCGACCTGAAGAAAGAGGTGACTGCCGACGAGGTCAACGCCGCCATCAAGGCCGCCGCGGAAGGTCCGCTCAAGGGTATCCTGGCCTATTGCGACGAGCCGATCGTCAGCAGCGACATCATCGGCAACCCGCATTCGAGCATCTTCGATTCGCTGTGCACGATGACCATGGGCCGCACCGTCAAGGTCGTCAGTTGGTACGACAACGAGTGGGGCTACTCCTGTCGTACCGTGGACATCATGGAGAAGATCGCCTAACACCGCAGGCCGCACAACCAGGCCCGTCCGTACCCCGGTCGGGCCTGTTTCTTGGGGGCGCGGCCCTGGCGGCGGTTGCGGCGATGGGCTTGGAAAGGGGATACAGCGATGGCCAAGAAGACGGTGGCGGATATCAACGTCAAGGGAAAGCGGGTCCTCATGCGGTGCGACTTCAACGTGCCGCTGGATGAGGACCGCAACATTACCAGCGACGCGCGGATCGTCAAGGCGCTGCCCACGATCCGCCACATTCTCGATCACGGCGGCAGCGTGATCCTGATGAGTCACCTGGGTCGGCCCAAGGGCCAGCCGGATGAGGCGTTTTCGCTGGCGCCGGTGGCCCAGCGCCTGGGCGAGTTGCTCGGTCGCGAGGTCATCTTCGCCGAGGACTGTATCGGCCCCGATGTCGAAGCCAAGGCCAAGGCCCTCAGGCCCGGCCAGGTGATGCTGCTGGAGAACGTGCGCTTCCACAAGGAAGAGACGATCAAGGACAAGGCCGCCAAGGAAGACGATCAGCTTCGTGAGGCCAAGGACGACTTCGCGCGGCAGATTGCCGCGCTGGGCGACGTGTACGTGGACGACGCCTTTGGGACAGCCCACCGCGACAACGCCTCGATGTACACCGTGCCCATGATGATGAAGGGCAAGGACCGGGTCATCGGCTTTCTGATCGAGAAGGAGCTGCGGTTCCTTGGCCAGGCGGTGAGCGACCCCGAGCGGCCCTTCGTGGCGATCCTCGGCGGGGCGAAGGTTTCGGACAAGATCGGCGTTATCGAGAACCTCCTGCGCAAGGTCGATACAATCCTGATCGGCGGAGCCATGGCCTACACCTTCTTCAAGGCCCAGGGCCGCCAGGTCGGCGACAGCCTGTGCGAGGAGGATTTCCTCAGCCAGGCCACCAGCCTGCTGAAGCAGGCCCAGGACGTGGGCTGCAAGATCGTCCTGCCGGCGGACACGGTCGTCGCCAACGAGTTCAAGGCCGGCGCCACGCACAAGGTCGTAGAGGGCGACATCGACGAAGGTTGGCAGGGCATGGATATCGGGCCCAGGACTCGTGACCTGTTCGCCAAGGAACTGGCCGGCGCCAAGACGATCGTCTGGAACGGCCCGATGGGCGTCTTCGAGATGCCGCCCTTCGACGAGGGCACCAAGGCCGTCGCCCAGGTCGTGGCCGACGCCACCGGCAAGGGCGCCGTCAGCGTCATCGGCGGCGGCGACAGCGCCAGCGCCATCATCAACATGGGCCTCGAGGACAAGGTCAGCCACATCTCCACCGGCGGCGGTGCCAGCCTGGAGTTTCTGGAAGGCAAGACCTTCAAGTGCCTGGAAATCCTGGACGAGAAGTAGCCCCGCCCATCGCGGGCCGCCGCGCCCGACGGCATGTCGGAGCGGTCCGCAGCGAGGTGCCCATGAGTCGGATGCGCTTGCCCGAACCCGGTACGGTGCAGATCGCCCCGTCGATCCTGAGTGCGGATTTCGCCCGCTTGGCCGACGAGATCGCCCAGGTCGTGGATGCGGGGGTCCGCATGGTTCATCTGGACGTCATGGACGGGCACTTTGTGCCGAACCTGACGATCGGCCCGCCCGTGGTCAAGTGGATCCGAAAGTGCACCGGCGCCGTGCTGGACACGCACCTGATGATCACCGACCCCCAGACCTACGCCGAGCGGTTCGTCGAGGCCGGATCTGATCATATCACCTTCCACATTGAGACCGTGGATGAGCCCGAGGCGTTTGTACAGCACCTGCGGGACCTGGGCGTGACGGTGGGGGTGACTCTCAACCCGGAAACGCCCGCCGAGGCGGTGCGAGACGTGGCCCGGCTGTGCGACATGGTGCTGGTGATGACGGTGCATCCGGGATTCGGCGGCCAGGCGTTTATCGACGCCGCGGCCCGCAAGTGCATCGCCCTGCGCGAGTGGCTGGGTCCCGATATCCGTATCGAGGTGGATGGCGGCATCGACGCCACGACCGCGCCGCGCGTGGTGGGCTACGGGGCGGATACGCTCGTCGCGGGCAACGCCATCTTCGGACAAGCCGACCGAAAAGCGGCTATCGAGGACATCCGGCGGGCGATTCGGTAGGACCGCGTGGGTCTGGCAACCGAAGCACCGGGGCGGTATAATGAAGGCGTCCTTTTTGCGCGGGTTTTGTAAGTACTGACCAGACGGACCCTTAGAAAGTATGGCCAAGACGAAACCAGGTTGGGACGGCTATTCGCTCAAGCGCCGACGGGAGATGCCCGAGGGCCTGTGGATGGCGTGTCCCTCCTGCCAGAACATGCTTTACCGCAAGACGGTCGAGGAGAACCTGCACGTCTGCCCGGAGTGCGATCACCACTTCCGGATCGACGGCAAGGAGCGACTCCGCCAACTCGTCGACGAGGGGTCGTTTGAGGAGCAGGTCGCCGAGATGACCTCGACCGACCCGCTGGCGTTTGCCGCGGGTGACACCCGCTACGCCGACCGCATCGAGGCATACAAGAACAAGGGGTGCCACGAGGCCATGCGCGTCGGCAAGGCCTTCATCCGAGGTCGCGGCGTGATGCTGGCGGTGATGGACTTCGCCTTCCTGGGCGGCTCGATGGGCATGGTCGTCGGTGAGAAGTTCTGCCTGGCGGTCGACCGCGCGATCGAGGAATCACTGCCGCTGGTGGTGGTTAGCGCATCGGGTGGCGCCCGCATGCACGAGGGGGTGGTCTCGCTGGGTCAGATGGCCAAGACCAGCGCCGCCCTGGCCCGATTCGACGACGCGGGAGGATTGTTTATCTCGATCCTCACAGACCCGACCACGGGGGGCGTCACGGCCAGCTTCGCGATGCTCGGCGACGTCATCCTGGCCGAGCCGCGGGCCCTGATCGGTTTCGCCGGACCCCGAACCATCTACGAGACGATCAAGATCGAGCTGCCCGAGGGTTTTCAGCGGAGCGAGTTCCTTCTCGAACACGGGTTTGTGGATATGATCGTTCATCGGCGAGACCTTCGCAGTGAAATCGGCCGGCTGATCGACTACTGCGGCAAGTAGCCCGCCGAGGGGGCCGGGCGGTCGTTTTCCCGGATTGCGGCTTCTCATCCCGCCGCCCGCCCGTATAATCATTCACACAGGTTTCATCCGGAACAAGCATGGCCTATTTCAGAGACAATATCGCACAAGCCGAAGGATACGTGCCGGGGTTCCAACCCGCCCGTGCGGACGTGGTGAAGCTCAACACGAACGAAAACCCCTATCCTCCGTCGCCGAAGGTACTCGAGGCGGTCGCGGCGGTGGACGGCGAGATGCTGCGGCGTTATCCCCCGGTGCTGGCTGATTCCTTCCGCACGGCCGCCGCGGAGGTGCTGGAAGTCCCCTCGGATCATATCCTGTGCACCAACGGCGGCGACGACCTGCTGACCATCTGCTTTCGCGCGTTTTGCGACGAGCACCGACCGGTCGCCTACCCGACGCCGACCTACAGCCTGTACGCGGTTTTGGCGAACCTGCAGAATTGCCCGGCCGTGGAGGTGTCTTTCGAGTCCGACGACTGGCTCGACGCCCTGGCCGGGGCATCGGCGGCGCTGACGATCGTGTGCAATCCGAATGCCCCGACGACCCATCGCATTGAGCCGGCCAATCTGGCCGCCTTGGCCGGGCGGATCGAGGGCGTCCTGCTGATCGACGAGGCGTACGTCGACTTCGCGGACGGCGACTGCCGGCAACTGGCGCGGGACTTCGAGAACGTAATCCTGTTGCGATCCCTGAGCAAGGGCTACAGTCTGGCCGGGCTGCGGTTCGGCTTCGGCATCGCCCAGCCCAAACTCATTGAGGGCCTCATCAAGGTCAAGGACTCCTACAATGTGGACGCGGTGGCGATCGCGGCGGCGACGGCGGCGATTCGCGACCAGGCGTATTTCCGCGCGAACGTCCAGCGGATCCGGGCCGAGCGAACCCGCCTGACGGCGGCCCTGCGGGATTTGGACCTGGAGGTTCCGGACAGCCAGACGAACTTCGTTTGGGCCCGCAGTCCGAAGGCGCCGGCTCGATCCTTGCACCAGAACCTCGCCGAGCAGGATGTGTACGTGCGGTACTTTGACCGGCCTGGATTGGATGACCGGCTGCGGATCACGGTGGGGACACCGGAACAGAACGACCGCCTGTTGGCGGTCTTGCAGGAGCTGCTGGCAGGATAAGGGGAGACACCATGGCCGAGCGGACCGCCGAAGTCCAACGCAAGACCCAGGAAACCGACATCCAGGTCACCTGGAATCTGGATGGCCAGGGCCGTTACACGATCGACACGGGCGTGGGCTTCCTGGATCACATGCTGGCGCACCTGGCCAAGCACAGCCATACCGACCTGAACGTCCGGGCCCAGGGCGACCTGCACGTGGACGCCCACCACACCACCGAGGACGTGGCGATCTGCCTGGGACAGGCTCTGGAACAGGCCCTGGGGGACAAAAAGGGCATCGGTCGGTACGGGCACAGCACCCTGCCGATGGAAGATGCCCTGGCGACCGTGGCGGTGGATCTGTCCGGTCGGCCGTATTGCACGTATCGCGTCGCCTACAGCACCGAGAAGATCGGCGACTTTGACGTGGAGTGCATCGAGGAGTTCCTGCGGATGTTGGCGAACACCGGCAAGTTCAACCTGCACGTCAACGTGGCGTACGGCCTGAACAGCCACCACATCGCCGAGGCGATCTTCAAGGCCCTGGGCCAGGCCCTGGCGCACGCGGTGCGGATCGTCGGCGACGACGTGCCCAGCACCAAGGGATCGCTGTGAGCCTGGACCCACAATACGAGTACCGGACCGGCCTGGGCACGGACATCCATCAGCTCGTCGCCGGGCGCGATCTCAAGCTCGGCGGCATACAGATTCCGTTCGATAAGGGCCTGCTGGGCCACAGTGACGGCGACGCCGTGCTGCACGCCATCGTCGATGCCCTGCTCGGCGCGGCGGGCATGGGCGACATCGGATCGTTCTTCCCGGACCACGATCCGCAATGGGCCCAAGCCGACAGCCGCGAGCTGCTGCTGACCGTCAAGCGGTACCTGGAGGACAAGCACTGGGAGGTGGTGAACCTGGATGTCGTGATCCATGCCGAGCAACCGCGGCTGGAACGGCTCAAGGCGCAGATCAAGCGCGCCATCGCCAGCATCCTGGGCGTGGATTTCAACGCCGTCAACGTCAAGGCCAAGACCAACGAGGGCCTCGACGCCGTGGGCCGAGGCGAGGCGATTGCGGCGACCAGCGTGGTCTTGCTGCGACGGCGATTGAAACGAACCCTATAGCAACCGGGCGGGCGACGCGATCCCGCCGGCGAGGACGACCGAATGGGCTTTAGGATTTACAACACCCTGACACGCCGACTGGAGGAATTTACGCCCCTGGAGCCGGGACGCGTGGGCGTGTACGTCTGCGGACCGACGGTGTACGGCCATGCGCACCTGGGCCACGCCAAGAGCTACGTGAGCTTCGACGTGCTCGTGCGGTACTTGCGATATCTGGGCTACCCAGTGACCTACGTGCAAAACATCACCGACGTGGGGCACCTGACCGACGACGCGGACGAGGGCGAGGACAAGATTGACAGGCAGGCCCGCCGCGAGCACAAGCACCCGATGGCCATCGCGGAGTCCTATACCCGCAGCTACTTCGAGGATATGGACGCCTTGGCCTGCGTGCGGCCGGACATCAGCCCCCGCGCCAGCGGCCACATTCCCGAGCAGATCGAGTTGGTGCGGACCCTGCTGGACAAGGGCTTCGCCTACGAGGTCAACGGGTCGGTGTATTTCGACGTGATGCGCTTCGCCGCGTACGGCAAGCTCAGCGGCCGCAGCCTCGAGGACATGCAGGCCGGGGCCCGCGTGGAGGTGAACCCCGAAAAACGGCATCCGGCGGATTTCGCGCTCTGGAAGCGGGCCGAGCCCAACCACATCATGCAGTGGAACAGCCCGTGGGGCCGCGGGTATCCGGGCTGGCATCTGGAGTGCTCGGTGATGAGCATGAAGTACCTGGGGGCGACCATCGACATTCACGGCGGCGGCATCGAGAACCAGTTCCCGCACCACGAGTGCGAGATCGCCCAATCCGAGGCGGCCAACGGCGCGCCGTTCGTGCGCTATTGGGTGCACAACAACATGGTCACCGTCGACGGCCAGAAGATGGGCAAAAGCCTGAACAATTTCATCACGCTCAAGCAGTTGTTCCACGAGGGACACCCGCTGCTGAGCCGCACCTATGACCCCCTGGCCGTGCGGCAACTGATCCTGCAAAGCCACTATCGCAGCCCCATCGACTTTTCCGATGCGGCCCTGGCCGCCGCCCAGAGCGGTTACGACCGGATCACCAAGGCGGTCGTGTCGCTGCGACGCCAGGAGAACGCCGCTCCCGACGGCGAGGCGAGCCCGGACATCGACGCCGAACTGGGACAACTCCAGGCCCGGTTCGAAGAGGCCATGAACGACGATCTGAATACATCGGTGGCGCTGTCGGTGATTTTCGAGCTGGTCAAACTGGCCGGACGCGTCATGGAAGACGGGTCAGCCACGACCGGGACGCTCCGCGCGGTGGATGCGACCTTGGGCCGTCTGGGAGGGAATGTGCTGGGCATCGTGCGAGACACGTATCCTGAAGTCGCCCGTGGCGAGGAGGCGCTGCTTGATCATCTGCTGCAATTGATGATCCAGCAGCGCGCCGAAGCGCGCAGACGCAAGGACTTTGCCGCAGCCGACGCGATTCGAGACCAGTTGGCTTCATTCGGCATCGTGCTTGAGGACAAGCCCGGCGGTCTGACCACCTGGAGACGTGCATGATCATCTGCGGCATTGATCCGGGGCTGCAGGTGTGCGGATACGCGATTATCCAGCGGCAACAGGGGCAGGATCGGCTGATCGAGGCGGGGGTCTTCCGCATCCGCGACAAGGCCCCGCTGGCGACGCGACTCGTGCAGGTGGCCGACGACATGACGGCCATCCTCGAGCGATTCGGGCCCGACGTGGTCGCCGTCGAGGAGCTATACGCCCACTACAAGCACCCCCGGACGGCCATCTTGATGGGGCACGCCCGCGGCGTTATACTGCTCCAGGCCGCACGCTCGGGCGCGGAGGTGCGGAGTTTCTCGGCGACGCGGATCAAAAAATCGCTCACGGGTCACGGCCGGGCGGGCAAGGCCCAGATGCAGCGGGCCATTCGCTCCACGCTGGGCCTGGCCGAGGTGCCCGAGCCCCCCGACGTGGCCGACGCCATCGCCGTGGCCTTGTGTTGCGCCAATGAATGCGGTAGAGAGCCGGTGGAATGATCGCACGAATCCAGGGAAAACTCGTCGCCCTCGAATCGGACCGGGCCCTGATGGAAGTCGGGCCCGTCGCCTACGAGGTCCTCCTGCCCGGCTACGCGGTCTCGCAACTCAGCGGCCGCCTCGATCAGGCGGTTACCCTGTTTACGTTCGAGTATTACGAGGGCACGCTGGGCGGCGGCAACCTGGTGCCGCGTCTGGTGGGGTTTCTCAGCCGCAACGAGCTGGATTTCTTCCGGCGGTTCACCTCGGTCAAGGGCGTGGGCATCCGCAAGGCCCTCAAGACCCTGTCGGTGCCGATCGCCACGATCGCCGAGGCCATCGAATCCGGGGATGAGCGAACGTTGTGCGCCCTGCCGGGCGTGGGCAAACGGCTGGCCCAGGTGATGCTGGCCGAACTGAAGGGCAAACTGGGCGATTACGCGCTGGGCGCCGCCGAGCCGGCGGCCGGTCGGGCCTTTGAGCGGTTCCAGGTCGAGGCGCTGGAGGTGCTCGTGGCCTGGGGCGAGCGGCGGGCCGAGGCCATGGACCTGATCGCCTTGACGTGCCAGCGGCACCCGGACATCAAGACGGCCGAGGCGCTGGTGCCCCTGGTCTATCGAGTCAAACAGGGAGTGGAAGTCTAACGGATCGGAAGGATGGCGATCGACCGGGTACTCAGTGCCGATTCGGCGGGGCGGCAGGAAGAGACGCTCAACGCCGCGCTGCGGCCTCGCACGCTCGCCGAGTGTGTGGGCCAGGCCCATATCAAGGACAAGCTCTCCATCGCCATCACCGCCGCCCGGCAGCGCCGGGAGCCGCTGGACCACATCCTCTTCTACGGCCCGCCGGGCTTGGGCAAGACCACGCTGGCGCACGTGGTGGCCAACGAGATGGGCAGCACCCTCCGCGTCACCAGCGGGCCGGCCCTGGCCAAGCAGGGCGACGTGATGGGCCTGTTGAGCAACGTCGCCACCGGGGATATCCTGTTCATCGACGAGATCCACCGCCTCAGTGCACCCGTCGAGGAGTTTATCTATCCGGCGATGGAAGACTTCAAGGTGGATTTCACCGTCGACAGCGGCCTGCACGCCAAAACGATTAACTTCCCGCTCAAGCATTTCACACTCATCGGCGCCACGACGCGGGCCGGCCTGCTCAGTGCCCCACTGCGGGGCCGGTTCGGCATGATCTACCACGTGGAGTTCTACAGCGTCGACGAGCTGACCGACGTCCTGGCCCGTTCGGCGCGGTGTATGGAGCTTGAGACCACGCCCCAGGCCCTGCGCCTGATGGCCGCCCGAAGCCGCGGTACGCCCCGCATCGCCAACCGTCTGCTCAAGCGGGTCCGGGACTACGCCCAGGTCAAGGGCACCGGCCGCCTGACCGAGGCCATCGTGGAACAGTCGCTGGCCATGGAGCGGATCGACACACTCGGGCTGGATGACCTGGACCGGGCGTTTCTCAAGGCCCTGATCGAGGTGTACGACGGGGGGCCGGCGGGGATCGAGGCCCTGGCGGCGACCCTCGGTGAGGAACGCGACACGCTGGAGGACGTGGTCGAGCCCTACCTGCTGCAGGTCGGCTTCGTGCGCCGCACCAAGCGGGGGCGCGAGGTCACCGCGGCCGCGATGGAACACCTGGGCCTGGCCCCGAGGGAGCGGCCCGACCTGCCGCAAGGCACACTTTTTGACCCTGATTCCGAGACTTGATCGGAGGACGACGCGATGACATCGGCCAAGACGCGCCGTGAGTTTTTCAAGTGGATGGGCTGGACCGGCGGCTGCGTGGGCCTGGCGGGATGCCTCGACGCGGACCGCGAGCCGGCGGACCCCGGGCCGATTGAGACGCCCTATCCACGTCCCAACATTCTGTGGCTCAGTTGCGAAGACACGGGACCGCACCTGGGGTGCTACGGCGACCCGCACGCCCACACGCCCACGCTGGACGCCCTGGCGGCGCAGGGCGTGCTTTATCAGAACGCGTTCGCCGTGACCGGCGTGTGCGCGCCGACCCGCTCCAGCATTATCACGGGCCTGTATCCCACCACGCTGGGGACGCACCACATGCGGGCCGGCGGCGAGGGCGTGGATCGGTCGGTCATGCCGAAGATTCCGGCCCGTATCCGTGCCTTTCCCGAGTTCCTGCGGCACGCGGGCTACTACTGCACCAACAACGCCAAGCAGGACTACAACTTCCGCGCGCCCGAGGGCACATGGGACGAGTCCAGCGGCCGAGCCCACTGGAAGAACCGCCCGAACCCGAACCAGCCCTTTTTCGCCGTGTTCAACTACACCGGCACGCATGAAGGGTCGATCCGACTTGACGACGCCGGCCATGCCGAGCGTACCGCCCGGCTGACCGACGACCAGCGGCAGGACCCCGATGCCCTGCCCTTGCCACCCTATTGGCCCGATACGCCCGTCGTCCGGAAGCAGTGGGCCAAGTATTACGAGCTGGTCACCGCGATGGACTACTGGGTGGCCGACCGCCTGCGGGAGTTGGACGAGGCCGGCCTGGCCGAGGAGACGATCGTCTTCTTCTGGGCCGACCACGGGCCGGGCCTGCCCCGGGCCAAGCGCTGGTGCTATGATTCGGGAACGCGGATCCCCTTGATCGTCCGCATCCCGGCGCGCTTCCGCCTGGGCACGCAGGGCATTGGCGGCACGGTCGAAACCGAGCTGATCAGCTCGGTGGATTTCGCGCCGACGGTCCTGAACCTCGCGGGCCTGCCGATCCCCTCGACCATCCAGGGCCGCGCGTTCCTGGGGCCCAACGTGCCCGCCAAGCGGCGATACGTGTTCCAGGCCCGCGACCGCATGGACGAGCGTTATGACGTCATCCGCGCGGTGCGGGATACGCGATACCGCTACGTCCGCAACTATGAGCCCTACAAACCCTACTTCCAGCACGTGCAGACCGCCGAAGCCGACCCCGTCATGGCCGAGCTGCGACGGCTCCACGCCGCCGGGCAGCTTGCGCCGGAGGCCGAGCAGTTCATGGCGGATACCAAGCCTATTGAAGAGCTCTATGACTTGGCCGTCGATCCGCATGAAGTGCACAACGTCGCCGAAGACCCGCGGTACGCCATGATTCTGCAGAAAATGCGGGCCGCCCACGTGGGATGGATGCTGGCTACGCGTGACTTGGGCCTGATCCCGGAGCCGGAGCTGGTCGCCGGAGAAGAGCGGTACGGCACGCGGTACGACATGGGTCTGGCCCTGGATCGCGAGCACCGGCGGCGAGACCTGTTCTACCTGGCTAGCATCGCGGGCCGACCCAACCTGACGCATGTGTCCCGATTGACCGATGCGTTGCGTCACTCCGACCCGGCGTTCCGATACTGGGGCGCGATCGGCCTGGGGAACCTGGGCACCGTGGCCGTGCCGGCCCTGCAGTTCCTGACCGTAGCCGCGCAGGATGCATCACCGGTGGTGCGGGTGGCCGCGGCGCGGGCCCTGGCGAAACTCGGACGCACCGATGAGGCCCTGGAGATCCTGACGACGGAGTTGCGGGGGCCGCAGGAATGGGTGCGTCTGCACGCCGCAATCGTGCTCGACGAGATGGGGTCCGACGCCCGGCCGGCGGTGGACGCCCTGCGACACGCCCTGAACGACCGCGACAACAAGTACGTGGTGCGCATCGCCAATCACGCCCTCAACACGCTGCTGGGCACGAACCATCAGGTCCGCTGACCGTCACGCCCGCCCAGAAAGAACGCCGCGGTCCTCGGCCGTCGATGCAGCAGATTCGAGAAATGCTCCAGGAGAACGATCTCGATGCGCCGCAGCGTGGGCTCGGCGGCCTCCTTGAGACGCCGCGGTTCGGCCAGACAGGCGGCAGAGGAACGATCCAGCGCAAGGCGGTCCACGAAGGCAGGCTCGCAGTCCGGGCACACCAGCCCTTGGGCCGTGCTGCTGAAGTACGCCCGCGGCCAGCGGCCCGTATAGGGGGCGCGGCAGTTGGCGCAATGCGTCAGAACCAGTCCGCCGCCGATCGCCCGCAGCAGGCCCCACTGGAACACGATCAGTCGGCGCAGGTCGTCGGCCTCATCGGTAAAGGTCTGCAGGTCTTCCAGGAACGCCACCCCTTGATCGAACAGGGCCGGGTCGGGATCGTACGGTTCGGTCAGGGCGTCGAGCAGCTCCACGCCGCACAGGCCGCACTGCAGGGCATGAAATCGTCGCCGTAACCCCACAAAGCGGGGTGCCTGTTGCAGTTCCGTCAACGTGGCCAGCCCCTGGGCACGCGGCGAGAACACGGCCTGGCCGAACGCGAATACCTCGAGGGGACCTTCAAAAGCGCTCTTGGCGCGGCGCGAGCCCTTGGCGATGGCGTCGAACTTGCCCGTCGACCGACCGAACAGCGTTACGATCTGCGACGTCTCGGAGTATACCGCCGTCCGCAGGCAAACGACCTGGTCCTTGGTCAGCATGGCTCAGGAGGCACCGGAAAGATCCCCGACGGGCTTCTTCTCGATGCGGATGCGGTTAATCTTCCGCTCTTCGGCCGCAATGATCGTGAACCGCAGGTTGCCGTACTCGAACGTCTCGCCCGTCTTGGGAATGTAACCGAGATGGCTGAACACGAACCCCCCGACCGTGTCGTAGTCGTCGTCCTCCGGCAGCGTCACGTCGAACTCATCGTTCAGGTCGTCGACGTAGGTGCGGGCATCGATCTCGATGGTGTGCTCGTCGAGGCGCTGCATCGACTCGACCGGCATCGGTTCGTATTCATCGGCGATCTCGCCGACCAATTCTTCCAGAATGTCCTCAATCGTCACGATCCCGGCGGTGCCGCCGTATTCGTCCAGCACCACGGCGATGTGCAGCTTCTGGTTTTGGAACTCGTGCAGCAGCGACCGAAGCGGCTTGCTCTCGGGCACGAAATATGCCGGTCGGATCTTGTCCCGCAGGCGGAACTCCTCATCCGTGCGTCCCACCTCGGTCAAGAGATCCTTGGCGTAGACGAGCCCCACGATGTGGTCGATATCGCCCTCATAGACGGGGATCCGTGAATGCCCGGCCTGGCTGATCGTCTCCAGGACGGTTTGCCGGTCGTCGTTGACGTTCAGCGCCACGACGTCCGTCCGCGGGGTCATGATCTCCTCGGCGGTGGTCTCGCTCAACTCGAGGACGTTCTCGATCATCTCCATTTCCTCGGCGTCCACCACGCCGTCGAGGTGTCCCTGCTCCACGACCGTAAGGAACTCCTCCTGACGCTGGTCGCGGTCCTCGTCCTCGCCGTTGTCGGCCCCGGCCAAACGCCGCACCACGGCCTCACCTCGCCGACCCAGCCAGCCCAGGGGCGCCAGCGCCAAGGCCAGAACACCCAGCAGCCGGTGCGTCCGCAGAAGCAGCGCCTCGGCGGTGTAGCGCGCCCAGACGTGCGGCAAGAGCCCGTGCACCACGGCCAGGAGCACAAACGAAATCCCGCCCGCCAGGACCAGGCTCCGCGGCCCGTCCGACAGCAGATGAACCAAAAGCAGGACCACACCGACGTCGGCGGCCAAGGCCGCCCACAGACACAGCAGCATGATCCGGTCCAGGGCCCCCAGAAAGGCTGGCGGCACGTCGCCCTTACCGGCCGTTTTGAACGCCTCCTGCAACTTCACGCGTGAAAAGCCCCGCAGGGCCAGGTGATTCAGGGAGAAGAACAGACTCGTCGCCGCCAAGGCGAAGAGGCCCAACCATAACCATCCAACGTCATCCACGACGCTCACCCCTTTGACTGCTGCGGCCCGTCCATGGTCCGCACGGGCCGTTCATAAACCACGCCGAATCCCTCATCCTCGAGAATTCGGTCTTCCATTTGATGCATCCGTTCCGCCGCGGCGGGATCGGCATCATCGAAACCGAACTGATGCAGCAGGCCATGCACTACGTACAAGGCCAGTTCCGTCTCGATCCCGTGGCCGCGAAGCCGGGCCTGCCGTCGGGCCTCGTCGGCGTTGACCGCGATGCACAACGTGCGCTGCGGCTCACCCGGCTCGGAGAGGTCGAAACTGATCACATCCGTCGTTTCGTCCTGATCAAAGAACTGCCGCTCGAGCCGCCGGATTTCCGAATCGTCCACGACGGCCAGGTCCAGGCAGATCGCCCCCTCTGCAAACCGCCGACAAACCTGCTCGGCCAGCGCCCGCAGCCGCTCCATCACGCCGGCCAACTCAGGATGGCCGCACTCGATCTGGATCGTCACCTCATCCATCGTTCCGCTCGTCCTCGGCCGCCTTCTTAGCCGTCGGCGCCGTCACCGGCTCGCCCTTGTCCTTCTCCGGCGGCTTGTCGGGCGATTTCGGATACGCGACCCGTCCATGATAGTGCGCGGCCAGACTCTTGGCCATGCTCGATTCGATCTGGCTCAACTCGCGCAACGTCAGATCGCACTCGTCGAACTGCCCGTCCTGCAGGCGCTTCATCACCATGTTGTGCACGATCACCTCGATCCGCGTCGGCGTCAGTTCCGTCGAGGATCGGACGGCGCTTTCGATCGTGTCGGCCAGCATCACGATGGCCGCCTCCTTGGTGCGCGGTTTCGGGCCCGGATAGCGGAAGTCCATCTCCGAGACCGGCGCATCCTTGTCCCCCTGCTTCTTGAGGGCCTCGTTGTAGAAATACTCGATCAGCGTCGTGCCGTGGTGGGTCTCGATGAACTGGCGCAACACCGCGGGCAGGCCGTACTCCCGCGCGATCTCAATGCCGTCCTTGACGTGGCCGACGATCACCAACTGGCTCATCGCGGGCGACAACTGCTCGTGGCGGCTGGCCGAGCCCATCTGGTTTTCCCCGAAGTAGGCCGGCTTGTTGATCTTCCCGATGTCGTGGTAATAGGCCCCGACGCGACACAGCAGGCCGTTGGCTCCGATGGCCTCGGCGGCCGACTCGGCAATGGAGCCGATCAGCAGGCTGTGGCTGAAGGTCCCCGGGGCCGTCATGGCCAGCTTCTTCAGGAGCGGCTGGTTGGCGTCGCTGTAGTCCAGCAGCGTCATGCTCGTGGCGATGCGGAAGACCTTCTCGATGATCGGCAGGAAACTCTGGATCACCACGCCGACGGCCAGCGTGATCAGGGCGGCCTTGCCGGCGTTCCATAACAGGTCCAGTCCGATCTGTCGTTCGAGCCAGCCCAGGGCCGCCGCGGTCACGAACACCACGACCGAGGCCACCGTCGCCACCTCGATGAGCTTCATGCGCGTGCGAATCTCGCGCAGGGCGAAACAGCACGGCACGGCCCCGGCCATCATCGTCAGCCACTGGGTAACGGTGGCCATCCGGGCGGGCTTACCCGCGCCACTGATCGCCAGCGAGGCCAACACACTGTAGAACACCGCCATGCCCAGAGCGAACCGCTGATCGTAGGCCACGGTCAGGATGATGGCGCAGGCCACGGCCATGCCGGTGGCCAGGTAGGTCTCCTGGTGATACAGCGCACCGACCTTGGTGATGCCCAAGAGCACGACAAACAAGCCCGCCAGCGCCATCGCCCGGCTTGGCCGACTCAGAATCTGCGGGCGGAAGTGATGCACGTACACCGCCATGCCCAGACTGATGAAAAGCACCAGCAGCGCCACCGCGGCGATGTCCCCGTAAGGCCGCCATTGCCCGGCGTACGCCCCTTCGGCGGGCGGCAGCACACTCAACAGCGCCGTTGTGGCCGCCATGAACAGCAGCAGCATCAGGATTCCCGTCGGCAACCGGCTGTTGACCAGCCGGTCCAGACGCCCCAGCCGCTCGGCCGAGAGGTTGTCCCGGACCTGCCGTCGCCGCGAACTTATTTTCTTCTTCTTGCGCGCCATCTAGGCACCCGCCTTGCCCGCGTCCTTGCGACGCTCGTAGGCATTGACAATATTCTGAACCAGCCGATGCCGAACGATGTCGGACTCGTCCAGGTCCACGAAGGCGATCCCGGGAATCCCCTGCAGCGTGCGCTTGGCGTCGATCATCCCGCTGGTCTGCCCGGCTTCCAGGTCCACCTGAGTGATGTCCCCCGTGATAATCATCTTCGAGCCGCGCCCCAGCCGGGTCAACACCATCAGCATCTGCTGCGGCGAGGTGTTCTGGGCCTCATCACAGATAACCACCGCCTCGTTCAACGTCCGGCCCCGCATGAAGGCCAGCGGGATCACCTCGATGATGTCCATCTCCATGAACTTGCGCATCTGCGCGAATTCCATCATGTCCTCAAGGCTGTCGAACAGCGGCCGCAGATAAGGATTGACCTTGGCCTGCAGGTCGCCGGGCAGGAAACCCAGTTTTTCGCCCGCCTCGACGGCCGGTCGGGCCAGGACGATCCGCCGAATCTGTCGTTTTTTCAGCATCGACACCGCCACGGCCACGGCCAGGTAGGTCTTGCCCGTCCCTGCCGGCCCCGTGCAAAACGTCAGATCGTTCTTGAGCATTTTCTCAATGTAGCGCAACTGGCCCTTCGTAAACGGCTCGATCACGGCTTTGTGCGAGAATACCGTGATCGGCTCCATGCCGTCGGTCGAGACGCGGTGCTCCAATTGGGTGATCACATCGTGGACGTCCTGCTCGCTCAAGGCCCCCCGGGCGATCAGTCGCTTGTGGATACGATCCAGAACCTCTCCGGCACGGGTCACATCCGGGGCATCGCCCCGCAACAGGATGCTGTCCTGCCGCGCGATGATCTCCACCCCCGTCGCGCCGCGGATCAGACGCAAGTGCTTGTCCCGCGGGCCGAACAACTCCAGCCGCTGCCGGTCCGAGTCCAACTGCAATCGGATTTCGAGTGTCTCTTCCTTCAACCGCACACCAGATAGAAAAACAGCCATGCCGGCAGAGCCGTCGCCAGCGGTGAGTCGATCACGTCCAGAACGCCCCCGAACCCCGGCACATACGCCGCCGAATCCTTGATTCGGGCGTCCCGTTTCATCATGGATTCGGCCAGATCACCGTACTGCCCAAGCACACCGAAAAGAGCCCCAAAACCGGCTCCGACGGTCCAACTCATTATACCACAAGCCCCGGCGAAAGCAGCGCCGGTCGCGGCCCCGGCCACGACGGCCCCGGCAAGGCCTTCCCAGGTCTTTTTGGGGCTGATCCGCGGGCTGAAGGGGTGTCGTCCAAGCCACCTGCCCGTGAAGTAAGCCCCTGTATCTGAAAGCTTTACAGTGAAAATGAACATCAGCAGCGCCCACGGCCCCCATCGCAGACGGATGCCTACCACGAAGCTGCTCAGGAGCCCCAGGTAGACGACCGAAAAATAATTGGCCGCGATGTTCGCAATCGCCCCGTCGGTCCCATAACGAACCGCCTGCCAAAGCCAGATCAACGCCAGTATTCCTACGGCGACGGCCTGGAGATAGATCAGGCCAAAGATCACAGGCCGGGCCGAGAACTGCGGCCAGTACCCACTCGTCGCCCACAAAATGGACCCCAGCACCGCCAGGGGCACGAAGAGCTTGGCCCCGCCCCGGCCCACCAGGGCGGCCATCTCGAGCTGCGCCGGGATGGCCAGGAGCGCCACGAGAACGCAGAGGATCGTCCCCTGCACGCGTCCTGGTGCACCGTGCAGTGAGCCGTCCAGGTGGCCGTCCAGAAGGACCAGCCCCACAAAGACCACGATCATCAACGCACCGAAGATCAGTCGGTACCGAAGCATCGCATTATCCGAGGTGATTAGAGGGTTGGTTGGGACTTGACGTCACCGAACCGACGCGACCGGCCGGCATAGGCCCGGATCGCCTCATCAAGGCAATCCGCGTCGAAGTCCGGCCAGAGGGTCTCGGTCACGTAGAACTCCGCGTAGGAGACCTGCCAGAGGAGAAAATTGCTGATCCGCAATTCGCCGCTGGTGCGTACCAGCAGGTCCGGGTCGGGCAGATCGGCTGTGTAAAGATGCCGGCCAAAACAGTCTTCGTCGATGTCCTCGACGTGCAGCCGGCCCGCCACGCACGCCTCGGCAATGCTTCGGGTCGCATCGACGATCTCCGCCCGCGCCCCGTAGTTGAGCGCCAGGCCCAGGGCCATCCCTGTATTCGACCGCGTCATGTCCAGCGTCTCGCCGAGGGCCTCGATCACGTCCTGTGGCAGCCGCTCCGTTCGACCCAGGTGAACCAGCCGCACGTTGTTCTCCATCAGCGTCGGCTGAATCCCCCGCAGGTAGGCCGCGTAGAGGTACATCAAAAAGTCGATCTCCTCTTTCGGCCGCTTCCAGTTCTGCATGCTGAACGAGTAGATGCTCAGGGCCTCGAGCCCGATATCGACAGCGTACTGGGCGATACGCTCGACGGTCTTGGCCCCCTGTTCGTGCCCGCGGAAGCGGGGCAGGCCCCGCCGCTGGGCCCAACGGCCGTTGCCGTCCATGATGATCGCCACGTGTCGCGGCACCTGCCCGGTGCGAATGCCGAGGCGCTCGGCCGTCTTCTGCCGTTTTTCTTCAAAGGTCTCGCTCAAACTCGTCTCCTCGATCCGGACCGGATCCTCACCGGCTCGTCAAGGGCCGCGGAAGATCACCTGTCGGCGGTCGGGTCCAACGCCCAACATCGTGATCGGCCGGCCCACGATCCGCTCCGCCCGCTCCACGTAGCGCCGCGTGGCTTGGGGAAGGTCCTCGAACCGTGTCACGTCCCGGATCTCCTCCCGCCAGCCCGGCAGGGTGTCGTACACGCACTCGACCGAGGCCAGATCGCCCGCATCGCATGGGAAAAACGTGGTCTCCCGGCCATGCAGGCGATAGGCCCGGGCGATTTTCAACTCGTCCAGACCCGCCAGCGTATCCAGATGCATCATCGCAATCTCGTCAATGCCGCCGATCCGGGCCGAATACGCCACCGCCACGCCGTCGAACCACCCACACCGTCGGGGTCGGCCCGTGGTCGTGCCATATTCGTGGCCCCGGTCGCGGATACGATCGCCGATCGCGTTGTCCTGCTCCGTCGGAAAGGGTCCGGAGCCGACGCGGGTCGAGTACGCCTTGACCAGACCGATGAACCGATCCACCATCCGCGACGGCACGCCGCACCCCGGCCCCAGCCCCAAGGCACTGCTGTTCGAGCTGGTCACAAAGGGAAAGGTGCCGTGATCGAGGTCCAACAGCGACCCTTGGGCCCCCTCGAACAGGATACGGCGCCCGGCGGCGACGGCCTCGTGCAGGTAGCGCGTAGTGTCGCACACACAGCCGACCAGACGATCCCGATAGACGCGACACTTCTCGAACAGGGCCGCGGCGTCGATTGGCGCCGCGCCGTACAGCGCGGCGAAAACCTTGCTCTTGTATTCGGCGATCCGCTCAAGCCTGGGCCGCAGGCCGTCCAGATCGCGGAAGTCGGCCATGCGCACGGCCAGGCTTCGACCCACCTTGTCGGCATAACAAGGCCCGATGCCCCGCGCGGTCGTCCCGATGCGGTCCTTGCCGAGGGCCTGTTCGCGGAGCTGATCTTCCTGCTTGTGGTAGTCCAGCACAACGTGGGCGTTGGTACTGATAAACAGGCGATCCGACACGTCCAACCCGCGCTGGGCCAGGCCGTCCATTTCTTCGATCAGCACCTCGGGGTCGACGACGACGCCGTTACCGACGACGCAGGCCATACCCGGGCGGACCGCGCCGCTGGGCATCAGGTGCAGGGCGAAGCGCTCGTCACCGATAATCACCGTGTGGCCCGCGTTGGCCCCGCCGGCGTAGCGCACCACGACGTCGCAGTCCTCGGCCAGGATGTCCACTACCTTGCCTTTGCCCTCATCTCCCCACTGCAGTCCCACGACGCACGTATTCATGGAAGCTCTTTCCCCGAAGACAACGCCGGCTCAGGTAATCCGCTGAACCAACTCATCCAGCACGGCCGACAGATTATCGTACTTGCGGTCGCTCAGACGTATCCTCGAAGTTCCGCCTCCCTCCCGGCGGTAGGTCACCACGAAAAACCCCTTGCTCTCAAAGTACGTCTTGTCAACGGCCTCGACGGATTCATAGGGAATCCGGCGTCCACCAACCACCAGGCCCTCGTCGTCGGCCACGACCTGCTTGCCGCGGACCAGAGCGAACCACACGGCCAGCGCCACGCCGGCCGGCGCCAGAAACAGCGGGGCCGTCCGGTTGACGATCAGGTCCGAATCGGGCCGTCCGTCCTCCCGCGTATGCTTGGCGATCCAGTCCTTGTTGAGATAGCCGTCATAGGCCATCCAGGCGGCCGCCCCCAGCAGGAGCACGATCACGATCTTGAAGTTTCCTCTCTTGTACCGACTCAACGGCGCGATGACAGTCATGCCAACCTCCCGTTCACCCGTGTGAAACCGCCTTATCGTCGCTGGGCGATCGCGTTGATCAATGGGGCCGCGAACCCGGGAAACACCCGGTCGGCCATGAGGTCTTCGGCGATGCGGCACTGCAACTCAAACGACCGAACCGCGTCGAATCGTTCGTGTGGGCGGGGGTACCGCCGCACCGTGAAATACAGGCTGATCGGCTCATCCGGCTTGTACTTGCCGCTGCGGACCTCGTACACCGTGGTACGGGCCTCGACGGCGATCCGCGCCTGCAGGTAGCAGTCGTCGCTCAGCGAAACCACCGCACTGGGCTGGAAGCCCAACGGCCGGGCGTGGGGGATCTCCAGCAGCGAGCCAAAGGGCCCATTGCTGTAGAGCGCCTCGGCAATCACCTCGTCATGATTGCCCTGAAAATCGAAATCCATCGTGAACGTAACGTCCAGGGAATCGATATCCAGATGATTGACGCCCAGCATGTACGGCGCGAGCTCCACGACCAGGCGCTGCAGCCGGTAGGCGTCTTCCATCACCACCGGATTGGCACAACTGACGCAAATGCGGTCGGATTCCAGCGTAATCCAGCGATACCTCTGGCCCTCCCGCTCCTCTTCGATGCAGAAGTCCCCGCTGTCCCGCCGATGGAAATTGCCCAGCCCCGGGAACTGCCGCTGGATTCGGTCAAAGAAGCTCAGCACGGTGTCCCGCTGCGTGGGCAGATCCAACTCCGTGTTGATATGCAGATCGACGTAGAAGTCGTCGCACAATGAACTATAACTGTTATCCATTTTCCTGCTCACAGATCGATCCGGATCGAACAGAACAACCGCATTTTCGCACAATCGGTTCGTATTGGCAAGCCCAAGCCGGGACGGGCCGAAAAAAACAGGCCCACCCCACGTGCTTGGGGTAAAGCCCAACCGAAAATCGGCCCTGCCTCCCAGGGAGCCCCCCCGACCGAGGGGGGGCAAAATGTGTTTTACGCGTGTGAGCCGCCGGGGTTCGCCGAGCCCGGATCAGGCAAGGACAGTTCCGTGACCATTGCCCCAAGAACGGCCAGGATCGCCAGGATGAACCCCCGCCAGATCAGGGCGACAAGGACATGTCCCGATGCCACACCCTGGGCGCTGTTCAAGAGGACCGCCGCTGCGCTGTAGATCAGCGATGCCGCCAGGGCCGTCAGCGCCGCCCCCGCGATGCGCCGGCCCAGTGGCACCCCCCCCGCCAGGAGCGTCACCGCGCAACCGATGGCCATTCCGACGACCAGCACGACGTGCCACAGGGTCCCCACGAGGTAGAGGTTCTCGCTTACCGGGGCGAACCCGGCCCGCAGGGCCAGGTAGTGGGCCCCGGCCAGCAGCGCCGCCGCCAGAACGGCACCGATGGGCATGTGCCAACGACGCCAGGGGAGGGTGGCCCGCCAGGCGGCCCGCGTCCGCATCCGTCGCCGCAGCGTCAGCGGCCAGTTGTAGAACAGGCAGAACACCCAACGCTCGAACAGGGCCCCCCGCTCGCCGAAGACGGGCACCATGTGGGCCGCGTCCGTCGCCCAGTGCCCGGCCATGAACCGCGACAGCGCCGGGTAGCGGTACGTCATCTGGATAGGAAACGCCAGGTAGCCGACATACTTGAAGTAGCTCAGAAACAGCGCGATGTTGTAATCCTTGAAGTTGCGGTCGTGAATCGCCAGCAGAGTCGTGTACAGCCCCCTGCAGAACGATCCGGGGCTGATAGGGACGACCTGAAAGAGTCCGATAATACCAAGTCCAACGGCCCAGGCATTGGGCTCAGAACGATGTGTGAAGTAGTACACCAGCGCGATTGATACGGATACGATCTGGGTCACGGGCAACGTCAGCAGGTGAACGACCAGGCTGACAAGGTACCGTTGGATGTAAGGCTCGTCGAGGTGCGACAGGATCGTCCGGGCGTCCTCCTCGGTGAGGATGTGCTTGCGTCGGCCCTGTTTGACCATCTCCCGCATCCACTGCTCGCGGAGCGGACGGCTGAAATACAGCCGGATCGGCCGCACGAACAGGTCGCTGAGCTTTTGTCGACGGTAGGGCCGGTCGGTCAGGAACCGATGCAGACCGGCCCACGTGACCAGCGACAGGACCTTGTGGCCGAGGAATCGCCCGAACGAGGTGGCCAGGAGGGGTACCTTTTCCGCGCCGATCCGCCCGCCGCGGTACCAGGCCAGCACCCGCTCGATCATGCGGCCACGGATCGCCCGACCCAGGTAGCCCCCATCCGTCAGCATGCTGCGGTAGTGCCGCCGCCAAGCCTCGTGGCCCCAGGCCTTGCGGAGCACGCGACCCAGAATGGGGACCAGCCCCAGCAACAGGAACACCACCGTCCGCACGCGGCTGGTTCGCAGCCTCTGTTCGTGGTCCTTGTCGATGTAGTTTCGAACCTTCCAGCCCGTCACGGCGCTGTCCAGGATCGTCCGCCAGAGCTTACGATCATACAGCACCCGCAGTGGCCGGGCCGTGACATCGGGCACGGAATCACGATATACCCGCTCACAGCGTTTGAGTTCATCCAGTATCGGCCGCATGTCGGCAAACGCCTCGGCGTGCTCTTGCACAAACGCCTCGAGGCGGTCCAGGTCTCCTCGGTCGAACTGCACGAGCCGGCCCCGCCGCAACCCCTGGCCGATGAGCTTGAAATCGCCGGGGCTCATGGGCAAAAACGGCAGGAGGGCCAACCCCGCCCGGAAGTCCACGGCAATCAGGCCCCGTTGTGGATCGCTGTCGAATTCAAGCTGCTTGAGGACGTTTGGCTGGCTCTTGCAGGTCCACCATTCGTACTGCCGGGCGAATTCGTGGGCCCCCACATCATGCAACAGCTTGACGAAATCGGCCATAAACTGCTTCTTGGCCCGGTATTCGGGCGAGCCGAGTTGGGCCGGATCGTATGGCCGGCCCTTACGCCAACGACGGAGCGTATCCAGGTGCTCATCCACTTCCAGTCGCCAGGTACGGCCCTCGACCCAGTCGCTCACTTCGCCGCAACTGCCCAGCACCGGATCGACGAACGTGCCGTGAATTGTGTTGACGGCCGAGGGTTCCCCGAAACGGATTTCGGCGGCCCGCTGGATGAACCGCTGCCACAGGGCGCCGGCCCGAGCCGCGACCGGATTGACCTGAAGCTGAAACGGCGACTGGAAACCCAGGGCATACAAGAAGTTACGGAAGACCCGCGCTCCCGTGGACGGCGGGATCAGGATCTTCATGGCGTAGACGTCGTCCCGCCGCAGGCCGCCAAGGACTTCGACCGGACCGCTTTCGGCCTGAATCGAACGGATGCGCACCCGGTAGACCTGCCCGGCGAAGCCGCCACCGACGAACGTCTCGATGCAGACGGTGATCCGCGCGCCTTGCCCGTCGATGCTCAACCAGTCATAGGAAAGCTCATCGCCCGGCTCGTGGCGGATAACCTTGGGCGGCCGGTGCAGGTCCAGGTCCGCGAAGCGCTCCCGCAGCTCCCGAACCGGATCAGGGGGTTCGTGCAGACCACAATCCTGCCGTTGTCCGGCCTGTTCGCTCAGCGTTTCCACAACCACCCGGTCCCTTTCGCTCTCGAGCGCAAAGTGCCCCCATCCAGCACTTTATCGACACAAAGTCCGCCACACTTCACGCCCCACCGCCGGCCAGCACGAGACGACTGACGATCTGCACCACGATGGCGGCATATACGCCCGCGGCCAGGTCATCCAGCAGGATACCCCATCCGGCGCCCAGCCGCTCTAATCGACGGCAGGGCCAGGGCTTGAGAATATCCAGCACCCGGAAGGCCAGGAACGCCGTCGCGGCCACGATGAGAATGTGCCGAGGGTCGGTCAGCGGTGGCACGGCCAGCAGCGCGACGGCCTGTCCGGCCAACTCATCGGCGACCACCTCGCCAGGGTCTTTTTTGCCGCAGGCCGCGATTGCCACGGGGCTCCAAACCACGCACGCGACCGACCCGACGATCACCAAGACCGCCATCGCCATCGTTGTCGCCATCGTGCCCGCGCCAAGCCAGGCCAGAAACAGGTACAGCACCACGGGCGGCAGCGATCCCCACGTGCCCGGCGCGACGGGACCGAATCCCAGGCCCAGGCAGGATGTCAACCAGCGACGCTTGTCCATCAGGCCCCCTCCTCGGCCAGGGTTTGACAGAATCGGTCGGTCATCCCCGCGACGTAGTCGCAGACCGTCCGCCTCAGACCCTGCACGGGAATCATGGATTGAAAGTAGCGAGGCATCCGCCCGGGGTTCTCACAGAGCCGCTCAAAGACGATGGACAGCCACCGCCGGGCGCTTTCGGCGGCTGGCTGCAGCGCCGGGTGATGGTACAGGCCATCGAGCAGGAACCGTTCGAGGACGGCGAGCTGCTGCTCGGCGGCGTCGGAGAGGCCCAGCATCGGCTGGGCCGCCGAAAGAACCTGTTCGACCGAGTCGACGCCTTCGTCGGCCAATCGCCGCCGGCTGGTTTCGATCACGTCCCTCACGACCAGGTCGATCAGGGTCTTGGCAACCCGCGTGCGGCGAACCACGGGATCCTTCAGACGCTGGGCCCCTATCCGCTGCCACGCCTCGGCAAACAACGGCACGGATTGCAGGGTATCCTCCTCCAGCAACCGTGCCCGCAGGCCATCCTCCAGGTCGTGGGCGTTATAGGCGATGCGGTCGGCCGCGTCGACGGCCTGGCCCTCGAGCGAGCACTGCATGTCGGTGAACTCATCGTCGGCGATATCCGGCCGATCGTGCGGACCGTGGTGCCGGGCCAGTCCCAATCGCGTCTCGTACATCAGGTTCAGTCCCGCGAATTCGGCGTAAGGGTGCTCCAGCCAGTCCACGATACGCAACGCCTGGCGGTTATGCTCGAAGCCCCCATCGTCGCGCATCAGATCATTGAGCGTCTGCTCTCCGACGTGGCCGAAGGGGCTGTGGCCCAGGTCGTGGCCCAGGGCGATCGCCTCGGCCAGCGCCTCGTTGAGGTCCAGCACCCGCGCGATCGTGCGGGCGATCTGGGCCACTTCGATGCTGTGTGTCAGCCGCGTGCGATAGTTCTCGTTGACGCCCGGCGTGAACACCTGTGTCTTGGCCTCCAGCCGGCGAAAGGCCGAGCAATGGATGATCCGGTCGCGATCCCGCTCGAACGGCCCGCGCAGGGGATGCGGCGCCTGCTCATATCGGCGGCCACGGCTGCGGGACGGGTCAACGGCATAGGGTGCAAGCGAGGGGCCCATATTACAGCCTGGGGTATCCCCGGCTCCGGCTGATCTGCTGCAACTGGGCATAAAGGTCGTGCAGGCTCTGGCTGATGACATCGGTCTGGGCGCAGACGGCCATGTAGTTTGTGTCGCCGTCCCAGCGGGGCACGAGGTGGATGTGCAGATGATCGGGCAGACCCGCCCCGGCGCAGCGGCCGAAATTGATCCCGATGTTGAACCCATGGGGGGCGATGGCCTCCTGCAGCACGGCCTGGACGTCACGCGTCAGCTTCAGCAACTCGAGCATCTCAACGTCATCGGCCTCGGCGAGGGTGGCGATGTGCCGCCGCGGCGCGATGAGCATGTGGCCGTTGTTGTAGGGGAATCGGTTGAAGACCACCAGGCCGCGTTCAGTGCGCCAGAGCACGAGATTCTCGGCGTCGCGGTCGGGCGCGGCGACGTAGTCGCACAGAAAGCACGCGCTCGACGTGGACAGACCACGAATGTACTCCATCCGCCACGGCGCCCAGAGATTCTTTCGTTCCACCCTTCGTCTCCGCTGCAACGGCTCGGCGGGCCGATTACGCCCCACCGCCGGAGGCGAGGCGCTCGGCGCGGAGCTCCTGCTCGATGGTGATCACCGGCCGGGTATCCCCCAGCGGCAGCATGAAGGACGCGTCGATGACCGTCTTGTACGCCTGTGTCTCGCGCTCCAGCACGCCCTGGGCGACGTTGAACACGGCCTGTCCGCCACCGTCGATGGAGCGGAATCGGTAGTTGCGCAGGATCGCGAACAGGCTGCCCCGCAGGTTGAACACCTCCTGGTACGCCGGCGGCCACCAGCGCGGCTCCTCGTCGCTCAGGGCGAACGTGCTCTCGATCACGGCCTTGGGCTCCTCACCGTCGCCCGGCTCGCGAAGCGTGTACGTCGTGGTCCGGGTGACCGGGAGGGGAAACGGCAGCGGTGTCAGTTGGTCGGACGTCCATTGCGTGCCGACCCGGGCGCTCAGCGGATCGGGGATCATCGCCACCGCATCCCACAGATGGTACTGCAGGGCCAGAAAGTCCACCACCATATCCGGGTCCTTGATCCGCTTGACCGGCCCCGACGCGCTGACGAAACCACTCTCGATAAAGGCGTTCAGCGCCGCATCCATGGCCGCCGTGTCCGCAGGCTTGCCGCTGGGCGACACCTGGAAGGTGAACGTCTTGCCAACGAGCTTCTCGGCCAGGTCCTTCGGCTCCGGTCCGCTGGTGCGAAAGCCCTGGCGCGTGACCTTGGCCGAATCGCACCGCGCTTCAATGGTGGTCAGCCCCAGGGGGTCCACGTCGGTGGGCGTGTAGGTCATCTGCACGTCCAACTGCTCGGTCATCTTGTGTGACTGGCCGGGTTGCGGTTTGCCCTGCCCATCCACCAGCTCGATCAGGATGTCCCGTCGGCTGGTCAACTGGTAGGTCAAGGGTTCATCGGGCCTGTACTCGAGAACGATGAGGTTCTCGTCGGAGCGGACGCCCCCGTCCTGGCAGCCGGTCAGAAGGCCCAGAACGGCCGTTGCGAGAATCACCATGATCTTACGCACGGGATTTCCTTTCCAGCTTGTCGTTCCCTCAGCTTCGGCGGCCCCACCGCCGGCCGGGCAGGCGCGGCTAATTCAGCGCCTCGATCTGCGTCGTGTACGTCAGGCCCATCGTCAACGTATCGGGGCCGACGTCCGGCTTCTGATTCGCGGGCGCCTCGGCGGCGATATACTTGACCGCCAGCTTCTCGACCAGACGACGCACGTGGCCGGTTTCGCAATCGAATTCCATCGAGCCGGTGTACGTCTCGCGCGTGTCGAACATCTTGGCCATGAAGCCCATGCCGGCCGACTGTGTGGTGTCCTCGGCGGCGGGCGTGGGGCTTTCCGCGGCTTTCATCGTCACGTGCGCCACCTGGGCGCCTTCGGATCCTTCGACCTTTTCCAGGGTGTAGATCTTCTCGTAGCTCTTGGGGGCGAGCAATCCCGGCGGCGAGGGCTCGACCCGGCGCCACGTATCGCCGACGACGACCGTCTCGTCGCCCGCTTCCGGCAGCGCCATGATCGTATGCCGCTTGATGATGCTCTCGTCGCTGAACAGGCTACGGGCGATCCGCCCGTCGTCGGCGGCCCCCGGCACGGCCCGGCGAATCGCCTCGGCATCGACCACCTCGACCTGACCCTGCGGACTGATCCGAATCCTGTAGGTCTGCCCGATCACCTTGGCCAAGGGCTTGGCCTGGGCGGCGGCGTCGGCACTGTCGAAGTCGTATTTCGTGACGTCCTTCTCGGTGAGCCGGTAGCGCAGTCCCTTGACCGTGATCGTCGCCACGGCGTTGCCCTCGGCGTCCACCTCGTCGACCCGCTGGTCGAACGTCACCGCGGCGATCGTCGCCGACTGGTTCTCCTGCACCTTGGGCGGCTCGGCGCTGGGCTGTTCGAAGCGGTAGTCCTTGACCATTTCGGTCGTCACGCGATACGTCGCAATGCGATCAACCGGGAACTTCATGGCCAGCTCCACCTGCGAGCCGCAGCCGCACATCACCAGCAGGGCCAACGTCAAGACCATCGAGAGTTTTTTGTAGGCCATGAGATTCTCCTTACCACCGTGCCTTTGTCGTGTCCGATAACTGGGATTATACACCGCGGCGCCGAACAGGCAAGCCTGCGAAAATGCCGGGGCCCGACCCGGCGCGGGGTCCGCCCGACCAGGGTCCGCCCGCACCGCCGCAACCGTGTAAGTATCGGTCGGCAAAGGGGCAAGCATGAAAATATGCCCCCCGGCGCCCCCGCCGAGGCCGGTGGGGCCGGCGGGGATTTTTTTTGACCCGTCCGGACCGGGACCGTATACTCCGCACACGCCGAAGGTCGGGCACGAAATCCCACGGGAGAGACCCATGAGCACCGATAAAATCATTGCCGAAGGAATTACGTTTGACGACGTGCTGCTCGTGCCGGCGCGCAGCGATTTCGTGCCCAGCCAGGCCGATACGACGACCCGCCTGACGCGGAACATCCCCATCCAGATACCGATTGTCTCGGCGGCGATGGATACCGTCACCGAGGCGGCCCTGGCGATCGCGCTGGCCCAGGAGGGCGGCATCGGTGTGATCCACAAGAACCTGTCGATCCAGGCCCAGCAGCGCGAGGTGGCCAAGGTCAAGCGGTCCGAGAACGGCGTGATCCAGGACCCGGTGACGCTCTCGCCCAACGACTCGGTCAGCCGTGCCCGCGAGGTGATGAACGAGCAAAACGTGTCGGGCATCCCGATCGTGAGCGGCCGAAAACTCGTCGGCATCCTGACCCGCCGCGATCTGAAGTTCCTCGAGGACGACTCGGTCAAGCTCGACACGGTGATGACCAAGACGAACCTGGTGACGGGCCCGGCCGACACGACCCTGGAGCAGGCCCACGAAATCCTCAAGAATCACAAGGTCGAAAAGCTCCTGCTGGTCAACGACCGGTTCGAGCTGGCCGGGCTGATCACCATGCGGGATATCGATCGCTTCCAGCAGACGCCCCACGCCGCCCGCGATGCGCGGGGACGGCTGCGGGTCGGAGCGGCCGTCGGACCGCACGATGAGGAGCGCATCGAGGCCCTCATCCGGGCCGAGGCCGACGTCATCGTGGTGGACACGGCCCACGGGCACTCACAGAACGTCCTTGAGACCGTGCGTTATATCAAGAGCCATTACCACATCGATGTCATCGCGGGCAACATCGCCACGGCCGAGGCCGCCGCCGACCTGATCGAGGCCGGCGCCGACGCCGTAAAGGTGGGGATCGGTCCCGGCGCCATCTGCACGACGCGGGTGATCTCCGGCGTGGGCGTGCCGCAGATCACGGCGGTGATGGAATGCGTCCGCGTCGCCGACCGGCACGGGGTGCCCGTCATCGCCGACGGCGGGGTGCGTCATTCGGGCGATATCACCAAGGCCATCGCCGCCGGTGCATCGAGCGTCATGCTCGGCTCGCTGTTCGCCGGGCTGGACGAGAGCCCCGGCCAACTGGTGATCTACAAGGGCCGGCGCTTCAAGGAGTATCGCGGCATGGGCTCGATCGGGGCGATGGTCAAGGGATCGGCCGACCGTTACAACCAGGCCGGCGCCTCGAAACTCGTGCCCGAAGGCGTCGAGGGTCGCGTGCCCTATCGCGGCATGCTCGCCGATTACGTCTACCAGCTTGTCGGCGGCCTGCGGGCCGGTATGGGATATTGCGGTGCCCGCACTATTGATGAGCTTCGCACGCGGGGCCGCTTCATCCGCGTCAGTGCGGCGACCGTCAGCGAATCGCATCCGCACGATATCATGATCACCAAGGAATCACCCAACTACTCCGGCCCGCCCTCATTCGAGTCCTAGGATGGCAGACGCCCATGGCGCATGAGACGATCGTCATCGTCGATTTCGGCAGTCAATACGGCCAGCTCATTGCGCGGCGGGTGCGCGAACACAAGGTCTACTCGCGGATTGTCCAGCCGGATGTCTCGGTCGAAAGCCTGGCCGGCCCCGACCTGAAGGGGATCATCCTGTCGGGTGGACCGGCCAGCGTGTACGCCGACGGCGCCCCGCGGTGCGATCCGGCCCTGTTCGACCTGCCCGTGCCGATCCTGGGGATCTGCTACGGGATGCAGATCGGCTGCTCGATGCTCGGCGCCGACGTTCGCCCGGCCCACAGCCGGGAGTATGGCCGCACGAAACTGCACATTGCCCAGCCGGAGGGTCTGCTTGATTCGGTGCCGCAGGACACCACCGTCTGGATGAGCCACGGCGATCAGGTCAATGAGCTGCCCGCCTCGTTCGTCTCGCTGGCCCGCACGCCCACGTGTCCCTACGCGGCCGTGCGGCACAACAGCGGGCGGTTTTACGGCGTGCAGTTCCATCCGGAGGTGGCCCACACCCCCCACGGCTCGACGATGCTCAAGAACTTTCTCTACGACATCTGCGGTTGCCGGGGCGACTGGCAGATGAGCGATTTCGTGGCCCAGACGATCGCCCAGGTTCGTGAGCGGATCGGCGAGGCGAGGGTGGTCTGCGGGCTCAGCGGCGGCGTCGACTCGGCGGTCACGGCCGCCCTGCTGCATCGGGCCGTGGGCGAGCAACTGGTATGCATCTTTGTGGACAACGGCCTGCTGCGCAAGAACGAGCGAGACGCGGTGGTGTCCACGTTCAAGGATCACTTCCACATTGACCTGCACGTCGTTGACTGGGCGGACAAGTTCCTGGCGCGGCTGGCCGGCGTGATCGATCCGCAGCAAAAGCGCAAGATCATCGGCGCCGAGTTCATCGAGGCCTTTCAGAACGAGGCTGACAAGATCCCCAACGTGCGGTTCCTGGCTCAGGGTACGCTGTACCCCGATGTGATCGAGTCGGGACACAAGGACGGCAACCTGGCGGCCAACATCAAGCTGCACCACAACGTCGGCGGCCTGCCGGAAACGATGGATTTCGAGCTCGTCGAGCCGTTGCGCGATCTGTTCAAGGACGAGGTGCGGCTGGTCGGCGAGTACCTGGGGCTGCCGGCCGACGTGGTCTGGCGTCATCCGTTCCCCGGGCCCGGCCTGGCCGTGCGGATTATCGGCGAGGTCACCGCCGAGCGTCTGGAGGTTTTGCGTCAGGCCGATTATATCCTCATCGAGGAGATCATCGCCGCGGGGCTGTATCGCAAGATCAGCCAGGCCCTGGCCGTGCTGATCCCCGTCGGCACGGTCGGCGTGATGGGCGACGAGCGCAGCTACGAATCGGTTGTGGCCGTTCGTGCGGTCGATACGACGGACTTCATGACCGCCGATTTCTGCCATATCCCCCACGAGGTTCTCGGACGCATCGCCGGGCGCATCATCAACGAGGTCCGCGGCGTCAACCGCGTGGTGTACGACATCTCCAGTAAACCCCCCGCCACCATCGAATGGGAATGACCTCCATGCCCCCCTGTCACGCCTGTCCCGGCCGTCCGTCGATGGATTTGCGCGTTTATGAGCTCATTGGCCGGCCCATGACGCAGGGGTGCGGCTTATCCGCCGTCACGTAGCCGCCGATATGACAGGCACCGTGGAGCGTAACCGTACCAGGATCCATGAACCGCCCCGATGTGAAAGATGAACTATGCAATGCAACCGTGAGAGGCTTCTTTCGTGTGCGATAGTCCTTGTCCTGATAACCACGGCAAGCCGGGCGGCAACCTGGAGTGAGTGGCCCCTGCGATACGCATCAGCGGAGCCGGACGCGTGGACGCCGGCCTTGGTCACCCACTCGGAGAACCAATCGCCGCAGGCCCCCAAGGCCGCGACGCCCTCGCGCCCTTTCAGTTGGCGACGGGCCTGGGACTGTGCCGGGGAGGATCTGACCGACCTGCCCGACATCGTCATCAACGAGACGATGGAACTCGGCGCGGATTGGGACCTGCTGTTCCCGCTCCTGGCCGCGGGCGGTGGCAGCATCGCCCTACATAACAGCGGCGCCGACGCCCGCATGGAACGGGACATCCGCGACAACCGCTTTCTCCGCAAGACAATGGATGAAGCGACGTACCTGGTCGGCGGGCCCGGATTCCACTTCGCCGCGGCCGGTCTGTGGTATTTCCTGGCGGCGGGCGACGACGACGCCGTCGGCCAGGAACAGGCGTGGACGATGCTCAAGGCCCTGTCGGTCAACGGGGCCCTGACGATGGTGCTGAAGCTGGCTCGAGATAATCGCACGCCCAACGACAAACCGCTGGCCTGGCCCAGCGGACACACGTCCAGCTCATTCACAGTAGCGGCCGTGCTCGATGAGCTCTACGGGCCCGAGGTGGGCATCCCGGCATATATCGGGGCCGGATTTGTCGGCTACCGCATGATGGAATCCGGCGACCATTGGCCCAGCGATGTGCTATTTGGGGCCGTCCTGGGCTACGTGGTCGGCCATCACGTGGCCGGCAAACATCATCTGCCGGAGGTGGCGGGCTTCCAGGTCGTGCCCTGGAGCAGCACCGATGACGGCCGCACCGTCACGGGCATCGGCCTGACGCGGTCGTTCTGAATCCCCAGGAACCGCCGCCCGGCGGCCCATCGGCCTATCAGCCTGTTGAAAAAGTGTCACCCCGGACCCCAGATCGAGTCCGGGGCAGGCTTTGATCCGGGGTCCACGCTCGACATGTGGTGTGTTCTCTGCATGCAAAGCGTGGATTCCCGCTTTCGCGGGAATGACAAGAAGGGCCCGTTTCTTTGCCCGTACGTTTTTCAACGGGCTGCTCGGGCAATGCCAAAATCTCTTTGAATCCGGCCGCTTCGGTCGATACACTGTCCGACCGTCTATCCAAGGAAGAATGCCATGACAGGTAGTGCAACAACCGAGACGTTCAAGATCGAACCGGCCCAGCGGATTTTGCGCCTGCCGCCGTACCTGTTCGCGCGGCTCAACGCGCTCAAGCTCCAGAAGCGCCGCCAGGACATCGACGTGATTGACCTGGGCATGGGGAATCCCATGGACGGCGCGCCGGCGGCGGTGATCGAGAAGCTATGCGAGGCGGTCCGCGATCCGCGCAACCACCGCTACAGCGCCAGCCGCGGCATCTTCAACCTGCGCCGCGAGATGGCGATGAAGTACGCTCGCAAGTGGAACGTGGACCTGGACCCGGAGACGGAGATCCTGGCCGTCATCGGTTCCAAGGAAGGGTTCAGCCACATGTGTCTGGCCATGCTCGGCCCGGGTGACACGGCCGTGGTGCCGGATCCGGCCTTTCCCATCCACAACTTCGGCGTGGCCCTGGCCGGGGCCAACGTCATCAGCGTGACCCTCGGCAACAACCAGCGGTTTCTGGACAACGTGGCCATGGTCTGCGAGCACCTGTACCCCAAACCCAAGCTGTTGATCCTGAACTATCCGCACAATCCGACGTCCATGACGGTGGAGCCGGGATTCTTTGAAACGGTGGTGGACCTGGCCAAGCGGTTCGAGATCGCCGTCATTCATGATTTCGCCTACGGCGAGACGGCTTTCGACGGATACCAACCGCCCAGCTTCCTGTCCGCGCCCGGCGCCAAGGACGTGGGGGTGGAGTTCACGACGCTGTCCAAACCGTATGGCATGGCCGGCTTTCGAATCGGCTTCGTCGCGGGCAACCGCCGGATGATCGAGGCGCTGGCCACCATCAAGGGCTATTACGATTACGGGATTTTCCAACCTATCCAGATCGCCAGTATCATCGCCATGCGGCAATGTGAGTCGCACATCGCCGAGCAAAACGCCAAGTACCAGGCCCGCCGTGACGCGGTGTGCGAATGGCTGGACCGCATCGGCTGGAAGGTGGACAAGCCGCGGGCCTCGATGTTCGTCTGGGCCGAGGTGCCCCCGGAGCATCACGGCGGCAAGGGAAGCATCGACTACGCGATGGATCTTCTCGAGGGCGCCAATGTCGCCATCGCGCCGGGCCGGGCGTTCGGCGAAAACGGTGAGCACCACATGCGGATCGCCCTGGTCGAGAATGAGGCCCGGCTCCGCCAGGCCATGCGAAACATTTCCCGCTTCGTTCAGGGAAAACCCGTGACCCGGGGCCGACGAAAGAACAACGGGTAAGCTCGCCCCGACGGCCCGCGGGCAAGGCCGAACGGGTGACCTCTGCGGCATGGGGGCACCGAAAACCGCGATCCAGGCCCAGCGGGGCCGGTCCGCGTCCTGCGAGCCGGAATACCACGTCCGATAAATCCTGGCCCAATTCCCTATACCGCGTGATTCGGCCGTGGGTGTTGACATCTGCCGGAAAATGTGGTCTAATACAGGGGTAAGGGTATGAACATGGGGGACCCATGAGGGGCGGTCCGAACCGCCGGGCTTGGGGTTCAGCCAGAGAGGAAGGTGAAACATGCCGAGAACGAGGATCGTTGGTTTGATGGGGGTGTTGGTATGTGCGTTGACCCTGCCGGCCGTGGCGGCGTTGGACCGGTATCTGCCCACCAGTTCGTTCATGGAGGGCAGCGCTTACGGAACCGGCCACCAGATCGACTACGCCGTCTATGATCTGGTTGACCACGGCGCTGACCTCGAGGGGCATGACTGGTTCGATCTGACGGGCATGTTGTCGGGTCGGTACGTGTATGCCTACCAGGTGTTTAACATCAGCGCCAACGACATCTGGTCCTTTACGGTGGCGGGGATTACCGAAGGGTCGCTAGCGGGGATCGCCGCCGTAGGACGACTCGACGACGGTTCTGAAGGGGTCGCACCGACGTACTGGTGGGTTACACCCAGCTTCACCGAGAGCAACTGGCGATTTGATGATGAGCAGATCGTGCCCGATACGCATTCGTGGGTCCTGGTCATGACCAGCGACCATGCCCCGATCGAAACAACGTATCGCATCAACCAGCCCAGCAGCGGGCTGCCGGGACCGGGTCTGCCCGAGCCGGCGACGTTGCTCCTGTTGGGCTTGGGCGCCGGGTACATTCGATGGCGGCGGGCGGCGTAGGAGCAGGGGACATGCGGATAGGAAAACCCGATTAGTTCTCTTCAACCGGGGGGTATGATGAGAATGACAGCGTCAATTATGAAGCGTCGCGTGGGGCCGATCCTGGCAGTCGTCGTGCTGTGCGCGTCGGCCACGGCGCAGGCCCAGGACGAGGAGAGTTACGCACTCATGGTCCAAGTCAGCCCGCCCGAGGGCGGCCGCGTTACTCCCTCGCCAGGTATTCACAAGATCCCGGTCAACGAAGCCGTGTCGCTCAGCGCGGTCCCGGCACCGGGGTATCGCTTTCTATACTGGCTCGGTGACGTGAGCAATCCCGATGCGATGCAGACGACCACCGTCATCGGCGGGCCGAAGATCGTCGTGGCGATGTTCCAGAGGACCCAATTCGACATGCTGCCGACGGAGTTGGGCGCCGCGGACAGCAGCGACCGCGGCGCGCGGTTGGTGGGACAGAGACTGCCGTTGCCCGGCACGGTGGGATTCAGCGCCGGCGCAGCGCCGCAAACGGCCGGCAGACGCTCGGCGCAGTCGAACGTCCAACCGATTGACTGGAACGACTGGATCCCGGGCCCCGGGACGGGCGACAACGGCTCGTCAAACGATCAATCCGGAGATCAGCCCGTACCGGAACCCACGACGATGGGCCTGCTGGCGTTGGGCGCCGCCCTGTTGGGCGCCACGCGCCGCCGACGGGCATCGCCACTGAACCGATAGTACAAGACGGCGGCCGCCCTATCAGCCTGTTGAAAAAGGTGTCACCCCGGAGTTGATCCGGGGTCCACACTCAACGTGTCGTGTGCCTTTGCCCGAAAAGCGTGGATTCCCGCCCGCCAAGGCGCGTCGTCGACTTTCGCGGGAATGACAAGCATGGGCTGTATTGTCGATTGCGCGTTTTTCAACGGACTGCCATGGGCCCGGCGCCGGTCTATGACCGTCGGAAGACCGCGACGACGTTCTCCACGTCCACGACGAACAGGCGGTTGTCGCCCTCAAAGTCGACGGGGATCGCGCCCTTGGGGTTGAACAGGACCTTGTCGTACTGCCGCAAAGGAAACTCGTCGGACATCTCCACCTCGGCCGAGACACTCACGATGCGCCCGGTGATCGTGGGAATCTCGATGTTGTCCGGCAGTTGAATGCCGCCCTTGGTTTCCTTTTTGTCCTCGTCCTTGCGGATCAGTACGCGCGGACCGATCGGTTCGATCGTCTCGAACGTCTCTTCGGGCTTGGGTGTATGGGCCATAACGCAGGGTCTCCAATCCCCTCCGCCAAACGCGCCTTCACGAGGCGTCCGAGTCTTCTTGCGAGGCGGGGGATGTCTTCTTGGTGGTTCTCTTGGCCTTCTTTTTGGCCTTCTTTTTGGCACGTGTTTTGTGGACGGCCTTGCCGGTCTTATCCCCGGAAGCCCGTTTGTCCTTCGTGCGGCCGAGCAGTGCGTCGGCCTCGTCGATCGTCTTCGGCGGCCAACGGCCCTCCTCCTGCAGTTGCCGCAGCGTGTCCAACTGCTGGATGCTCACGATCGTGCGGCATCGCGGGAAGCGGTCGCACCCCAGGAAGGGCCCGCGCTTGCTCTGGCGGACGACGAAATGACCCTCCTTGCACTTGTGGCAGCGAATGCCGGTCGGCTCGGCGGGCGGCTTGGGCGGCAGGACGCGGCCCTGCTTGTCCAGCTTGAGCACGGTCTTGCACTCAGGGTAGTCCGAGCAGCCCAGAAACTCGCCGAAGCGGCCGCGCTTGACCACCATCGGCTTGCCGCAGGTCGGACACTTGTGCTCCGATTCCTTCTCCTCGATCAGGCGCCCCTCGCGATCGCACGGCGCGGCGAATTTACACTCCGGATAGCCCGAACAACTCAGGAACCGCCCGTTCTTGCCGAACCGGTAGACCATCGGCCGCTGACACTGCGGGCAGGTGTACTCGCTGGGCTGGGTCTCGGCCTTGGCATGCTTCATTTCCTCGCCGGCCTTTTCCAAACTCACTTTGAACGGCTCGTAGAACTCGCGGAGCACGTCCACCCAGCCCACGTGCTGTTCCTCGATCCGGTCAAGCTGGTCCTCCATGTGCCGCGTAAAGCCGATGTCCATCACCTCCGGGAAGAACTGGCACAGCTTGTCGGTGACGACCTCGCCCAGATGCGTGGCGTGGAACCGGCGGTCGATCTTCTCCACGTAGCCCCGGTCCTGAATCGTCGTGATGATCGCCGCGTAGGTACTGGGCCGACCGATGCCCTCCTTCTCGAGGGCCTTGACCAGCGACGCCTCGGTATAGCGGGCGGGCGGCTTGGTGAAGTGCTGTTCGGCCCGCAGATCGACGACGCCGAGGCCCTGACCCTCCGCCATGGCCGGCAACTGGGCATCGTCGCTGTACGTCGGCCAGACGCGGGTGAACCCATCGAACACGAGTACCCGGCCGGTCGCGCGGTAGCGGCACGGGCCCAGCGCGGTGGGCGCGACGATCTGCACCGTCGTGGTGTCCCACTGGGCCGGGGCCATCTGGCAGGCCACGAAACGCCGCCAGATCAGATCGTACAGCTTGGCCTGGTCATCCGTCAGAAACCGGGCGATCTGGTCCGGCACCAGGTCCGGGTCCGTCGGGCGGATCGCCTCGTGGGCCTCCTGGGCCCCCTTGGCCGAGGCGTACCGCACGGGCTTGTCGGGCAGGTACTCCGGCCCGAACCGACGCTGGATGTGATCGCGCACCTGGCCCAGCGCCTCACCGGACAGGTGCGTGCTGTCGGTTCGCATGTAGGTGATGAGCCCCAGGGCCCCCATCGAGCCCAGGTCGATACCCTCGTATAACTGCTGGGCCGTCCGCATGGTCCGGTGGGCGGTGAAGCCGAGCCGGTTCGCCGCGGCCTGTTGCAGGGTGGACGTGATGAAAGGCGGCGACGGACGCGATGAAACACGACGGGTGGCCAGATTCTCGACTGTGAACTTGGCCCCCTCAAGGGCCTGAGCCACGGCGCGGGCGTCGGCGTCGTTGTCCGCGTGGAACTTGCGCCCGTTGACCTCAATCAGGTCCGCCTTGAAGGCGTGGTGCTCCGCCAGCCAGCGGTTCTGCTCGGCCACGGCGGGCTTCTTGTCCTCCTCCGCGGTCGAGGCCATGAAGGCCCTCCACGCCTCGCTATGGTCCTGCTCGAGATCGGTGGTGAACACCGCGGGGATCAGCCAGTATTCCTGCGGCACGAAGGCGCGGATCTGGCGTTCCTTTTCCACGACCATCCGCACCGCGACCGACTGGACGCGGCCGGCGCTGAGCCCCCGGGAGACCTTTTTCCACAACAGCGGGCTGATCTGGTAACCCACGATGCGGTCCAGGATGCGCCGCGCCTGCTGGGCCAGCACCCGATCCTCATTGAGCCGACCGGGATGGGCGAACGCCTCGGTGATGGCCTTCTTGGTGATCGAATTGAACACCACCCGAAAGGTCTTGTCCTCAGGCATGCCGAGGATTTCGGCCAGGTGCCAGGCGATCGCCTCGCCTTCGCGGTCCAGGTCAGTCGCCAGATACAGCCGGTCGCACTTGCGGGCGGTCGCCCGGAGGGTATTGACCGTGCGTTTCCTGCCGGGCGTGATCTCGTACGTCGGCTCGAAGTCATTCTCGATATCGACGCATAGACCCTTGGAGGGCAGATCCCGCACGTGCCCCATCGAGGCCTTGACCTCGAAGTCGCGGCCAAGGTACTTGTTGATGGTCTTGGCCTTGGCCGGCGACTCCACGATGACCAATGCCTTGTTCTTCGACGATCCGGCCATGCGGCGATCCACCTTATGGACTCGCGGACACCCTCGCCCGGCCACGCCATGGGCCGGGACATCCCTTGTTTCCGCGTCCTCCCCCCTGGAGCCGACGACACATACCAGCCCCCGTCGGACCCTGTCAAGAAAAAACGCCGCCCCGGACGGCAGGCCGGCAGGCGCCGGGCATGAATGTTACCGCGCGGCGGCCAGGGCGCTTGTGAGGTCGATGCGGCCCTCGTAAAGGGCCCGGCCGATGATGGCTCCGGCTACGCCGATCTCCTTGAGCCGCACGATGTCGTCCACTTCGGTGACGCCGCCGGCGCAGATGACCGGCACGGGCACCTGTTCGACAAGCTGCCGCGTCCGCTCGACGTTGGGCCCGGCCAACATGCCGTCCTTGCTGATATCGGTATAGATCAGCGCGGCAATGGCGAGCTGACCGGCTTGAGCGGCCAAATCCCACAGGCCGCGGCCGCTCTGGGCCGTCCAGCCCTCGACCGAGAGCTTCGCGCCGCGGGCATCCAGCCCGAGGATCAATCGGCCCTCGTACTTGTGAGTCATCTCGGTGAACCACTCCCACCGTCTGACCGCGGCCGAGCCCAAGATGGCGTAATCCACCCCCATGTCGAGCACGAGGCGGATGTCCTCTTCGCTGCGGATGCCGCCGCCCAGCTCCACGGTCATATCCACCGCCTCCACAATGGCCCGCACGGCCTCGGCATTGACGCCATGGCCCAGCCGCGCCCCGTCCAGGTCCACCACGTGCAATCGCCGGGCCCCGGCCCGATGGAACTCCTGGGCCTGGGCGACGGGATCATCCCGGTAGGTAATCTGCCGATCGTACTGGCCCTGAATCAGGCGGACACACTTACCGTCTCGCAGGTCAATCGCGGGAATCACATCCATCGCAGAACCACTCACCTCGTTGTTGACAACTCATCCCCGGCCAGACTCCGAACCACGCCGCGGCAAGAGGTGCCCGAATCCTTTCGCCACCGGCGCCGCCCGTCGCGGCCGAACTCAGCTCGCGTAGAGGTCCTCATCCCGCAGTACGGCAAAACCCGCCGCCGTGACGACGGCCTCCAGGTCCACCCCCGTGGCGTTCTTGATTTCGAGAAAGCAGACGCCCTGGCGATCGTTGGGCGTGACGAACCCATAGGCGTCGGCAATGTCGACGTTGCTGTCCAGCAGGGCCGTCGTGAGGCGGTCGAGGTTTCCCGGCCGATCCGGCGCGGTGACCGCCAGCACCTCCTTCAAGGCACAGGCGAACCCGTGATCCGCCAGGACCAAACGGGCCTGTTCGGGCCGATCCACGATCAGCTTCATCAAGCCGAACTCGCCGCGGTCTTGAATCGCAAAGGCCCAGATGTTCAATCGGTTCTCCAAAAGGATGTCCGAGACCGACTTCATGCGGCCGGGCCGGTTCTCCACGAAAACGGTCAGTTGCTTGGCCATGGTCCTTCTCCTGTTGCGGGCGTCGGAGCCGGGCCGACGGCGCCGGTCTACATCTCCTGGCGGTTGTCGACCACGCGTTTGGCCTTGCCCTCGAACGCGGGCAGCACGCCGGGCTCGTGCAATTCCACGCGCGGGTTGATCGTGATTGACGCGCGGAGCTTCTCGGCGATCCTCGCCTTGAGCCGATCGAGCAAGGCCGCGTCCCCCGTGAACATCTTCGGATAGATCTCCACCTTCACCGTCAGGCGGTCCAACGCGCCGACCTTGTCCACCTGAATCTGGTAGTTCGTCCCCACCTCCGGAACGGCCATGACGACCTCCTCGATCTGGGAGGGGAAGACATTGACGCCGTTGATGATGAGCATGTCGTCCGTGCGGCCCAGGATGCGCGATAAGCGGCGGTGCGTGCGCCCGCAGGGACACGGCTCGGCGTGCAGAAACGCCAGGTCCCGCGTGCGATACCGCAACAGCGGCATGGCCCGGCGGGTCAGGATCGTCAGCACGAGTTCGCCCTTTTGGCCATCGTCCAGGACCTCGCCCGTCGCGGGGTCGATGATCTCGACCACATAGGCGTCCTCCCAGATATGCATATCCTGCTTGTAGACGCACTCGAACGCCACACCCGGGCCATTCATTTCGCTGAGCCCATAGGAGTTGTAGGCGTCGATGCCGTACAGGTCCTCCAGCTTCTTTCGGGTGTTCTCGGAATGCGGCTCGGCCCCCACGAACGCCCTTCGCAGCGAAAGGTCCTCGGGCCGGGTGTCGAATTCGGCCAGCCGCGAGTGGATGTGCAGCAGGTAGCTGGGCGTGATATGCACGACGGTCGTCTTGAAATCCTTCATCACCCGGATCTGGCGCTGGGTGTTGCCGCCCCCGATGGGGATGACGGTCATCCCCACGCGCTCCGCGCCGTAGTGGAGACCCAGGCCACCGGTGAACAGGCCGTAGGTCATCATGTTCTGAAACACGTCCTTGCTCGTACAACCCGTGGCCACGACGCACCGCGCCACCAGGTCGGTCCAGCGATCCAGGTCGTCCTGCGTGAGGTAAATGACCGTCGGCACACCGGTCGTCCCGCTGGAGGAGTGCAGACGCACCACCTCGCTGAAATCCACCGCCAACAGGCCGAAGGGGAAACTCTTGCGCAGGTCGTCCTTGGTGGTGAAGGGCAGAGCCCGCAATTCCTCCAGACGGCCAAGATCCTGACCGGATCGGATGCCCGATTTCTCCAAACGGCGGCGATAGAACGGTGTGTGCAGGGCCTGATCCAGCGTGTCGCGCAGCCGCGTCACCTGCAGCTCGGTGAGGCGCTGGCGGTCCATCGTCTCGATCTCACGATTCCAGAAGGCTACGTCCATCACAACTCCCCGTTGCGGTTCGACGGTCGGCGGTTCGACCGGGATTACAGGCCGCGGATATGTTCGGCGCTGACGATTCTGATTCTATTGTCACTGAGCACCTTTATGGCCGGCTCCACGGCGTCGAAGCGGAAGACCATCAGCGCGTTATCCGAGGCCTTCTCCACGAAGCCATACATGTACTCGACGTTCACATCATGGTCGGCCAGCACCTTGAGCACGCCCGCCAGGCCGCCCGGCTTGTCGGGTACCTCGACGGCCACCACGTTCGTCACGTTCGCCGTGATGCGGTGCTCCTTCAAGAGGGCGGCGGCCTCCTCGGGCTTGTCCACGACGATCCGCAGCACGCCGAACGATTCGGTCTCGGCGATGGTCAGGGCCCGGATGTTGATCTGATGCCGGCCCAGCAGGGAACAGACCTCTGCCAGGCGGCCTTTGCGATTCTCCAGGAACACGGATAATTGCGTGATGTTCATCGGCCTGTCCTTTCCTTGGCGGTCCCGCTAGAGGCTGCGCTTGTCCACGACGCGCTTGGCCTTGCCCATGCTGCGCTCGAGCGTCTTGGGCTCGACGAGCTTGACCTCCACGCTGACGCTCAACACGGCCTGAATCTCGTGCTGGATCTGCCGCTCCAGCGCCCGCATCTTTTTGATCTCGTCGCTGAATATCTTCTCGTCCACCTCGACCATGATTTGCACGCTGTCCAACTGGTGGGCCTGCCGGTCGATGACGATCTGGTAGTGCGGGTGGGTGCCCTCGATGCCCAGGAGAACGTGCTCGATCTGGGAGGGAAAGACATTGATGCCCCGCACGACGATCATGTCGTCCGTGCGCCCCTTGATCTTGCTGGTGCGGGGGCTGGTCCGCCCGCAGGCGCACGGCTCGGTCGTCAGGCTCACGATGTCCCGCGTGCGGTAGCGGATCAGCGGGATGCCCTGCTTGGTGAGTGTAGTGATCACCAGCTCGCCGTCCTCGCCCTCAGCCACGGGCCGGCCCGTCTCGGGGTCGATGATCTCCGGATAGAACACATCGCTGAAGACGTGCAGGCCCTGCTTGAGATGACACTCCTGGCTGACACCGGGGCCGATGATCTCGCTGAGACCATAGACGTCCGTGGCCAGCATGTTCCATTCGGCCTCGATCTCGGCCCGCATGGACTCGCTCCACGGCTCGGCCCCGAAGACGCCGATCTCCCACGAGCTTCGCCGCGGATCAAGGCCCATCTCCTTGGCCTCTTCGACCATGTACAACGCGTAACTGGGGGTGCAGGCCAGGATCCGCGGAGCGAAGTCCTGCATGATCTTCAACTGCCGCTTGGTCTGCCCCGAGCTGGTGGGGATGATGGTCAAACCCATCTCCAGCGCCCCGTAGTGGAAACCGAGCCCACCGGTGAACAGGCCGTAGCCGTAGGCGATCTGGATGGTGTCCTCCGGCTCGGCCCCCGCGCAGCACAGCGCCCGGGCCATCACGTCGGACCACAGGCCGATGTCGTCGCGGGTGTAGCCCACCAGCGTCGGATTGCCCGTGGTGCCGCTGGACACATGAATCTCCACCAGGTCGGTCCGCGGCCGGCTGAACAGCCCGAACGGATAATGATCCCGCATGTCGAGCTTGGTCGTGAAGGGCAGTCGCGTGATATCGTCGATGCTCCGCACGTCGCCGGGCGAGACGCCCGCCTGATCGAACTTGTCCTTGTAGACGGGACAGTGCTCATAGACGTAGCGCACGATGTTGGCCAGCCGCTCGGATTGGAGGTTCTTCAAATCCTCCAGCGGCATGGTTTCGATGTCTTCCTTCCAGATCATGCTTCGGTCTCCTCACTGGCGTGAATATCGTGCTCCTCCCCACCGATCGGCCGCTCAGCGCTCCATGGCCCGCGCCTCGAAAAAAACCCCACGGTTGAAGGGCAACAGCTTCGGCGGGAACACCGTCTCCAGGGCCTTTTCCCAGGCCGCCTCCCCGATGGAGAGCTCCCGCGACAGAACGCCCACCATCGCCGTGTTCAAGGCGCGGGGCTCCTGGGCCACGAGTTTCCGCGCGGCGTCCAGGTACCGCAGCAGATCGCGGCCGCCCTTCCTGAGGTAGGGCTTGAGCCGCGGGTGCTCCTCCTCGTGGAAGCACAGCAGGAAGTCCGCGCCGCCCCGATTCACCAGCGGCGAGAAGACCCGCTGCCCGAACCGCAGGTGCGATTCCACCGAGCCGCCCCGCTGGGCCATGCCGTGCACCTCGGACTTCTTGACGTGGTACCCCTCGTACAGGGCCGCCCAGCCGCAGATCTCGCTGGCCTTGAGAATCCCCTGGCCCCCGATGCCACCCAGGACGACGTTGCAGGTTTCGATGTTCATGCTAGAGCTTTCGCTTGATGAGTTTGCACGGATGCTTGGCGATAATCACGCTGAGGGCATCGGCCCCAAGCCGCTCGGCGACGAGCGCCTCGAAGGCCTTGAGATTGCCTGTCGGATCGACCACGTCCACGTGATCGGCCCCGCAGGCCCGGCACAATGCCGCCAGGTCCAACTCGCGGGTCGGTTCATCCCGAATCGTCAGACCGGTCGCGGGGTGGTTCTGCCCGCCGGTCATCGCCGTCGTGCGGTTGTCCAAAATGAAGATCACCCCGCGGGACTTGTTATAGACCGCGTTGATCAGACCCGTGACGCCCGAATGCACAAACGTGGAATCCCCCACGACGCCGACGATGGGCCCGTCCGGATGCGCCCGACGCAGACCCTCGTTGAAGGTCACGCCCGCCCCCATGCACAGACACGAATGCAGCGCCGACGTGGGCGGCAGCGCCCCAAGCGTGTAGCAGCCGATGTCCCCGGCCACGAAGACACCCAGCTTTTTGAGGACCGAGAACGTGGCCCAGTGCGGGCAGCCCGGGCACAGCCGCGGCGGGCGGGACGTGGTCTTGCGCACCTTGCGCTGCTCGCCCCGGACGATCGGGCCGATGGCATCGGGCCCCAGCTCGCCCAGCCGCCAGGAGGGGTCCTTGGCCGCGAAACGCACGCCCAGCGTCTTGACGTGCTCCTCGAGAAACGGATCAAGCTCCTCGACCACGACGCACCGACGGACGCTCTTGGCGAACGCGCGGATCTTCTCGTCGCAGAACGGATAACTCATCCCCAGCTTGAGAAACGAAGCGTCGGGGTAGCATTCCTTGACGTACTGATACGTCACCGACGAGGTGATGAAACCCAGGCTTCGCGTTCCCTCCTCGATCCGGTTCAACCGTGTCTTCTCGGCGAGGGCCTTCAATCGAACCAGCCGCTTTTCGAGCACCTCGTGCCGCACGCGGGCGTTACCCGGCACCATGACGTATTTGCGGAAGTCCTTTTCCAGGGCCCGGGTCGTCACCTCCTCCCGCTCCCCGATCACCACGTCCTCCTTGCCGTGGCTGATGCGCGTGGTCATGCGGACGATCACGGGCGTGTCGAACCGCTCGCTGAGGGCAAAGGCCTCGCCCACGAACGCCAACGCCTCGCCGGGGTTGGCCGGCTCCAGCATCGGCAGCTTGGCGTAGAGGCTCACCCACCGTGTATCCTGCTCGTTTTGCGAGGAGTGCATCCCCGGATCGTCGCAGACGACAATCACGAACCCCGCGTTCACGCCCGTGTACGCGGAGGTCATCAGGGGATCCATGGCCACGTTCAGACCGACGTGCTTGCAGGCGAACAGGCTGCGGACCCCGCCGACCGCGGCCGCGAAGGCCACCTCGTAGGCCACCTTCTCATTCACGGACCATTGCACGTCCAGCTCGGGATACGTCGCCAGGGCTTCGAGGATTTCGGTCGAGGGCGTACCGGGATAGGCACAGGCGACCTTGAGTCCCGCCTGCCAGGCCCCACGGGCCAGGGCCTCGTTGCCGGACAGGAACGCTCTGTGAACGGGTCGTTTCGTGCGGGCCATGGAACCCTTTCATCATCATGGAAATCGGCTATGACCACCGACAAATACAGGAAAAACGGTGCTCTACGATAGCCGCCCGACCCGGCCGCGTCAAGGGGCATTGTCTTCGGAAACCGGGCGGCGTGCGGAAGTTACGAGCGGGCCGGGCGCACAAAGAGGCCCGGCCTTGCGACCGGGCCTCCCGAAATGTCCGCCGCGCCAACGTGCGCCGGTTTAGAACGTGTACTCGAAATTGAACCGCAGGAACACGGCGTGGTCCTGGGTGCTGCCATCGTAGTAGGTTCCCGGCTGGAAGTAATCCATCAGGAAGTGCATGCTGAGCTGCTTGCAGCAACGGTACTTCAGATAGCCGGTGAGCATCTGGCCGCGGAACTTGCCGTCGCTATTGAAGGTTGTGCCCAATGCGGGGTGCGTCACACCGCCCCGGGTGTTCTGGTCGGCCCACATAAGATTGTAGTCCGTCTGCAGGGTCCACTTGGGGGCGAGGTCGAACGTGTAGCCGAGTCCCAGACGGTGCAGGTTGGTCACCTCGCCCAGGTCGGCCTCGGGCGCCCAAAGATAAGCGGGCAGATCGCCGCCACGGTTGTACTGCGGCCACTCGCCCCACAACGGATCGAACTGCTCGTTGGCGCTGGTCCCGGGATCGTCGCCGCTGAGGTACTCGTAGTCCACGTGGAAGCTGCTGTTGCGGTCATCGTGGAAGGCGTAGGTCGCCCGGCTGTTGAAGCCGTAGGCCTGAAGCGTATCGTACCGACCCGTCGTGGCGTTCTCCTTGCTTCCGAACTGCATCGCGCCCTCGGCCCGGTAGCTCCAGTTGTCGTCCAGCTTGCCCTGGAGCGCGCCGCCCAGCGTATGAATCTCATCGTCCCGGCCGGCAACCCGATTGGCCGCGTTATGTTTGGCCCAGTCCGAGGCGTCATCCTGCTTGTACATGTAGTAGGCCTCGACCTGGGTGTTGGGGATGAGACTCTTGTCCGTCAGGTACACGATCAGGCCGCGTTCATCCTGGTACTGGGTGGCATGGCGCCAGGATTCCCGATGGTTGATCGGCTGGAGCCACTTGTCCTCGTCGTCGTAGTTCTGAATCCAGATGATGTCCAGCGAACGATCATCGGTCGGCGCGTAGGTCGCCCGGGCGGCATCGAAGTAGATCGTGCGCGACCCGTCGGCGGGCGTGCCGTCCAGGACCAGCCAGCCGTTGCCCAGGATGATCTCCTGGCGACCGACGACCAGGGTCAGCGGCATATCCAAGGCGTTGCGCCAGGTGAGATTGAAGATGTCGGGCACGATCTCGTCGAAGTCCACGCTGGAGTCCTTGGTGAAGCTGTTGTCCCAGCGGTCAAACTCCCATATCCACCGCATGTTGAAATCCAGGTCGCTGGCCAACTCGAACTTGGAGTTCCAACGCATGCGATAGCGCCCGCGCACCCACGCATTGTTGTGGTGCGCGGCCTGACCGTCGCCCTGCTGCTCGTTAAGGGACACGATGTTTCGGCCGTAGATCTCGCGCCAGCGCAGGTCCAGGCCCATCGTGACACCCTTCATGGGGTTGTGGAACGTGTCCAGCCAAGCGCCGGTCAAATGGGAATGCTCGGTGTCCCGCTGCCCGACATACTCCTTGGCGCCGGCGGCCAGCGCCGTCGAGACCATCCCGACGAGCAGAACCGCCGCGGCCGCCTGCCACCATTTTCCTGGGTTTCCTCTCATGCCTTGTCTCCTAACTTACGCGATTCGGTTGTCCTGTTGGCTTGTCGTGTTTTCGCCCAGTCTATCCGCGGTTTCCAAAACACTTGTCCAGGTGGTCCTTGGCGGGCGGCTGCGTCAGCAGGCTCACCACCACGGCCACCACGATCGAAATCGGCAAGGCCACCACAATCGGATCGACCACCGGCCAGGTGGCCTTATCCAACAGCAGGGAATGCTTGCCGAACAAAGCATGGCACAGACCGATCGCCCGCGCCTCGGTGTCCTTGATGAACAGCAGCCAGAAGGCCGTCACGAGAAACCCCACCAGGATCGAGGCAATCGCGCCGGCCCGCGTCATCCGCTTCCAGTACAATCCGCCCACAAACGACGGCAGGAACGCCGAGGCGCACAGCCCGAAAAAGATGGCCGTGGCTCGCGCGATGATGTATCCGCCGCGGGCGTAACTGCTCAGGACGACCGCAATCACAATGCCCACGATAATCCCCATCCGCGTGACCCCGATGCCGTGGCCCTGCCGACCGGTCAGCCGCTCGTACACGTCCCGCCCGATGCTCGTCCCCGCGGTATGGAATTGGCTCGACAGCGTGCTCATCGCCGCCGACAGCAATGTCAACAGGAACAACAGCCCGAACCAGCCCGGCATGGCCTGCGTCACGTAGGTGGGGATGATGCTGTCCGTGTTGAACATCCAACTGCCGTCCTTGGTCTTGACCACCGCCCGCAGAAAGGAAATCGCCCTGGGGCGGACCTCCACCCGCCCATCCTCCAGATCCTTGATCTCCGCCGCCGGCATCAGCTTGGAAAACGGGACTACCTTTCCATCCGGCCCGGTCACGTCGTGGCCGGCCCCCACGAGATGCACGTCGGCCGCACCATCGCCCGTGACGTCGATGTGCAGTAATCGGCACGGAATCCGGCTCTCGATGTCCCGCTCCTTCTTGGCGATAACACCGGTCTGCTCGGTGGTTGCCACAATCCGCCCGGTGATCACCTCGTGCTTGTAGAAGTACAAGTTGCTCAGGGCGCCCACCACGAAGGCCACGCCCGTCATAATCAGAATGAATACGCCGCCGACCAGCACGGCGCGGTTCAGTTGCCGCTTGCTCTTAACCGTCATGAAGCGGACGGCCAATTGCGGCTGAGCCAGCACGCCGATCCCCACGCCAAGCGTAATCGTGCTGACCACAATCCACCACAGGTTATACTTCTCCGCCCCCACCCCGAATTCGGGCATCGCCGTCCAGCCCCGAAAACCGAGCCGGCCAAACAGCGACGGCATACTGCCCATGCCGCCCAGCTCCTCATGGGCCCTCGTGACACCGCCCAGCTTCGTATAGGTAATCACCAGCAGGGCGATCATGCCGAGAAACATGATGGAACCCTGCAACGCGTCGCTGTACATCACGCCCTTGAGCCCGCCCATCACCACGTAGGCCGCGATGATCACGCTGAACACGAGCAGGGCCACCTGGTACGGCATGCCGAACTTCGTCGCGATGAACTCCGAACCGCCGATCAGCACGGCCGCCGCGTAAAGCGGCATACACACAAAAATCACCAGCCCCGAAAACACCTGAATGAAGGAGCTTTGATAACGCCGGGCCAGGAGTTCCGGAAACGTGTGAGCGTCGAGCCGATGCCCCATGCGCCGCGTCCGGGGGGCGAAGAACACGAAGGCGACAAAAATACCGGCGAAGATATTCAGAAACGTCAGCCACAACAGGCTCATGCCGAACATGCCCGCCACGCCGCCGAAACCGACGATGGCGCTGGTGGAGATGAACGTCGCGCCGTAGCTCATGGCCATGATAAAGGGATGGACCTGACGCCCCGCGATCATGTAATCGGCGGCGCTCTTGGTGCGTCGCCAACCCAGCCAGCCCAGGTACACAATGATCAAGAGATACAAGAGAATAACAAGGGTTTCGCTGATGCCTGCTCCCTGTGCCAACATGGGGGTATCCTCCCTCTGCGGGAATTGCCGGATAGCCGCCAGCCGTGGCCGGACGACTAAAGCTCCTCCTCGACCTTGGTTTCCTCAACCGCCCAACGAAGATCGTCGGGGCTGGTCTCCTCCTCGCCGCGATTCCAATTGATGAGCCCATAGATCACGCACAGCGCCGCACTGGCGATGCACAGAAGATACGCGGCGAGAACACCTTTGTCTTCGATTCCCAACATGTCCTCATCCTTTCCTTAATATCGGCCTTGGCCCGACGAGTTGGCCTGTCACTCTAGCCGACCCCGCCCCCCCGCACAAGCCAGATTCCGGCAATACCCAAAAAATGTTTCTCTTGATAAATACACATCCAGTCATCCGATACTCCGCTCTTTTCGGGCTCGGCGACCCTCTTCTCTCAGGCGTCTGTCGGCCTTGCACCCTCCGCCAAAACGCACGCCCAGATACTCCCTGCCTGAGAACCATTTTCGTCCGGCCCGGCTGAAGCGCAGACCACAAACCGACCGAATAAGTTCGGTTTGTTTGTGTATGTCGTCGCCCTGGACCAGTTTCGTTGAGCGCTTTTCGGTCTTTTTGCCCAAATTGCACCCACGCGCCACACAGAAATGCCTTACTGGAATGACCCTCTCGCTACAGGCCCAAGAGACGCTGGGCATTGCCGCCCAGCAGCTTACGCTCTATCTGAGGCCCCAGATTCAGGCCTCGCAGACTCTGCAGAGCCCTTTTCTGGTCGTCCCACGGGGAATCCGTCCCGAACAGCACGTAGTCCGAGGGATGGGCCAGAAGCATCCGCCGCAGGGTCGCATCGTCCAGACCATCCTGCACGAATGAGACTTCCATGTAGATCGGTCGTCCGATAAGAAACCGCTCGGCATCGGCCCACTGGTCCCAGGCCCCCATGTGGGTGGTCACCAGCTTCAGGTCCGGCCATTTCTCGAGCACGCAGACGATCCGCGCGGGCCCGGCCCGATCCACCCGCTCGAAGGCGATGTCGTAGCCCGTGTGCATGACACAGATCAGGCCGCTGGCGACCAGGGCCTCGTAAATCGCGTCCATCCGCGGCTCATCGGCGGTGAACTGCTGGTAATAAGGATGGAGCTTGATCCCCTTGAAGCCCTCGGCACAAAGTCGACGGATTCGTTCGGCGGCCGCCGGATCATCCGGATGAATCGAGGGCAGGGGTATGATGCGGTCGGATTGAATCGACGCCGACCAGGCCCGGATGGGCTCGAACTGCTCAGGCCGCGTGGCAATACTGCAAACCACGGAAATGTCGATGCCCGCCCGGTCCATCGAGGCCAGCAGCGACCCGATCCGCCCATCGTGGTAGTAGGGCAAACCGGGCACCTCGGCACTGAGACTGGCCATCGCCCGGTCGGCCAAGGCGTCCGGAAACGCATGAGTGTGTATGTCGATGATTCGATCCATTCTGAAAGTCCTGTCTGCTCTCGAAACCTCGTTTTCACTATTGCGAACAGACGCAGATGTCGCGTTCTCAAGAACGGCTACTCCGTTCCGGTGTCCGCATCGCCCTGCCTGATGCGTTTTATCCGGCCCCGGTGCTTCTTGTTGCGCAGCCGCCGCTCAACGGCTGAGCGGGAGGGGCGGGTGCGACGCCGGGGTTTGGGCCGTTGCAGGGCCTGCTCGATCAGCTCACCAAGCCGCTCCAGGGCCGCCCGGCGGTTGGCCCCTTGTGTGCGAAACCGCTGGCAGACGACCCGGATGCGACCTTCACGATCGATCCGCGAGGCCAAACGACGACGGAGTCGCGACTTATCGGACGCACTGAGGCCCGGCAGAACCTCCGGATCGAGCAACACCGTCACGCGGGAGCTGACCTTGTTGACGTTCTGCCCGCCGGGGCCGCTGCTGCGTGAGAACACGAAGGTGACATCCTCAGGTCTGATTTCCATCCGTCGTCCTCGTGCCTTGCTCAGGACTTCCTGTCGGCGTCAGTTGCGCTCGACGGTCCAGAAGGTGCGGCCCCGTCGGCCGCCACATCCGCTCGATCTGCTCCAGGCTCCGGCCCCGCGTCTCGGGCACGCACAGGGCCACGAAGACCACCTCCACCACGCAGAACAACCCATAGAGCCAGAAGCTGAACCCGTGGTGAAAGTGCTCGACGAGCCAGGGGTTCTTGTTCAGCATGGGGAACGTCTGTGAGACGGCGTAACAGGCGATCCAGAGGATCACGGTGGCGATGGCCATGGCCCGGCCACGGATCCGCGTCGGGAAGATCTCCGAGAGGATCACCCACGTCACGGGCCCGACGGCCATGGCGAAACAGGCGATGTAGCCCAGCACCGCCAGGAACACCCACAGGCCGGTCTGTTGTGCGTAGAATGCCCAGCCCAGCAGCCCGAGGCACACGCCCATCCCCGCACTGCCCGCAAGCATGAGCGGCTTTCGACCCAGCCGGTCCACCACCGCGATCGCCACCACCGTGAAGAGGATGTTGACGGCCCCGACGATGACCGTCTGCCATAGAGCGCTTTGCGTGTCGGCGCCGATGTTCTTGAAGATCTCCGGTGCGTAATACAGCACGGCGTTGATCCCAGTGACCTGTTGAAGAATCGCCAGGATCACGCCGATCAGCAGGGCGACGCGCAAGCCCGGCTCGATGAGTTGGCGGATCGAGGCGCCCTCGTGAGCGATGGCCTCGCGGATCTCGGCCAATTCGGCCTGGGCATAGTCGGGTCCGTCCACGCGGGACAGGATCCCCAAGGCCTGGGCCGCCCGGCCTCGCTGGGTAAGCCAGCGGGGGCTTTCGGGGACAAAGAACGCCAACACAAGCAGCAACAGCGCCGGCAATGCCTCCGACCCGAACATCCACCGCCAGCCGAGGCGAACGTTCCAGGCGCTGAGCCCCTCCCGGGCGAGATCGGCGACGATGGCCCGGACAACCGGGTCCGAAGCGGCCGCTGTGGATACAAGGTCACGAAAGGCCTCCGCGGAAGGCAGTCCCGACGCCGGTTTTCCCTCGGCCATCCATTTCTTACCGACCTGCTCGGAAAGGGCCGCACTGAATGCCTCCGCATCCGCCAGGGGAACAGAACCGGATTCGAGCAGGGCGATCATCTCGTCACGGACGACGGAGCGCAGGCTCTCGTGTCCCGCGGCGATCGAAGTGCTTTGTATCCCCAGCCCCGCGAGGACATCGTATCGCAGACCTTCCGCCTCCGCGGGATCGGTCAGATCGTAGTGGCGCTCCCAGTTGGTGAGGAACTCCGAGGCCACGATATCCGGCGGCACCGGCGACCTCTGCCCGCCGCTGACAGCCGAAGTCGGTGACGTGGCCTTGTCTTTAAGGATCACCAGATCCTTCGCCAGGCCCACGCCACCGATGATGTAGTTGGCGAAGTACACGACCAGGAAGCCGGAGACGATGGCGAATTGGTTGAGCGAGACCATGCGGCCGCGGATACGGGCGGGGCTGATCTCGGCGATATACATGGGGCTGGTCATCGAGGCCGCCCCCACACCCAGGCCGCCGAGAAAACGGAACAGGATGAACTCCACGAGGTTGCGGGGCAGGGCGGTCCCCACCGCCGAGATGAGGAAACACACCGCAGAAAGGACGAGCACCTTTTTGCGGCCCAGGTGGTCGCTGAGCGTCCCGGCCAGGGCCGCGCCGACCATGCAGCCGACCAGGGCACACGAGGCGGCCCAGCCCTCCATCGTCGAATCCAGCCCGAAGCGCTCAACCAGGGGCCCGATCGCCCCGGAGATCACGCCGGTGTCGTACCCGAACAGCAAGCCACCCAAGGCGGCGACAGCGCTGACCAGCGCCACGTAGACCATGCTGCCGCTCTTACGCGGCGTGTCCATCAGGGTGTCATCCATGTCAGTCTTCCTCGCACGTGACCCGCACATCGCGGCAGGATTGCACGTCCAGGCCCGATTCATCCCGCAACCCGGCGATCAGTGTATAATCCCCGAGCTGCGTGGGAAGCGCCGCATCGAGCGAGATGACCTCGTGTCCTAACGCCTTCACCGTACACGAGCGGCTCTCAAGGACGGTATCGGTTGCCGGTCCGACGATCCGTAGCACAAGGCGGCCATCCCAATCCTGGTGGCGGTCGTTGATCACATGAACCTTCAACGAGCGTCGCTGCCCGGGCCGCTCGGTCTCGGCCCAATAGTCCAGCATGACGCCCACGGGGCTGAACGCGTCGCGGACGTACCGCTCGAAGTCCAGCTCCAGGATGAGCCGCTCGAGATCGACGAAATGATCGCTCGTGGCGCCCCCCTCGGGACGCTCCAAAAGGCCCGACCGCGAGTACCCCAATCCGCAAAAATGCAGCACGCCCGCACACGTGCGGCGCGTCCGCCAGAACTCGGTCAAAGCCGCCAGAGAGCGGGCGTAGAGGTGACGGCGCTCCTGGGTGGTGGACCAGTCCCCCAGCAGATCACGGTAGATCTTCTTGGTCAACGTCGTCGGCGTGCCGTCCCGATTGAGCCACAGCCAGGCGTACTCGTTGATCAGGATCGGAACCGAGAGCTTCTTCTGGCGGTCATTGAGGTGCGGTACGGGGCCCACGCCGGGCATCCCGCTCATCCGGAAGGGCTTCTGCCCGCTCCAGGAGCGGATGAACAGGTACGGGTGCGACTCGACGCAGTCGGTCGCGGCCTGCGGCTCGGCCCAGCCGTTTTCCCAAGGCCGATCGGACAGGTCCAGCGACCGCACCGCCTGCAGGGCCTTGCCCGTCTGGTCCGTGAGGCTCTCGTTCTGGGCATCCCAGATGACCACGCACGCGTGATTCCAGCGGTGCCGCATCCACGCGGTGTACTCGGGGATGATCTTCTCGGCCACGGGGTTCTCGGGTGCCCGGCTCAGCAGCCAGATGGGAAACTCATCCTGGATCAGAAACCCGACCTCATCGGCGATGTCGTACCAGAAGTCCGGCGGGAAACCGATGCAATAGCGGATGGCGTTCCAGTGCATGGTCTTGAACGTCTCGTGCAGACGACGGACCCATTCAGCCCGCCACGGCCGGTCGGCCCGCAGGGAATCCTCGAAGAAGCGATAGATGCACACGTTCGTGCCGCGCATGTAATACGGCTTGCCGTTGAGGACCGCCCGGCCGGAGTCGGGATCGAACCGAAACGACCGCATGCCGAACCGCACCCGCGCCGCGTCGCCGCTGGTCTTAACGGTCAGCTCATAAAGGAACGGGTCTTCGGGGGACCACAACCGCACGTTCTCGATGGGCACGGTCCCATCCGCTTTGACAAGGGCTCCCTTGGCAACCTCCAGGTCGGTGAGACGAGCGGTTCCCACGAGCCGTCCACTGACCGCCTCGCGGACTTCGCACTCCACGGCCGTTGTGGCATCTGCATCCAGCCCCTGTAGTTCAGCGACCACGCGCACGGAGGCCTGCTCGATCTGCGGCACGGTCTGGATGTTGGCAATGTAAGGGCCCGACGTGAGGATCAGTTCCACGGAATCGTAGATGCCGGGGATGTAACGATACTTCTCGAAGTCCCAGCCGGAGGGCTGGCCTTCGGGCACGGCCGTGCGATAGGCCCCGACACGGATGGTCAACTCATTCTCGCGGTCATCGCCTCGGAGATGCGCTTTGACATCCAGATACGCCGGGGTGAAGCACGGCAGGTGCTCGCCGACGAGCTGCCCATTGAGCCAGATCTTCGTGCCGTACTTGGCCTTGCGAATCAAGAGCACCGCGACATCGGGCACGGGCCCGTCGATGGCGAATGTTCGTCGATACCAGAAGGCCTCGCGCAGGGGCACGTCGAAGCCGACCTTCTCGAAGGGTGGGTCGGCCATGTCCGCCAGACCCGGCACCGGTGCCGTGTGTTCGAAGGCCGTCGGCATCGTGTCCATCGCGCCCTCGGCAATCCGCCAGGTCCCATCCAACGAGATCACCCGCCGTGGCGGCGCCGGCTTGAGCGAGGCGGACGCGACCGCCGTCGCGACACACAGCCAAGCGGCCAACATCTTCAGGCTTGCAGAGTACATACGATCACCCTCCACCAAGTTTCAGAACGTCATCAGGTAATCCGTCGGCCGGCCGCACGAGCGCAGGGCATACGTCAACGCCCAGTCAATGAACATCCTGTAATCCGGGTGGCGGTCGGACTGCACGTTCGCCTGTCGGGCGGCCGCGATGCGCTCCACCGCCGGCACGGCCTTGTCCCCCAGCAATTCGATCTGCCGGGCGGCTGCCAGGGCAACGGGGCCCCGCGGATCGTCGAGCCCCTCGATGAGCACATCCAACGCCCGCAGGGATTCACCGTGCCGCGCCACCAACGCGGCCGCCATGAACCGCACATCGGGGCTTGTATCCGCCAGCAAAGGCTCGATGCGCGGGACGTCCACGGGCGAGGCGTCGGGTGCGGCCAGGGCAACCAGAGCCCAGTAGCGGACCGCAGGCTCGGCGTCGCTTAACCTTTCGCAGGCGGTTGCCGCTGCTGCCGTCCCCACACCCTCGGCCGCTTTGAGAACCTGCTCCAGACCGAAGCGCCGCCCGTCGCGCACGGTTTCGTAGGGCGTCGAATCGGCCGAGCGGATATGCATCTCGGCCTCGGGCAGCAGCCCCGTATCGCCGATCCGCAGCATCCAGGCATGCAGCCGCGCCCGCAGGCGATCCAGCACCGCGCGATGTCCGGGCGATGCCGCCAGGTTTTGGATTTCGTGGGGGTCGGCCTGGGTATCGTAAAGCTCCTCCGCCGCCCGCGGCTCGAACAGGGCCCGCTGGTCGACGTTCATCTCTCCTGCGGCCCGGGCGCGGCGAAGCTCCTGCATGATCTCGGCGTGATCGGGATACGCGCTGGGCTGGACCCAGGGCAGATGCGGCATGAAGTTGCGGATGTATTTGTATCGCCCGTCGGACACGCAGCGGCTCATGTCGTAGGCCTCGTCCACGCGACTGGCGTGGGCGAAGAGGTACCGTCGGGGCCTGGATGCATACCGGCCGAGGAACGGCCGGCCCTGCATGACATCGGGCGGGCGGATCTGTGCCAGACTCAGGACCGTCGGCCCGAAATCCACAAAGCTGACCAACCGGTCGGTTGTTTGGCCCGGCGGTGTCGGCGCCAGGTGCCGCCAACGCTGGGGAAATCGCACGATCAGCGGCACGCGAAGACCGCTGTCGTGCAGGGCCCGCTTGTGCCGCGGGATGCCCGAGCCGTGATCCGCGTAGAAGAAGACGATTGTATGGTCGGCCAGGCCGTCGGCTTCAAGTTGATGCAGCAGTTCGCCGACCTGATCGTCCATGATCGACGCCAGGTCGTAGTAGCGCGCCCACATCTTACGAATCTCGGGCGTATCCGGATAGTAGGGCGGAATCCGCAGCCGGGCCGGATCGTGGCGGCGCTCGGCCTTGAGCAGGTGGCCATACTGATTGAACCACTCGACATCGGAACCATTGAGCCGGCTCTGGTGGGTAATCATGTGATTGAACACGGCAAAGAACGGACGCCCCGCCGGGCGGTTGCGCCAGTGGGCCTCGGTGCTGGACTCATCCCACGCCCCGACGTCAACGAAGTTGTAGTCCTTCTTCACGTTGTTCGTGCAGTAATAACCGGCCTCGCGCAGATACGCCGGGAAGCACCGGACCGAATCGGGGATGCGGATGCTCGAGCGCAGATGTTGCGTGCCCAGGGCATTGGCGTAGAGGCCCGTAATCAGGCACGACCGCGCCGGGGCGCAGACGGGCGAGGAGGCAAAGGCATACAGGTACCGCGTGCCTTGCTCCGCGAGAGCATCCAGGTGCGGCGTATCGGCCTGCGGGTCGCCGTAGCAGCCGAGCCAGGGGCTCAGGTCCTCGCACGTGAGCCACAGGATGTTGGGACGCTCGGAAGGATCGGGAACGGGATCGCCCATCATCCCGCAACCGGACACACCGACTGCTACCGCAAGCCCGGTACCCTTGAGAAACTCGCGTCGCGTATGTGCTCGCATAGTCTTGTGCCCTCCGTTCGGCGGCCGGACCGGACTCGACCCGATCACCAGAATACGATGTAGAACCCGACGACCGCGGCGATCACCAGGACCCCCAGAACCCAGACGATCGGCGCGGTGCGCGTTTCGATCTCGGCTCGGACCGGCATGGGACGGGCCTGGCGCAGGGGCCGGGCCCACGTGATCGCGGCCATCAGGGCGATCAGCACGAAAAACGTGATCGCCATGCGATTCAGGAACGCCATCTCATGGATTGTCCACGCTTCCAGGCGGCCGTGGCCTGAGAAAAAGAGAAACAGCAGGCCATAGACGGGGACGTTCGCCAAGAGAGCCGTCGTTCCTGCGACCGGCGGAGCGCTGCGCACGACGAAGCCGAACACAAACGCCGCCAGAATCCCCGGCGAGATGAAGCCCTGAAACTCCTGGATGTACTTGAAGACGCCGCCGAACTCCGGGTTGGCCAGGTGCGGCGCGATCGCACAGCCGACGAGGACGAACACGATCGTGAGCACGCGGCCCATGTCCACCAGCCATTCGTGCGTGGCCTGGGGCCGCAGCAACCGCTTGTACAGGTCCATCGTCGAGATGGTCGCGGCGCTGTTGAGCATGGAGGCCAGGGAGCTGATGACCGCCCCGGCCAGAGCCGCGAAGATAAACCCGCGCAGGCCCGCCGGAATCAGATTACGGATCAGGACCGGGTACGCCTGGTCGCTCGTGCCCAGCTCCGGGCCGTACAGATGCAGCGCCATGATGCCGGGCATGACGATCACGAACGGCACCAGAAGCCACAGGGCCGCGGCGAAGAGGATGCCCAGTTGGCCCTGGCGCAACGTCTTGGCCGCCAGCGTCCGTTGCACGATGAACTGGTTGAGCCCACAGTAATAGAAGTTGGGAATCCACAGGCCCAGCACCAGAACCGTCCAGGGCATCTCCGGATGGTCGGCGGGCAGGACCATGTGCAACCGGTCGGCGTTCGCGGAAAAGAACGTCTGCACGCCGATCTCGCGAAAGCCCAGGACCATGGTCAGCAGCCCGCCCAGCAGCAGCGCCGAGCCCTGGAACAGGTCGGCCACCGCGACCGCCTTGAGCCCACCCCACGCGGTATAGACCGTGGCGATGGCCCCGATGAGCCAGACCGCGGCGGTCAGGTCCATGCCGAAGATCGTGTGCAGCGTCAGCCCGCCCGAATACAGCACCGCCGCCAGCAACACCAGCACGTAGATGACGACCGTGTAAAACGCCATCACCGCCCGTGTGGTGGGGCTGTAACGGTATTCCAGGTATTCGGGCATGGTGTAGAGCCCGGCCCGCAGGAAACGCGGCAGGAAGAAGATCGCCACGAAGACGATCGTCACCGCGCCGAGAAGCTGATAGCCCGCCACGGCCAGGCCGACGTTGCCGGCGCTCTGGCCGCTCATGCCGACAAACTGCTCGGTCGAGAGATTCGCCGCGACGATCGAAAAGCCGATCAGCGGCCACGTCAGGCCGCGACCGGCCAGAAAGTAGTCCTCGCTGGTGCGCTCGCGGCGGCTCTTGAGCATGCTCACGGTGATTACGACCGCGAAGAAGCCCAGGAACACGATCATGTCCGATGAACTCAGGTGCATCCGTTCGCCTCGATCGGGGCCGTGGGCCGGTGGGACGGGCTCATCGGTCTACCCCTGCCGCGCATCCCGCAGGGCCTTGACCATCGCCAGAACGTTCTCCACGGGCGTTTTGGCCTGAATGTTGTGAATGGTGTTGAACACGAAGCCCCCGCCCGCCCCGAACAGATCGACGCGGCGCCGCACCTGCTCGTAGACCTCCTGCGGGGTGCCGAAGGGCAGCGTATTCTGCGTATCCACACCGCCGCCCCAGAAGACCAGCCGATCGCCGAACCGCTCCTTGAGGAGCTTGGGGTCCATGCCCGCCGCCGAGCACTGCACGGGGTTGAGGATATCGAAGCCGGCCTCGATAAAGTCATCGAGCAAGTCCACGACGCTGCCGCACGAATGGATGAACGTCTTCCACGGGGTGTGCGCGTGGACGAAATCGTTCACGGCCTTGTGAAACGGCTTGTACAGATCGCGGTAGGCCGCCGGCGAGATAAACAGCCCGCGCTGCGTGCCGAAATCCGTCCCCGTCAGAAAGACCGCCTGGACCTTGTCGCCCAGGGCCTGGGCGAGCGTTTCGAGGTTCTTCAGCGCGATCTCGCACTGGCCCTCGAATACCTTGTACACGTAGTCCCGCCGCAGGGCCGTGCTGACGTACCACTCCTCCACGTCGCGGATGCCCTTGGGATGCTTCATCCAGCAGGCGGGCACCAGGGCGATATCCCCGAACGCCGTGCCGGGCGCCGAGAGAATAGCCCCCTTGCCCTGCGCGGCGGCGGATTTGGCCTGACGCACGTAGTGGTCGACATCCTCTTGGCTGAGCGGACCGAACTCCTCGAGGTTGTCGGCCGGGTCCAGTTTGGCCTCGTCGATGGGCTCCTGTCGTCGAACGGCGTCAAAGTAGAACCCGCCCTTGGGCATGTGGCCGCTCGGCGGAACCGACGTGTCGCCCTCGGGATAGATGTAGTACCCGCCCTGCCCGTCGTCGGTGACGTTGAAATCGCCCGGCACGAGCACCTCCGTGCCGTCAAAGAGCGTGAAGGGCTTGAAATCCTTGTTCTCGAAGCCGAACATGGTCTTTCGGCCCAGGACGCCGACCACGTCGATCCCCAACGCCTCGGCCAGGGCATCGTCGATCTCGCCGAGCATCTGGTACGGTTCGGTGACCCGCACGCGGTAGTCCGGCTCGCCCAGCAGTGCCCGTCGCAGTTGGGCGACCACGCTGACGTTGATGCCCGTCACGTGCGTGGCGCCGAAGTCCACGCAGACGCCATCCGGACATTGATGCGACAGCGTGGCCTCCAGGCGCTCCCTCGAACTGATCGCCATGTCCATCTCCTTCCATCGGCCGGTCCTTGCGGCGGGCATTATAGACCACGCCCGGCCGATTGTGAACCGAAATGCCGCCCCCTGCCGGCATTCCGCAGACCCCTGTGGCCTTGAATACGCGAGCCTTCACGCGTGCCGGCGCGCGTGGACCGCCGTGAATGGGCTGGGTCTCCTGCCCGGGGTGCTCTGTGGCAGGGCCGGCGCAGAGAATCGGCCGGGATGTAAAAACACCCCGGCCGCTACGCACATCGTCACCCCTCGCGTTGACGAACCCTGACCCCGAACGGATCAGGCCCGTCAGCGCAGGGTGCTAGAAGCCGTACACCATCTTCAGTTGCTCTTCGGTGGGCAAGCTCGGATAGATCTCGCCTCGCGGCCCGACATAGTTCGGTCCGCTGCGCGTCAGATTGACCGGAATCTTCGAGCCGTTGCTGTTGGTGATCCACATCGTCACGGTGTTCTGCTCGGCCCGAACACTCTCGATCTCCTGACGGGTCTTCTTCTTGTCGGACTCGTTGCCGATGATGTATCCCGTGCCGCCGCCGACGGCCGCCCCGATCAGCGTGCCCTCCGTATCCCCGCCGGCCAAGGCGCCGACGCCGGCGCCGATCGCCGAACCCAGAAGGGCGGTATTCTGTGCATCGGTCTCACACCCGGTCACGGCCATAAGAATCAGGCCCAGAATCACCGGTGTCGCCCATACTATCCCATGCCTGGTCATGGTTCACCTCCAACGAAAAACCTGTCTGCCGTTTTCTACGTTCCCCCGCCCGCGATGTCGCGGATTTTTCACCCGCATTATTATAATCGGATGACCGGACCGGGGCGATAGCCTCTAAGTACAAAACTTGTCAATGTCCGTCCAGCCCCATATACTCGACGGTCGGCGAGTGACGAATATTCCAGCAAAAAACGGGATGCCATCATGCAGATACGGTTGGCGGTCAACGGGGCAGGCGGGCGGATGGGACGACGGATCGTGGCCTTGGGGTCTGAAACGGGCGATTTCAGGCTTGTCGCAGCGTTGGAAAGGCCCGATCATCCGCAGATCGGCCAGGATGCGGGCGAATTGGCCGGCGTAGGGCCGTTGGGCGTAGCCCTGAGTCCTGAACCGGCTGGGGCGGCGGACGTGATGATCGATTTTTCACTGCCGGAAGGGGCGATGCGGGCCCTGGACGTCTGCACCAGCACGAAAACGGCCTTGGTGACGGGAACGACGGGCCTGAACGATGAGCAGGCCCACAAGCTCGAGCACGCCGCCAGGACCATCGCCATCGTCCATGAGACCAACATGAGCGTGGGGATGAACGTGTTGTTCACGCTGGTCGGCCAAGTGGCGCAACTCCTTGGCGAACAATATGATATAGAAATCACCGAGGTGCATCATCGCTTCAAAAAGGATGCCCCCAGCGGCTCGGCACGGACACTGGCCCGTCGGATATGCCAAGCCATGAATTGGGGTTTTCCCGGTGCGATGGTCCATGGCCGCAGCGGCCCTGACGCCCTTCGCCAGCCCGGAACCATCGGAATGCACGCCCTTCGCGCCGGAGACATAACCGGTTTACATTCTGTGATTTACAGCACTCTGGGGGAGACGGTGACGCTCAGCCACACCGCGCACAGCCGCGACACGTTCGTACACGGCGCGTTGCGGGCCGCCCGATGGGTCAAGGGCCGACCGGCGGGGCTTTATGGGATGGCCGAGGTTCTCGGTCTGCCCTCCTGAGGCCCGGCAGGCCACGCAGAAAACCTGCAAAAACGGTGCCCGGCGCGTTGACGCCCGAGCGGCGAGCGGTTAAATAGGTGGGTTTCCGTATAATTGGCGAAGGTCTGGATTGCGTGCCGGGCCCTATCCGGACCGCGAAACCGGGGCGATATGTCGCTGGAAGATCTGAGAAAGAAGATCGACGAAATCGACGCAAAGCTCGTCGAGTTGGTCAACGAGCGCGCCCGGGTCGTGGTGGATATCGGCAAGCTCAAGACCAACGCCAGTGTGCCGATTTATGCCCCCGATCGGGAGAAGGCCGTCCTGGACAAAATCGCGGCGGTCAACCAGGGTCCGCTGCCGAACGCGACGCTCGTGGCGATCTGGCGGGAGTTGATGAGCGGCTCGTTTTTCCTGGAGCGGCCGCTGCGCATCGCCTACCTCGGCCCGGCCGGCAGCTTCAGCCACACCGCGGCGCTGCTCAAGTTCGGCCAGAGCGTCGAGTACGAAGGCGTCGCCGACATCCGGGCGATCTTCGATGAGGTCAGCAAGGCCCATTGCGATTTCGGGCTGGTGCCCGTGGAGAACTCCGCCGGCGGTGGCGTCCGCGAGACGCTCGACGGATTCATCGAGTCGGACGTGCTGATCTGCGGTGAGGTGCACATGGCCATCCATCACAACCTGCTGGCCAACTGCCCCATCGACCGGATCGAGCGAATCTACTCGCAGCCGGAGGTTTTTGCCCAGTGCCGCAACTGGCTCAGCAGCATGGCGAAGGAGGCCGAGACGATTCCCGTGGCTTCGTCGGCGAAGGCGGCCGAACGGGCCCGCACCGAACCGGGCGCCGCGGCGATCGCCTCGATCGTGGCCGCGGAGATCTACGGCCTGAAGATCCTCTGCCCGGACATCGAAGACATCGCCAACAACGTCACCCGCTTCCTGGTCATCGCCAAGGAGGACGCCAAGCCGACGGGGGACGACAAGACGATCATCCTGTTCAGCACGGCCCACCGAACGGGGGCCCTGGTGGATGTGCTGAACGTCTTCAAGGATTACGATATCAACATGACGAACATCGGTTCGCGGCCGAACCGGAAGCGCGAATGGGAGTACTACTTCTTCGTGGATTTTCTGGGGCATCGCAGCGACAAGCACGTCGCCACGGCCCTGGACGAGGCTCGCCGGCACTGTCTTCAACTGTCGGTCCTGGGCAGCTTCCCGCGAAGCACGACGGTGTTATGATCGGGATTCGCCCTGCCCCGCCGAGACGACGGCCCGACGGGCAGGGGTGACGGACACAGGCAACGAGCAAGGAACCACAGGAGCGACCCAATGAGAAAGCCGTTCATAGCGGGCAACTGGAAGATGAACACCAACCAGCGGGGGGCTTTGGCGCTCGCGTCCGGACTCAAGGACCGCTTGGCGGGGGTGGATACGGTGGACGTGGCCGTGTGTCCGCCGTTTGTCTACCTCGCGGCGGTGGGGGCGGCGTTGAGCTCGTCGAATATCGCGCTCGGCGCGCAGAACCTGTACCACGAGCGCAACGGGGCCTTCACCGGGGAGATCAGCGGCGACATGCTCAAGGACGTGGGGTGCAGCTACGTGATTCTCGGGCACTCCGAGCGGCGACACATCCTGGGGGAGACCGATGAGCTGATCAACAAGAAGGTCCGCGCGGCCATCGACGGCGGACTGTTGCCGATCTTCTGCGTGGGCGAGCTGCTGGAGGAACGCGAGGCCGGCCGCACGCACGACGTCGTCAGCGAGCAGGTCAAGAACGGGCTGGAGGGAATCGACACCGAGCGGGCCCTGGCGGTGACGGTGGCCTACGAACCGGTGTGGGCCATCGGAACGGGCAAGACCGCCACGGCCGAGCAGGCCCAGGAGGTCCACGCCATGATACGGGCGCTGCTGGGCGAGCTGTTCGGCGCCGACGTGGCTCAGGAGATGCGGATTCAGTATGGCGGGTCGGCCAAACCGAACAACACCGCCGAACTCATGGCCAACCCGGACGTGGACGGGCTGCTGGTCGGCGGCGCCAGCCTCAAGGTTGAGGATTTCGCCGCCATGGTTCAGACCGTGGCCTGATTGAGACCCAACGCGGAACAAGAGAGAAAAAGAAGGGCATACCTATGACAAGCGTTCCACTGATGGCAGTCACGTTCCTGATGAACGTGGTGATGGTCATCTGGGTGTTGGTGGCCGTGCTGCTGATCCTGGTGGTCCTGGTGCAGAAAGGCCGTGGTGGCGGTATCGGCGCGGCCTTCGGCGGCGCCGGAGCCGGCAGCCTGCTGGGCACCAAGACCGGGGATTTCCTGACGTGGGTTACGATCGGTCTGGTCGCGGTGTTCCTGGGCCTGGGGTTGGTCATGGTCAAGTTCTACAGGCCGGCGCCGTCGGCGACACTCCAACAATCCTCGCCCACCCTGGCGCCGGCGGCACCCGAGGCCCCGGCGGGCACCTCGACCGAACCCGAATCCGCCCCGATGAGCGAACCGACAGAGGGAACCACCACCCCGCCCGAGCCGGCACCGACCGGCGGCGGCGGTGGTTCCTGACGGTGACGAAGGGAGCCGGCGGCATGATCAGCAGTATGACCGGTTTCGGCGAGGCGGCGGTCGAGGTCGACGGTTTGGCCTACGCCGTCGAGATCCGCACGGTGAACAACCGGTACTTCAAGGCCCAGATCCGCCTGCCCGACATGGCGGCGTTTCTGGAAGGTCCGGTTGAAAAGCAGTTGCGCGCCGCGATCATCCGCGGGACGGTCAACTACACGCTGCGCATCAAGAGCACGTCGGCCCATGCGTTTTTCGATATAGACACCGAGGCGATTCAGGCGTGCCTGGACAGGCTGGCGCAACTGCGTCGGCCCGAGGGGCTGGGGTGCCGGGTGGATCTGGCGGCTCTGCTGACGCTGCCGGGGGTGATTCAACCGGCCGAGCCGGACGCCGACCTGGCCGAGCGCATGCGCCGGACCGTCCTGGACCTGACGCAACAGGCCCTGGACCACCTGCGGCGGATGCGGACCGAAGAGGGGCGGTCGCTGGCGGCCGATCTGCGGCAGAACTGCGACCTGATGGCCCAGACGCTCGAGCACATCCGCGGTCGGCGTCCCGTCGTGGTGGAGCAGTATCATCAGCGCCTGCGACGCCGTGTCGAGGAGTTACTCGCCGAAGCCAAGGTGCAGATCGACAACGACCTGCTGACCCGCGAGGTGGCCCTGTTCGCGGACCGGTCGGACATCGCCGAGGAGCTGACGCGGCTGGATTCGCACTTGCAGCAGTTCCGGGCCGAGTGCGAGACGGACGACAAGGCGGGGCGCAAACTGGATTTTATTTGCCAGGAGATGCTCCGCGAGGCCAACACGATCGCCAGCAAGGCCGCCGATGCGCAGATCAGCCAGTGGGTGATCGACATCAAGTGCGCGATCGACCGACTCAAGGAGCAGGTTCAGAACGTGGAGTAGGCCTCGGATGAACGCACCGAGCCAAACAGGCACCCTGGTGGTGATCAGCGGTCCCAGCGGCGTGGGCAAAAGCACCATCTGCCGCGAGGTGGTCCGCCGCACCGGCGCGCGCCTGAGCATCTCGGCGACGACCCGGCCCCGCGGCGCCGGCGAAGAGGACGGCAAGGACTACTGGTTCCTGACGCGCGACGCGTTCGAGCAGCGGATACGGGACGAGGCGTTTCTGGAATACGCCGAGGTGTTCGGCCACTACTACGGCACGCCGCGTCGCGAGGTCGACGAGGCGCTGGCCCGGGGCGAGATGATCCTGCTGGAGATCGACGTCCAGGGCGCTCGGCAGGTCAAACGGATGTATCCGGAGGCGGTGATGATCTTCATCCTTCCGCCCAGCGGCACCGCACTGGCCGGTCGGATGGAGAAGCGCGGCCGCGGCGAGGATGAAGACACCCGCCGACGCCGCCTGGCCGAAGCGGGGCAGGAAACGGCCCAGGCGATGCGATTCTACGACCACATGGTCATCAACGACAATCTCGAGCAGGCCGTCCAGGACGTGATTCAGATAATCCAATCGAAGAGTGGAGCCTAGTGTATGATCGAAGAACTCAAGAGTACGGACATCGTCCACAAGATGGGCGGACGGTTTCGGCTGTCGGCCCTGATGCAGCGACGGCTGGTCGAGCTGATCCAGGGCAGTCGGCCGCTCATCGAGGACACGGCGGGCAAGACCATCATGGAGATCGTAATCGAGGAGATCAAGCAGGATAAGATCACCATTGATGACGGCACCAGCCAGCCCAAGAAAGACATTATGATGGATCTGCCGTAAGGACCGGCTCGTGGGCACGACGCTCTCCGATCGCAGGATTCTGCTGGGGGTCTGCGGAGGCATTGCCGCGTACAAGGCGGCGGAGCTGGCACGTCGGCTCACTGCCGAAGGGGCCGTGGTTCGCACGATCCTGACCCGAAACGCCCGGCAACTGGTCACGCCCAAGCTTTTTGAGGCGCTGACCGGCCAGGCGGTGTATACCAGCCTGTGGTCCGGCCCTGAGGCCTTTCAGATCGGTCACGTGAGCCTGGCGGATTGGGCGCAAGCGGCGGTCGTGGCGCCGGCGACGGCGAATCTGCTGGCCAAGCTCGCCGTCGGCCTGTGCGACGATCTGCTGAGCACCACGCTGTGCGCCGCGTGGGAGAGACCAACACTCCTGGCGCCGGCGATGAATACGAAGATGTGGACGAACCCGGCCGTGCAACAGAACGTCCGGACTCTGCAGGAGCGAGGGGTCGTGCTCATCGGCCCGGACGAGGGCCCCCTGGCCTGCGGCACCCAGGGCCCCGGCCGCATGGCCGAACCAGCCGACATCCTCGCCGCGATCCAAGCGGCGCTGGCGTAAACCATGCACCTCCTGATTACAGCCGGCGGCACCCGCGAATACATTGACCCCGTGCGGTTCCTCTCCAACGCCAGCAGCGGCCGCATGGGCTTGGCCCTGACGCGGGCGGCCCTGCGGGCCGGGCATACCGTGACGCTCATCCTGGCACCGACGCCGTTGCGGCCGCCAACGCAGGCCCACGTCGTGCCGGTCATCGGGGCAGGACAGATGTTCGACGCGGTCAAGGCGCACTTTAACCGGTGCGATGCGCTGATCATGGCCGCGGCCGTGGCCGACTACACGCCCACACGTCCCCGCAGGACCAAGCTCAAGAAGGACGCCGCCGGGTGGATGCTGGCGCTCAAGCGCACGGCCGACATTCTCGCCTGGGCCGGCCGCCACAAGCAGGGCCGGGTCGTCGTGGGGTTTGCCCTGGAAGACCGCGACGTGCTCGCACGGGCAGACCAGAAGCGGCTCGCCAAACGCGTGGACTTGATCGTTGCCAACACGCCCGAGGCCATCGGCGCATCGCGCTCCCGCATCTGGGTCCGCACCGCCGGGGACGACTGGACGCCCCTGACCGGTACGAAAGACCGGCTCGCCCGCGCGATTCTCCGCAGGGTGGAGCGGCTTGTCGAGGCGTAGCGCCACTCAGGACGGTTGCTCGGCCGACGGCGCCAGACCCAGCAGGCGAGCCACGTCCTGCACCGTTCCCGCCGCCAGCGCCGCGGCCGCCAGCTCGCCCGCCGCGTCCAGGTGCGTCTGCTCCACGGCCTGCTGGACGCGCGGCATGTATCCCGGATCTATGCTGAGCGTGCGCACGCCCAGTCCCAGCAGCAACGGCACGTACTCGGGCATGTGGGCCATGTCGCCGCAGACCGAAACCTCGGCCCCGTGGCGATGGGCCGCGTCGACCACGACTTGGATCGCTCGCAGGATCGCGGGGTGGTGCGGGATATAGAAGTCCGCCACGTTCTCATTCGTACGATCCACGCCCAGCATGAACTGGATCAGGTCGTTCGTGCCGATCGAGAAGAAGTCCACCTCCGCCGCGAGGGAGTCGGCCAGGTACACCGCCGAGGGCAACTCCACCATGATACCCACTCGCGGCCGGGCGTTGTGCGGGACGCCCTCGCGATCCAGTTGCCGCTGGGCCTCGTCGAGCGCCGCGCGGGCCTGCCGCAGATCATCCGTGGAGGCGATCATCGGGAACATGATGCCCAGGTCCGCGCCGAGCCCGGCCCGCAGCATCGCCCGAAGCTGCTGTAGAAAAACCGGCTGATTCCGCAGCGAAAAACGGATCGACCGCATGCCCATGCCGGGGTTCTTCTCCTCGGCGTTGTGGTAGTAGCTGAGCACCTTGTCGCCGCCAATGTCGAGCGTGCGGAACGTCACGGGTTTGCCGCGCATGCCGGTGACGAGCCGGCGATAGGCCTGGTATTGTTCCTGCTCGCTGGGAAAATCGCGCCGGATGATGAACGGAAACTCCGTGCGATACAGCCCGACGCCCTCACAGCGGAACGCGTGGGCCGCCTGGATATCGCCCAACAGATTGATGTTGGCCAGGAGCCGCACGCGCGTCCCGTCGGCGGTATGCGTTTGCGGGCGAACGGCCGGGACGGCCCCGGCCCGGCGCTGTTCGGCGTGGCGTCGCTCGAACTGGGTGGCCACGTCCCGCGAGGGCGCGATGAATACGGTGCCGGTCTCGGCGTCCAGGAGCACCTCGGTGCCGTCGGGTACGGCGAGCAACTCGTACCGGTTGGCGATGACCATGGGAATCTGCAGCGAACGCGCCAGGATCGACACGTGCCCCGTCACCCCGCCGCCGACCAGCACGGCCCCGGCGACGCCCTCCGAGCTCATCTGTAACAGGTCGGACGGGAACACCGTTCGGGCGATGACGATGGCGCCGGCCAGGCCGGTCGGTCGATCCGCGTCCTGCAGCAGGTTGCCGAGCAGCCGTGTGATCAGATCCTCGACGTCCTGCACCTTCTCGCGGATGTAGCGGTTGGTGCTGTGCGTAAAGATGTCGATGTACTGCCGGGCCACCTGCAGCACCGCCGCCGGCGGGTTCTGGCCGTCTTCGATCAACCGGCGCATCGTGCCGACGAACTGCCGGTCCTTGAGGATCAGCAGATGCGAGGCGAAGATCAACGACGCCGCATCGCTGAGCTTTTCCTCCACGCGGCTCTGCAACTCCTCCAGTTGGCTCTCGGTCTGGCGGACCGCCTCATCGAATTGCTCGAGGGTATAGCTCCGGTCAAACGTACGCTGTTGCAGCTTCTCAAACGTGCGTTCCTTGTCGAGCACGCGGCAAGGCCCCCGCGCGACGCCTTCGGCGGCAATCTGACCGTGGATGACCTCCAGGCCGGCCGGCAGATGCCACACCTGCTCGACCGCCGGGGGGGCGGGCTCGTTTTCGACATGCAGCCCGATCACGAACCGCGCGTTTTCGATGATGTTGGCCAATTGCGACGCCACGGCCCGGCACGCGCGGATGTCCTCCTCGCGAAACTTGGTCCGCTTCTTGCGCTGCAGGGTGAGCACGCCGATGCGGGTAAGGCCGCGCGTGATCGGCACGGCCAGGAAATTGTCGAACTGCTCCTCGTCGGTGCCGACGAAAAGCTTGTAATCGGGGTGCTTGCTGGCGCGGCTGACGCAGATCGGCCGCAGCTCCTTGAGGGCCATCCCCGTGAGTCCCTCGCCCAGCTTCATCCGCACCTGGCCCACGGACTCGGGGTTCAGACCGGCCGTGGCCCGCATGACCAGCATCTCGGTCTCTTCATCGTAGAGGTAAATCGAGCACACGTCGGAGTGCAGGTGGCGAGTGACCATCTGCACCGTCGCATCCAGCAGGTTCTCCACGCTGGCGCTCTGCCGGAACAGGTGGTTCAGGTCGCTGATGTCACACAACAGTTGATAGTGCTCCATGCCTCCGTTCCCCAACACCTGTCGGTCGCCGCGTCTGCCGCCGCCCCGCGATCCGACGCGGCCTCAGTCGCCGCTGATGCCCAGATCCTCGCGCGTCAGCAACCTATCAAATACGTAGCCGGCGGCGGCGATGTTCTCGGCCGCGCCCTGCCGGCGATCGATGACGGCGACGATCTTCGTGACGGTCGCCCCGGCCTCGGTGATGACCCGGGCCGCCTCGAGCACCTGGCCGCCCGTGGTGGCGATGTCCTCGACCAGGAGCACGACGTCACCGGGCTCCAGAACACCCTCGATGAGTTTGCCGGTGCCGTAGCCCTTCTTGCTGTTGCGGACGATCAGCCAGGGCTTGTCGCAGGCCAGAGCCGTGGCCGCGGCCAGGGCCACGCCGCCCAGCTCCGCCCCGGCGATCCGCGTGACCCCGTCGCCGGCGTGCCGCGCGAACCGCTCGCCCAGCGCCCGAAGAATATCCGGACAGGTCTCGAAGAGATACTTGTCCAGGTAGTACGTGCTCCGCTTGCCGCTGCGCAGGACGAAGTCGCCCTCCAGGTACGCCGTCTGCCGAATCCGCTCAATCAATTCCTTGTCGGTCACGATCCGCACTCCAAACCACGATGTCAATGGGCCCACTACAGCGCACAAGGTACTTGAAAAGCCGGGTCCAGGCAACGGCCACGTCGGCCCGTTTATCAGTGGTAGCCGGCTCCGGGATAGAGCAGATTGATCGCCACGTGATGGACCGGACCGAAAACGACGTCGAAGAAGATCCACGCCAGGACCAGGCCCACGAGGCGGGCCTGGGGATGGGCGATGAGCTGTCGATAACGCAACAGGGCCTCCCCCCGGAGCACCAGCTCCATCCAGGCCGTGCCATCCAACGGTGGCACCGGCAGCAGGTTGAAGATCAGCAGCAACAGGTTCAGGCTGAACAGCAGGCTGAGCAGGACGGCCGCGGCCTTGGCCGGGCCGACGGCCCTGGCCTCCACGACGGTGGAGAAGGTGATGGCCGGCGGGGCGTAGAACCAGCCGGCGGCGATGCCCGCGTGAATCAGCACCCCGGCCAGCAGGATCAGCGCGAGATTGCCGCCCGGCCCGGCCAGACCCATCCAGGCGGCCCGCCGCGGATGGCGGGCAACCCACCCCGGATCATACGGCGTCGAGGCCCAGCCGAACATCCATCCGCCCAGCACATACGACAGCAAAGGCACCACGATCATGCCGAACGGTTCGCGTCGCATATGCGGCACCGGGTCCAGCGTGACCTGGCCGCCGTGATAGGCGGTCGGGTCGCCCAGCTTCATGGCGAGCAGGGCATGGGCGGCCTCGTGTACCGTCACCGAAAAGACGAACACGACGTACCACGCCAGACCCAAAGCCACGAAGTCCGTCGGCGCCATGGCGGTTACCAGCCTCCCGGGCCCAACTCGTCGGTCAGGCCCTGATTCCACCAGTCCGGGTCGCGGAAGTACTGCTTCATCCACATCACGGCGTTCACCCCATCGGCGACGGCGGTGACCAGTTGCATGGCGGCCCCCACGCGGCAGTCGCCCGCGACGAACGCGCCCGGCACGCGGGTCCGCAGGTAGGCCGGGTCGCATTTCACGTAGCCGTGCTCGCTGAGTTCCACAAAATCCTTGCAGAAGTCCGTGTTTGGGATCATGCCGACGAAGACGAAGATGCCATCACAGTCAATCGTCTTCTCGGTCTCGGTTTTGACGTGGCGGACGCGGACCCGCTCGACCTTGCCCTCGCCTTCGATGGCGGTCACCACGCTGTCCAGCTCAAGCGAGAGATTCGAATCGGGCTTGTTCACGTAGGCCATGAGCTCTTCGGCCAGAACGCGGGCGGCGCGGAACTCGCTGCGCCGGTGCACCATAATCACCTCGCGGGCGAACTTGGCCAGGTGCAGGGTGTCCTCGACGGCCGTGTTGCCCCCGCCGACGGTGACGACCTTCTTGTCCTTGAAAAACGGCGCGTCACACGTGCCGCAGTAGCTCACGCCCGCCCCGGCCGAGCGGAACTCCTCCTCGCCCGGTACGCCCAGGTGCCGGTAGGTGCTGCCCGGGGCCAGGACGACCGCGCGGCCCACGAGCACCTCCTCGTCCACGTGCACCTCGATCAGGCCGTCGTCGCGCCGGGCCAAGGCCGTCACCTCGGCGCCGGTGCGGATGTCCGCGCCGAAACCGGTGACCTGGTTGCTCATCTTCTCGATCAGATCGGGTCCCGTGATGTTCTCGAAACCGGGATAGTTCTCAATGCGGTCGGTGGTCATGATCTGGCCGCCCGGATAGAACTTCTCCAGCACGAGCGTGCGAAACCGATCCCGCGCCGCATAGAGCGCCGCCCCCAACCCCGCCGGGCCGGCCCCGACGATAATGCAGTCATGCGTTGCGTCCATCAACGTCATCCTTTCCTGTTCTAACGGAGCTTCGTGGGACCCCCGCGACGTGTTCCGCCCCCGGATCACACCGACAAGCGCGGGTCCGGCGGGGGGCGATAGCGAATCTTCTCGCAAACGGCTATGAAGACACGCCGGGCCAAGTCCGCATCCAACGATTTGACCCGCAGTTCCACCCATGCCCTATCCAGCGACATGACACCGAGGAAGACCGTCTGACCCGGGCTGCCGGAACCCTCGGCTTGCACCCAATGTAGCTCAGCCCGGCCGAGCCGCAGCCGTCCCGAATCCGCGACCTGAAGCCCGTCCCGTTGCAGGACCTCACTCAGCCGCGCACGGCTGACGATAATCTCGTCGCTGGGCCGATACAGACATTGCATTTCCGCTTGGGCGCTGGGGTGTCGCAGGTTGGCCACCAACATGAAACCCCTCGAGCCAATGCCCCAAACGCCCGGGCTGGTCCAACCGGGCCCCACTGGCAACGGGACGGCAAGCCCTGTCTGCCCTAATGGAACCGGTTCGGAGAGTCTGACACGCTGATACCACACGACCAGGCCCTGGGCGATAGCCAGGCCCAGCGTGAAGAGGGCCAACAGGAACAGCTTGTCGGCCCCGTCCCGAATTTTTCCGATAACCAGCCTCATGGCGCAGCCATCTTACGCCGGTTGTGTCGCGTGTGCAACGGTCCGACGCCAAAACGCGGTGAGCCGCCATCGAGGGGCTTCTTGTGACTATCGGACGTTCCTATCGGTCTCATGGCCGCCAACGTGGTGATTAAGCGGGGGCCGGACCGTGCCGATAAAGGACGCGTGCGATGAGGTATCCGCGAGACCGGCGCGTGTCGGCCGGGCGGAATGCCATTGTCGGAGGGCAACGAACATGACCGGACCCGAGCCCCTGACGGGCGAACAGATACGCGAGGCGCTGAGCCGGGCCGCCGAGGACCGCATCCGCTGCGAGATCAGCTATACGGCCCACGGCCGGTGGTACAAGTGCGGGATGCAACTGGTGAGTTGCACGGATGAGCGGGTGGTCCTCGAACCGCTGGCCGGGCGGACGAATCGCCCCACCGCCCTGCAGGCCGAGCTGCCGGTCAACGCGGCGTTTCAACAGGACGGCCATACGATTCTCTTTGAGACGGTCGTCGCCGGCGTGGACGGACCGAACGGCGAGCGCATCGCCCTGGAGATGCCGGATGAGGCCGAACGCCTGGAGCGGCGGGCCTCTCGGCGCGTGGCCGTTCCGGCCGACCTGCACGTGGGCGTACAGTTTTGGCATCGCGGCTACACCGACCAGGACGGCGCGACCCCCCCGCAGGATCACTGGCAAGGCACGCTCAGGGACCTGTCGACAGGTGGCGCGCAGGTGACGGTTGACCTGGACCAGACGCCGCACTTCAGGGTCCACCAAGTCGTGGGTCTACAGTTCACTCCCGCGCCGTACCAACAGCCCGTTCGCGTCGAGGGGCACGTAATCCACCTGTCCGAAGACCGCGACGAACAGGTCCTGACGATCGGGGTCGAGTTCCTGGGACTCGAGGCCCACGGCGAACCGCGACGCATCCTGCATCGCCTGGGCGAGATCGTCGAGTTCTACGACAGCCGCAACCCGGCGCCGACACCCGCCTGACCCCGCCAACGACGCGGCGCGATCCGCCCTCCACCCGGAACGGCGTAGCGCCCCGGGCCCGGATTACTCCAGGGCGAACGGCGAGATGGCCTCGCCGTACTTGGCCTGGGCCTCCTGCAAGCGCCGGCGAATCGTCCCAAACGTGTCATACACAATCTGTGGTGTGTCGGGCACCTTGTCCTGATAAATCTTCTCCACGCGGTCGAATTTGGCCAACAGATTCGCCACACGGATGGTGAAGGCTTTGACGTAATCGTCGCGCGTGAACTCCTTGTCCAGGTGCTCGCGGAAGAGCTGCGCGATGTCGTCATATCGCGGGATGAAGCCGGTCGGCGTGCGGATCGCCTCGACGTCGCCGTGAACCCGCCGCTCGGCCCACAGGATCCACACCATTTTATCGAGGATCTCGTGCAGGAACTTGCCCTTCTCATCCCGCAGAAAGTAGTTGACCGAGAAGATCGCCGGCGGGCGACTTACGCCCTTGGCGAAATCCAGGTTGTTCTGGATGTAGCGGCCCAGGGGAATCGACACGAAGTCCTGGTTGCTCATGATGTTGAAGGTCCGCACACCCTCGGCGCCGATTGTGGCGGCGGTGGTTTCACTTTCCAGGATCGCGCCCTTGGCGATGATCCCCTCCATCCAGTCAAAGGCCTGCTCCACGGGCACCAGGGTATCACTGTCGCGGCCGCCGTAGATGATCGCCCCCAGGGGCACGCCCGCGGGGTCGTCGGCCCGCTCATCGCGGTTGGCCAGGGCGCTGATCCGCACGGTGTAGCGGGCGTTCTTGTGTGACGGCGGAATGGGTTTGCCGTCGGCATCGGTCTTCCCCTTGTGCCATTCACCCTGGAAATTGACGCCCCGGTCGGGGACCTCGCTGCCCATGCCCACCCAGTAGGGCCTGCCGTCGGCGACGAGCACGTTGCCGAAGATCACTTCACCCGGCGTGGTGATCGCGTCGTAAATGACCGGGTCATCGTGCGGGTTGACATCCTGAATGATGCCGAAGATGCCGTGCTCGACGTTGGCCGTGTAAACCACGCCGTCACGCTTGCGCAAATAGGCGATGTCGTCGCCGATGATGGTCTGTCCGGGGATCATGGCCGTGCTGGTCTTGCCGCAGGCCGAGGGGAAGGCGCCGTTGAAGTAGGTCACCCGTCCGTCCGGACCGTGCACGCCCATGACGAACATGTGCTCGGCCAGCCAGCCCTCGCGCGAGGCCTTCTGGATCGCCAGACGCAGCGCGAGCTTCTTGAGTCCCACGGTGTTGCCCGCGTATTGCGTGTTGACCGAGTAAACCAGGTTATCCTCCAGATCGATGTAGATCCGCTTGCCGGCCACGTTCTTGCTGCAGCCGTTGTCGTCGAGCTCGCCCTGGCTGTGCAGGAAGCGGAAGAACTCCCCATCCGGCGGCGTCTCGCGGAAGACCTCATAGCCGGGGCGGTACAGCATGCACTCGCTGTGGGCCACGTAGGGCGAATCGGTAATCTGCACGCACGGAATGCTGAAGTCGGAATGCACGGGTCCCAGGCACCAGAAGCACACCAGCATGGGACGACCGACCATCGAATCCTTGAGCAACCCGCGAATCTCGGCGACGCCGGCGGCCTTATCCATACTGTTGAGGCTCTCACCCAGCACCATCCCCGGCGGCAGGAGGTACTTGGTCACCTGTTTGTCGCGGCCCTGGTCCTGCGGACCGTCGAAATGGTAGGTGTGCCCCTCCATCGCCAGGGGGTGTTCGCCGCCGCCTTCACGGGCCATCCGCCGGATGCGGTCATGATCCCGCGGGTCGTCCGTGAAGACCAGCACGGTCTTTGGATTGCACAATTCCACGGCCTCGGCCACAAACGCGTGCAGGGCCGGATGAGCAATCGCCATCAGCTTTTCGTAGGCCCCGGCCTCAAACCGGGCCCGCAGCCGTTGTTCCAGATTCGCATCCACTTTTTTTTGACCTTCCTTTCCAAAACAGCCGAATCACTCGCCTGCCCCGGCGCATGGACTCCGCCGCACCGGGATCTATCGGGAAAAGGCTATGCCCAAAATCCGCGCAACCTTAGAGACGGCGGCCCGGCCTGTCAAACGTTTTTATCGCGTTTCCGAGGTCAACACGATGCCCAGGGCCCGAAATACCTCCGCCGAAAAACCCTGTCGGCAAACCAGAGCGGCGTGTAGTATCATAGAGGCGATCCTTGGTTATTGAAGGAGACAATGGATGTATCACGTGAGATGCAGTTGCCTTCTGGTGTTGGGTTTGGCCTCCTGTGCCGCGAGTGGTCCGGTGCGCACGGGATTGGACGACGCCGCGCATCTGACCGAACTCCTGGGTGGCAAGCGCGTGGGCGTGATCGCCAACGCCACCGCCCGTGACGCACAGGGGCGGTTCATCGTGGACGTCCTGCGGGACCTGCCGCAGGTTCGCGTGACGGCCCTGTTCGCCCCTGAACACGGCCTGCAGGCCCAGCTCGGCGCCGGGGACAGGGTGCTGGATGAAACGTTCCAGGGTCTGACCGTTTACAGCCTGTACGGTAAGACGCGACAACCCACACCGGCAATGCTCGCCGAGGTGGACGCGCTGGTCTTCGACATCCAGGACGTCGGCGCGCGGTTCTATACGTACGCCTCCACGATGACGCTGGCGATGGCCGCGGCCGCGGAGTGCGGCAAGCCGTTTGTTGTTCTGGACCGGCCCAACCCAATCAATGGCCGGACCGTCGAGGGCAACCTGCTCGAGCCGGCGTTCGCGTCGTTCGTGGGCCTGTGGCCGATCCCCGTGCGGCATGGCCTGACGATGGGCGAGCTGGCCCGCTTGGTGGCCGGCGAGGGCTGGTTAAAAGGACCGCGGCCACCGGACCTGACCGTGGTGCCCGTGCAGGGCTGGCGGCGGTCGATGTGGTTTGACCAGACGCACCTGGCGTTTATCCGCCCCTCGCCGAACATCCCCGACCCGGATACGGCGTTGGTGTACATAGGCCTGTGCCTGCTAGAGGGCACCAACGTGTCCGAGGGCCGCGGCACCGACCGGCCATTCATGCAGTTCGGCGCGCCGTGGGTGGATGGGCAAGCGCTCTGCGCACGGCTGGAGGCGCTGCGCCTGCCGGGCCTGGCGTTCGAGCCGACGAGCTTCACGCCGACCTCCTCGAAACACGCCGGCACACCATGCCGTGGTGCGCGGATTATCATCACCGACCGCGATCGCGTCGAATCCTACTGGAGCGGTATCCGCATCGTCCAGACGCTGCGTGCCATGGACCCGGAGCAATTCGCTTTTCGCGCGAGCCATTTCGACCGCCTCTGCGGCACGGACCGCATCCGCAAGGCCATCGAGGCCGACCGCCCGCTCGATCCGCTGCGGCGGGACTGGCAGGCGGAATTGCAGCGGTTTCAGGCCGTTCGGCGGCGTTATCTGCTGTATCCGTGACCGGCCTCCAACGCGCGGCGCTGATGAAAACAGAAAGGATCGGAGGAAAACCATGAAACACAGACACCTGATTGAGATGATGATGGTGTGGGTCTGGGCCGCGAGCATGGCCGCTGAGCCCATTGCCCTGCACCCGGACAACGGGCACTACCTTGTCTGGCGCGGCAAGCCCGTGGTGCTGATTACCTCGGGCGAGCACTACGGCGCGGTGCTCAACAGCGATTTCGACTATGCCCGCTACCTCAAGACGCTCCAGGCCGAAGGGATGATGCTGACGCGAACGTTCAGCGGGGCCTATTGCGAACCGCCCGGAGCGTTCAACATTATGAACAACACGCTCGCTCCGGCCGCGGGTCGTCTGCTTTGTCCGTGGGCGCGGTCCGATACGCCGGGCTATGCCAACGGCGGCAACAAGTTCGACTTGACCCGATGGGATGAGCGCTACTTCCAGCGGCTGCGGGATTTCGTCGCCACGGCCGCGCGACACGATGTGATCGTCGAGCTGGTGTTGTTCTGCCCGTTCTACAAGGACGACATGTGGCACCTGAGCCCGATGAACGCCCGCAACAACGTCAACGGCATCGGTGACGTGGGCCGCGAAGAGGTGTACACGTTGCGAAACGCCGCGCTGCAGGACGTGCAGGACGCGATGGTCCGCAAGATCGTCACCGAGCTGAAGGACTTCGACAATCTGTACTATGAGATCTGCAACGAGCCCTATTTCGGCGGCGTGACGCTCGACTGGCAGGCGCATATCGCCGGGGTGATCGTCGAGACCGAAAAGGCCCTGGGTGTGCGGCACCTGATCGCGCAGAACATCGCCAACAAAACACAGACGATCACGAACCCCGATCCGCGCGTCTCGATCTTCAATTTCCACTACGCCAAGCCCCCCACCGCCGTCACGGACAACTACGGCCTGAACCGGGTGATCGGCAACGATGAGACGGGCTTTGCGGGCAGCGATGATGAGCCGTACCGTATCGAGGCATGGAACTTCATCCTGGCCGGCGGGGGCATCTTCGACCACCTGGACTATTCGTTCCAGATCGGGCACGAGGACGGACGCGGCACGATCAAGGCGCCGGGCGGCGGGGGACCGGCGTTCCGCGAGCAGATGCGGATTCTCAAGCGGTTCATCCACGGCTTCAACTTTGTGGCGATGCGGCCGGACCGCTCCGTGGTCGTCGGCGGCCTGCCGGAAAAGGCCTCGGCCTATGCCTTGGCGCGGACCGGGCGGGCGTACGCGATCTACGTCAGCGGATGCGATGGGCCGATCGACCTGGTGGCGTCGCTGCCGCCGGGGTCGTGGCGGGCCGTCTGGGTGGATACGAAGAGCGGCCAGACCACCGCGGAGCGCTTCACGCACGAAGGCGGCCGCAGGACTTTGCGCTCACCCGCGTTCAAGACGGATATCGCCCTGCAGATCCGCCGGCCCGCGAGACGCGCGGCAGCGCGATCCGGCGGCACCGATGGATGATCTACGGAGGTGGACTCGGCCATGACGCGGCTTGCCGACATTTACAGACCGGCCATGGGGCTGCTGACCGACCTGTACCAATTGACGATGGCCTATGGCTATTGGAAGCTGGATCACAACGACCGCCGGGCGGTGTTTCACCTGTCCTTCCGCGAGTGTCCTTTCGACGGTGGTTATGCCGTGGCGTGCGGTTTGGCGCCGGCGGTCGATTACGTCGAGTCGTTCCGCTTTGACCGGGCGGATCTGGAGTTCCTCGCCGCCCAGGAGGGCGCCGACGGCAAGCCGCTGTTCGAGCAGGCGTTTCTAGACTACCTGGCCGACCTGAGGCTCACGGTCGACGTGGACGCCATGCCCGAGGGCACGGTCGCGTTTGGCGGCCAGCCGCTGGTTCGTGTGCAGGGGCCGTTGCTGCAGTGCCAGCTCCTGGAGACGCCGCTGTTGAACTTGATCAACTTCCCGACGCTGATCGCGACCAAGTCCGCCCGCGTCTGCCAGGCCGCCGAGGGCCAGCCGGTATTGGAGTTCGGCCTGCGACGGGCCCAAGGCATCGACGGCGGGCTGTCGGCCAGTCGCGCCGCCTACATCGGCGGGGCCGCCGGCACCAGCAACGTCTTGGCCGGCCGGCTGTTCGGCATCCCCGTCAAGGGCACGCACGCGCACAGTTGGGTCATGGCGTTCGATGATGAGCCGGCCGCGTTCGCCGCCTACGCCGAGACAATGCCCAACAACTGTATCTTTCTCGTTGACACGTACGACACCCTGCAGGGCGTACGCCACGCGATCGCCGTCGGCCAGGAGCTGCGCCGCCGCGGCCACCGACTCCTGGGCATTCGGCTCGATTCGGGCGACCTGGCATACCTGAGCACCGAGGCCCGCCGCCTGCTCGACGAGGCGGGGTTTCAGGAGACGTTCATTGTCGGCAGCAATGACCTGGATGAGCACATCATCACCAGTCTCAAGAAGCAGGGCGCCCCGATTACGGTCTGGGGCGTGGGCACGCGGCTGGCGACGGCGCACGGGCAGTCGGCCTTGGGGGGCGTCTACAAACTGTCGGCCATTCACAATGGCCACGGCGGCTGGCAATACACCATCAAGCTCAGTGAGGACCTGGGCAAGATCAACATCCCCGGTCGCCTCCAGGTGCGGCGTTTCCGCCAGGGCGATCATTTCGTGGCCGACATGACGTACGACCTGGACCTGGGCGCGGGGGACGCGCCGGTGATCGTGGATCCGGCCGACCCCACGCGGCGCAAGCGCATCGACCCGACGGCGACGCACGAGGACCTGCTGGTCCCGGTCTTCCGACAGGGGCGGCGGGTGTACGACCCGCCCGACCCGGCCACGGCGCGGGCGCGGGCCGCCGACCAGGTGTCCCGGCTGCACCCGACGATCCGCCGCCTGCTCAATCCGCACCGCTACCCGGCCGGGCTGGAAAACCGGTTGCATGAGCTTCGCCAGCGGCTTATTCTGGAGGCACGTGGTTTCTCGCAGTAGACAGGGGGTCGGCGAATGGAGGAGAAGACCATGCGAGCCTTGATCGTCGTGGACGTGCAGAACGACTTCGTGCCGGGCGGGGCCCTGGCCGTGCCCGGCGGCGACCAGGTGGTCGGCGAGATCAATCGCCTGATGCACAGCGGGGACTACGAGCGGATCGTCGCCTCGCAGGACTGGCACCCGCCGGACCACGTGTCCTTTGCCAGCCAGCACCCCGGACATCACGTCGGCGAGATCATTGAAATCGACGGCATCGAGCAGATCCTCTGGCCCGATCACTGCGTGGAGCACACCTACGGGGCCCGGTTCGTCAAACGGCTCGAAACCGACCGCTTCGACCACGTCGTCCACAAGGGCACGGACCGGCGCATCGACAGCTACAGCGGGTTTTTCGACAACGCCCGGCGCCGCGATACGGGTCTGGCCGACTGGCTGCGGCGACAAGGCGTCCGTGAGGTGCACGTCGTGGGGCTGGCGACGGACTACTGCGTCAAATTCACCGCCCTGGACGCCGTGGACCTGGGCTTCGAGACCACGGTGCTCACCGCCGCCGCCCGCGGCGTCGAGCTCAAACCCGGCGACGTCGAGCGGGCCCTGCAAGACATGGCCCAGGCCGGCATCCACATCGCATAAACGCCGTGGACGCACTGCTGCCGAACCCGCGCCTTGCGCCGGTCGCCGAACGTCCTTCGTCATAGCGTCCTATAACCCGGCGTGCCCTTCCCCCTGCCACGTCTGAAACGGACTTTCGCATCCCACCCGTTAAGCCCGGGCCTGCATTGGCCGTTACGAGAGTCGTTTACTTGGGCTTTGAACAGGACCGCGACCCGTCGCCCACGGCTCGCCGACGCCTCACGGAAGGAAGCATGATGAGACAGGACGCCCGTTTTCCCACACGGCAACTCGCCGGCTTGTGCCTGGCAGCGGTCTGCATGATCGCGTCGGCCGCCATGGCCTCGGACCAGCCATCCTCGTGCCGCACCCTGCGGACGATGGCCCGCGTACGCGTGGCCCTCGGACAGTATGACAAGGCCCAGCCCTTGGCGGAAGTGGCCCTTCGCCAGGCCCAAGCGATTGACGCGGGCGACGAGGAGCTGGCGCTGTGTATGCTGGACCTGGCCGTGATCTACCAGAACCAGGGACGCCTCGTCGAAGCGCGGCACCTGTTCGTCGAGGGCGTCGCCCTGCAGCGCCGCACGCTCTGGGAGCACCACCCGTATATCGCCTACGGCCTGCGGATGCTGGCCGACGTGCATCGGCAGATGGCCGATTTCGACGCGGCCAGCCGCACCCTTGATGAGGCGATCGCCCTGCTCGCACGGACCCATTTGCCGGACGACCCGGCCATGTGGATGTTCCGGGTGGATCGGGCGAGGGTTCTGATGGATCAGAACCTGCTCGACGAGGCTCAGGCCATCCTCGACCCGGCGGTGGAGACCCTCCGGAACGCCTACGGGTCGGATCATCCGTATATGGCCGGCATCCTGCAGGATCGGGCCGTGTTGCGGCTGCACCAGGGACGCTTGCACGACGCGCGCGATGACCTCGAAGAGTCGCTGCGGTTCCAAGAGCACGGTTTGGACGTCCAAGCCATGAGCCTCGTTCCCGCCTGGCTTATCGAGGCGCCCGTGTATTATGCGGCCGGGCCGGACCCCAAGGGCGAGTCCTTTCTGATCCAGATACTCGATACTCTCAGCAAGGATCATGACGCCATGCAAATCGCGCGGCTCAGCGAGAGTATCGCCCGCGTCCGCACGGAGGCCCAATACGCCAGTGCGTCCAAGACCTCGGACTGGTAGCCGCCCGCAGGCGTGTCAAACACGACCCCGCCGACTCCCCGGCCGGTGTGAGAGACCGGCCACCGTTGACCTCCGAACAATCAACGCCCTCCAGATCACACAGAAGACCGCGTGGACACAGTCCGCTATGCCCGGGGTGATGTTGAATTGGGAAGCCGTGATATGGGCCATGTTTGTTAATATGGACAATATGAAGTGGTCGTGAAGTGCAATTCTCCCGGAGGGGGCTAGTACTACAACGCCATATTAGCTCAAGATTTTCAGGCGGTTTGCCGACCACTTCTTTCAGAAGCCCTTATTCTGGAAGGAGATACGGTATGGACGCCAAACAGATCAGAGAATTGGAACCCCTGTTGAACCAGTACCTGCGGCAATTTGACGACTGCTTCGGTCGAATTGAGCCGATCGAAAGGCTCAAAGCCTATGTCACCGGCCAGCTTTCCGACCTGCCGCGAAAGAGCATTGAACCGATGGCCGATGCCGCCGGTTTGCCCCCCCGCAATTTGCAGCAGTTTCTGTCTCTGCATAAATGGGATGAACGGCGTATGCGGGACACGCTCCAGCACATCGTGGCCCGTGAGCATCCGCATCCCTGTTCCATTGGGATATTCGATGAGACCGGCCATCCCAAAAAAGGGGACAAAACGCCCGGTGTCCAGCGTCAGTGGTGCGGCCCTACCGGCAAGACGGACAACTGCGTCGTGACGGTCCATCTCAACTACACCGCAGGCGACTTTCACTGTCTGCTGGATGGCGAAGTGTTCCTGCCCAAGAGCTGGGCGGAGGATCCGTTGCGTTGCAAGGCGGCGGGCATCCCGGCATCGATGACCCATCGTCCCAAGTGGCAGATTGCGCTGGAGCTGTGGGAGCGTGCCGTTGCCAATGGGATTCGTTTCGAATGGGTCGGCGCCGATGAAGGGTACGGTCAAGTCCCGGAGTTTCTCTTTACGCTGGATGATCGAGGCCAGCGATACGTGGTGGAAGTACCGGTCACCTTCACGGGATGGCTGGTGAAACCGGCATTGTTGCACAAAGCGCATCACCCCCGAAGCATCGGTCGAAAACGCCGTTTTCCCCGTCTCAAGGCCAAAAGTCCTTCTGCCAGCAGTGTCCAACAACTGTTGCTTCACTCTCCCGTATTGCGACAGATTCCGTGGGACACGTTCCACATCAAGGACACCACGAAAGGCCCGATGGTCTGGCAGGCCAAGGCGGCCCGATTCTATCTCAAGCGAGAGGGTCTGCCCACGCGCGCGCATTGGCTGGTGATCGCCCGCCATGTCGAAAACCGCAAAGAGGTCAAGTATTTTGTCTCGAATGCTCCCGAGGGCACGCCGCTGGAAGTGTTGCTTCATGTCGGCTTTTCCCGTTGGCACGTGGAGCGATGTTTTGAGGATGAAAAAAGCGAACTCGGGCTGAGCCATTTCGAGGTACGCAACTATACGTCGCTCCGTCGCCATCTGATCATCACGGCGGTGAGTCACTTGTTTTTGGCCAAGGTCCACCAGAAATGGCGGGGAGGAAAAACCCGACCTGACGGTGTGCCAGGTTCGCACCGCCGCCTCGGCGCTGGTTCGATCGTTATGGCTGACCGGCCGAGCGCAGAAAACACTCCTGGAACGAACAGCGGATATGATCACGGTAACGCAACAGCGTATAGCCCGTTCTCGCCGCTGCCACGCCAGAGAAAAAAGGCAGCGATTGCATGAGGCGGGAATCAACCTATCTGCTATACGTTATTACATCTTGATAACCTAAATGGCGTTGTAGTATCAAGGAACCGCCATTCGTTCCAGGAATCTTTAGTTGCTACCGAAGGGAGTGGTGTCAGAAGGCCAGGTAGGATCCGGCCCTTTGGAGAAGGCGGCTTGTCCGGCCGGTGTCGGAAAGATCCTCGACGCGGGTCAGCGGTGCGTGTCGGCGGCGTTCGAGGATGCGGTCGACCGTCACGCAGCCCAGGCCCGGCACGCGAAGCAGTTGCCCGCGCGAGGCGGTGTTGACGTTGACGGGGAAGTACTCCGGATGCGTCCGGGCCCAGATGAGCTTGGGGTCCTCCTCGAGCGAAAGGCGGCCCTGGGCGTCGAAGGGGATCTCATCGGCCTCGAAGCCGTACTTTCGCAGCAGGAAATCGACCTGGTAGAGCCGGTGCTCCCGCAGGGGTGGCTCATCGGGTCGCCGTGGCAGGTGTTGTTCACCCGGCAGATCGCGGTGTCCGAGGCCCTTCTGGTAGGCGCTGAAGTACACCCGTTGCAGGCCCAGGCCACGATACAGCCGGCCCGTGTAGCGGACGATCTCGGCGTCGGTCTCGTCGGCGGCGCCCACGATGAACTGGGTGGTCTGCTTGACGCGGGCGTATCGGCCCCCGTGCTGCGTCAGCTCACCGATGAGCTTCATCGGCCGCACGATGTCCCGCATGTAATCCTTGGTGTCCGACAACCTTGCCAGGTGGCCGGCGCCGGGCGTTTCGATATTCAGCGAGACGGCCGTGGCCAGGCTGACGGCCTTCTCGATCGCCGCGTCGCTGGCGCCGGGCAGGACCTTGAGGTGAATGTATCCGCGAAACCCCTCGCGTCGCCGCAGCCGCTGGGCAATAGCCGTGAGCCGCTCCATCGTGCGGTCGGCGTCGCCGATCACGCCGCTGCTGAGAAACAGCCCGAAGACCTCGCCCCGCCGGTAGTAATCCAGGAACGCCCGGATCGTCTCATCCACGTCGAGCGTGCACCGCCGCACATCCTGGTCGCGGCGCAGGGGGCAATACTTGCAGTCGTTGGTGCACACGTTGGACAGCAGCGTCTTGAACAGCACACTCGTGCCGCCGCTGGGCAGCGTCACGGGGTAGATCCATCGGCCGTCGGCGCCGCGGCGGCGGTGCTCGGAAGGGCGGCTCGTGCCGCACGCGCAGGCCAAATCGTACTGCGCATCAGCGCTGAGCAGCTCCAGCTTTTCCTGCGTATCGGGCCGATGGATGATCCCAAGACTCATCGCACGCTCTCCCTTCTGCGTGCTTGGCACCGCCGCGTCTTCACAATGGCCTCGTGGTGCAACGGCCCATCTCCCGTCATCGCTCGGTCGACAGCGGCTTGTCTTCTGTCATTCCCGGATTGTCTGCTCTGAGTCCCGGCGTGCCGGGGCCGAGCGCACCCGGAATCCATACAATGCACGACACCACACGCGGCGCGAACCACTCCGCCCTGTCATTCCGGGCTTGACCCGGAATCCACGCCCTGCGCGCCAGGCGGGCTTTGCCCGTCAAGCGTGGATTCCAGCCCGCCGAGGCGCGTCGTCGAGTTTCGCTGGAATGACATGGCAGGGCCGTTTTGTGGCTCGTGTGCCTCTCAATGGACCATCTAACCGACATCCTCTACAGGCCGAAGGCCTTCTGCATCTGCTCGCGGACCAGCGTCAGACGCTTCAGGTCGCCCCCGCCGACCTCGGCCGTCGCCCAGCCGGCAAAGCCGATGTCGTCCAGGGCCTTTCGCACCTGGTCCCACGGCAGGTCGTCGTCGGCGCTGGTGATATCCACGAACTTGTTCTGCGCCCGGCTGAAGCCCTTGACGTCGAGCTTGACGCAGCGGTAGCCGAACGTGCGGATCCACTCCTCCGGACGGCCATACTTCCAGTGGTTGCCGAGGTCATAATACATGCCCACCCACGGGCTGTTGAAGCTGTCCACGAAGGCCACGAATCGCTCGGCACCCTGTTCGGGCGGGGCATCGTGATCGTACATCATCTGGTTCCACACGTTCTCGATGAGGATGTGCTGCCCCAGGGCGGCGGCCAGGGGCAGGAGCTTACGCATCTCCTCGCGGGCCCGCTGCTCGATCACCTCGGCCGGACCGTCCGAGCCGCGGCCGACCACGATCAGCACCCCGCTGCCGCCGGCGGCGTGCGAGACGCGGAGGCAATGCTCGATGTTCGCGCGGCCCTGGTCGCGCTCCTCGGCCTTGGCGCTGGTCAACCGCTGCGACCAGTGGGCGTGGTTGATCGCGTTATGCACAAACACGCCCGACTTCTGCACCGCGTCGCGGGCCTGTTCGGGCGTCCACTCGCCGGCCTGGTCGAAGTCCACACCGTCGAATCCGGCCTCGCCGGCCAGTTGCAGCCGATCCACGATCGAGAGCGCCTTGCCGTCCAGCTCCTTCGGGATCATCCCCAGCTTGCACGACAGGAGGATGCGTTTACCCGTCGGCGGGGTCACGATGGCCGAGGCGCCTGCCTCGGCGGCCGGCGCGACACCGGCGGCGCCCATCACCGCGGCCATGGAACCGGCGCCCATCGCCAGAACGCGACGACGACTCAAGGATGAACGTGTCTGATTCATAATGCCATTTCCCATGACGACTCCCCCGTATCAGAATCCCCGGGTCCCTTCGGAAACACGCCGCTTCCGACGCCCACCAGTATACACGCCGCGGGGAGAAAACCCAAGCATCGAAACCGCGTCCGGGCGCAAGGGGCCTTCCCGTGCCGGGTCGGACGCCCCGCCGGGGCGCCGACATCGTGACGGCATCCCGGCAACGGGGGGAGGGCGGCCAATGAGTCCTGGCTCACCAAGCTCAGGTGCATGTTCTTCTTCGATATAACATGGGTTGGCACCGCCTCCTTCACCTTTCGGGTTCGGTGTGAGGCATCGATACAACCCGTGCGATGATTCCCTCGAATACGCCAAGAGTCACACGCACTTCCATGAAATCGACGACGAGCAACAACACAGCTGTGCCGAAAAACAAAGTGGCCATCTCTCCGACACCCCCAAGCAGCAGCGCGAACAAGCTCCAGAATAAAGCTACGAGAAGTAGTTCTTGCCAGGGCAGGGGCATCAGCTTTACCGATACATTGGACCGCTCATTCTGCTGTCGTACGCCTCCTTCCAGCCTATGCCCAGTGCTCAGCTCATTTGGCCCGATTGAGAACGTCAAGTCCTTGTCGGACAGTTTGCGAAACGGGCAGCGGATCACACGGAAGAACTTCTTCTTCTGAATTTCATCCCGCGCGTTGGCGTACTGCTCCAGCAAGCGATAACACTCTGCTGCCGGAACCTCGATTTCATACGCCACGGGCAGGCCCAGAAGTAATCTGGTTACGCGGGAAGTCATACCTATTCCCACCGACATGGTGCCATCTGTCACACTCCTATACCTGCCGGTTCACGCGCGTGGCCCCTCACTCCAAGGCCGGCTGCCAGAGGTAGAGGAACTCCGCCTGGCGGGCGTGGAGCCATTCGGGCAACTCGATATTGACCAGGCCCGTTCCGCTCAGGGCCGCCGCCGAATCGTACGCGGTCGCAACGTGGCTGGAACGACGATGATACATCACCGTGCGGGCCGCGCGGATGCCGGCCTTGTCGCGGGCCCAGGCAATGGCGTCATCGAGGTAGCCGACGCGGTCGATGAGCCCCTCCCGGCGGGCGGCCTCGGCGGCGAAGACGCGGCCATCGGCCAGGCTCCGCAGGCGGTCCGCGGGCAGATCGGGCCGGCCCTGCTGTACGATGGCGAGGAACTGCCCGTAGAAGTCGTCGATGATGGCCTGCAGCACCCGCCGCTCCTCGTCGCCCAGGTCCTTGAGCGGCGAGGCCATGTCCTTGAGCTTGCCGCTCTTGATCGCGACGGCCTCGATGCCGAGCTTGTCCATCGTCCCCTTGACGCTGAAGGTTTGCAGGATCGTGCCGATGCTGCCAACAACCGAGCTGGGTTGGGCCACGATCCCGTCGGCCCCGCAGGCCAGGTAGTACGCGCCGCTGCAACCCAGGTCCAGCACACAGGCGATGACGGGTTTGCCCGTCTCCTGCATGAATCGCCGCAGGGCATGATACATCGCATCGCTGGCCGAGACGGTCCCGCCGGGCGAGTTGATCCGCAGGACCACGGCCTTGACGGCCCCGTCGGCCGCGGCGCGATCGAGCTTCTCCACGAAGCGGCTGACCGCACTGTCCTCGGCGTGGAGCAGTCCACGGCGGGGCCGGCTGGAGAGCATGCCGTCCACGTCGATCAGGACGATTTTGTCCAGGACCAGCAGGCCCGGATCGCGCTGCACCTCCGTTTCGACCAACTCGCGGCCGGCGGGCACGACCTGCACCTGAAAGGCCGTCGGGCCGCACCCGGCCAGGGCCAATAACGCCGCCACGCCACACGCCATCACAATCCGCAGGTTGCTCATGGTCCACCTCCCGTTCGAGGTCTCGCGTTTCACCGTGCGGTTTGAGCATAACACACCTCCGGCAGGGTGGCAATGTGTGAACCTTGACATGGGCGTCGCGGGCGGCTACGCTGAAGGGGGTGACGGCGACGACCGGCCGAGGATTACCGCCCCTGCCGAAAGGAACGATCATGCAAGCACCGCGTTGGATTCAAGCCCTGGTGACGGTTTTCGTCCTGTCGATGACGGCCTCGGGTTGGTCCGCCGAGCCCACGCAGCGCCCGTTGTTGGTCACGGTCGACCTGGACCAGGGCGAGTCGCAGACCGTCACGCTGTCGAATGGCCGCACCGTGGACGTGCGGCTGGTGGAGGTCGAGGAGACGCGAGACGATGTGCGTCAAGCGGTCCGCCATGCGAAGGCGACGGTTCGCGTCAATGACCGAACGGTGGACCTGGTCGCCTCGGCGTACCACCTTCCCGTGACCGTGGGCGACGTGCAGATCGACTGCGCCGTGACGCGCGGCTACACCGGCGACAGCAGCAAGGGCAACGCCTGGGCGCTCGAGAAGGACGCCCGCTTTCGCCTGTGGCCGGCGGGCTCGCCCTGGATCGATGCCGACACGTTCGTGTATCCCGTCAACCAGCGGTGGTTCGCCACGGACACACAGATGGGCAACGTGCCGTGCTTCGTGGATGCCGCCGAAACGCCCGGCGCGCGGAACGTATACTATCACTATGGCCTGGACTTCGGCGGACCGGAGGGGCTGGTGGACGTGCTGTCGGCGACGGACGGTTTGGTCGTGTCGTCGGGGACCGCGGTCCTGGAGGGCGACGAGCAGAACCCGGCCAAGCCGCGCTACGACGTGGTGTACATCCGCGATGATCGCGGCTGGTTCTATCGCTACAGCCACTTGCAGATGATCGCCACGGCCGTGCGGCCCGGCTACCGCGTACGCAAGGGCGAGCGGATCGGCATCCTTGGCAAGGAGGGCGGCAGCGGCGGCTGGTCGCACCTGCATTTCGACATCACGGCGATGCAGCCGTCCGGCCGGTATGGCATTCTCAATGCGTACCCGCTGGCGTGGCAGGCGTACCAGGCTCAGTACCAGCCCGACATCATCGCCGTCGCCCGGCCACACCACGTGGCCTGGACGGGGCAGGAGGTGGTGCTCGACGGCCGCAAATCCTGGTCGCGGACATCAGGACCGCTGGAGTACGCATGGACGCTGTCGGATGGCTCCACCGCCCGCGGCGCCACGCTGGCGCGCGCCTACGACACGCCGGGCGAATACAGCGAGGTCCTTCGGGTGACCGACGCCGCCGGCCACGTGGCCTATGACTTCGCCGTGGTGCAGGTGTTCGATAAGGCCCGGCCCGATCGTCTGCCGCCAACGATTCACGCGGCCTATTGGCCCACGTTCGACATTCGCCCGGGTCGGCCGGTCACGTTCAAGGTCCGCTCGTTCCGGACGACCCGGCCCGAAGAGGTGTGGGACTTCGGCGATGGCAGCCCGCCGGTCACCGTGCACTCGGACGGCAACGCCAACGTGCACAGCCTTGACGGGTACGCCGTGACCCAGCACGCCTTCGCCCGGCCCGGTGATTACGTTGTGACCGTCCACACCACCAACCAGCACGGCTATACGGCGACCACGCACCTTCATGTCCGCGTCGAACAACCTTGACGCGTCCGACCACGCAGCCACGGCCTCGCGGAGACCTTCGGTCACGCAAAGCTTGGCCATGGGACGACGAACGCCCCCTGCATCGCCAGGACATGCCCACGCGAGCGTGGGCATGCCACCCCGGCGCCGATGGGTCAAGGCGAGCGGGGATATGCCACCCGATTCCCCGAAGGGGCGGCCCCATCATCGTCATTCCGAGCGACGTGGTGCGAAGCAGAGCGAAGCACCGCGGATCGAGGAACCCGTTCGTCAGCGTCGCGCAGCGACACCGCTGCTGTAGTTCCGGCATGGCGTCAGGTACCTTGCGGAGGATCTGTTCAAACGGATCCCTCCGCTCCGGGCCGTTGGCCCTTCGGTCGGGATGCACAGCAGCGGGGGCAAGACGCGGCACGGACGGCTTCGGGTGGACGTAAATCACTACCTCAAGTGGGACTACGTGGAGGCCGCCCATTCGGTGGCGTTGAACCACAAACGGTGTCCCGAGCGTCACGTCAGCCGGGTGTATACCCGGGTGCGGGCGCGTCGGGGGCATCCGACGGCGATCGGGGCGGTGGCTCGGTACTTAGCGGAAGTGACGTATTGGATGGTGCGTAAAGGAGAGGCGTACCAGGAGCGAGGGGTCCCGGCGGTCTCGTCAGAAGGGCGATAAGCGCGACGTTGTCATGAGCCCCTTGAGGTGTACGGAGTGAGGCTCGCGGAATGAATGCGACATAGCCCTTGAAGATGCTCATGCCGCAGGACCAGGGCGTAGAGATGACTCGGACGAACCGAACCGGCCAAGGGTTCCTGGAGACCGTAAGGCGATGGAGGCTGCGGTGAACGCAAGGCGTGATAACCGGTGGTGGAGGTGGGCCGCCGCCCGGCAAGGCGGTTGGCGCTGGAGGGGGCAGGGTCTCCCGACCGGCGCGGGTCGGGCGGATTCGCGTCGCTTGAGCTTCGGCCCGGCTCCGCTCCGCGAATCCGCCCGAGGAGAAAGACCATGACTTGACAGGCGGCACGCTTTCAGAGATGACGACGATGGGGCTCGCCCCGGTCGGGGGTTGGCGAGGCCGATGCCGCCCCTTTGGGGCGGAGGTTGCTGGGCCACGTTGGGGTTGTTCGAGGACGGGGCTTGGCGTATAGTGCCCCGGCAAGGGCCGTCCTGTCCGTTGGACCGACGGCATGGATTGGAGCACGCACGAGAAGGGCCCTATGGACGCTATCGAGTTTGCACCAGGCTGGCAGCAGATGTTCGCCGAGGCAGGGCTTGCCACGGTGGAGGATTTCATGCGCTACGAAGGGGGCGCGCCGATCGGCCACAACCGCCACCGGCAGGTCCTGACGTTCGTGCTCGACACGCCCAGGGGGCCCCGACGGTTCTACATGAAGCGATTCATCCGCCCGCACCTGAAGGATATGCTGGCCACGCTGCGTCGTTTCAGGCGGCCATGCTCCCAGGCCGAATGCGAATGGCGGTATGCCCGAACGCTCCTGGCCCAGGGGATTGAGACGTACCACCCGGTCTGCCACGGCTCGCTCATGCGGTACGGATTCGAGCAGAGCTCGTTCTTCGTCACCGAAGAGATTCAAGGGCAGTGCCTGACGGACTATATTGCCGAGACGTGGAAGAACCTGTCCGCCGAGGACCGGCGCACGTTGCTCGTTTCGCTGGGTCGCTTCGTCCGCCGCGGGGGGAAATAAAGATTCCTGACACGAATGGCGGTGCCTTAGGGCCGTGGCGACACTCAAACCTGCGCTGCTGAGCTGGAAATGCGGCCTGGGAGCAGCAGAAGTTGCTAAAGGAACCGCCATTCATTCCTGACACCTTTAATTGCCCCCAGTACGGTTCACGTCTCCGCTGGCCAGGTGTTAGTTGCAGGATCATAGAAAAACGACCAACCAACATATGTCACATAACCAAGCCGATATGATAGGCCATCTGCGCCGCTGCGATACCACCAACAACCGCATACTGAATCCGGCTCGCGTACTGCTTGCCTGCTGGTACTTGCCAGGTCAAAAAGGGTTCTGGGATATACTCCCTTTTCCCGTCGGTACGCCTCGAGCATTTCCACAACCGGTAGTTGTCAAGTCGAATGAGACAGTTCCTTTTCGGAATTACGCTCTAATTCGTTGCTTGGATTTCCATGTTCGCGCGGGGGATTGATCCAGACGGCCTGTGGCGGCAAGGCGGCTTTGGGCGGT